>Ga0185299_10000063_pt1 | contig 325918 bp, 272 predicted proteins | sample PaiPotPPA55metaG_FD_128002 | JGI IMG/M metagenome (GOLD analysis project Ga0185299, IMG submission 128002) | Iron sulfur acid spring bacterial and archeal communities from Banff, Canada, to study Microbial Dark Matter (Phase II) - Paint Pots PPA... ...
ACCGCTCCTCGAGAGTGCGGATGGAAGGGTAGCGACAGTGGGCCACTCGGCAGGAGAAAAACCTTGTTCAACGAAAAAACAAAGAACACTTGACTCCGACCGGCCTTCTCATGGAAGGCGATTACACTAATGACATTGGAGCTTAGTGCATTACGTGTATCTACCAAGTCCATGAAATCATGGGCTGATTTTATTGCTCAGGGAGAGATTATTGGAACCTCCGACCTCGAGTCCCGGAACAGAATCCCTTGGTCGACTCAGCATAGAATCCCACCCTTGCGCAAATGCGCGCAAGATGCGGCACCCTCCGCCATTTTGCCCCTTAATTAACTTTGGGAGAATCCTGGTCGGCGGGCTTTTGGTCGTCGGCGTGAATCACTCCGTCATCCTCGGCATAGAACGAGCGGTGTTCGGCGTCCATCTGCTTGGGTGTCATGGTTAGGACGAAACCTCCGCCTTCGTTTTTCGCGCCACCATAGTGCGAACTTTGGTGCGAACTTTCGGGACGCGATTGAAAGCTGGCAGTGTAATCTCCTCGATCGGTCGACTGGGCCATACGCCTGGTGAAGGTTCCAGTTCCCGCCAGCGAAGCCAGCGAAGGAGCAAACTTATCGTGCTTTTTCTTATATTCACGCTGCGCTCGCAACACTACCCGCATGTAACCGAGGGCTTGAGCCTCTGACTCCGAGCGCGCCGGATCACCCTTAAATTTTGGTTGATATGAGGGGACAGAAGGAGAGGGAGAAGGGGAAGAAGAAGTTGATGGTGATGATGGCGGAGGAGAGGCCGGAGTAGTAGTGGTGGGATTAGGAGGCTCCGTCTGCGCCCACCCGATGGTTACGGCCAGAAAGGCTAGCCCCAGAAATCCTAAACAATTTCCTAAATAAGATTGCTGAATTGGCATCCGCTTCACTCCAACCCCCTGTAAGTGGAAAGTCTTCCGGGGGTTACCCACGTAATTTGTCTGGGTCATCAATTGTTCCAATTCCGACCCGCTTCAGGCAAGCTCTAACAGGATGCAATCCTAACAGGGAAACCCTAATGAAAGCTGCCGTCGCCAGAAAGCCGTTGATCCGTGTCGCCGTGGTGGAAAGCGATCCCCTACGTTTTGTGGGATTTCGAGCCCTCTTCGATACCGAGGCCGATTTGGAATTGGTTTCCGCCTCACTGGCCGACCTGGGCCAGTTGCAGGCCATTGACTTGGTGCTGCTCGGCAACCGGGGCGGCCAGAACCTTTACGACATTATGGCGAGCATGAAAGCCATCCGGCCAGACCTGCGCATTATTGTGACCGGCTCGGGCATGGATGATGAAAGCGTTCTGAAAGCAATCGCCGCGGGCGCCAAGGGCTACGTGGACGAGGCAGCTTCGGCGGGCGAGTTCATTCAGGCTTTACGAATGGTGCATCAAGGCTCGGTGTGGGCCCCTCGGCGCGTACTTTCGACGTTCATCGAACGCGTCAGCTCATCGCCAGGGCGCATCTTCCCCGCTGGCCGCATCACGTTTACCGACCGCGAGAAGGAAGTACTGGAGATGCTGGTGGCGGGGCGCTCGAATAAAGAGATTGGGTCGGCTCTCGGCATTGAAGAGCGCACTGTGAAGGCTCACGTCGCAAAACTAATGCGGAAGGTTGGAGTTCAAAACCGAATCGCACTGTCTGTCCATGCGATCACGCATTCCCTTGTGACAGCGAAATAAATTTGTTCTTTGTTCATGTCCTCTCTTATGGCTTTGATATGTCTTCGCTTCGACTGTGACAGGCCGAGGCGCGGGTCCTCGTCAATACAGCCTCTACCCTAAGGAATTTTTTCACACAGTTTTATTCCCCGTGCCCCTTCTGAATGTGGTCCGATGAGAAGAATCGTCAGACTACCCGCACTCTCAGGAGATCTCCATGTTTCGAAGACTTCCCGCGATAGCAGCCTCCTTCGCTGCCGCAGCTTTCTTCTTGATTTCCACTGTGGCATTCGCCGACGGCAATTTGAACAAAGTCAATCACATCATTATTGTCATGCAAGAAAACCACTCGTTTGACAACTACTTTGGAGCGCTCGCCTACGCGCCCGGAAGCCCATATCACAATGGCAACGGCACCTGCGCGAGCAACGATCACAAGTGTGTTGATGGCCTGACCTGCAGCGTCAGTGCCGGAACTCTGAGCTGCACGAACTCTAATCTCGATGACGACGGATCTACCGTATTCGCGTTCAAGGCAACGAGCCGCTGTGTCATTCCCGACCTCGATCACTCCTGGGTTGGGACGCACCACGAGATTAATTTTGCAAATCCGAACAGCACGCTGAAGAATCCGCTGAGTGACGGATTCGTGCTGCAGAACGATCTTACCGAGCAGCACGACAATGGCGAGACTTCTACCGAAGACCAGACCATCTCGTTCTATAACCAGGACGACTTGCCCTTCTACTATGGGCTGGCGCAGAACTTCGCCATCAGCGACCGCCAGTTCGCGTCGGTACTTGGCATGACCTTTCCGAATCGTTCCTATCTGATGGCGGCGACCTCATTCGGCCACCTCACGACGAACGACACCGTTCCACCCCCCGGAGGCTATAAGCCGATTACCGGAACGATCTTTGATCAACTCGACAAATATGGCATCACTTGGGGGGATTATTACGAAGACTTCTCTCAAAGCGACAGCTTCCGGCCGGGGGATCCCCACAATCTGCCGCTGGCGACTTTCATGCTGCAAGCGTCTGGCGTTGGGGCGCTGCCCCAGGTCTCATTTGTCGATCCCAATTTCGGCGTTAGCGGTCACGCGCTCGAGGACGACGAGCACCCGCCCACCGATATTCAACGTGGGCAGTTTCACGTTTCCAATGTGATCAATGCAGTGCGCAACGGCCCCTACTGGAAAGATTCGATCATCTTCGTTCTCTATGACGAGCACGGAGGATTTTACGATCATGCCAAACCTCCAATGGCTCCGCAGGGCGCGCGCACACCTGACGGTATTTTTCCCGGGCAGTGCGAGGACCTCTCGGCTCCGCCATACAGCGAGCAGCCGGGCCAGGGAGCGGAGTGTTCGTACAATTTCACAAGCGCGACAGACACTTCGGTGAAAGATGCGGAGGCGCTATGTCCTGAGCTCGCCGCGAATCCAACTGGACCATATCCGGCGAGCTGCGCGGCCTTCGACCAGCTAGGAGTGCGCGTGCCGCTCATTGCTGTATCACCGTTTTCCAAGCCATCGTATGTTTCGCACACGACCGGAGATCACACTTCGCTCCTGAAGATGATTGAGAAGCGGTTTATGTCGTCAGGTGGCAGCACCGTACACCTGACCAGGCGCGACGAATATGCGAACGATCTGGAAGGCATGTTTGACTTCGAACACTCGCCATCGTTGAACACTCCGGTGGGGTCGGCGTTGCCACCGACGAACGACTGCACTCCTCCGCAGTGAAATGTTGCCGCTTGAGCCGTTGTCTGGTTTTCCGGACGTTCCGGGACAACGGCTCTCGGCACCCTATCTCATTCGGCATAGTCATCCTGAGCAAAGCGAGGACTATGCATTTTTCACGGTGGAGAACTGCATAGGTCCTTCGCTTCGCTCAGGATGACAATTTAAGATTGCGATTCCGCGTTTTCAGAAGAAGAGCTTCATTTCGTTTCGAAAACCAGGAAGTAATCCATACCATCTTTTACGAAGTCATAACGATTCACCAGCTTGTATCCCGCTTCCTGAGCCTCTGCGATGACGATCTTCTCCGCTACGCCGTGATTCTCCGCGCTCCGATTGCGGTCGATGATTCCGACTCTAGCGTTCGGAGCAAGCGATTCGCGAAGGTGTTTCAGTAGAGGTACAGGCTCGGCGACTTCGTGATAGGTCTTGAGGATGAGAACTCCGTTTATCTTTCCCGCTGGAAGCAAAGGGTTGTCAGGCTTGCCGAGGATTGTGTGTATATTATCGAAGCCCTCCTTCGCGGCTCGCTTCTGAATGTAGGTGATTGCTTCCGGGTTGATATCCACTGCATAGACTTCACCTTGAGCACCCACGCGCTTGGCGGCGCGCACCGTGAACCATCCCGATCCCGCGCCGATATCGGCTACAACGCTGCCCGGGGCAATTTTCAAGACGTCCATCACCCGATTAATTTGCAGCCGGTCTTCCCTGCCGGGAGAATCGAAAATGGAGAGGTCACCGGTGTAGGGCTCACTCGTCTTGCGGGGCGATCCGACTGCGGATTGCGCCGACACCGGGCTGCCTAGAAATCCAATCGCCGCAGCAAGGATAGCCAGAAGCAGTAGTTTCTTCATTCTCATCTCGTGGGCACCGGGGAAGTGAACTAAACAGCACCCTTCTTACGTGGTTATGATGCAACGATAAGCCCCGTAACTTAATGCGGGCAAGCTCGGGAATCGTCGAAGAACGAATTAGGCCGCCGAATGCCTAAACTATGTCAGACTCAAGTTATTGAGAGGAAGAGTCATAGCAGAACGAGGCTGTTAATACCGACGGAAAACCAGGCCCAGAGCGGATTCTTTCGTTTAGAATACGTGAATTCCAGCCCATGATGGGCCACGGTCGCATTTAGGGTACAGGTATGGCCCGTCAAGACCTACACACGCTCCCCGCTCGCGAAGTCCTCGACCCCGACAAATCAGCTGCGTCGACGACGGGTGGCCGCGAACTTGCGGCAGACTTGTTTCCCCACTGGCGGCCGGACTTTCTAACGCACGGATTGGATTATCAGAGTTTTCTGAATCGAGTCGTGGAGCTGGCTCAGATTCTGACCAAGTCGAGCGGAGCGGTCATAGCGTTCCGGGGAGAGCAAGGGACGATTTGCCGGGCGAGATCGGGCGAGGGAGCGCCTCCTCTCGGTGCTCCCATCGACACCAACTCCGGCATCACCAAGCAATGTTTGGATTCGGGAACACCACTCTTTTGTGAGGACATCGCGAAACTTGCCCGGCTTGAACCTAAGATTTCCCAAGCTGCAGGAATCCGCGGCGTCGCGATTCTTCCAATTTACCGCGATGGGGAGATCTCCGGAATCCTGGAAGTTTTTTCCAGCACCCCTCGTATTTTTACTGATCAGCAGCTGAAAAGGCTGCAGCAACTGGCCCACTGGGTCGGCACTGCAGCGAACACTCCTCGGGAGGAGGCAACCTGGGATCGGAATGTTGTTTTTCGTCTCACTATTCTCGCCCCTCCTTCTATCCCATGGAAACGGTTTCTTGAGTCGGCGCTCTGCCACGTCATCGTGGTAGGAGTGTTGTTAGGGGCATCAAAAATTCAACCGCGCGAAGTGCTTGTGTCCCCGGAGCCGCCTCGTAATGCCCATGTCACTTATTACCCTCTTTCACAGTCTTATCCCGCACGCGAAAGCAGTCGTGGAGCAGCACCGAGGCGACAAACGTCTGCACATGCGGCTAAACGTCGGTCTGCACATCAGTCTGCACGTGCCTCTGCACAACAGGGCATCACCGCTGGTGATGAGTTCAAGCCAGAGACACCCTCGGGAACAACTACTTCAACGACAGGCAATGGCGCCAAGGAGCAAAAGCCTCCGCCATTGACTTCGCCCTTGCCCACGATGCCGAACGTTGCAAGCAGCCGTTCCGGAAAGCCGGGACTTGGAGTTGCCAACCCGGTAATGCCGCCGCCTGATGTTAGCAAAGGGGAGAGCCGCCGCTTTGATCTGCCTAACTCTTCTGCCATTGCTCCTTCTCCGGATCTCAGCGTCGCTTCGGAATCGCGAAGAGTTACGGCCCCAGGGGCAGTAGTCATTCCCCCGTCCCCAGACGTACAGGGCTCGATGTCTAGGTCGGGGGTCACCCATGGCGGCGAACTCGGACGCGGCTCCGCAGCAACGAGTGACGTTGCGATCGTCGCCCCGTCGCCTTCTATCAGCGACCATCAGGTTCTTACCTACAGAGCAACGGGTGGCTTTGCCAATAATGCTGCCGACGTCGTCGCTCCTCCGCCATCAATTCAGGTTCGGGCTGGGAGAAGCGCGAAGGGACCAATTTTGACAAACGGCGGAGGTTCGGAGGTTGTTCCGCCCCCTCCGTCAATCGAGCGCGGCAAATCTGTGGGAGTCGGCCGGGCTAATTTGCTCGCTGGCAGCGGGTCCCAAGTTGTTCCTCCCGCACCGTCAATACAGAGCTCGGGAAAGTATGGGGAAGGCGGACGGACTAGCCCGCTCGCCGGGAGAGGAGCTTCACAAGTTGTGCCTCCTACTCCGTCGCTCGACGGAAAATCTCTCGCAGCTGGACGGGGTAATTTGCTGGGCGGCACTAATTCCTCGGTTGTTCCTCCCGCCCCGTCAATACAGAGCTCGGGAAAGTATGGGGAAGGCGGACGGATTAGCTCGCTCGGCGGGAGAGGAGCTTCACAAATTGTGCCTCCTACTCCGTCGCTCGACGGCGGAAAATCTCTCGCAGATGGACGCGGTAATTTGCTAGCCGGCAGTGGTTCGCAAGTTGTACCTCCTGCTCCGTCAATACAGGGCGGAGGAAAGTATGCAGAAGGCGGACGGACTCGCTCCCTCGGTCCCGCCGGTTCGCAAGTTGTGCCTCCTCCCCCGGGTGGTGTCCAAGATGGAGCGGGAGGCTTTACCGGTGGAGGACGGCTTAATTCGCTCGCGAACGGAGGATCACAGGTCGTGCCGCCGCCTCCCTCAGCAGAGGGTCGGGGTCTTGGTTCCGTTGGACGGGCCATTCCCGTGGCTGACGCTGGTGCCGAAGGTCCACTACCGCCTGCGTCTACGAACGGTGCTGGTAGCTCTCAATCCGGGGGAAGCGGAGTCGCTCAAGATGTATCTAATTCGTCCGTAGCGGAGGACGACAACGAGGAGACACATCCCGGTTTCCAGGACGTGCAGCTCCGGGTGATAAGCTTGGCATGGGCGTCTCCACGTTCATCGTTTTTTTCAAGCTTTGAGGTCTTTATCGCGGAAAAGCGGTTGCGGAAGGATAAGTCACAGCTTGTCAAGTTAGTTTACGTGTTTCTTCCTTATCAACAACGTTTGTCGGAGTACACCTCCGGTGATCTGAATGTCCGAAAACTCCGCGTCACCAGGGATCCGACCTGCGACGAGAGCCTCATACAAATGACCTGGCCTGAAGGTGAAGATGGCAAAGCCGCGCAGAAGCCGGGAGACGAGCAGGCAACTTCCTCCAACCGTAATGACTTATTGCCCTGCTACCGCACAACCGCAGACGACTACCGGCGAGCCGTGTCTCATAACCGGTAGCTAATCGTGTAGGGCGGACGCTCTTGTTGTTGCTCTTGCCCTGCGGTATTCCTGTCTCCAATTAACCCCCCGACACTTCGCTCACCTCTCGTGCCTTACCCTCAAAGGCGGCGGACAAGAGTGTCCGCCCCACATTGGAATTGGAAAAGGAACCATCGCTAGTTACCAAGGTACAGTGACCCTCGTAACTTGTCCTCTTTTTGAAGGTGTCGCATACTCGCGTCACCTACCACAGAACCTGGGAGACGGGGCTGAAACGGAGATTAGGGTCGCCGATTCAGCCCCGCATTTTTTTGCCTTAACCGCATCCCGACGCCTGAATCATCCTGAGCACTGCCTACCGCCGCACTCTCAGCGCGCATCGAATAGAATCAGAAGCAACAGAAATCCATAATCTGATTGATCAAGTGAGGCATGATGCGACATTCCCTCGTTCTGCTGCTGCTCGTTTGTTTTTTGACTTCAGTTCTTTCGGCCGACGAAGACACCAAACCCGCTCGTACCAAGGCCGCCGGGCGTATTCAGGCCGCTGGTACGGTGCTGTCTGAAATTCAGGGCGCTCCGGACCAGCGAATTCCGGAGGAAGTTTTGGGTTCGGCAGAATGCGTTGCCGTGGTTCCATCGCTGCTCAATGGAGGATTCGTTTTCGGCGGACGATATGGGAAGGGCGTCGCCAGTTGCCGGACACCTCAGGGCTGGAGCGCCCCTGCATTCTTCACCATTGGGGGCGGCAGTTTCGGATTGCAGATTGGCGGACAGGCTAGCGATCTGGTTATGCTCATCATGAACAAGGGTGGAATGGACCACCTTCTCTCCAGCCAGTTCAAGCTGGGCGCCGATGCCAGTGCGGCTGCCGGACCGGTGGGACGCCACGCCGCCGCCGACACGGACTGGAAGATGAGAGCGCAGGTCTTGACCTACTCGCGTTCGCGCGGCCTCTTCGCAGGGCTCGAGCTCGCGGGCGCCGTCATCAAGCAGGACCAGGGTAGCACGCGTGAATTTTACGGCCATGCGGTGCCGTTCAAGACATCTCTGCAGGGAGCTGTCGAGCCTCCGAAGGGGTCGTATCCCTTCTTGAGCGTGCTGGCAAAGTGGGCGCAGCGAGCAGCCAAGTAGCAGCTAGTTCTCAGGTTCTGCTTATCAGTTCTCCGTTACAGCGTCCGAACAGTGAGAACTGAGAACCGCGAACTGAGAACTTCCACACAAGTGCGAGAACGTCTCGAATACGCTCTAGTCTGGCCTTGGGTCACGTTCCTGGGGTTGCTTCCCCGTCCATTGGCGCGCGCCCTCGGGATCGGCTTCGGGCTGGCAGTCTATGTTGTGCATGGGCGACTACGTCGGGTCGGACTACGCAACCTGACTATCGCCTTCCCGCAAATGCCCGCACGCGAACGACGCCGCATCGTTCGCAACGAATTCATATCTCTCGGGCGGCAGCTTGCGGAAGTCTGTCTCTTCCCGCGTTACACGCGCGAAAATATCTCTCAGGTCGTCGTCTATGAGGGCTTCGAAAACTTCGAGCGTGCCTACGCTCGCGGTAAAGGTGTCCTCTTCCTTACCGGACACCTAGGAGCATGGGAGCTCTCAGCCTTCGCGCATTCACTTCACGGGCATCCGTTATCGATCGTCATGCGCTCCCTTGATAACCCGTATGTCGACGGATTGCTGCAGCGCTACCGTACGATGCATGGCAATCGGACCGTGGATAAAGACGATTTCGTCCGCGGACTGCTCTCGGCTATGCGCGCGGGCGAAACCGTCGGCATTCTCATGGACACCAACATGACTCCGCCGCAAGGAGTTTTCGTGGACTTCTTCGGTGTTCCCGCATGTACGGCCAGCGGCCTCGCACGTATTGCGCTGCGTACGGATGCCGCGGTGGTGCCCGGATTCACGGTTTGGGATGCGAAGCTGCGCAAATACATATTGCGTTTTGATCCAGCCGTCGAATTGATTCGCACCGGCGATAACGAAACTGACATTGTCTCCAACACCGCAAAGTTCACTCGCGTCATCGAGGATGTCATCCGGCAATATCCCGATCAGTGGTTATGGGTGCATCGTCGCTGGAAGACGAGGCCACCGGGCCAGCCGCCGCTCTACTAAGCTGGTTTAGCCTTGAGCATTGAGCGTTTGGCGTTGAGCCGAGCAGAGCTTGGCAGCAACGCCCCCGGACGGTGACAATAGGAAGCCATGAAGCAAACCCTGAGCGCTCTCGCCGAAAATCTCGGCTGCCGTCTTATCGGAGACGGTTCCGTTACCGTGACCGCTGTCTCCAGCCTGCACTCCGCAAGTGAAGAGAGTCTCGTCTTTGTGGAGGACACTCCGCGCCTGAACATTGCTCTACGCTCTCCTGCCGGCGCCGTCATCGCCGGAGAATTCGCGATCGAAGCAACCGCTTCCGACGCCACTTCCAAACCAATCCTGATCTCTGCCCAGCCTCGTCTTACTTTTGCTCGAGCGGCGCGGCTACTCCGCGCGTCGGATAAAGAGCGCACTATTCATCCCTCCGCCGTCACCGCTGCCTCCGCCAAAACCGGCACGAATGTAGCGATCGGAGCGGGCGCGATTGTCGGCGATCGCGTCAAGATCGGCGACGAAACTACAATCGGCCCCGGTTCTGTGATTGGCGACATTGGCGACAATGCGGGTGACGGCGTAGTGATCGGAAGCCACTGCCGCATTGATGCCAATGTCACTATCTGTCCGGGGACCACCCTCGGCGACCGCGTGGTGGTGCAGTCGGGCGCCGTCCTCGGAAGCGCCGGCTTCGGCTATGTGCGAGACGCTGAAACTGGACGCTACGAGGAATCGCCGCAAATTGGGCGGCTGACTATCGAAGAGGATGTCGAAATCGGCGCCAACTCAACCATTGATCGCGGAGCGCTCGACGAAACTCGCATCCGCCGTGGCGCGAAGATCGATAACCTTGTGCACATCGGCCACAACGTACAGATCGGTGAGAATGTCATCATCGCCGCACAAACCGGCCTTTCGGGGAGTGTGACCATCGAGGATAACGTCGTCATGGGCGGACAAGTCGGCATCGGCGATCACGCACGCGTTGAAGCGGGTGCCTTGCTGGGCGGCCAATGTGGCATCCTGCCGAAGAAAGTGTTGCGAGGAAAAGGCGTGGTTTTCTGGGGAACGCCGGCGCGCCCGGTAAAGGAGTATCTTAAAGAACTGGCGTTTTTGTCGCGATCGGCAAGAAAAAAGGGCTCTTAGATTTTGGCCTTGGATTTCGGCTTTTCGCCGTGTTGCTCTTAGCTTTCGCTCAATGAAATTCTGGGCTGTCATCCTGAGCGAAGCGAAGGACCTATGGATTCTGCTCGCAGCAAGGAAATGCAGAGGTCCTTCGCTTCGCTCAGGATGACAATTTTAAAGTTAAGCTTGAAACCCATTTCTCATCCATGCCAATCGTCGTCATCGGCGGACACACTCGTAGCATCGGCAAGACCAGCGTCGTTGCCGGGATCATAGCCGCCCTGCCTGATCTGAACTGGACGGCGCTTAAAATTACCCAATATGGACACGGCGTGTGCTCGGCTAACGGCGAAGCCTGCGACTGCGTTACAGCGGATCATTCTTTGGCCGTGTCGGAAGAAAAGGACCGTTCCGGCGAATCCGACACTTCGCGCTTTCTTGTCGCGGGAGCAACTCGCTCCTGGTGGGTCCGCACCCAGCAGGGGCAACTTGCCGAAGCCATGCCTCGAGTTCGCAAAATCCTCGCCAACGCACCCAATGCGATTATTGAATCGAATAGCATTCTGCGCTTCCTAAAGCCTGACCTTTATTTAACGGTGCTCGATCCCGAAACTACAGACTTCAAAAATTCCGCGCAAATTTTTCTCGATCGCGCGGACGCAGTGCTGCTGCACTCGCTTGAACATGGCGGCGAGGATGCCAGCGCGCCCTCCGCCGCTGACTCCTCTGCTGACTCCTCTGCTCACTTGGCTTACGCTAAAGACCCGGCATGGGAGCGGGTCTCGTTGAAGCCGGTTCTAAATCGTCCAATTTTTCGCATCCATCCGCCAAATTATGTGCCGGCGGAAGTGGTCGACTTCGTTCGCACGAGATTCAGCTTGGCCTCAAAAATAAAAAACAAATAGCGACAGGCGGATTCTCGGGCGCCCGTCCCGCAGCCATGGAATCTTACTGGTGAGCAACCATTTCCGCCTCGCCTGCCTTCTCATCACTACGGTGCAACGCGTCTGTCCGGCTTGACAGCGTATCTGTTGGATGTAAAAGTATTTGTTGATTCAATCCCAGTATTCTGGTGACTGGTACGCAGCCGCTTCCTGAGGGTGTCGAGCCGCAGCGGTGATTGTGCGCCTTTCTTGTTCTCACCCCGCGAAATTGGGAAATCGGAGGAGCTTAGTGAATCGGAATTACCCTGTGTCGGTTGGAGGTTCGGTGAGACGTGCAACGCAGAATTGGGTGAAGAAACTGGGTAGGCGAACAAGGGCTCAAAACGCGACCATTGCGGCGCTTTTAGCAGTTGGAATCCTCTCCGCCGCAGGTCTGGCACTTTACTTTTCTACCCCCAGACAGCCTACCAAGGCCGCAGCGCCAACGCGGGCGACGAAAGTAGCAGCCAACGCGCTTTCCCTCCCGCTGTTCTTCGAACCGAATCAGGGTCAGACAGCTCCTCAGGTCAAGTTCCTCGCGCACGGCGCCGGTTATGGCCTGTTTCTGACCGCCGACGAGGCGGTGCTCAAGTTGCACAAGCCTCAGGCCACTTCTCAACTCTCCGTCAAAAACACCAAACGCGATTCCGGTTCCGTAATTCGCATGCGCCTGGAGGGAGCCACCTCTATAGCTCGGGTTTCTGGAGATGCTCCACTGCCGGGAAAGAGCGACTATTTTATCGGGAACGATCCTTCCAAATGGCATCAGGGCGTTCCACAGTTTGCCCGAGTGCAGTATCAAGCGGTTTATCCAGGCGTGGACTTGATTTATTACGGGAATCACGGGCAGCTCGAATATGACTTCCGAGTTGCGCCGGGCGCCGATCCACATCAGATCACGTTGAGCTTTAAAGGCGCGAGCGCTCATGTTGATTCAAAAGGCATTTCTGGAAGCGCCGGTGACTTGATCCTCTCCACACATGATGGAGAAGTTCGCTTCCAGGCCCCACGCATTTATCAGGGGTCCAATTCCTCGGGGAGTGACAAAAAAGCAATCGCAGGATCATTCCGTCAGCTTGCCGACAACAAAATTGGCTTCACGATCGGATCTTACGATCGCAGCCGCGAACTCGTCATCGATCCGATGCTTAATTATTCAACCTATCTGGGGGGTAGCGGAACTGAGAGCAACGTGAAGATCGCGGTGGATTCTGCCGGCACAATTTATGTCGGGGGCTCGACTGACTCCGTGGATTTCCCGAGGGTCCCTACCACCAATCCCGGTCTCACGGGCACGGAGAATATTTTTATTTCCAAAATTAATCCGGCATCACCAGGCGGTACGGCGTCGCTGGTTTACTCGGCGTACTTTGGCGGCACGGGCGCGGGAACCGACATTTTGGCAGGAATTGCGGTGGACCAGAGCGCGAGTATATATGTAGCAGGCTCGACTACTTCTCCAAATTTTCCGACCACAAGCAATGCGTTCCAGCCTAATTTGACCGGATTCCCTGCCACCCAGCACGGCTTCCTTAGCAAGATTAGCCTCGGACTTAACTCCGTCTATGCACCTGCGTATTCAACCTATCTTGCGGGCAATGGCACCGACACGGTGACCGGACTGGCTATCGATACCAATCAAAACGCCTACGTCACTGGCACCACCAGTTCGACTAACGCCGCCAGCAACGCCGACGGCTTCCCTGCCAATCCTAATGGCTTTCAAACGATCTCGAACTATCTCGCGCCCGCGACCGGAGATTTGCAATTTTTCGCAAGCAAGATCAACACCAACGGAAGTGGCCAGCTGAGCATGCTTTACTCCACCTACTTCGGCGGCGGATACCCTAATGGCGCGTTTGTCGCCGGAGGTGGCATTGCGGTCGATACTGCGGGCAACGCTGTCAATATGTACATCACCGGTACCACGAACATGCCGAGTGGCCTCGGACCGAACGGGGAGCCAGGTTTTCCCCTTTTCAATGCGCAGCAGACTTGCCTCAACCAGCCGGGCACGAGTGCTTGTGTAACAACAACAAATACCGATGCCTTCATTGCAAAGATCAACCCTAATCAGCCGGGCTCTAAGCCAATCTACTCGACCTACCTAGGCGGGAGCGGCAGCGAAACGGGTACCGCCGTCGCCGTAGACAGTTCCGGCAACGCGTATGTCACTGGTTCAACCAATTCGACGAATTGGAACTGTCTCAGCTGCGTATCTGGCTATCAAACTGCCTACGGCGGCGGGGCCACAGACGCCTTCATCGCCAAAATCGGCAACATAGTCGGGACCGTGTATCCGCTGAATTACTTCACCTATATTGGTGGCGCTGGAGATGACATTGGCGAGGCCATCGTGGTTGATTCAGTGCAGGCGGCTCACATCGCCGGCTCGACCACTTCGACCGCCCCTGGATTCCCAGTTACGATAAATGCTATTCAAGCAAACAATGCCGGTGGGCAAGACGCCTTTGCTGCATCGATTTCCACCACATTGTCCGGACCAACCGCAGCTGGTGACCTCGTGACCTTCCTGGGCGGAAGTGGTACTGACCAAGGCACCGGCGTGGCCATCGACGTCTTCGGTAACACTTACGCCGCCGGAAACACCAATTCAGCAAACTTTCCTACTAAGAATCCGTATCAGGCGGCGTTAAACGGCCCTGCTGACGCTTTCGTGAGTCAGATCGTCTCCGTGAGCAGTCTCACCGTAGCTCCCACTACAACGAGTCCAACGCCGAACCCAGTTGCTGCCGGAACGCAAGTCGCGTTTACTTTCAACATCACCAACAGCTCAACCGACGTTGCGAACCTCGTGGTATTTAATGCGCTGAATTTGCCCACCAGCGGACTTGCATCGACTCCAACGGCTAAGGTGACGAGTGGTTCCGGGAGCTGCGGGACCGTGCAAGGCTCGACCATCTCTTGCAATATCCCGACGCTGGCCGTGGGTGCTGTCGCCACGGTTGAAGTCGACCTGACTCCGGCCGTTCCCATCGTCAACAAGACGATCACGATCTCCGGCAGCGCCAGCGCTAACGGCGGGCCGTTCAGCGCTGCCGTTCAGCAACCGGCAGTGAACGTAGTGGACTTCACCATTTCAGCGTCGCCCTCCGCTCAAACCATTAACGCAGGCGACACTGCTACCTTTCAGGTTGCTTTTACTCCCAGCAGCACCTTTGGCTATAACGCCACCATCACCCCGAGCGAGACGATATCTCCGTCAATGGTCACTGCAACGGCTCCGTTATTTAACCCTACAACTGTCACGTTGTCCGGTAGCCTCCAGGCTACTACGGTGCTTAGCATTCCGACGGTGGCGCGTCCGGTAAATACCGGTACCTTGCTGCACCACAGATTTTTCTATGCCATGTGGCTGCCCATTGGAGGATTGAGTCTGGCGACTTTGGGAATCGGCATTGGCAGAAAACGCCGTCGTTGGATGATGGGAACCGTTCTTTGCTTGATTGCTGGGGCGGTCGTTCTTCAGTCCGCGTGTGGTTCCTCCAGTTCGACAAATACCACGACCGGCGGCACGCAGGCTGGAACTTACATCATTACGATTAATGGCACTGCCGGATCCAGCGCCTCACATACATTTCAGGTGCAATTGACCGTAAATTAAACGAAGTCAGTGGAGCGACGGGCGCCCCGCCCCTCCAGCACCTTTTTAGGCCGGGCGAGGGCGCCCCTCGCACCGCTGAGCAATATTGCTTAGCGTCCATCCCCCAGTTTAGTCATGCGGAATGACTTCACTACAATCTGATTCGGCTGCATCCCTACTGGAATGATCGTCAACAAAGAATATTCGGACGGCTCCAGTTTTTTGTTTGGCTCACGCTTCTGGATTATGGCGAGATCTCCTGACCCGGAATCGAGCACCAACACGTAATTCTGATTCTGCGAGAGCGCCAGCGCATCGGGATGCGTCCCTACTGGAAGATATTCGATGATCTTACCCAGGTCGATGTCGTAGACCGCGATATTATTCGAGCCGAAGTTAGAGATGTATAAGCGCGAGTTATCCCGCGAAACCACGCCCCGAGTAGGCTGGCTGCCGACGAGATAGCTGCCTGAGACTTCATTCGTTGCCGTCTCTATCATCGAGATGGTGCCGCCATCGAAATTAAAGGCGGCCATTTCCCCGCCGTCAGGTTTCAGCGCCAGGCTCACCGGCGATTTGCCCACATCCAGCAGCGCCAACAATTTGTCGCTCTGATTATCGTTTTGGCTTGCGCGCTCCCGCTGACTGCCGCCGTTTTTCTGGATTGAATGTTTCAGAGCGATGCTTGCCACCTGCCCCGATCCGGAACAGGAAACAAATGCCTTGCTCGAATCTGGCAGGATGGCAATATCTTCAGGATGAATACAGATGTTGATCGCGGCGCGCACGGCGAGGCGATCGGCATCAATAATGGATACGGAATTGGCTGCCCGATTGCTGACGACAACGGTCGATCCATCGGGCGAAACCCGCGCCAGGCCCGGGTTCGCGCCGACATGAAGCGTCGCGACTACTGCGCGCCGATCAAGATCCAGGACAGAGACATTATCGGAACCGGAGTTAGCGACGTATGCCCGGCGCCCGTCGGGCGAAACGTCGATGAAGTAAGGATGCCCATAGACTCCAATCGTGCCGACTACCTTATTCTGTTCAGCGTCAATCACGCTAACGTTCGAAGAGCCGGTGTTGACTACGTAGACTTCATTTCGTTTGGGATTGGCTGCGAGTCCCGTAGGATCAGTGCCGACCTGCAATGTGCGCACCGGCCGAAAGCTTCGCAGATCAATGACCGTAACTGTGTTGCTTTTACCGTTCGTGATGTAAGCATATTCGCGGTAGAGGGGACCGTAGGTTGGGAGGGAGCGCTCCTGGAAGTAGTACCAGCCAGCGGCGAGGACGAGCGGGACGAGGACGGCGATGAAGAGGAGTTTTCGCAAAAAGCTGTGCCTTGGTGAAGGCACGAGACTATCAGATGTGGCGCTCTCAGTAGAGGTGGAAGTCTACTTCTACCTTGATTTGAGTTGTGATGGGTTTGCCATCCTTGGTTGCGGGGGAAAATCTCCACTTCTTCACGGCATCGAGGGCTGCCTCATCAAACTCGGGGCTGAGCGGACGCCAGACTGTGATGTCGCGTGGCAAGCCGTCGGAACCGACAACGAGATCCAATACAACTGTCCCTCGATGACGCGCTTTGCTCTCCTTCTTTGGATACTTTGGGTCGGGAGAGTATGTCGCGTGTGGCGCCGTGACACAGCCTGGAGCATCGCTGTCCTTGCCGCGACAAATGGGAACGTGATCCTTTCCTGATAGCGATATGGGAGCGGAATCTTGTGCAATGGCAGCGCCTAAGAAAAGCAGCGGAACGAACACAGCGCGCAATGTCATATCTCTCCTCTCGAGATTATGAGGTTGACTGCCGTGATGTGCCCGCTAAAACAGCGGACTCGGCAGCTTTGGGGATTGATTGCCCTGGAATTGATTGTCCGGGGATTGATCGACCCAGCACCGCCGCAATCTGCCTCACCTGCACCATCAGCGCGTCAAACTGATCTGGAAAAAGCGACTGCACGCCGTCAGAGAGGGCGGCATCGGGATCATGATGCACTTCAACGATCAGGCCATCGGCTCCAACGGCTACCGCGGCTCGGGAGAGCGGCGTCACTTTATTGCGCTTTCCGGTTCCGTGGCTGGGATCGACGACGATGGGCAAATGACTGAGACGCTGCACCGCCGGAACAATGCTTAAATCAAGAGTGTTGCGAGTGTGGTCGGCGAAAGTTCGCACTCCGCGCTCACATAGAACAATGTTGTAATTGCCTTCACTCATGATGTATTCGGCGGCCATGAGAAATTCTTCCAGAGTCGCCGAAATGCCGCGCTTTAATAGGACAGGCTTGCGTGCGCGTCCGGCGCGTTTTAACAACGAGAAGTTCTGCATGTTGCGTGCGCCGATCTGAATCACATCAGCGTACTGGTTGACCAGATCGAGCGACTCGTAATCAACCGCCTCGGTGACGATCAGCAGGCCGAAGCGTTCGCGAATCTCGGCCATTATCTTCAGTCCTTCTTCACCCAAGCCCTGAAAAGAATATGGAGAAGTGCGCGGTTTATAGGCGCCGCCGCGGAAGAACTGCGCTCCGGCTGCCGCTACGCGCTCGGCGGTTTTGAATGCCTGATCTCGAGTTTCAATGCCGCAAGGTCCGGCGATGATGGCCAGGTCGTGGCCTCCAATGGTGACCGGTGAACTTGGAAATCGAATCACCGTGTTATCGGGCTTGGTATCGCGACTCACCAACTTATAAGGCTTGGAGACGCGAATGACTTCCTGCACTCCCGGCATTTCTTCGAGCGAGCCAGCCTCGACCTCGCCTTTGTTGCCAGTAATGCCGATGGCGGTACGTTGCGCCCCAGGCATGGAATGCGGCCGGTATCCAAGGGCCTCAATTTTCTTGCAAACGGCGCGGACCTGATCTTCGGTGGCCTGCGCCTGCATTACTACGAGCATGATCTGATTACCCCGAGTAATTAAGTTTAGCGGTTGGTGCGGCACAGGGCAATGAGATGACGGAAGAACCACTTCCTAATTTACTCGCGCCAAAACTCGCGACTTCGAGCTGGCGACTACGATCTGCGGACTACATATGCGACTACTTTAGAATTCTGTTCATGGCAGATTTTCGCCCGTCCGAAAAAGATCCATTGAAATGGCCCCTACCCAAGCAGCCGCCCGTTCGCACGCCGCGCCGCATCGGAATCCACACTTCAATAGCTGGCGGCGTGGAGAACGCGGCCGAACGCGCATATCGTTTGGGCTGCAGTACCTTTCAAATCTTCTCTACCAGTCCCCGGCAATGGCAGCCTTATTCGCTCGGGCGGACACAGTGTGAGGTGATGAGCAGTCTTCGTGAGAAGTACGACCTGAAGCCGCTGGTCATTCATTCGAATTACCTTATCAATCTGGCGGGAGCGAATACGCCGTTCCTGAAGAAATCGATTGCGGCCTTTCGCGGTGAGGTAGAGCGCGGTCTGGCGTTGTGCGCGGACTATCTGGTCTTGCATCCCGGCTCATTTCGTGGGACAAGTCGTGAGGCAGGTTTGAAACAAACTGCCGCCTCAATCGCCGAAGCGAGCCATGAGCTAGACCTGGCAAAGGGCGCGCTGGCAATTTTGATTGAGAACACCGCTGGGGCCGAATTCTCCCTCGGAGGTACGTTTGAACAGGTGGCGGAGCTGCTGGAGCTCCTGCGTAAGACCGTACCGGTGGGCGCTTGCATTGATACCTGCCACACCCACGTTGCCGGGTATGACATTGTCAGTGAGGAAGGTCGCCAACTGACGCTTCGTCATTTAAAGCAAACCGTGGGACTAGAGACTGTGCGAGTCTGGCATTGCAATGACGCCAAGGCGGAGCGTGGGTCGCGCCTGGATCGGCACGAGCATATTGGACGCGGAAAACTGGGATTGGACGTCTTTCGCGCTCTATTGAATGATCCACGCTTAAAACATGCCGCCTTTATCGCGGAGACCCCGATTGATGATCCAGGAGATGACCTCCGGAATGTCGAGGCGCTGAAGATGTTAGTGAATAAAAAGACTAAATAGCCTCGTCATTAGACGGAGTCCGGAGACGCAGTCCGAACGCGCCGCCCACCATCTCACAACAATCTTGCCGACGCATTGTAAAATAAACGATTACCTCGTCGCACCCGATCCGATCTATGCCGCAGGAAGAGAAATCGATCACCGCACCCCGCGATGAGCGCTATAACGCGCAGCTCGTCGAAGAAAAGTGGTCCGAGCGCTGGCAGAGCGATCCCTCTCTCTATGCCGCTGAGACTCATCCTACGAAGCCGAAGTTCTACGTTTTGGAGATGCTTCCCTACCCTTCCGGCGCGCTCCACATGGGGCACGTGCGCAACTATGCGATCGGCGATGCGCTCGCCCGCTACATGTGGATGAACGGCTACAACGTTCTCCATCCCATGGGCTGGGATTCTTTCGGGCTTCCGGCGGAGAATGCGGCGATCAAAAACAATACTCCGCCAAAGCAATGGACGCTGGCAAATATCGCGGCCATGAAGACGCAGATGAAGCGCCTTGGCTTCGCCTATGACTGGTCGCGCGAGGTTACGACCTGCCTTCCGGATTATTACCGCTGGAATCAGTGGTTCTTCCTCAAGCTTTACGAAGCGGGATTGGCTTATCGCAAAAAGAGCAGGGTGAATTGGTGTCCGCAATGCGCGACCGTGTTGGCGAACGAGCAAGTCGTCGGTGGGATGTGTTGGCGGCACGAGGATCAACCGGTTGAGCAGCGTGAACTGGAGCAATGGTTCCTGCGGATCACAAAATACGCGGACGAATTGCTGCGCGATCTGAAAAAACTCGAGGGCTGGCCGGAAAAAGTGCGCACCATGCAGCAGAACTGGATCGGGCGCAGCGAGGGAGCTCTGGTCGATTTCGATCTGGGTGGTACGGTTGGGCCGGCGGGCTCGACCGTCACTGTCTTCACCACCCGAATCGACACTATCTACGGGGCGACCTCGGTTCAGTTAGCACCGCAGCATCCGATTATTTGCGACATGATTGCTCGCGATGCCGGATTGCGGGCGCGGGTCGAAGAGTTGATAGCAGAACAGCGCCGAGCCAAAGAAGCAGGCGATATCGGCAACATCGAGAAGCACGGAGTATTCACCGGACGCTATGCAAAAAATCCTTTTAACGGCGAAGCGGTGCCAGTGTGGGTGGCGAATTATATTTTGATGGACTACGGCACGGGCGCAATTATGAGCGTTCCTGCGCACGACGAGCGTGATTACGAGTTCGCGCAGAAGTACGGACTGGAGATCCGACTGGTGGTCTTGCCGGCGAATACCGACGAAGAAGAAACAATAACCGCGCCGCCGCTGCCCTTCGTGTCGACGGATGGGATGCTGGTAAATTCGGGCGAGTTCAGCAGGTTGAGATGCGCGGATGCAATCGCGAAAATGACGCGGCGCGCCGAAGAAAAGAGCTTCGGCAAAGCAACGGTAACGTATCGCCTAAAAGACTGGGGCATTTCAAGGCAGCGTTACTGGGGCACTCCGATTCCGATTGTCTATTGCGACAAGGACGGTGTGGTTCCGGTTGCGGAAAAAGATTTGCCCGTAATATTGCCCGACAATGTTCCGGTCACTCTAGCCGGGGGATCGCCTCTGGCGAACGTTCCGGAGTTCCTGAATACCACTTGTCCGAAGTGTGGCGGCCCGGCGAGGCGTGAGACCGATACCATGGATACGTTTGTCGATTCATCGTGGTACTTCTATCGCTACACCGACGCGCGGAATGACAAGGCTCCGTTTGATCCTGCAAAGATCGACTACTGGTTTCCGATTGACCAATATATCGGCGGTGTCGAGCATGCCATTCTGCACCTGATCTATTCGCGCTTCTGGACGAAGTTTATGCGCGACATGGGGCTGGTGAAAAACGATGAGCCTGTGAAGCGTCTGTTCACGCAGGGGATGGTGATTAAAGGCGGCGCCAAGATGTCAAAAAACCTGGGCAATGTTGTTTCCCCAGATGAAATGGTGGAGCGCTACGGCGCCGATGCGACGCGGATGTACAGCTTATTTGCGGCGCCTCCGGATCGCGATTTGGACTGGCAGGAGCTGGGGATAGAAGGCGTCCAGCGATTCTTGGGGCGCGTGTACCGCTTTTACCTCAAAAACCCTGTAGAGACGCGGCTTGCCGCGTCTCGATCTGCGGATACGATGCACGCTGAGACGGGGCAAGCCCCATCTCCACCGAACGAGAAGTTGTTGCCGGAGGCTCGCGCTCTGCAGCGCAAACTGCACCAGACTATCAAGCGCGTGACTAATGACTTCCAGGGGCGCTGGCACTTCAACACCTGCATCGCGGCCATCATGGAATTGGTGAATGAGATTTATGCGGCGGAACAGGCGATCGCCGACCGGCGAGTTCCCTCTTCGTTGATCACCGAACTGCAGCGCAGCATCGCGCTCTTACTCGCCCCGATGGCGCCTTACATGGCGCATGAACTCTGGGAGATGACCGGAGAGAAGAGCAACCTCCTGAAAGCTTCGTGGCCGAAATACGATGCGGCATTGGCAGCTGAGGATGAGATTGAGATTCCGGTACAGGTCAACGGAAAATTACGCGCGTTGGTGGTCGTGCCGGCTGGGGCGACGAATGATCAGATCGAGAAGGCGGCGCTGGCGGATGAAAAGGTAAAAGCCGCAATAGCGGGCAAAAAGATCGTGAAGAAGATTGTGGTGCCGGGGAAGCTTGTGAATATCGTGGTCAAGTGAGGGAATCGGGCCATCGTAAGGCTCTTGGTTTTTCGATGACCAGATGACCTGATCTCCCGATGACCCGATCTTGCGGTAGTGGGCTACGATCTTGTGACCCTCTGGGAAGCCTACGAGCAGCGGAGGGTGGAAAGAGCGGCGTGAACGCTAGAATCGTGATTTAAGTGGCGCGTGAACTCTTCATACTCTTTTTTTGCGCGACGATCGCCTCCCTCCTTGGAAACGGTTATTACAAATCCTTTCGTAGTGGTGTCCTTACTACAATCAAAGGCCGCCGCACCTCTCGCCGGGACAAGGAACCGATCAGCTACTGGATTGGCATGGCTGTAGGGATTTTCGCATTTCTCGTCATGGTGTCCGCGACTGCGCTTATGGCGTTCCTTGTATACGTGGGTTTATCCGGGAATTCAAAGTAGCCTACTACCGATCTTGTCAATTGCTTGCAATACCACCACCGTCTCTGAGACACTCATCAGTGGAAACCCAATCCATCGTTGTCCTCGACTTCGGGGCGCAATATTCGCAGTTGATTGCGCGCCGCATCCGCGAACAGAAGGTTTTTTCCGTCGTCCTTCCCTTCAACGCCAGCCTCCAGGAAATTCGCAGCTACGCGCCGGTAGGAATCATCCTCTCGGGCGGGCCGTCGTCCGTGTACGACAAAGATGCACCGCTGGCCGACAAGAGCGTCTTCGATCTCGGCATCCCTGTGCTCGGCATCTGCTACGGATTGCAGTTCATGGTGTACGCCCTTGGCGGCAAAGTTCGTCCAGCTTCGAAGCGTGAGTACGGACATGCCCAAGTCGCGATACAGCACTCGGACTCACAACTCTTTCGGGGGCTACCCGCCGAGCTCTCGGTATGGATGTCCCATGGGGACGAAGCCGAAGAATTACCTTCGGGATTCCGCCTCACCGCCAAGACTCCGAATGCGGTCGCGGCCATCGAGAATGCCGAGAGAAAAATGTGGGCGGTGCAATTTCATCCCGAGGTGTATCACACGCCTCTCGGCTCCGACATCCTCCGCAACTTCGCGCTGAACATTTGTGAGGCAAAGCCTTCCTGGACGCCCCAGCATTTCATCGATGCGACCGTCGCCCAGGTGAAACAGCAAGTCGGCAGCGGACGCGCCATCTGCGCGCTCTCGGGCGGAGTCGATTCTTCCGTCGCGGCCGTGCTTGTCGATCGTGCTCTCCGCGACGCGCCCGGCAAGCCCGCCCTGAGCGGAGTCGAAGGGTCGCGGCTTACCTGCGTCTTTGTCAATAACGGGGTGCTACGCAAGAACGAGTTCGAGAAAGTTCAGAAGAACCTCCGCGACAATCTCGGATTGCATCTGGTCGCGGTCGATGCCACCGATCGCTTCATGAAACGTCTCGCCGGAGTGATCGATCCGGAGACGAAGCGCAAGATCATCGGCAACGAGTTCATCGAAGTCTTCGATGATGAAGCAAAGCGCATTCTGAAAGAAGAGGGCGAGGTCGAGTGGCTGGTGCAGGGGACGCTCTATCCCGACGTGATTGAATCGCGCTCGGTGCGAGGCCCATCGCAGGTCATCAAGTCGCATCACAACGTCGGCGGACTGCCAGAGAAGATGAAACTCAAGCTGATCGAGCCGCTCAAGGATTTGTTTAAAGATGAGGTGCGGCGAATCGGACGTGATCTCGGCATGCCCGAAGAAATTCTGCAGCGGCAACCGTTTCCGGGGCCGGGGCTCGCCGTTAGGATTTTGGGTGAAGTAAATAAAGAACGCGCCGATTTGCTGCGCGAGTGCGATGACATCGTTGTGGGCGAAATCAAGAAGGCTGGGCTCTACCAGAAAATCTGGCAGTCGTTTGCGGTGCTTTTGCCGGTGATGTCGGTCGGTGTGATGGGCGACCAGCGGACCTACGCTTACACCTGCGCTGTGCGCGCAGTGCATTCTGAAGATGGGATGACCGCCGATTGGGTGCCGCTCCCTCATGAAGTGTTGAAGACAATTTCGAATCGGATTGTGAATGAAGTGCGGGGAGTGAATCGGGTGGTTTATGACATTACGTCGAAACCGCCGGGGACGATCGAGTGGGAGTAATGGAGCGACGGGCATCCTGGCCCGTCATCTCTTCGCGATCAGTGCCACTCCCCTTATGTTCTTCTTCGACGTCGGGGCTGCGGCTGGGTCGTAAGAGGAGCGACGAGCTTTTCATAGAGCATAAATAAATGCTCGACACGCTGGCGATCACCGGGAAATGGTTCGCCGCGATAGAGCCTATCAACGGCGAGGTCAAGGGCGCGATGTGCACGTAGCAATTCCGGGGTCATAGCGTCGGTATCGTAAAGGTCGGCCATGGTCGAGCCGGGAAATTTGGCGCGGGCGTTGAGCACAGCCTGAGCAAAGTCGCTTACGCGGGCGCGTTGCTTCTCATCCGCGTCGGGCCATGGAAATGGGTTGTAAACGATGCCGATGGAATAGCGGTACCGGCTTTCGAGCCTCCCGCCGATGTAGCGTAGCCATGACATGTGAATGCGCGAAGTGAGGATGCCGAATTGGAACAAATCTGCGCCGAGCAGGACACGGACGAGGTTACTTGGCACAACTGGGGGTGCGAGCCAGCCGATGGGAACGTACTCTCGGCGCTCTGAGCTAACTTCCGGGATGACGAGAAATGGGCGGTCGGGAACGACGGTGACGTGGAAGTTAGTTGGAGCGTCGCCAAGCGCTTGGGTGCCGACGCTCTTACTTTTCTTACGGAACTGCTTTACCGCGGCAATGCGTGTCATCACCTCCGGCATGGCACGCAGATCGCCGGGCGCCGCATTTTCAAGGTAAAGAATCCACCTTTCTCCGCCATTGATAAATTCTTCCGATCCTACAAATGGCCGCATGTACCCGCCAGCTTGCGGCTCTGCTCGCAGGAATTTCTCGCGCTGCTCCGCGTCGAATATGTAGTTGCCGTCGTCAATTGGCTTCGAGCCGATAATCAGTTTGGGTTGCCCACACAGCGGCTGCGACGTTTCTTCGACCACTAGGTGACGGTCGGCCACGCCGCTGCCGTCGAATAAATAAGGCGTCAGCGCGGCGTGACGACTTTCGGTGGGATCGCCTTTGATGTCGTCGTAGGTGAAGAGGCGCTTCACCGGCGGTTCGTCGTCGCGGCGACTGAGGCCGATGATAACGACGTGGACATGCGCCTTGCCGCGCGCGTCGCTGCCCCAGGCGAAGGTGCGGTGGGCGAATGAGATTTCTAGGCCGCTACGGCCAAAGAGCAGCGGCCAAAGTTGCGCGACCTGTTCGCCTTGAGTAATGGAATTAGTAGCGACAAAACCGATGCGGGCGGAGCTATTGGCCAGGTACTCACCAGCTTTGATGAACCATGCGGTCACATAGTCAAGCGTGCCGCCGGAGCCTCCGAGACGGGCGATGCGGCGAACCTGCTCGCGCTGCTTATCGCTCTGGTATTTCGCGCCCCCGAACGGTGGATTGCCCAGAACGTAAGAGCATTCTTGGGGCGGAAGGACGGTGGCCCAATCGGTTTCGAGCGCGTCTACGGGATGAATGTGAGGCGACTTCTTCAACGGGATGCGCAGATAAGGATTTCCGAATTCGGTGGAGAGCGCATTGTTCATGATGTGGTCCATCATCCAGAGCGCAACTTCGGCGATGCGCGCGGGGAATTCGCGGATTTCGATCCCGTAAAACTGATCCACATCGACTTTGGAATAGACGGCAGCCATCTTCAGCTGATCGTCGCGGCGCAGGAGCTTGAGGACCTCAATTTCCAGGAGGCGCAATTCGCGGTACGCGATGACGAGGAAATTTCCGCAGCCGCAGGCAGGGTCGAAAATACGAAGCGAGCTGAGCTTGTGGTGAAACGCCTCAGCAGCATTGCGGCGGCCGGTGTCGCGACGCTGCTTCAATTGATCCAGTTCGGCACGCAAATCGTCGAGGAAGAGCGGCTGGATGACTTTAAGAATGTTCTTTTCGGTGGTGTAGTGCGCGCCCTGAGCACGCCGTTCTTTCTTCTCCATGACGGATTGGAAGAGCGAGCCGAAGATGGCTGGGGATACCGCTTCCCAATTGAAACGACAGGCTTCTAAAAGAAGAAAGCGCATGTTTATATCGAAAACGGGGATGCGAAGGTGATCGCGGAAGAGATCACCGTTGACATAGGGAAACTGCTTGAGGTCGTCATCAAGCGCGGGAGAGCGGTCGCCTTCGGGCGTGTCGAGTACGTCGAAGAGACGGCTGAGCCATGGGCCGACGTCGCTGCCGTCTGCCGCCGTGCGGTCTTCCATCAAAGAGCGGAAGGTGCCGCGATCGAAAATTCCGGTGCTGTCGGCGAAGAGGCAGAATAGGAGGCGAACCAGGAAGCGTTCGAGATCGTGTCCTTCGTAGCGTGCCGCTTTGAGCGCATCGTGCAGTGAGCCGAGAATTTCGGATGCCGCGATGTTGGCCGGGTCCTGGTCGCGGAAGATACGCTTTTCGACGCCAATAATGAAGGCAAAGTGCTCGACGTGGCGGGACAGGTCGCGGAGAGGAAACTTGATTTCGGTGCCTTCATCGAGGTCGTAAAGTTCGAATTGCCGGAAGTCGCTAACGAGGAGGTAACGCGGGAGTTCGTAATCCTTGAGCTCGGGGAAATAGTCGAGGGCCTGTTCTTTTGCTTTCTTAAGATCGCGGCCAGCGCTTTTCTGCTCGGCGAGGAGCACGCCTTTCCAGAACAAGTCAATAAAGCCTCGCCGGTTGCCCAGGCGCTTGACGGGTTCCTCATAGCCGGCCACGCGTCGGCGGCTGGCGCCGAAGACTTCAAAGAACTCGTTATAGAAAGTTTGAGTCTCACCCCGCTCGTAGTGGGCGTCTTTCCAATCGTCGGCGAACTTAGCGGCTTTCGCCTGAATCTCGGGCCAGCTTAAACGCATAGTTGGATATGTTATTGGGGGGCGATATGTTTCTCCAGTGGGTTAGCTGGTTCGCAGGGTGGAAAAGCGATATCGGGTCACGATCCTATTTCCGCTTCCGTCCCCTGCGGATGGTGGCGATCAGATCTGCTGTCGAGACTTCTAATTTCACGCCCCTTACGTTCAGTGGCAATGCGTGGGAATATGTCTGAATGAGCAGACGCAGGGCGGCTTCGACAACCTCTTTCTTCGTAGTCAGCCCGCTCAGGCGCAGCGCCTTGCGCATTAGAGCGTCGTCGATATCGATGGTGGTGCGCATGGCTAACGCGTTCCCGTTGTGCGATTCGCTTGATACATCGGCAGTCGAGGCGACTTCCATAAGTTGTTATCCGGAAACGAAGCGGGGATCAGAATTTTGCGGCGAACAGCAGGTCCTTCGCTTTGCTCAGGATGACAAATCTTCTTAGGCATGACGAAACTTGGGGTGGCGTGGACGACGTTACTTGCGATTGATGATTTCCCACCCAACCAACTACCATATCCACATGCCCGTCGAAACCGAATCTCCCGCATCCACCTACACCCGCATTCGCGCCCCGCGCGGCAACACGCTTTCTTGCAAAGGATGGCAGCAGGAAGCCGCGATGCGCATGCTCATGAACAATCTTGATGAGGACGTTGCCGAGCGGCCACAGGATCTGGTTGTTTATGGCGGCACGGGCAAGGCGGCGCGTAATTGGGATTGCTATCACGCGATCATCCGCTCGCTGAAGAATCTTGAGAATGACGAGACGCTGCTGGTGCAGTCCGGCAAGCCTGTGGGAGTGTTCAAGACGCACGAGTATGCTCCGCGGGTGCTGATTGCGAACTCAAATCTGGTTGGCCATTTTTCTAACTGGGAGAAATTCAACGAACTCGAACGCGCTGGACTGATGATGTATGGGCAGATGACGGCCGGCTCGTGGATTTATATCGGTTCGCAGGGAATCGTCCAAGGGACGTATGAGACCTTCAACGCCGCGGGCGACAAACATTTTGGCGGAGACCTTAGCGGGAAGCTGATCGTCTCAGGCGGCATGGGCGGTATGGGCGGAGCGCAACCGCTGGCGGCAACTATGACTGGCGCGGCGTTTCTTGGGATTGATGTCGATTCTGAGCGCATCAAGAAGCGTCTCAAGACTGGCTACTGTGACTTTCTCGTTACCACGCTCGACGAAGCACTGCGCATTCTGAAGAATGCCATCCGCAAAAAAGAAAATGTCTCGGTGGGCTTGGTCGGCAATTGCGCCGACATCATCCCTGAGCTGGCCGAGCGCGGCGTGGTGCCGGACATTCTCACTGACCAAACTTCGGCACACGATCCGCTGAATGGATATGTACCGAACGGAATGACGCTCGAAGCCGCACTCGAATTGCGCAAGCGTGATCCACAGGCTTACCAGGAGCGTTCGCTTGATGCGATGGCGAAGCACGTTGAAGGAATGTTGCGCTTGCAGAAAATGGGATCGGTCACCTTCGACTACGGCAACAATATCCGTACATTCGCATTCCAGCGCGGCGTTAAGGATGCTTACGATTTTCCGGGATTTGTTCCCGCCTATATCCGTCCGTTGTTTTGCGAAGGCCGCGGGCCGTTCAGGTGGGCCGCGCTTTCGGGTGAGGCTTCGGACATTGCTATCACGGACGATCTGGTGCTCGAACTTTTCCCCGAGAATCGCAGCTTGCGCCGCTGGATTGAACTGGCTCGCAAGCGGATCAAGTTTCAAGGACTACGGGCGCGGATATGCTGGCTGGGATATGGTGAGCGTGCGCGTTTCGGGCTGGCGATTAACGATCTCGTAAAGAAAGGCACCATCAAAGCTCCGATCGTGATTGGGCGCGATCACTTGGATTGCGGCTCGGTAGCTTCTCCGTTTCGCGAAACGGAGAGTATGAAAGACGGCTCGGACGCAGTCGCCGACTGGCCGTTGCTGAACGCGATGCTGAATACGGCAGCTGGAGCGTCGTGGGTTTCAATTCACAACGGCGGCGGCGTGGGCATTGGATATTCACTGCACGCCGGGCAGGTCACAGTCGCCGACGGTACAGAGATGATGGCCAAGCGCATCGAGCGCGTGCTGACTACTGATCCGGGGATGGGTGTGATTCGACACGTGGATGCGGGATATGAGGAGGCGAAAGAGTTTGCTCGGAAAAAGGGTGTGAGGGTGCCGATGGTGGCCGATTGAAACCGCATGCACTCCTTCTGGTAAACATTGGCGAGCTTCTCACACTGCGGTCAACCTCTCCTGGTCCTCGACGCGGCTCTTCCCTCTCCGAGCTCGGCATAATTCAAGACGCCGCCGTTTTTTGCCTCGGCGGCAAGATCGTCTCGGTGGGCAGAACGAAAGATGATCTCAGAGATCCCTGGCTGAAAAAGAATCGCAAGAAGGTCACTGAAATTGATTGCCGCAGCCGGGTCGTCTTGCCAGGCTTTGTCGATTCGCATACCCATCCAGTGTTCACCCATCCGCGCCTCGTCGATTTTGAGAAACGGATTGCTGGTGCCAGCTATGAAGAAATCGCCGAGGCGGGCGGAGGAATTCGATCCAGCATTGACGGCGTGCGAAAGGCCGGCAAGGCTGCATTGACTCAAAAAGTCAGCGCGGTTTTGAAGGACATGGCCAGCCACGGAACAACAACCGTCGAAGCAAAATCTGGTTACGGTCTTAACCTCGAATCTGAAATGCGGTCGCTCGATGCGATCCGTGCAGCTGCGCGCACATGGCCGGGGACGGTCGTTCCGACGTTCCTGGGAGCTCACGTCGTTCCGCCCGAATATCGCGGACGTTCCTCGCAGTACGTGGACCTTATCTGTAATGAGATGATTCCGGCAATCGCGAAGCGCAAACTGGCGAAGTTCGTTGACGTCTTCTGCGATCGCGGGGCGTTCAGCTCCGAAGAAACTACGCGCATTTTTGCCTCAGCAGAAGAGCATGGTCTCGCAGTCCGAGCCCATTTGGGGCAGTTGAGCGAAACGAGATTGGAACCGCTCCTGCGCTACCAACCGGCATCTCTTGACCACATGGACCATGTGGATGATGCCGACCTAAAGGCTCTCGCCGAGAGCGATACGGTTGCAACTTTCGTGCCAGGAGCAAATTATTTCCTCGGACTGGGGCGCTATCCGAATGCCCGCAAGTTCATCGAATCCGGCGTCGCTGTTGCACTGGCGACCGATTACAATCCCGGGTCATCACCAACTCTAAGCATGCCAATGGCAATCTCCCTTGCATGCACGCATATGAAGATGTCCCCCGCGGAGGCGGTTGCGGCGGCCACAACCAATGGCGCGTGGGCGCTTCGACTCGCCGACCGCAAAGGCAGCATCGAACCGGGGAAGGATGCTGACCTCGCAGTGTTCAACGTGAGCGACTATCGAGAAATTCCATACTGGTTTGGCGTGAATCGTTGCGCGCTTACAATAATCAATGGTGTCCCGTTTATTGAGAATGGTGAACAGCGATTGTGAGGGCCGATGGTAAGTCTGCAATAACATCCGCAATTAAATTTCAATCAACAGGCCAGCTGAGAAATTTATAGCCTGTGCTTTGAGCGGACGCCCCATGATTGCTATAATTCGAAAGTTCCGCACGTCCCAGCGCATCGATTGTTTTGCCTCGCGTGTTTTGCTTCGCGGCATCCCGATGGTGATAGCGCCAATGCCTGTCAACCTCCTCTTTGCGGATGGAGTTACGGCGAATAACGTGCGGTCCCGGATTTACCACAGTGGCCAGGTAGCTCAGGTGGTAGAGCGCAGCCCTGAAAAGGCTGGCGTCGGCGGTTCAACTCCGTCCCTGGCCACCAGATTCCAAAGCACTTAGCTCGAATCAGCAAGAATCACCTAAGTCCGCATCCAGTCCGTTCTTAGCGGGCTTGCTGCCCAGAATGGTCTGAAGTACTTCCCCTTGGGCCGTCATCCGGTCCGTGCTGACGTTGTGTACATAGAGCTGAGCTGCAGCGTCGTCTTCACGTAAGAATGCCGCAAGAGCGCCTGCAGCGCTTTTGGATCGTGACTGGCTTGAAGACCGAACAGGAGCAAAGCATAGAATCAGGCCACTACTATGGCATCAGCCGGTAAAGCAGCTTGCTGTCACAAGGTGAAGCCGATTTAAGAGTCTGATGAAACCGGTGTACCGCGCTAGTCGTCTGCGGACTCACCAATTCGGCGGTCAAAATGCCCACCACCCGTCCCGGCTAACGCGCTGATGCCGCGCAAAAACGCCTCCCGGATCAGCATCGCCACCTCTTCCGCCCGCCGCTGAAACGGTTCCGGTCCGCGCGGTAGAAAACCCTTCCCCCGGTGACCCCAGAAACTTTCTTTGATCTCGCTGAGAAAAGTTGGGAATGCTCCGTGATTGGGATTATCTTCGCCATGCGGGTGTAGGTCTCCTTTTCGGAACGGCTTTAGCTTGTGAGGCCAAAACCAACTTACACCCTCTCCCGTTTAAACAATCGAATTTACCTCACCTCATTTCAGCTTGTTGACTTGTTCAGCCCGCAAGCCTAAGATGCGCAATTCATAGGGGATGCCCTGAGGAACCATGTAAATCCGCTGGGCTCAGTTATAAGGATGCAGAGAAAATGATCCGACCTCCGGTCAGTGTTTCGACCCACCACAGCACTTGTATTTCCGCCCTCCTGTGCTTGGTATTGATAGGCCTGGCTTGGGCAGGGCCTGCCAAAACCCCAGCGGATCAGCGGGAGGCCGTAGTCGCCATCGGCGACGTTCATGGCGACTTTGATGATTTTGTCATCATTCTCCAGCGGGCTGGGCTCATCGACGCGCAGCATCACTGGACCGGCGGTCAGACTACCTTGGTTCAAGTCGGGGACCTCCTGGATCGGGGCCCGAGGCCACGCGAGGTAATGGACCTTGTGATCTCCCTGGAAAAGGAAGCGCCAAAGGCGGGGGGACGAGTGGTCAGCTTGCTGGGCAACCACGAGATGATGAATATCATGGGAGATCTTCGCTATGTCACGGCGGAGAACTACGCCGCTTACGCAGACAGCAATTCTGCGGAGCGCCAGAGATCTGCCTATCAGGAATACGTGAAATGGCGCAATAGTCACGCGCAGCTCTTAGCTGAGCTTCCCCAGCCCATGGAATTAACCGAAGCGGAGTGGATGGCACGACACCCCGTCGGATTCCTCGAACAGCGCGAAGCTTTCAGCCCGAACGGATCCTACGGTAAGTGGCTGCGCGAACACTCTGCTGTGGCCAAAATTGGCGAAGTGATCTTCTTACACGGCGGAATCCATCCCAATCTGGCCCACTTGAAACTTGACACGATCAATTCCCACATCCGCGACGAAATCAAAGCCTTCGATTCGGCCAAACGAGATTTGGTGGATCAGAAAGTGATTCTGCCTTTTTTTACTCTCCAGGAAATTTCCGCCGCGGTCCAAGCGGAACTCACGGCTGAGCGCAAGTCGCTGGTGCCCACGGATCAGCAAAGGCAAGCCCGGCTCGTAGGGTTCCTGGGATATGGGGACTGGCTGAGCGTGCGGGTTGACGGTCCACTGTGGTTTCGCGGTTACGACCAGTGGAGCGAAGAAGAGGGTGCTGCGCAGATTGGCAAAGTGTTGGAATCTTACAATGCGAAGCGAATTGTTGTTGGGCACACAGTTCAGAAGGGCGGGCGCATGCGACCCCGTTTTGGCAACAGAGTGTTTCTAATTGACACTGGCATGCTGAGCAGCTACTACCCTGGGGGCAGGCCTTCAGCCCTGGAAATTCGCAGCGACACTAACTTCACGGCCGAATATACGGACCAGCGGGTGGTGCTTCTCGAACCCGCTGGGACTTCGCTCCAAAACGGAGCGCCTGGAGGACGCACAGGGTTTGGGGATACCACCAAGGTCACGGGAAAACCGGTCTCCCAACTCTCTGTGACCAGTTCTCCAGTAATAACGGCGACACGGCGATAAACGAGAAGTACGAAATAGGCTTCCGCGATGAAAAAGTGGATTGAGCGCTCGCTAAATATCCATCCAGGGGATCTGGGGCGCGGCACTCTTTTGTGCACTTGCCTTTTCTTGGTCATCAGCAGCTACGTAATTGGCAAGGTAGCGGGTGCTGCCCTATTCCTCGCGCGGTTCCCGGCAAGACAGCTTCCCTATGCGGACATTTCCAGTTCGGTGCTGGTGGCCCTCGTCGTAGCGGGCTACGTGCTTATTGTGCGGCGGGTTTCTTTTCTCCATCTGCTGGTCTGCAGCATGTTATTTTTCGCCAGCAATTGTGCGCTGTTCTGGGGGCTTGCCCACTACCATTCGGGTCTGATTTGGCTCGCTCCGGCGTTCTATATCTGGGTCAAGATCTTTGGAGTGCTGGCACCGACCCAGATCTGGACCCTGGCGAATTATGTCTTGACGACGCGCGAAGCGAAGCGCGTGTTTGGGATGGTGGGCGGGGGTGCCATTGCGGGTTGGATCTTTGCCGGTTTCTTCTCCAAAAGCGCAGCCAAAACGTTCGGCACAGAAAGCTTGCTGCTGGGCATGGCTCTTTTTCTATTGATTTGTGCTGGGCTGGTGATCCTGATCTGGCGCAGCGGGCAAATCGCCGTCGCCGAAGCTCAGGAAACTGGCCAAACTGGCCCACGGAACTTGAACCAGAGCATGCGGTTGGTGTTCTCCTCGTCATATTTGCGGGCAATCGCCGCGGTAATCTGTATTTCTTCTCTTGTGACCACCTTGACAGGCTGGCAATTCCTGGCCATTGCGCAGCAGGTCTTGAAAAACAAAGATGCACTTGCGATCTTCCTTGGAGACTTCAACTTTTATGCAGGAACGATTTCGCTATTGTTCCAGCTGCTGTTGACGACAAGGTTCCTGCGCCGTTTTGGAATCGGGACGTCGCTGTTCGTACTTCCGGTTACCGTGCTCCTGGGTTCGGCCGGCCTGCTGGCTCTTGGCACGCTGGGCGCAGCACTCGCGCTGAAAGGTTGCGACCAAGTGCTGCGCTATTCCATCGACAAGTCCACCACCGAATTGCTCTATCTTCCGCTTTCTGCCCGGATCAAGTTGCAGGTCAAATGGTTTATCGATACTGTGATCTGGCGCCTGGGCGACGGTCTTGCCGGGCTGGTCGTTCTGATTTTTGCAACCTCTCTGCGTCTGCCGGCCCGTCAAATCAGCTGGATTGCGTTGCTGCTGATCGGCGGCTGGCTGGTGGCAGTCTCCGTTGTACGGCGGCAATATGTCGCTACGCTGAAAGAAAGTATCGGCCAACATCGGGTCGACGTGGAGCAAACCTCCACATCGGTCCTGGACCGTTCGACCGCGGACGTGTTAGCAATCAACCTTTCTGCATCCGACCCCAAGGACATCCTTTACGCGCTGAGCCTGTTTGAAGTGGAGCGGCAAAGAGCGGTGCACCCCGGGATCCGGAGCCTGCTCATCCACCCCTCAGCCGAGATCCGGCGAAAAGCAATCACTATTCTTTCGGCATCCGGCGACAAGACCGTGCGGCCGGACATGGAGCGGCTGCTGCGAGACCCCGACCTCAGCGTTCGTACCGAGGCTCTGCTTTTCCTGACCTACCATACCCATGTGGACCCTCTGGAGCTAATAGAGGGAGTGGGCGACTTTCCCGACTTCTCCGTGCGTTCGGCCATCGTGGCATTTCTGGCGCGACCCGGCCCAGCCCAGAACCTGGAGACCGCGCAGCAGATTCTGGCTGGCATTGTCTGCGAGCAGGGTGCAGAATGCCAGCGGACCAGGCTGGAAGCGGCCCGGCTACTGGGTTTGCTCCCGGACTCTTTCGACCCGCTACTCTCGACGCTGCTCGCCGATGCCGACACCGCAGTCGCGCGGGAAGCGATCCGGTCTGTGGGAAAACTGCGAAAGCGGCGGCTGGTTCCGGACTTGCTGGATCGGCTGTCACATCACGAACTGGGCGGAGAAGCAGCTGAGGCCCTCGGGGAGATTGGGGACACGATCGTTGGAGCGTTGCGCGACCATCTTGGCGACTCCTCGGTAGCAATCGAGTCACGAAGAGAAATTCCGGCCATACTGGTGCGTGTTGGGACACCCACAGCGGCGCACGTGCTGATGGAGAACCTCATGGAGAGCGACACCACCCTGCGCTTCCGCATCATCAGCGCTCTTAATAAGCTCTGCTGCCTCCACCCTGAGATCGAGACAGACACACAGACGTTGGAGACGGTTTTAGCTGCCGAGATTCTGGGGCACTACCGGTCGTACCAGATTCTGGACAAGATCAGCACCACGAACAGTCAAGATCCGGTAGCCACTGCGTTGACAGAATCCATCCAGCAGGAATTGGAGCGGATCTTTCGTCTGCTCGGCCTGTTATATCCCAACCTTGATCTGCATGCTGCCTACTTGGGCTTGCAATCCAAGAGTGTAGCTGTGCACGACAACGCGCTGGAATTCCTCGATAACGTCTTAAAGTCCCAGCTTCGCGACATGCTGGTGCCGCTCCTGGACGGCAAAATCACCGTGGGCGAGCGCGCTCGCCTGGCGAATCGGCTAGTACGTGCCAAGATCGAGAACCGGGAACATGCAGTGGCGGCACTCGTCAATAGCGACGATCCCTGGCTAAAGTCTTGTGGGGCATATGCAATCGGCACGTTCGGAATGAAATCTCTGGAATGTGAATTAGATCGATGTCTGAATGATTCGGACCCGCTGTTGCGAGAGACTGCGCGAGCAGCAAAACTGCGCCTGGAGGAATCGGCGGCGAAGGCGTGAACTCGACACCGGAATTAAGCGGGATAGACCAACGCTTGTCAAGGCAGGCGCAAATCATCAAGAGTTGGGTACGCGGGAGTCAGCTGCAGTACAAGAGGATAGAAAATCTCGCTTGTGGAAATTCGAAGCTGGTGGCCATCGCGAATATTCTAAGTTGCGAGATCGGCGATTAAAGGAGTAAGCTCTGTGGGCACAATTCGGGGAGGTACTCCGATGCACATCCCCTTCATCAACAGGGGCCGAGGCTCGCCGCAGTCGTGTTGCTCTGTTTAATTTGCCATGTATTGTCAGGGCCGCGGATGAGACTACTTTGACACTAAGCAATTTGTGGCCAAAGCATCAACGCAACGAGCAAGGCGCAAGGCTCTCTAGTACTGTCACCACAATTCAGGGGGGCTATACCATGCAAACATTTCATCTTCAGTGGCGGGGGCTGATTCTTGCAGTGGTGGTTTGTCTGATTTTCCCATGCTTAGTCATGGCCGCAGACGAGTCAACACCCACCAAAGAACAGATTAAGCAATTCCTTCGCACCGCCAAGGTGGTGGACAGCAAGCCGTCCGAAAAGGGCATCACCCATCCTTGGCGGCTTACGCTGAGTGACGGCACATTGACACACGATGCCTCGTTCCAGCCGATTGACGAACATAAGTCCATGGTGACGATGGCCAGCGGCAAAACTGAAATGAACTTCGTAGATTCCTACAAGTACAACATCGCTGCCTATGCGGTGGCTGAGTTGGTCGGCCTGGACGACATGCTGCCGGTATATGTGGAGCGCTCATGGCATGGCATGTCCGGGTCACTGAGCTGGTGGCTTCCGGTGAAGATGGACGAGGAAGATCGCGTTAAGCGGAAGATACAGCCCCCCAATGCGGACGCCTGGGCCAATCAGATGTATAAGATACGAGTCTTCGATCAATTGGTCTACGATGACGATCCCAACCTCACAAACGTGCTGATTGGTGCGGATTGGACGATTTGGAGAGTTGATTTTAGTCGCGCATTTAAGCTCAAAAAAGACCTGCGGAACCCCGGGGACTTAGTACGCTGCGACCGCCAATTGTTCGACAAACTGAAGGCTCTGGATGGGAACGAATTGTCTGAAAAGACCAAGCATTATCTGACCAAAGATGAGGTGAAGGCCGTGATGGCGCGGCGAGACAAGATCGTGGCGCAGTTTCAGAAGCTGAGTTCAGAGAAGGGTGAGAAGGAAGTATTCTACTGAATCATGCGGCCCTACTGGACGACTGGCGAATCACTGAGTCTACAAAGGCTTTGGCATTCCAGTCGTCAACTGCTTCGACGATTTGGCGATCGCCCGGCCGCGCTCAATGCGATCGAGGATCAAGATTGGATGTACAGACTGCAAAACGGTCTACGGATGGGTTTGCTCTTTTCAGTCGCAAGGTTTATTGTGTTTTGCCACACATCTCAGTCTTTCGATTTAAGGAGGAGATCAACATGGTAAGAAAGTTATTCACATTGTTGTTCGCGTCTGTACTTGTGTTCGGGCTCTCAGCACCGATGTTCGCGCAGGAGGACTCTAAACCGGCGGAAGGAAAGGCCGCGAAGCAGGGCCGTGTGGAGGGTATGGTCACCAGAAGCAATAAGGATAATTCTACCCTGACGGTTCGGAATAGGGACACGAATGTCGAGAAGATTGTCGAGTACGACAGTTCGACTCAATGGACAAGTCAAGAGCACCACAGTAAGAAAGTGAACAACATCGATGCCAGCCAAGTTAAGGACGGTGATCGCGTGATCTGCCTGGGTACTTGGGGGAAAGGCGGCGTGCTACACGCCACTTCGATTTCGAAGCGGCTCAGCAAGTAGGCGAGTTCGTATCCTGTCGCAGTTGATTTGGGTTCAGCGCGAAACGGTTTCCCGATCGGAACCTGTCGTGAGTCGGATCAGAAGCAACAGCTACTCAACGTGGAGGATGCAATGAAGGTTCCTGTAACTTTACTTTCCTTAGTATTTGCGGGATTGGTATTTGCTGCCATGCCAGCCGGTGCCAACCAGGAAGCGGCTGAGAAGAAGGATGCGTCGGCGGCGAACAAGGAGACACAGTGGCAGGGTAACGTCATCAGATTTTATAACGACAAGTCGATGCTCGAGATCCGTGGAGGCCTCGCCCCGTCGAGCGACTTGAGAAAGGTTGCCTACGACAGCTCGACCGAATGGACCAAGCAAGGAAAGCCTGGGAAGCAGGACGAGATCAAGCAAGGGTCGTTTGTGATCCTTGTGGGCCATGTGGATGATAGCGGCGTGCTGCACGCGACGCGCATCGATCTGCGACGCCCGCGATAACCCTCTTCGAGATTTCATGGCCGATGCTCTGCAAGCGAAGCAGAGGTATAAGCCTTTCTGCGCGCATCAGGGGCTGCAAGGGGGGAGGGGATGATCCAAGGTTCATGCAGGGTCGGTCCCGGCTCGTGTGGGACGACCAGCACTGCGGAAAAGGTATTTTCAAACGTGGACAAATAACTAGCCGATCACAATCACTCTCGACTAAACGGCCAGTCGTGTTTTTTCCAAGCTAAGACTAGGTAAGCCGCGAAACCCGCTCCGATGGTTCCAAATGCGTACAACATGAATTTCCATCCCCCGGGTTGCAGCGCCGGAGTCACAAAAACTGCCAGCCATCCCGCCAATGCAAACACTGCGGGCAGCGGATACAGCCATATTCGGAAAGGGCGCGGAGCGTCAGGTTGGTACCGGCGATACAACAACAATCCGATAATTTGCGCTACGAACATTGAAAGAATGCGCGCCAGCATCAACGCTGTAATGATCTGCACCAGATCAAAAAAGCACGCCAGGATCACGAGAAAGCCGACCAGCAACAGCGACCGGTGCGGAAAGCGCTTGGTCGGATGCAACTTAGCGAACCATGAAAAGAACGCGCCGTCGAGCGCGGCGGCATACGGGATGCGCGAGTAGCCAAGGATCATCGCGTAAGTCGCGGCAAAAGCCGTAATCTCGACCATCACTGTCATCAACGCCGAAGCCCAGTGGCCGCTCACTCTCTCCATGTACACGGAACCGATGGCATTGAAAGCCTGCGAACCCGGTTGAACCATTTCCCGCCAGGGCACGACTCCGGTGAAGCTCACCGAAATCAAAAAATCAATCACCAGCACGATCAGAATCGAGACAATCACCCCAAAAGGAACGACCCGTTCCGGATCCTTTACTTCGTCCCCTAAGTAACAGATCTGGTAGTAGCCCAAGAAATTGAACATCACCAACATGGTTCCATTGCCCAAGCCCAGGATGAACGGCAATCCGATGTGCCAAGCGCCGGGAGGAAAATCAAAGAGCAGTTTGGCGTTCAGGTGCGTCATCCCGGAAACGATGACCCAGGCCGCAGTCAGTAACATGCCAATCCAAAGCACGAGCATCAATCGCGCAATGTCCTGAATCTTGCGATAAAGCGCCATCATAGCGAGTGCGGTTACGCCTGCCGCTAGGAGTTTCACACCCCACCGGTACGAGAGGAGTCTCGGCCATAGGAATCCGGTGTACTCAGCCATGCCGATGCTGCTGGTTGCGACCTCGAGCGTGCCGCTGAAAAGAAATTGCCACACGAAGATCCACGCCATCATGTGTCCCCAGCGGTCGCGGCCGAAGCATTCGCGTAAAAAAATATAGGATCCGCCGGATGCTGGGATGGCGGCCCCCAGTTCAGCGAATACAAGCCCGTCGGCAATTGCGAGCAATGCGCCCGCGCCCCACGCGATCAGCGATTGCGGCCCACCCATCGTCGCCAGAATGGCTGGCACCGTGATGAACGGTCCGGTCCCAACCATGTTCGACATGTTGATGGAAAGCGCATTCAGCCGGCCCAGCCGTCGCGGCAACCGGCCCTGTGTTCCGGATTGTGAGGCAATGGCTACGACTTCAATGCTCAAGCGAAATCCCGGCCCTTGGCGGGCTTGCCCACTAAAATCTCTTGACGCCGCGACGTTTAACGCGATCTGGCGCCCGCGACTCGGCGGTTCAACTCCGTCCCTGTCCACTACATTTTCAATCACATAAAGCGCAATCGTCACTATTCCGTTTCTCTCAAGGAGTACAGTCTTGTGACGACAACCCATCTCATAGATAACAGATAGGCGCTTGCCGGTATCTCCTTCACCATCGATAGGCAGGAAAAAAGCTTCCCAAGAAACTTCATTGCATTTTCCCGTATTCCGCCTTGGCTTGCTTCAGGATGGGGATGTCGGGATCAGCATCTTTCCACAGAGTAAAGAAATCCTGATAAGCCGCACGGGCTTTGGTAGCGTTCCGCTGGCGAACATAGGCGCGGGCCAGGCCTAGATGTGCGAGGGCACCGATGAGCTCATTCTGCACAACACCGGGATGATCGAGGATCTTCTGGAACTCCGCCGCCGCTTCGTTGCCGCGACCTGCAACCAGGTGCGCTTGCCCGCGAACATACGCGGGATACAAACTAAGCGTGAAGGCCCTGTCGCCCACTGCGCCGAGTTCATAAGGAGTGGCAATGTCGATCGCTTCGATCGCTTTCGAAACCTGGTTGCGATTCAAGGCGAGCCGTCCGCGAATCGTGGGGATGTAGTTGTACCGTACCAGCGTATCCTCGGGGAATCGGTCGACCAGTTCCTTCGCTCGTGCCTCGGATTCAGCCGAACCACCGGCAAAAGCCAGGGCCAGCGCCGCCGCTGCCATGACATCCCGGCCTCTTGAAAGGCGAAGTGCACCAGCGATGTGCTGCCGGGTTTGAACAGGATTTCCGACGAGAGATTCGCGGACTGCTGAAAAGCTTTCGTAGATCGCGGCAGTCTCTTTTTCTCCTGAACCCATGGCTGACAGGACCGCCCGGCGCGAAAGCTCTCTTGCCTGACGCAACTTCCCTGCATATGCGTTGCTGTCAGACTCCAGGGTGAAGAACCAATCTTCCACTCCAGGTTTTTCCGCACTCCAGGATGTCTGCCACATCATTCCAGATGGATCGTTTTGGAGAAAGGCGATTACATAGAGCTTGCCGCGAAGCTTAGGCGTATCGAAACCTTGCGACAATGCCTGTTCGGCGGCGGTTCGGGCTTCCCCTAGACGATTCAGATAAATGTAATCGGCAACCACATCAGCATGTGTCGTGCCCTTCGTTGGGTCGAGACGAAGGCTCTCAAGATCTTCTGTTAGAACTCTGTCATATTGACCAAGCTGAGTGTAGATCCCACCCAGGTTGGTCAGCGGTAGGAAGTCTCGCGGATAGGTTTGTTTCCAGGTTTCATAGACCCGCCGCGCTTTCTCGAGGTCACCAGTCGCTACATCATAATAGTGTGTTTCAATGTAGACCTTCTCCCGCGTGCTAACCCGTTCTCGCAAATCGTATGCTTTCCTGGCATTGTCTGCCGCAAGCAGGTTTTCACCCAGATTCAAATACGCAATTCCAAGTGAAGAGTAGGCCATGGCGAAATCCGGGTCGAGCTGAATCGCATGTTGAAAAAGAGGTACAGCTGCAGCATTCTCACCCTTGACCGCCAACAAGTGTCGTCCCAGACTGTAGGCCTGCAGAGCTTCGAGCGAAGGGGTCGTGGCCTGTTCCAGCGGTGTGTCAAAGGTTTGCACGGAGCTGAGCGATTCGCCGAGCTTGGTTCGAATCTGGGTGGCTGCATTTCCGAGGGCGCGGAGCACCTGCCGCTTCGAGCCTGCCATCACTTGGGTTTGTGCAAGTGTCAGTCCCTTGTGGCAGTCCACAACTCTGAGACCGATTACATATTCGCCACCCAGGTTTGCAATAGAACCTTCGAGCACCGCCACGCTGCCATCACGCTGGCATACCTCCCTTGCCAATTGTGGGGTGAGCTTCGTATTTGCAGGCTGAGCCATCAGGGGCAGAGTTTCGGTGATTTGCTCGTCCGAGACCACATTCAGAAACGGCGACTGTTCAAGTTGAGCCGCCAGCCCTTGACGGAGCGTCACGTCGAAAACTGGGTCACCGGTGGTATTTGTAAAATCTGCAAGAACAATCGAATCCTTTTCTGTGAGCTTTGGCGTTGGATGGAAATATGACGTGGCTGCTACGGCCAGAATCGCGATGACAAGCGCCGACGCGAGAAGCGGGACGATCTTCACGACGCGACTCGCGAGAAAGGGAACAGCAGCCCGCGAGCTCGACACGCCATTTGCCTCGGGCGTCTTCGGCGGATCACTAGGCATCAAAGAACCAATAACTGGACCAGCGACATCTGTTTCTATACTGGCAACCGGAGCAATAAAGCGGTAGCCACGGCGCGGCATCGTCTCGATGAACCGTGGATTTTCCGCCGAGTCTTCCAGTACTTCCCGCAGCCGATTGACGGCCGTATTCAAGCTGTGCTCGAAATCCACGAAGGTGCCCTCCGACCAAAGCTGCTTCGTCAGTTCGTTTCGAGTAACGAGCTGGCCCGGGCACTTCAGAAGCACGGTTAGGATTTGAAAGGGTTGTTCCTGGAGAGTGATGACTCGCCCGTTCCTTCGTAGCTGACGCAATGCGGGATTGAGCTCAAACTCTCCGAAACGAAAGCCATGACGTTGGCTGGACTCAGCTGGAGCTGCCATGGGTAGACCTCACCCTTGTTATCGGGCAAAGTTTAACACTCGGGCTGGCCTTTAGGGCGCTCAACATCATGAGACATGGACTTCTGCCATGTTATCAACATGTGACCTTCTGGTTATTTGCGTCTGAAGGCCCACTATCTTATGATTCGCGGCCTGAATGCAGCGCGGCTCTTGCCTGGCACCGTTCCATCCTTGGCGCTGGTCACCCGCCGCACAATTCCGGGGGACAAAGTGAAACCCAACAAGCTGTCATACCTGTTTGTCGTCGCACTTCTCAGTCTGCTGACCTTTTCAACGTGGCTTGCGGCGCAAGAAAAACGCACCAAGCACCATCATTACAAACTCGTCGACTTGGGCACGTTCGGTGGGCCGACGAGCGCAATCGGTAACTTGGTAGTCTCTCTGAATAACCGCGGCAGGGTGACCAGTTGTGCAGACACCTCAACTCCGGATCCAAACTACCCAAACATCAATGGCATTTGGTTCCAGAATCCCTTCATCCAGCACGCATTCCTCGGGGACGACGAGGGTTCGAAGGATCTGGGCACCCTCCCCGGTGGGACTAGCAGCTGAGGTGGATTTATCAACCGAAAGGGGCAAATCAGTGGGTACTCAACCAACGGGGAGACCGACATTCTCTTGGGCGCACCGGCGGTACACGCTGCTTTGTGGCATCACGGGCGTATTTCCGATCTGGGGACTTTTGGTGGGTACGAGAGCGTGGGTTACGGCATCAACGACCGAGGCCTAGTAGTCGGTGCCGCCTCGAATACGGTCTCCGATCCTTATACCGCCAATTTCTTCAACTTCTTTATTCAGGCGGCCACGCAGGTGCACGCTTTTCTCTGGGATGGAGCGCTCCACGACCTTCACACTTTGGGCACAGGTACAGACAGCGTCGGTTTTTATATTAACGATAAAGGCCGGGTGGCCGGCCAGTCGTTCACGGATACGAAGGTAAACGAAAGCAGTGGATTGCCTACAATGCATCCATTCCTCTGGGAAAACGGGAGGATGAAGGACCTCGGCACTTTAGGAGGCACCTTGGTTACGACCTTAGGCGCCCTGAACGGGAATGGTAAAGTCGTCGGCTCCATGACTCTGAAAGGAGACCTTCAGGGTGCGCCTGATGGATACACACGGCACCCATTTCTGTGGGACGGGCACTCACTGAAGGATCTGGGAACCCTGGGCGGGACCTCTGCAGATGCAGAATGGCTCAATGACGATGGAGTGGTTGTCGGCGCATCATGGAATGCTGGAGATCAGGCGTACCAACCGTTTGTCTGGAAAGAGGGCGTGATGACTGGCCTTACACCCCTAAACGGCATGTGTTGCGGCAACGCAATAGGGGTCAATTCGCGAGGTGTGGTGGTCGGGAACTCGTTTAACTTCGTGGGGGGTTTTGGTGCATTCTTGTGGGTACCGGGCGGTTCGGTCGTCGACCTCCAAACTCTGGTCCAACCCAGTTCGGATCTCGCGTTGAAGGAAGCCGTGTTCATCAATGACCGCGACGAGATTGCCGCTGACGGCGTGACGTCTAACGGAGACACGCATGCTGTATTGCTGATTCCATGCGACGAGAATCACTCCGACGTTGAGGGGTGCGACTACAGCTCTGTCGACGCAATGACCGCGGCTTCTCGCCCCAGTCCTCCGGTCGGGAACCGGACTCTGCCTCGGCCTGGTGGGCAACAGGGGTATCGCTCCCACTCCCCAAGACGAGCGATCGGACCGACCAGCAAGGCGCTTCCCCAACATTAAGGAGACGCAAAATGAAACCGAGGGCATCGTGCATCACCGCGATGACTTTGTTGACGATGCTGATGTGTCCGCCTCACCTGGCCGCGCAGGAGAATCAAGACCACACCAACAATCAGCACCATCACCGCCGCGTTTAACGCGATCTGGCGCCCGCGAGCTCATCGACCACGCCATGCAAATACCGCAAACTCGCAGCGACGCTCTCTGCCGGCGGAATCACCGTTGACCCAAATTTCACATCCTGCTCGATCACCATCCAGCCGGAGTAATTGTTTTTTTCCAGCAATCGGAACAGTGCAGGAAAATCAATTGAGCCCTGACCGATGATGGTGAATACTTTTTCCTCGATGGCCTGCTCGAAGTTAAGCTTTTTGCGGCGGGCTTCCTGCAAAACCTTCGTATCCACATCCTTGATATGGAGGAAACGCAAAACACTGGCGAACTTTGCCGCTTCGGTTATCGTGTCTCCGCCGCCGTAATCGCAATGGCCAGTATCGAGACACAGACCAATTCCGGTGTGCGAGGTTACATCAAAGAAGCGCTCGCACTCTTCCGGCGTCTCGACGTAAGTCGCAACATGCGGATGAAATACGAGATCCAGCCCGAATTCCGCCGAGACCTTAGCCGCTTCCTCGACTACATGTGCGACATTCTTCCACTGCGCCGCGGTTAGCCCGGCGCTGCCATCCTTGGACACGCGACCTGAAATGGCATTCCGCACATCTGACTGCGCATCCGCCAGGACCAGGAACGGCGCCTTCAATGCCGCCAGTAGATCGCCTACCTTCCTGATCTGTTCAACGGCAATACCTGCCGATGCCGGGTCGCTGAGAACTACCGGAACGAAAGAGCCCAGCAACTTGAGTTTTCGCGAATCGAGTTGTGGCTTCAGAACGGCGGGATCCGTGGGAAAGAATCCATACGGCCCCAGTTCGGTGCCGTTATAACCAGCCCACACCATCTCATCGAGCATTTTTTCATAGGACTGGTTCCACGATGGGCCGGGATAATCGAGCACGCCCCAGCTATCGGGCGCGCATGCAAAATGAAAACGCGACGTCACATCTGCCATGAGAAAAACCTCAGAAAAAGAAAATAAGTAAATTCGATTTCTCCACCTACCGTGTGTCGGACGAAGGCGTTCTCGCAGCAGCCCTAGTTGAATCCGCACAATCTGCTGTGAATTGTGGCGGCAGTCTTTCAAAAAACTTCGGGGGCCGGCAGTCCCCCGTGTTTTAGTTTCGTTTTCTCCAACTCTCTAGAAGTTGAACTTTACCGAGAGCTGTCCGATGCGTGGCGGGGCAGCCGCTGTAACTTGTCCAAAAGTTCCCGACAAGATCCCGCTGGGCGTAATGAACTGGGTGTGGTTGAAGACATTAAACAGTTCTGCCCTAAATTGAACATTCACAGTCTCTGTGATTTGCGTACTTTTTTGTAGTGCCATATCCCAGTTGTTAATTCCCGGGCCGTGGAAGAACCGGCGCCTTGCATTTCCCTCGAAGCCAATCGCCGAAGAGGCGAAAGAGGTTGGATCAAAGTAAAGGTGCGTCGCCGTTTTTCTCGGGTCCATGATATGCAGCGGTGCAACTTGATTCGGCGTGTCTACAGGCAAGATGATCGGGCCTCCGAACGAGGTGCCCAGCAGCGAGTGATCATCGGTTTCCACGAGGGTTACAGGAAGGCCGGTTGCGAAACGCGTAATTCCGCTCAGTGTCCATCCATTCGTTAAACGCTTCGGGCCACCCAGCTTGTCAAACGGTAAGACGTAGTTGTAGCTGACAACGAAGTTGTGGGTCGAATCGAACGCAGACAAACCCCGGCTTAGCGCGGGATTGATCGGATTGATCTGCTCACCGTAACCCGAAGCATTGTCCAGCGACTTGCTGTACGTGTAGCCGAGCAACGTCTGCAACCGGCCGGAAGTATGCCGGAAATTGACCTGGAGAGAGTTGTAGGAAGACTTGCCCGATGTGATGAAATACGAGTTATTCCCAAAAGGAATGACTCCGTAGTTGCCATCCGGAAGAAGTGTTCCAATAGGCGCTGACACCCCCGCCTGGGCCTGGGCTGGGGTGAGTTCAACGCCCGGAAGCACAGATCGGGTGCTAAGCACAACAGACGTGCCGTTGATGTAGATGTTGTTCTCTCCGCCAGGACCGCAACCTGGCGTCGCCAGACATAACGCTGGGTTGCCCGGATTGGCCGATTTCGAAGAGAGCAGCCTGTGCCCCTGCGTTCCCACGTAGCTCACAGTCAGCAAATCTGTTCCTGTGATTTGGCGCTGCAACGAAAATTCGTAGTGCTCGGCATACGGCAGCCGATTCCCGTTAAAGAAGGCAGGCGAACTGCTGATTCCACCAAACGCGCTATAAAACTCAGCCAGTGTGTCGTACGGCGAGCCGCTGGCTGGATGGCCAGCCGAGACATGCTTCGGCGGCGCCTGTACCGGAAAGAGTTGTCCATTATTCACGCCACTGGCGCGCACGATGAACGGGTCTTTAAAGGATGGTTCACTCTGGCCGGTGTAATTGCCATAAGGTGCGTCGCCGATTTCATTGAAGTCGGTAGCGCCCTCGAACGCCGCATACGATAGTGTGTAACCCGCGCGAATACTCGAGGAGCCGGCCTTGCCTAGAAACCTTCCCATGACTCCATCATGATCTCCGAACGAATATGCCAACCCGATCCGCGGAGCAAAATTGTTCCAGCGGGTGGGAGCCAGAGTCCGGGGAACATGCGGGTCACCGGGAAACACCCAACCCCTGGGAGAACCTGGAAATACGACTGATTGTTCGCCTGGAATGATGGTTTGAATTTCGTTGAACTTCTCCCACCAGGGAGAGCTCACATCGTAACGCAATCCGAAATTCAAGGTGAGGTTCGGGCGAGCGCGCCAGCTGTCCTGACCGAACAATCCCAGATAGAAGCTGCGCCCGTACGAAGGATAGGATTGACCTTGCACATACTGGCTCGGCGCACCCAGCAGGAAGTCCAGGAAATCGCTCCCAGTTTCACTTGCGCAGCAGCTGAAGTTGGACCCGAAGAAGAAGTTACCGTTCGCGACGTTCGAAAGGTTCTCCTCCAACTGATTGAAATGGTATTGACCGCCGAACTTGACGGTGTGTGTCCCGATGACCTTACTGAAGTTGTCGGACACCTGGTAAATATTGTCGATCAGTTGATTCGGACGGCTGGGAACACCAATGATGAAGTTGTTGAAATCAATTTCGGGAATACCTTCGACGCTCGGAGTTCCGACGAAAATTCCGGGAGCGTGTCCCGTGCCTGAATCAAATCCCAGATCGGCCAGCTTTGTTCCAGTACCGCCAAGCGGCTGATTGAGAGTCGTGTTCAGCCGGAAATAACCCAAACGGAACTCATTGACGGCTGCGGAACTCAGAGTTTTTGTGTCGCCCAGGTTGATGTTGTGAGTCTGGCCCTTCCCGTCGATCGCGAACCCTGGATACACCGGAGCATTTCCAGGCCAGTATGGGTCAATCCGGTCATAGCGATCGAAGTAATAGTAGGCGCTAAGGAGACCAAAGCGCGAGTTGCCATCCAACCGGCCACTGAACTTATTGTCGTGCAGGTTGACCTTGCCTGCGCTGGTTGAAAATGTGCCCAATCCGTTGGACCCGATCGTCCCGGGTGCCGCAGGGAGAATGTACTTTAGAAGATTTCGGGAAATGGGAGAGAAGGCGCTCGGCAGCACTTGGGCGTTAGGAAATACGCACTGTGCCGTAGTCGTGCAGCCGCTAGTGTAGTAATTTTCTCCAGACGCAACCGGATAACCTAACTGTTGTGTCAACTGGCTCGCCCACGCAGTGCCGTTCACGGTGCCAGTTATGGTTTGAGAGACTCCCGATAAATCGCCCGACTCCATCGCAGCACTCGGAGCGTTGGCAATCGTCTGGGGAATCGCCTGAATCACTCGATTGCCTTGATAGTCCGCAAAGAAAAAGACTTTATCCTTGATTACCGGGCCGCCAAAGGTTCCACCGAATTGGTTTTGGTGATACGCTCCACGTCCTCCGGTGTCAAAGTAGTTCTTGGCGTCAAGTATTGTGTTGCGGAAGAATTCGAAAACATTCCCGTGCCATTGGTTGGTCCCGGATTTGGTCACCACGTTGATCTGCGCACCGGCATAATTTCCGTACTCGGCATCGGGGTTGTTGGTGAGAATTCGGAATTCAGCAATCGAATCAAGATTGGGGATGGCTCCGGCACCGGAGTAACCGATTTCCTGCACCAGAATGCCATTCAAAATGAAACCGTTGGCCGATTCGCGCATGCCGTTAACGGAGAGCGCGCCTGAATTCAAATCTCCGGAAACCAGCGGCACCGCAAAGCCCGCAGAAATGAAGGGGCCGGCATAGGCTCCCGTCATTTGCGAGGATGTCGAAACGACCCCGGGCTGCAGCGCGAGCAGATCCGTATAGCTCCGCTTCACCAGGGGCACATCGGTCATCTCTTTGCCTTCGATCACCTCGCCCATTTGCGAATTGATAGTTTCAACGTGCAACGCGTCGGCGGAAACCTCAACCTTTTCGGTCGTCTGTCCCACCTGCAGCGTCGCGTCGACCGTCAGCGCGGAATTAACGTCCAAGGTCAGGTCGATTTCGCGGTAGGTCTTGAATCCTTTCTGCTGAACCTCGAGGTTATATTTCCCTAAAGGCAAAGATTGGAAGGAATAATAACCTTGCCCATTCGTGGTCAGCGTCTCCGCTATCCCGGTTTCGGTATTCGTCGCGATGACGGTCGCTCCAGGAATCGCGGCGCCGCTCGAATCTTTCACAGTGCCCGAGATACTCGCCGTGACGCTAGCGAACAATTGTCCGCTAACAACTAGAAGTAGTGCGAGTCTTAAGACCCGCTGAAAGGATTTTCCCAGCTGCATATCCCGCCTCCGCGCCGAGCGCTTTTCCAGTTTTGACCGATCGATCAGGACTCCCTCGATGACTTGCTGAAATCCGTCGCGACTCAAGGTTGAGCCTTGCGTCTAATCGCTTAGTTCCTCACGGCTTTTTAGTTTAGCCTTCGACCTTTGTCAAGATATTTCCCTCGCGACCGACCCGATGGCGGTGGAATCCAACCTTCGGGAGTTTCGTCCGACGCGATCCCAGCGTAAGATGACAGTCCAAGGAGATCAGAATGGAAAGCACAATCTCTACCGACGAACTGAAAGCCAAACTCGACCGTAAGCAGAACATCACTGTAGTCGAGACGCTCGCGCCCGAACGCTACCGGGAAGCGCATATCCCAGGAGCTTTGAACATTCCGCCTGAAAAGATCAAGGAACTTGCTTCGCGGTTGCTGCCCAGCAAGGATGCCGAGATCGTAACCTACTGTACGAACACTCATTGACACGCCAGCGAATACGCCGCCCGTGAATTGGCGGCCATGGGTTACACGAACGTAGCGCACTATCCGGAAGGCAAGCAAGGCTGGATGGAAGCTGAACTACCTGTGGAGAAGGGTGTTTAAAGCCAAGTCAGTCGAAGTGGATTGAGGAAGTAACTACGGAGAAGCCAGCCCTGAAAAAGACGGGCCGATGCTGAGACTATTTTGCGGCTGCGGCTGCGGCTTGTTTCTGATGGGGACCGAGGATCGTTACGGAGGACGTAGGAATTCCATTTACGTTAGAAACTGAGCCGTTCGCCGCTGGAATTAATCCGACGCCCCGGTTTCTCCCTGAGTCCTTCGCCTGATATAGCGCGGAATCTGCCAACAGAAGCACTTGATCATGCGACTTAGCATTGGGATCTTTCTCGCTCCAGGGAAAAGCTGCCCACCCAACCGAACAGGTTACGTGAATGTTGGTTCCGACTCCTTCGAAGCGACAGGCTTGGAGTCCTACCGCATCCAGCACGCGCTGAGCCAGAATATGCGCGTTGGCTCGGTCCGTTTGACGTGAGACGAGAAGAAATTCTTCGCCGCCCCATCGAATAACGACGTCGGACAGGCGTGCTGCGGAGTTGATCCGGCGAGCTATCTCGACCAATACTTGATCTCCGATTTGATGGCCGAATTGGTCGTTCACCTTCTTGAAATTGTCGACATCGATCAGATAGAAGATAAGGTCGCGGTTGCGTATGTCCTCCCCGGTTTGATGCGCAAATGAGCGCAAGACCTGGCGCACGTCGGAATCGATGGAGTTCGTAAAGAAGCGCCGATTGCGAACGCCGGTGAGCACATCCGTCAACGAAGCATCGAGCAACTCCCGGTTCGCACCGGCAAGCTCACTCTCAAGGCGGGCTTGTTTTGTAATCCCAATGAAGACGAACACAACAATAGAAAGCAACGACAACAAAACTCGAAATTTCCGCACATCAGCAGGTAGACCGTCGTCGAGAAAAGACCAAGCGGTCAAAACGGGCAGTATCAAGGAAACGGGAGAAGCGAGGCGGGAAGCAAGCCGCCAATATCGTTCACTTTGGGAATCGCCTAGTCCAGCAACCGGCGCCAGGCCTTGAGCAACGAGAGCCGCGAACGTCATGCCCGCGAGGCAGATTGCTGTCGCGCAGTCGTACCAGCCCCCGCTGAAATAAACGCCTGTCACAGCCAGGCTGTCCACGACGTATTCCATGACGGTGTCGACAGCTACAATCAGACTCAGCAGAAGGTAGAATTTCCGCCACTCTCCGGAACTCTGCTTCCAACCGAGTGCCAGCAGGGATAACACGATTAAGTCCTGGGCCACGGCTAGAAATTTGTAGGCCACTCCGTAAGACTGGGGATCTGGGGCGATATATCCCCAAGGGACCACAAGGAACAGGTACAAGTAGACGCCCGCTAGCAGCAATATGAGCAGGTCGAGTTTTCCCAGGTGTCTCTGCTGATCAGTTGGCTCGACGTGGGGCCGCAGAGCAAATCCTAGAATAAGGAGAGTCCATGCAAGAAAAACTGCGCCGTCCCCCGCAGAAATTGATGGCGTTTCTTTCCGCACCAGTTCCCCGTACGTCCACCCGACCTGAGCCAAACTTTCAATCGCATAGCCAACGCTAAGTAATATCCAGACAATGCGTTGCCTCGGATGGCTGGTCCGTGCATTTCTGCCAAAAGCAACCGAGGCCGAGACCATCAAGACAAGAATGGTGCAATCGGTAATAGCGGTGAGTAGATAAGATTTCGGAAGAAAAATTGAGGCAGCCGTTTGCGCCAATACCAGGCACAGGAGTAACCGCACCCACATTTTCGCGTTGGGTTTCAGATGCAATTGTCACTCCATGTCTGGATGAATTACAGCCCATCTGCGAGGGGAACCCAAGTGACGCAAGTAACTTAGGGGGGTTGAGGCGAGTTGATGCTTAACTTTCCCACACCCACTGTCCCCCGACCATTGTGCGCTCGATCGGGATGCGGACGATGTTGGAAGGGTCTTCTTTGAATACGTCGCGACCTAGGACGACGAGGTCAGCCAGCTTGCCGGGTGTGATCGAGCCTTTCAGATTCTCTTCGTACGAAGCATATGCGCCGTTGAGGGTACCTACTCGAATGGCTTCTTCCAGCGTGATCTTTTGCTGTGGCCCCCAGACATTTCCCTTGGTATCGGTGCGTGTTACCTCGGATTGCAGCGCCATCATCGGCTCGAACGGACCGGGAGGATAATCTGACGCCTGGGTTGGGCGGATTCCCGCATCGATGAAGCTACGCAGCGCAAACATGTGGTTCACGCGTTCCGGCCCGTATTCCTTCAACTTTTCTCCGTGGTAGTACGCATAAGTTGAAAAAGGAGTTGGAATTGCGCCCAGCGCTTTGATCCGCGCAATCAGGGAATCATTGACCACGGTGCAATGCTCGAGGCGATAACGCGCGTCTTTACGAGGCAGTTCTTTTTGCAGCCGCTCGTAGACACGCAGCGTAATGTCGATGCCTACGTCACCATTGGCGTGCGTGCCGAGCTGCCATCCAGCGGCGTGTGCTTTGCGCGCCTGCTGGTAAAGCTCTTCTTCGGATGTCACCAGGATACCGAAATCATCCGGCCGTCCAATATAGGCCTGCGAAAGACGTGCAGTGCGCTCAGAGATCGAACCGTCGCAGATCATCTTCTGCGCCCCGACTTTCACCCATTCATCGCCGAGACCGGTCTTGATCCCAGCGGCGAGCATGTTGTCGATGAATGCCTGATAGATGTGACAATACACGCGCATCTTAAGCTGTCCGGCTTCACGAGCGTCCTGATAGGCACGCAGGTCATCCGGCGTCCCCATCGCGTCGGTCACGGACGTGACTCCGGTGCGAGTCATCATCTGCGAGATTAGACGCACACCATCGCGGTGGTCCTCTTCCGTAAAGTTGGACGGAATGATTTTTTCGAACGTCTCCTTCCCCTTTTCTCGTACGTGCCCGGTGAGGGCTCCAGTTGCGGGATCGTGATCGTATTTGCCGCCAGCTGGATCGGGCGTCTGATCAGCGATTCCGGCCAACTTGATGGCCTGAGTGTTGACCCAGGCAGTGTGTCCGCCACGATGCTCGACAAACACCGGATGATTCGGAACCGCTGCGTCTAACTCCGCTCGGGTGAGAGGCCGGCCCTCGGAACCTTGGTATCGTCGTACTTGAAGCCCAGCACCCATTCGCCCGGACGAGTATTCGTAGCGCGCTCATGCAATGCCTTCAAAATTTCAGCAATCGAACGAAGATCGCAATCGACCATGCGCAAATGCGACAGTCCAGCTTGTGCGGGATGCGAATGTGCGTCGATAAACCCAGGAAGGACAGTCTTGCCGCCCAAGTCAATTTTTCTTGCCCTGCCAGCTGCCAGCGCCAGCACTTCTTCATTCGTTCCAACCGCAAGAAATCGAGAGTCGGAGATGGCTGCAGCCTTGGCTGTGGGCTGCTGCGGATTCACGGTCCAGAAATTACCGTTGTAGAGGATTAATTCTGGCTCCGTACTAATTATTGGAAACAAGGCAAACGCGCTTGTCGCGCCTATACCGTAGACTCACGACGTGATGCTGGCATTGACCGGCAACCCTCCGGGAGGCGAAAGAGTTGCCATTCTACATCCTATTTTCAAAATGACCGGATCATTCCACAAGGTCTCCTTAAAGCACCTGCAACGCTACTTGAATGAGTTCTCATTTCGGTAACAACGTAAAGCGGCTAATCTGTTCGGCATGACCGTGCGAAGAATGGCGCTGACGGGGAACTTGCCTTATGCGAAGCTGGTAGAGGAGAATGTTTTTACCCCATTTGTACGGCCACGATGACAGACGAAGAACGATACATAATGCAAGGTCGCGCACGCGACGAAGCAAAAAAAGCTAAAGCGAATATGGCAACGCTTCGCACCTCGCTTGAGGAGTATTCGGAAGAACTCGCCTCACTCAAGGGGCTAATTGCCAAATTTCTTTCCGATCCAGTGGCAAAAGCTGCGGACGGGAGGCCCATTGTTGATCACGTTAATGCAATGCAGCAAAAACTTTCGAAACCAGGATTTACAGAAATGACATTTGAGTATTCGGACGTGATTCGCAAGCTGCGCAAACTGGAAGAGCAAATCAAGGATTTCTAGAAGCAGGAAAACAAAGAAGCCCCGATTCGCGGTCGGGGCCTAATGTTCCAATGTCGGTCAAACACTTGAAGATTGGAGGCGTTAGGCGATTCCGTGCACAGTATAGCGCATTTCATTCGGACGCATAAGGTCGGTATCTGCCTCATGCTGATAGGTGCCGGAATTGGCATAGTTGGCGGCGCTTTTGGCAAGACTGCAGCGGTCATCGCTGGCGTTCTATGCTTTTTTGCTGGAATCAGCGTTCTTTTTTTGCCATCAAGAAAACCTGAAGAATTACTCAAATCGCGCACCCTAAAACTAGCCAATGAGTTGTTCGACTTCTTAAGGAAACAGGGGCCGGAGCCGCCCAATCCACTATCACACAGAGTGGGTAGCGAAGCAGACCAGAGACAAGTCTTTAACGCATATTTCGATTGGAAAAAAGTCACATATTTTAAGTACATGGCTGAATTTAAGGATCGCGTCGTGAAGATCGACTACGAACTTGCAGCAGAAGGAATTTTCACAAAGTTAGAACGTCGAGAGATCGACCCCTCAGAGACGAGCCAAGAAGTAGATCTGAAGAAAATTGCTGAGACCCTACTTCTTGTGGGAACTCAAATTCCAGAGAAAAAAAATCTACTTCTGCGGCGGAATTAACTTCTCAGGTTTCTTCTTACTAACCTTCACGTTCTCTCGCTTTAATGGCTTGGATCGAAGCAGGTTTTTGACGAGTCCCTCGAACTCATCCCGATCTACTCTCGGGGCTTTAATTTTCACTATTTACACAGCTTCGAGTTCTTAGGGCTGCTGATTATAAACCGAGTTATTGGGAGTGGGATCATCGTACTCGCGGCCATACTTATTTTTGTGGGTCACGCGCAGCCCCGGCACCTCCGGAACCCGAATTGGCCCTAAGGTCGAAGAATTCTCCGCAATCGTGATCTCACGAGTGAGCGGCTGCGCATTTTCCAGACTCATACCCTCGCTCCAGACGTGCAACATGTAGCGCCCGTAGGGGACGGCTGCCAAAGTCAGGTGGCCGTCGGCATTTGAGACGTCGTATAAGTGCGTGGTCAGCGTTATCACTACCGCACTCATCTCGGGATGAATGTTGCAAAAGATGTAACTGATTCCGGAGCGGTCGAAACGCACCATGCGCGAAGTTCCCGCCTCGTATAGTCCCAGATCAAAGCGCTTCCCTTCGAAGAGCGAAAAAACGTTATGAAAAAACGGATCGCGATTTGGAAACTCAACTTCTGAACCGGCGGGAACCACCAGAATGTGAGGTTGGAAACTTTTGTTCTTCTGCACCAACTGAGGGGTTGCCGGCAAAGTCGATGACGAGCGCGGCTCAGTAGAAAGCGTTTCGACCTCAGCGGAAGATATCGGCGTCAGCCAAACAACAGTTTTGGGGATCGCCTCGTGACGTTTCTTGCCGTTCCGTTCCGCGCCGATCACCTGGACGCGCCCGCGGACGGTCGCCGTCGATGCCGGCAACGTTCCCGGTGTTATGACCTGCGCAAGCAAACCAGCAGCGCCCGTCCACAACACCATCGCCACAATGAGGATGAGGATTCTATGGCTCATCGCCGATGCCATTGGTTGATGTCTGTGCCGCATTTGCCGGGGTATTCAAAATAGAACTCCCATCGACAGATTGAGGTGCCCGGCGCCGTTCCTGCCGTCGGAAAGGGAATACGTTCGCAGGCGTCGATATTCTGCCGCAAAAAGCAGGTCCGACCGGGGACGATAGATTATGTTCACAAAGCCGCCCTGATTCTTGGCGAGCGCGGGATCTCCGTATGCCTGCGGATAAAGGAAATATTTCAAATCCCTGGCATAGGGGTTATCCGTGCCAACCGCTGCGTTAAACTCCAGTTTACTGGTGGGCCGGAATTTTGTTTGCGCCCAGCCTCCAACCGTATTCAATGCCTCTATTGACGTAGTGGCTAAGGCCGGATTGCCGCTAAACAGCACGCTTCGTCCAATCCCTCCGTAAAGGCCGCCGAGAGCTCTTCCGCGATAAACTTCTCCGCTGAATGAAAAGTGCCGGCTGATCGGTAAATCGAAGTCAGCCATTCCCGCCCAGGCGTCAACGTTCCGCTGGAAATTATAGGTTTGGCGACTGTAGTAACCACCTGACCCAACTCGCAAGGGCTGCCCAAAAACATTCCGTGTCCAGCCGATTCGTGAGGCATAGGCGGGCTGTCGCGATGCCTCTCCCGGACCAGCTTGCCGGTAATAGGTTGAGCCCGGCGTTTCCCCGCTTACTGGATCCAGAATACCTCCTTGAAATATCAGGCTTGAATCTTCCCCGGTAGCGACTCTGTGTTCTACGCGTATCTGCGGTACCCAGCCCCACAAATTTCCAGAGTAAGAGAGTGCTGGAATGGCAAGCGAGGCGAAGGACGTTGGGGAATTTGGCGAAAAGAATATTGCATCCTGCCCAGCAACCACTGAAGTATTTGCCCAATCCATACGTATCGTGCCCGTCCGTAATCGAACAAGCCCCGCGTTGATCCCGTTTGGCACCGAGGTGAACCCGCCCGCTAAATCGAGTTGCAGGTCAGCCTTCGTCTTTGCGCCGGCCAGGTTCGGTCCAAACGTTTCGAAGCCAATCTCAGACTGGCGCAAGGTTGCAGCAAAACTGCCGCCTGAATTGCCGGCTGGACGCGCGTAGGTGAGCGTTGGAAGATCGATGTTGTCCACCACACCTTGATTGCTGATCATGTTCATCAAAACGATGCCCGAGACTCGCAGGCGGTATTTTGAAGCGCTCTCAACTTTCGTCTGATATTGATCATCCACTTTCCCGCTCAATAATTGGTATTCCTCCTCCAGCGTGGCTGCGTGTTCATTTTTCTTCCGCTCCTTTTCTTGATTCAGTTTGTCGTCCTGCTGCATTTCATTTTCTGGCGTTATCTGCGGCGCGGCGGAGCTCATCATCGCGGTTCTCAGTTCGACGTTTTGGGATCCTGATGCGGCGCGAATTTCGTCAATCCCGCGGCGTAATTCCGCGGTTTCTGCCCGGGCTTTCTGCCAGTCGGAACGCATCTCGGCGACAGCGGCCTGCAATTCACGCACTTGTTCACGAAGTTCGCGCACGGAGTCATTTGACTCGCCAACGGATGCCGACAGAGCGTGCTCTGTTCCACTCGCAGTTTCCTGCGCGAGACCGGATCTGCTTAATGCGGTCAGGCTCAGCAGCGTTACTAACCGCGCAAATTTGAACCAGGTTGTCATCCGCTCAGTCATGTCGCCTCCTACCACCGTTCGGAACGGGAATCCGCAATATTTACATTGTGAGTATCAAAGTGTGAGCACCGCGGCAGATAACTCTAGGTAGCCTGCTTGGCCGAGATACTTTTTTCCGCTACCGGATTCAAAGGGATCGTTACCAGGAATGTCGTTCCCGCAGAGGACGTCCGTTCCACGACAACATCGCCACCGTGATCCTGCAAAATCTTCTGTACGACGGTCAGACCCATCCCTGTACCATTTTCTTTGCCGTGGCTCACAAACGGCTCGAACAGCCGGTCTCGCACCGCATCCGCGATTCCTGGACCATTATCTTCCACGCGAATCTCCAGAGTCTCGCCCTTGCGCTTTAGACTGACATCGGCCTTACCGGATTCCGCGGGTACAACCTCACAAGCATTCAGGAGCAAGTTCAGCAGGGCACGCTCCAACTTCTTGAAGTCGAACCAGCCCTCGGTCGATCCCTCGCCCGAAATCCGAATTCGTATGCGCTGGAATTCCGGATGCGCTTTCACTCCTTGCACCGCTCGATCCACTGCCGAGCGAACATCCCCGTACGATGGCCGCAACGACTCTCGGGTACGAGAGAATTCAAGCAAGGATTCGATCAAATCCGTCATCTGGTCGACCGCAACGCGAATCTCGGCATAGAGATCTTCACGCTGCCCAGGCGTCAGGTTGCTCTCACAAAGAAATTCCGCGTTCGCCATGACGGCGGCCAACGAATGCCGCAAGTCGTGCGATATCGAACTTGCCATCCGCCCGATCGTCGCGAGCCGTTCCGCATCGAGCAGTTCCCTCTGCGTCTTTTGCAGGTTCGTTCTCATGCGGTCGAATGTTCCGGTCAGCTCCGCAACCTCGTCTCCGCCATGAGCATGCAACGGATATGCAAAGTCCCCCGTTTCTAACGCACGCACTCCGGCCACCAGGTTTTCTAACGGACGGGTGAAGGTGTGTGAAATCAGAAAGACCAGCAAGCTCCCTCCGAGCACGGCTGTCAATCCGAGGGCAATCAGCAATCCGTTCAAACTACCGAGGAAAGCAGTTGCCTGATCAAAAGACTTCAGCACCCAGAGATTCAGAACGCGGTTGTCCCCCGTCGGTAGTTCCACTGACGTCGCCAGGAATCGCTCACCTCCTAGCTCAATTTGATCTCCTTGAGGCAAACCTCCAGCGGCAGTTCTGGGTGGGACGCGCAGCAGCTCAGATTCCTGGCCCGGCTTTAAAGTGCTGCGCACAATCGAACTTCCAAACCGGAAAGCCACCTCGCTCGCAGCCACGCGGCTCAGGTCTCGGGCCACGCGGTCATCAATTTCATAACCCACCAGCAAATATCCCAAGATATGGTGCTGGTTTGATGGGCCGAAATAGATGTCCTGCAGGAAAACTTCGTAGAGGTGCCCTTCGACGTACCACCAATGCCGGGTTTCTTCATGCGATGTGGCACTGGACAAAAAGTCCTGCCCTTCGTGAACTGTAATTTCTTGCGGAGTACCTTGAAGCGCCATCACTTTTCCAGAAGAATCAGCCAGCACCAGTAGGTCGCTGCCGGCCAGTTGCCACAAATCCCGGGATGCATCCTGAATCGTTGCTGGATCGTGCGTGGTCATCAAGGCGCGCACGTTAGGTAGGTCGGCTAGCAGAGCGGCTGAACGCTCGAGCATGACTTCCCGTTGTTTCTGAAAATTGTGGAATGCAGAAACGGAATTCTCAAGATCGCGTTGGATGCCCAGGCGCACTTGTTGCTGAATCGTTTGACGAACGACCAGCAGGGTGGTCAGCGTCAGCGCCGCAGACACCACGACCATGGAAAGCAGGAATTTGGTCCGCAACCGAATTCCGCTCATGGTTTCACCTTAATTTAATTTGCAATAAACTGCCCGAGAATGCTATCGCAGCGTAGCTGGGAAAGGCTTAAGGCAAAGGAGGCGAGTAACGGGAAACTTCAGACCTCCACCGATTGCTCACGGCTTGTAGCTCGTAGCTCTTAGCTCTTAGCGGAAAGCCAACGACATGACCTTGCTCAACCACTTCTATGGGACAAACTTGTACCCGGAGCTATGCACGGTCCTGAAATGTAGAGGATTTGCCGGGTCCCTTTCAACCTTCTGGCGCAGGCGCAGGATGTGATTATCGACGGTTCGCGTGCTCGGATAATTTTGATATCCCCAGACGTGGTTGAGTAATTCCTCGCGTGAGAGAACGCGCTCCGCGTTCTGGATCATAAACTTGAGGACTTTAAATTCCTGCGAAGTCATTTGCACAGGGGTGCCGTCCCGCCACAACTCCATCTTCTTGAAGTCAACTTTCACGTTTCCGAACGCGAAAGTATCCGACGGAGGGGTGCGCGTGGATCGTCGCATCGCCGTGCGCACCCTCGCCAAGAGCTCTCGAGGACTGAAAGGTTTGGTTACATAATCGTGCGCACCCAACTCCAGCAGCAGCACTTTGTCCATTACTTCCGTCTTTGCACTGAGAATGATGATAGGCAACGAGGGCACAGCCTGGCTGATTTCGCGGCACACGTCCTGGCCAGGCATCCCCGGTAAACTCAGGTCCAGCACAAGTACGGAGGGCGCGGCCGCGCGAAACATTGCCAGACCGTCAACTCCATTCCCGGCCACGTCCACGGTAAATCCTTCAGCCTCAAACAATCGTTTGAGAGCTTTTTGGACGGCCCGATCGTCCTCAATTACCAGTATCCGCTCCGCACCGGCGGGGACGGCCTCCATTGTCGCGGCTTGCGTAGTTGAAAATAAGTTCTTGCTAACCACAGCCCCCATACCCCTATCCCCCATCGCCCCGATCAGGGCGAATCATATCTCTAAAATGTACCGCTATACAGGGTTAATGACGCGTATCCGTCTATAAAGTGACGTGAATTTGACAATTTATTTACAACTGGCCGCGGTCTCAAGGTCCACCACGTGCCGCTGCAATGCAGGTGTATTTCTGGTTAAGAACAAAAGGCCGCGTCGGGGCGGCCTTCTGGATTTACGTTTTTTCAACTATTTGGATCTATCATCAGCATCGCATCAGCGTCGCATCCCGGCGTTGCAGTTACTCCAATCCGATCATGCCGAACGTGCCTGCCAAGTTATGGTGTGGCCCCGCGGCGAAGAAGAGTTGGTTTGAACGGCCGTTGTTTGCTGTCCCTCCGCCGAACTCAATACCCCATAGTTGATCAATGACAATATCCTTGCCACCGCTATCCTTTACCGTTCCGACAAATTGGCCATTGACGATATTGAAGGCGTTGATGGTACCCGCATTGGTGTTGTTAGAGACCAGCAAGCTGTTACTGAGCTTTCCAAAATTACTGGGCGCCACGGTAAGTCCCCAGGGTTGGTTCAAGGGCGCCCCACGCGCCAATCGGCGTACGAACACTCCATCTTCGCTGAAGATGTCGATGGCACCGTCGGCAGCCCCCGATACCGGAGCGAAAGTTACGTAGACCAGTCCATTGATATCCTTGATGCCAAACGGGGCAAAACCCGCAGGCAGGGTGCTGTCGGTGAACGATTTGACGAGATTGAAGTGCGCGTCATACATGTCCACTTTGTTGTGGGCGAGATCCGCCGCGTACAAAAAGTTCCCCGTTTGCTTTCCAGTAATGGCCAGGCCGGTATAGACATTGCCGGATCCCGAGTTAGGCACAGCGATAATCGCGGCATTAGGATTGGATTGCGGAGCCCAGCCACTAATGGTTCCGTCCAGGGTCGCAAACAGAAAGAATGCCTGCCAGTTTTGAACTTGAAAGTCGCCGTTTGACCCATTGAATACGATTCCGGTTGGGGAGCCCGGGCCCGCGCCTGCGGAGGGAACCAAAACCTCCAAGCCCTGCTTGATTCCCGTGCCATTGTAAATCGTCGACCATCCACTGCCTTGATCGCTGACCCAGAAGGGTGAAGTTGCACTGCGAGTGAGACCCCATCCGTTCACTAGCAGAGGATCCACGTGCCGCGCCGCTCCAACTTGATTCGAATCGAAATTCGTGAGTTTATATTGCGCCAGGGCCGCGCTTGAAACCAACATCGTCGCGAGACCGAAGCAAATGGTAAAGACAAACTTGTGACGCTGCATAGAAAATTCTCCTTAGATTCTGTGAGCCAGTCGGAGGGGAGTCACCGCGGAAGTACGTGATTCGAAAACATCTCATCCTGCTGGCAATCGAATGCTATTTCTCCGGAGGCGTGGAGATGTCAAAGGGGTGTCACGAGTCTGCACAATTCTTGTCGGCGGATTTGGAGGGGAAAGTTGCTACGAAAAAAGTAGAGCCTGTCTTTGTGTAGACAGGCTCTTTGTCTTTCGGTTGCATTTAGCGTCGATCAACTCCGCTGTAGAGTGCGTGATCTCGTTCTCTATTTGGCGGGAGATCCCTCGAGGCCACGATTTTTCAACATCGCCTTAGTGTTCGGCGGCGCCCCGCGCCACGCTTCATACATTTTGGCAAGATCTTGAGTGTTGCCGCGTGACAGGATCATTTGGCGGAACCGATCCCCGTTGGCACGGCTGAGTTCGCCATGTTCAACAAACCACTGGTAGGCATCGTCGGCCAGCATCTCGGTCCATAGATAAGCGTAGTAACCGGCGCTGTAACCGCTTTGCCAGATGTGGCTGAAGTAAGTCGACCGGTAGCGAGGTGGAACGTAACTGACATTGAGATGGGTCTTCGCCAGCGCCTGCTTCTCGAAATCGTCAGGATTTTGCAGCGGAGCATCAGGAGCCAAGAAGTGCCACTGCATATCGAGTTCCGCCGCCGCAAGCAGCTCGGTCATGGAATAGCCTTTATTGAAAGTCTCGCTCTTCTTAATTTTTGCCGCGAGTTCGTCCGGCATGGCAGCACCTGTCTTATAGTGCCGTGCATAGTGAGAGAAGATCGCCGGAGAGAGGGCCCAGTGCTCGTTGAACTGCGACGGAAATTCGACGAAGTCACGGGCGGTTGAAGTTCCAGCCAGAGTGGGATATTCGGCGTTCGAGAACATTCCATGCAACGCGTGTCCAAATTCGTGAAACATCGTAACCACGTCGGTAAAGCTGATCAACGCGGGTTCGCCTTCGGCAGGCTTGGGCAAGTTAGCGACGTTGTAGACGACTGGCGTGGTCCCCAATAAGCGGGATTGGCCAACGAATTCCGACATCCATGCTCCGCCGTTCTTGTTGTCACGCTTGAAGTAGTCGCAGTAAAAGATTGCAAGGTGCTCGCCATTGGCGTTGAAGACTTCGAATACGCGCACCTCCGGGTTGTAGACGGGAAGATCGTGCCGCTCTTGAAATGTAAGGCCGTAAAGCTGGTTGGCAGCATAGAAGACCCCATTCTGCAGCACGTTGTTGAGCTCGAAGTAGGGTTTGACCTGAGCATCGTCAAGATCGTATCGAGCTTTGCGAACCTGTTCGGCGTAGAAGTTCCAGTCCCAGGGCTGAACCTGGAAGCCACCTTTCTGGGCGTCGATGACATCCTGAATGTCTTTCGCTTCTCGAGCAGCTTTTCCGGTTGCGGCGGGGACGATGGCATCCATGAAATGCAAAGCGGCTTCGGGTGTTTTGGCCATCTGATCTTCGAGCTTCCACGCGGCAAAACTTGAAAAGCCAAGCAGCTTGGCTTTCTGCGCGCGTAACTGAGCGATGCGGGCGATGGTATCGCGTGTATCGTTCGCGTCACCGCGCTCGGTGCGGTTCCAGGAATGTTCGAAGATTGTCTGACGCGTTGTACGGTCCTTGAGCAAGACGAGGTCGGGCTGCTGAGTGGTGTTCTGAAGCGGAATGAGGAACCCTTCTACTTTGCGGTCCTTTGCAGCTTGCGCGGCGGCCGCAATGCGAGCATCGGACAGCCCGGCAAGCGCAGCTCTGTCAGTCGTAACGAAGGCTCCTGCCTTGGTGGCGGCAAGCAACTTATTGGTGAAGGTATTCGAGAGCGACGAGATTTCTTCGTTTAGTTTCCGCAGATCGTTTTTGTCGGTTTCGGAGAGATTGGCCCCGGCATGCACAAAATTGTCGTAATAGCGCTCCACTAAGCGCAGAGACTCCGGGTCGAGTTTAAGCGTCGCCCTTTGCTTGTAGATGGCGGCTACTCGCGCAAAGAGTTTGGTGTTCAAGTAAATAAAGTCGTGATGCGCGGCCAGTTTAGGAGCCTCGATCGTCTTTACCTGCTGCAGGGTATCGTTGGTATTCGCACCGGTGACCCCGTCGAAAGCCGCCATCACGCGATCGAGGAGGCGGCCGGTCTTCTCCATCGCCACAATGGTGTTGTCAAAAGTTGGAGGGGCCGTGCTCTCAGCGATACCCTTAATCTCCTCCTGCTGCTGTGCCATCCCAGCCTCGATGGCTGGCTGGAAATCATCATTCGCAATCTTGTCGAATGGCGGGGCCTGGAAAGGCAGTGTGCTGGGCGCAAAGAACGGGTTCGATGGACCGAAATCCGCAGCGGCGGCAAGTGCAGGATTGCTGATATAAGTGACGGTGGCTCCGGCGATGATCATAGTATTCACGAATAATAGGACGGTCTTCCTAACGGTCATTCCTAATGATCCTCTTCTGTATTGTTGAATTCCCTGTCTGTTAATTGTAATTCAGCAACTTCGAAAATCGCGAAGGGTGAGGCAGCCCTATTAGTGGTGATGCAAAGGTGGGCGAGCGCCTACTCGCCTTGGCTTTGTGGCGGAATTCCAATATTACTTTTGCCCTACTCCCACTTCTTTCCAAACAGCAGGGTCATCCGTTATATAAAAGATCGGCTCCGGTTTTCTATGTTCGATAATTTCGGTTATGGCATTTACGGTGATTACTTCGTAGGATGGATAGCCAGGAGGAAATCCAGGCGGAGAATGTTTCAGTTGGTTAGGCCCTAATCCTCTCGTTTTGCCATGTACCTTTGTTCGTATTTTCCCTTTCGCGTCTTGTAATATGAATATCGCACTTCTACCCCATGGCATAACGTAGTAGCTCATCGTAATTGAAACGTCGGCGCGTGTAAGTCCGGGTGGGAGGGTAGTCCATTTCGGCAACCTTGACTCACTCGCTAGTTCAAAGGTTGACTCAGGGAACCACTCGTGCCCCACTATCACCGCACCTGTAATAGTTAGCACAACCAAAAAGAGCAGGAATTTATCGAGGCGCCTAGTTATTTTGAACAAATGAAATCACCTCCCCCGGGAGATTTATCTGCGGTTAAAATACACGCTTCTACATCTGCATTGCACCTATGGCATGGGCCAAAAGGTAATCCCCCACAAATGAAGTGAAATTGCAATTGTATTTTGTATAGCAATCGTCGCGTCCTTTACAGCATTTCTTGATACAAGGCCTGCTATTCATCTCGTTAGCAAAAGCTCGGTAGTTGCAGCATTTCGCCCATATGCTCGCTGCCCGTTTGCGTGTTGAACGTTCGCCTAAAGCTCAACCAAGCCGACGAGATCAGGTGGCTCGCCGATTTGCGGAACTGTCGCTTAGCCAATCGTCCCATCAAGGATCTGCCCCTAACAAAAAGTCTTATAGGTGGCAGAAGAAATATGCATTGGACGTGCGCTTGGCAGACCGTTAAAAGTTGAGGGTTACCTCCCCCACCAAGGAGATCGGTATGTTCGGCACAACCCGTCGCTATGGCAAGCCCTCTCTCGCCGAAAAGCTTGTGCGTTTAGGCGCTCGCCTCAAGCAGCCTGAGTGGCGCCGGTATGGAAGGCTTCTGCTCGCTGGCAAAGCCATGGGCGTGGTCATCGTGATCCTGTTCATCGTTGTTGTCTCGGGTCTTTTTTTTGATCACGTTTACGCTCAAACTGCGGCTCCCGAGGTAAAAGCCGCGGACGTGGTTAACCCGATCAACACGGCATGGACCTTGATCGCTGCTTTCCTGGTATTTGGTATGCAAGTCGGCTTTACGATGTTAGAGGCGGGCTTCTGCCGCTCTCGCGAAACGGTGAACGTTCTTGTTGAATGCGTAGTAGACACTTGCCTGTGCGGCATTCTCTTCTACGCATTCGGTTTCGCATTCATGTTCAGTCACGGCAACGGTTTCATCGGATATCATTGGTTTTTTCTACAGGGCGTTCCAGCGACATACGAGGGCACGGGCGTCGCGTTTCTCGCAGTCTGGATCTTTCAATTCGCTTTCGCGGACACCTGCTCCACGATTACATCGGGAGCGATGATCGGACGCACCGCCTTCGTAGGCGACCTTTTATACAGCATCGCGGTCTCCGGTTTCATCTACCCCATCATCGGCCACTGGGCTTGGGGGCCAGATGGATGGCTCGCGACCATGGGTAGCGACGGGCACTTTTTTGCTTCGTTGGGAACGGGCTTCCACGATTTTGCCGGATCTACGGTAGTACACACGATCGGTGGTTTTATCGCTCTGGCTGGAGCCGTTGTTCTCGGACCGCGATTGGGTCGAACATTTAAGCGGGATGGCGGCGCTCCAATGCTGCCGCACGATTTGACCATTGCGCTCTGTGGTGGACTCCTCCTCTGGTTCGGATGGTATGGATTTAATCCGGGCAGCACGCTCTCCGCCATGGATTTTGACGGCATCGGCAGAGTCGCTACGAATACCACCCTCGCGGCATGCGCCGCCGGTCTTACAGCCTTGTTCTGGACCTACAGATCGAGCAAGAAATGGGACGCCGGTTTCATTACCAATGGATTCCTCGCTGGCCTGGTTGCGATCACTTGTCCCTGTTACTGGGTGACGCCGACAGGCTCAATTTTGCTCGGAGGTGTCGCGGGAATCATAGTTGTCCTCGGAGTCGAAGTTCTGGAATATTTACGCATCGACGATCCGATCGGCGCAGTCCCGGTGCATGGCTTCTGCGGCATCTGGGGAACGATTTCTCTTGGGCTTTTTGCCTGCGGCAAGTATGGCGCTTCGGGTCCCAATGGTCCCGACAACTCGGTCGTGGTCAAGGGTCTTTTGTACGGCGGCGGAACTCACGTTCTGACCGCGCAGCTTATCGGGAGCGCAGTTGTCACAGCCGCAACGTTCGCGGTGGCTATGGGGGTGATGCTGGCAGTGAATGCCTTTGGATTGCTGCGCGTCTCCGAGGAAGGCGAACTATACGGCCTCGATCTGCACGAACACGGAATCTCGGCCTATCCCGAATACGTGATCACCGCCTTGGGCTCACCGCGAGGGGGTAGCCATGATGTGCACGCCCATGATGCGCACTCCGTTCACTCGTCCGTCCATTCGAAGACAGCGCCAGAGAGTGCGACCTCGCTTTCGCACGTTGCCGGGTATCCACGGGCGATGGATGACGGCGGACGAATGCTAAGTTAGGCGATGAACTAGAAAGATGAACTAGAAAAGCGATAATTGGCGGTTCCTGTCTCGGGAATGTCTCGGCTTCGAACCAACGGTTCGTCCGCCAATCGACCCCGAGATCGCGTGATCGCGGGCTACAGTTGCGGCGAAATCAGCGCGCGGAGCATTCGACTCTTCAATCGCACGCACAAAGCGATCCAGCCTTCGTATTCCGTCGATCTTTTCCGTGTGGCCAAGCTTGGCTGCTTCGAGTGAACTTCGAAGCACCTTGATGGTTTCGTCGTAGGTCTGGAGCGGAACCGGAAACGGGTGTCCATCTTTTCCGCCGTGAGCGAAAGAAAAGCGTGCAGGGTCTGAAAAGCGCGTGGGTGTGCCATGCACTACCTCGGCGACCAGCGCCAGCGACTGCAGGGTGCGAGGGCCTAACTTCTCCAGCAATAAGAGAGATGCGAAATCGTGAAACTCGCGTTCGTAAGCCGCGGCCAGAACTGCTCCAAGGCGTTTCAAATCTACATTCGATGCCCGGACATCATGATGGCTCGGCATCACTAATTTGCGAACGGTTTGCAACGTCACATCGGGGAGTTCGTGCACTGTTCCTAGCAAAGCCTGTTGTGCGGGCCCGGCTTGAGCGTCCACAAGGTTCATGATCACGCCCTGATGTTCGCCGACAATGCCGCTGTGAGGTTCGTTTACAAAATTCTGGACTGCGGCGGAGTGCCAATGATATCGGCGGGCCATGCCGCTCGCGCCATTCATTCCCTGCTGCACTATCGTCCATTCACCACTGGCAGTTACAACGAAACCGTGAAGATAGAGTCGAAATCCGTCTGCAATCGCATTGTTGTCGACTCGGGCGGCCAGACGGCTGGAACGCACGAGCGAATCGCCGTCAAGACCGATGCGATCCGCATAAGTTCGAAGCTCATCTGGTGTGTTGCGGGAGTGGCGTCCGCGGCCACCGCAGACGTAAATTCCTAACTCCTGGGAGCGAGGATTCAATCCCCTCTTGAGCGCCCCTAACACTGAGGTGGTGATGCCCGAGGAATGCCAATCCATTCCCATCACCGACCCTAAAGCGTGAAACCAGAACGGATCGGCGAGGCGGGAGATGAATGCCGATGTGCCGTAGTGATGGACTACGTTTTCAACGATGGCCGTGCCCAGCAGTGTCATCCGGTCGGCTAGCCACCAGGGAACCTGGCCGCCATGCAGAGGAAGATCGGCTGTGCCGGATCGCTCCATATCTATATTGTACCGATCATTGTTGTAGCGATCATCACTGTAGCGATCTTTACTGTAGCGATTATTATCGTAGCGATCATCGTACCGATCCAGCCGGCTGCATATCGATTAGGTACAGTGTCTTCCCATTGCCCGTCTCTCAGATAATCTGCAAAAATTTGACATGTCGAAAAACAATAAACCGCAACATACAAGGTCCAAGGTGTCCGGCAGGAGCAACGGTAACGATTTGCATGGCAATGCGCCGGAGCGCTCCGCTGTCGCCCTTCTCATCATCGACATTCTTAACGATTTGGATTTTCCCAGAAACGAGGAGCTTGTACGCAAATCTGAGTCGCTCGCAACGCGAATCGCCAGCCTCAAACAAAGATGCAAGAAGGCCGGCATCCCTACCATTTACATCAATGACAATCGTGGGAAATGGCGATCGGACTTCTCGGAAGTGCTGAGGCAGTGTTTGCGCCCTGATTCATCCGGGCGGGCGATGGTGGCGCAGTTAATTCCCGGACCAGAAGACTATATTGTGCTCAAACCCAAGCACTCTGCGTTTTATGCGACGCCATTAGATGTGCTGCTCGAATATATCGGGGTCAAAGCCGTGATCGTGGCGGGAATAACAACAAATGCCTGCGTGATGATAACCGCGAGCGACATCTACGTCCGCGATTTTCGTTTGTTTGTTCCATCCGACTGCGTCGCGGCTCTAAGTGAAAAAGAACAACGCAACGCATTGGCTCTGATGAAGGCGAACTTTGGAGCCGACACAACACCATACAAAAAGTTAAGGCTCAATAATCTAGTTAAAACTAGTTAGTACAGCACTAGTTAGTGCCAAGTAAGCCTCAACGCCCGGCAGCTTCAAAGTGCGCTTCGATTTCCTCCAGGGTTTTTCCTTTCGTTTCCGGCAGAAATATTGTGGCGGTAATGAAGTAGATTACGGTGCACGCTGCGAATCCGAAAAACATCGTCGAATAACCATATTTGCCGACAGTCGGCAGGAAGACGGCCGCGATGGTCGTCGAAACAGCCTGATTAATCAACAGGGCGATGCTCATGCCGTTGGAACGAATCCGGGTGGGCATCAATTCTGAAAGAGCCAGCCAGACAACGACTCCGGGACCGATCGCAAAAAATGCCATGAAGACGAAGAGCGTGATCGCCACCAACCAACCATTGTGCGCGCCTGGAACAGGAGTGATGAGCGCGTTCTCAATTTTCAATGGAGCCATGCGCGCAGCCTCAAGATTGGCAAAGGGATTAGAAAAGAATGCGACCACTTTATTTGCCGGCACGCAGCTTTCGCGCGACATCTCAACCGGCTTGGCTGCAAGATCGTCAGAGCGCGCAATCCTGGTTGCTGCGCGAAAATCTCCGTAGGAATAGATGACAACCAGCGACGTAGGTCGACCAGTGATCAAACTTCGACCGTCCGGGCCTGCAGCGAGAAGTGCTTCCGCAGTCTTCACGTCATAGAAAATCTTGTCCTTTCCGCTATCGACCGTGGCCTGATCGACCATCGCCTGAACTACGTCGCGAGCATCAACCCGCAGGTTTTCCGTCCTGCGAAAAAGAAGGCCGGTGCAGACCAGCGAGACAATGATGCCCGCGCTGCCGAGGGACAGCAAGAACTTGCGGCCCTTGCGATCGACAAGCAGCACACCGCCGATGGTCATCAGGAAATTAACAATCGTGAAGAGAACGTATCCCCAATGCGCCTGTACATCGGAGAGTCCACTCTGTGAAAGAATGTTCGTGTTGTAGCCGATGATGGAGTTGACGCCAGTGGCCTGGTTGCAGGCTAGAATCACGCACGCCAGAACGAAGGGAATCACATATTTTCGGCGCAGGAGTGAACCTTGAGCGCTTGCGCCACCCGGCATCTTTGCCAAGCTCGCGTCAGTGGTGGTAGCCATCTCCGACAGTTCGATGGCGGCCTGCTCATTGCTGCGAGACTTTAAAAGTGCCGCTTCGGCAGCCGCCCGTTTTCCACGGCGAAACAACCATCGTGGAGACTCCGACACCATGAAGCTGCCGATTACAAACAATATTCCGGGCGGAAGTGAAACCCAGAAAATGCTGCGCCATGCTGTGTCTTTGAAGGCAAATAATTTGGCTGGATCGCCAAGCTTGGCAACCTCTTCAACCCTGAAACTGAAATACATGCCAACCGCAGCAGCGGTCACGATGCCGAGCGTCAGGAGCCATTGGAAAATGCCAGTTCCCTTCCCGCGGTTCGTGGCCGAGAGACATTCCGCCAGGTAGAGCGGGACGACAACGCCGATCAGCCCAGCACTCACGCCTTGCAGGAGGCGGCCAACGACCAGCGAGTCGTACCCTCGCGAAAGAGCGATGATCGGAATGCTGCAGACGAACAGGAGGCCGCTGAGAATCATGAGCGGCTTGCGGCCGATCCAATCCGCCAGCGCCCCGGCAAATAGAGTCGAGATCACGCTGCCCAGCAGCACAGCAGCGACGATGATTGAAAGTTGCCCCGCGTTCAGTCCCGAGGTCGCCTCGAGATACGGCAATGCCCCGGCAATGATGCCGACGTCCACGCCATAAAGCAACCCGCCTAGACCCGCGACCAGGAGAAGGAACCGGTTGTACCCAGCTCTGCTATCTGTGCTTGCCAAGTCTGAGCCTTTCGACAGCGTTAGCAATAATTGAAGGACGTGAATCTTATCAAAGTAATAATCATGAAGTAATAGTTATGCCGAGTCGCATCTCACAGTGCCTTCTCTGGCTATTTGGTCTGCGCTATCGTAATATGCTCGAATTCCCAAGGAGGCACCATATGATTCTCGGTATGACGGCACTGACCTTTGTACACGTTGTGATCAGTCTGGTGGGAATTTTTTCGGGGTTTTTCGTCGTGTACGGGTTCCTCACTAATAAAAGACTCGACCATATGACCGCGCTCTTCCTGTCGACCACAACGACGACAAGTATTACCGGATATTTCTTTCCGTTTCACGGAGTCACTCCCGCCGTTGTAGTCGGGGTCATATCGCTGATCGTGCTGACGGCGGCGGTTTACGCGCGTTACAGCCGTCGGCTGGCCGGAGGCTGGAGACGAACTTATGTCATCAGTTCCGTGCTGGCGCTCTATTTGAATGTGTTTGTGCTGGTCGTACAGTTGTTTGAAAAAGTGCCGTCACTGAGAGCGCTTGCCCCGACACAATCGGAGACGCCATTCAAGATCGCTCAGTTGATCGTCATGGTTATCTTTGTTGCTCTCGGTATTTTTTCAGTCAAAAGCTTCCGTGATGACGCAATTCGCGTCCGGGAGGCAGTGCCGCGCGCTGCTTGACAAAGGACCTTTCGGAAGGCGCCCGCCCTTAGACTCAAAGCGATACAGGTAGCAAGTGAAGAGCAGAGCGCGACCGCTACAATCTAGAACGTAAACCGGATTCCAAACTCCATTTGCCGCGGAGCTCCATTCGCGTATGTGCCCGAACCAGGCAGGATGCGATCCTGACGAGAAGTACAGAAAGTCGTTGAGCTTCCGCAGCGGCCGGCCGAACTGGAATTGTTCAACGACGTGCCGGGCGCACCGTCCAAGATGCCGTTGAGCTGGTTGCCCGGGCCTCCGAAGTTCGCCCAATTAAAAACGTTAAACGCCGAGAAAGTGGGTTCGATCTTTAGCCGCTCGCCTACCTGAAAGGGCCAGACCAGCCGCACATCCATCGTCTTCAGCCACGTGGCTTGAGCATAATTTCCTGGCAGGGATTGAATGATTGGCGAATATGCGCCCAATGCGACCAATTGTTGCCCGGTGAAAAGCCGGCTGTTGACCAGCACCTGGCCCGCCGGAGTCAATTTCCCTGCGTAGTTTCCGTTATAAAAGGCGATTACGTCGTTCAATTGGCCGGTGGAATATCGTCCCGTGCTGCCAATTGACGTCTTCGGCAACAGATCGCCGACAGTACCGTCGCCAGTGACGTCGCTGCGAAAGATTTCACCAGCCACGCCGCCGCCATCCTGCTGGGGAATATAAGTACTGAGCGGAAGTGGAGAAGCGAGATGGGCGATCACGGACAGTCGCAGCCGTCGCGGTAAATCTGCCGTGGAAGTGAATGCCAACTGATGTGTCCGGTCAAGGCCTGAAGGGCCGAAATGTCCGAGGTGAGGGCTGTTGTAGTCCTCTGCCCGGTTCAATATCGAATAATCTCCGCCCGAGCCGTTGGGTTCCGCGATGTTGCTGCGGTAGCGCGAAAAGGAATAATCAATCGAGGCGTCGAAGCGGCGCACGCGACGTGAGGGATTGTCTGCGCTGCCGGTTTTCAAGGAGAGTTGTAATCCTCTATACTCGGATCTTCCGCTAGGAAAATACATGACATTCGATCCCACGCTGGGATTAATTCCGCCGAAAGCCGCTTGCTGCTTTCCCAGAACCGAGCATGGAAACGGGCCGCAGAATGCGTTCGAGGAGTCCAAGCCATGGTGGGCGAAATCGGCAATACTGGCTCCGGGGACATTAGCCAAATAGCAGTTAATGGCCGCCTGTGAGCTGGCACCCGCATAAGTGGCGGGAGCGCATCCCGCAGAGTGCGAATTTGCCGCCAAAGTTGAATTGATGGCAGATAACTCTGCGGTGAAAGTATTCGCTAGCGGATTGAGGCTGCTCCCGTCGGTCAGATATTGGGCACTCCCCGCGCGGTTGGTGTCAATGCCCAAGGGAAATTGGGTTCCGATCTCGCGCACGAAGTCGGCGGAGACTACCGTGCGCTCGCCCATCTGGCGTTGGATCCCAAAAGCCATGTGGACGACCCTTGGCGTCTTGTAATTCGGCGCCAACATACCTCCAAAGTTAGCAACACTGTTGGCCAGCGAGTAGACATTGGGTCCGCCTTTGACTGCGGCTTGTGCAGCCATAAACTGCGACTGCAAATCCTGGATGGCGCTTGCAACCGTAACCGGTCCCTGTGTTCCCGTGACAGTTGCGCCCAGCGGTTGACCGCAAATCTGCGTGGCGATGTCCAAGCCATCACTCTGACTGACGACCGCCGCGTTCGGAAACAATATCGATCCGGTGGGACACAGTGTCAGGCTGCGATTGTACTGGCCGTTCGATAAGCGATTGATGCGATCCTGATATGTGTTCTGCAGCAGGAAATTGTCAAAGAACATGCCACCGCTGGCCCGCACAACGGTTCGTCCATTATGTCCCGGATCCCACGCCACGCCAGCTTGCGGTGCGAAATTCCAGTCCGGCTGGTATGTGCTTTCTCCGAGAGTCCGGTGCGCACCAGCTCCGTACTGCGGAAGAAAACCGAACTGATCGAGAATCAAACCGCTGCTACAAGGCGGCGCAGTCACGATGGCTTTGTTGATCGCCGAGCATGGCACTGCCGGCAAATCGCTATCGGTTCGCCCGGAGTCGCGAACATAATTTACGCCGAAGCTGATGTTCAGATTCGGAAACAGGTTGAGAGTGTCTCCGACGTAGCCTTCGATGCGAGTATCAAAGTGTCCGCCTGTCGAGCGGTTGAATGCCGAGTTCTCACTGAAATTTCCGAGACCATTGAAAATCGTAAACGTTCCCACGGGATAGTTCAGCGGATTGTCCGCCGCTCCCCGAGGATCGCCAGCGATCAATGGGGATAGGCTCGAATTGTTATTAATGGCATTGATTGTGTCGAAGCCATTGGAGCTCGTGACCGAGGGTCCGTAGCCGCCCGGAGCAAAGAAATCCCCTTGAGTAATGCGATGAATGGCTCCGCCGAAACGAATAGCGTGGTTCACTTTGTAGACGGTTTTGCTGTCGTATCTGCCGAAGAGATCGCGCTGAATCGTCTGTCGCGGGCCGGCAATACTTGGTCCCACGGAATACGCGCCCAGCTGAATGTTGAAGGGAGCGCCGGGCACTATCAGGGACTGGGCGAGCGCCGGATTGAGCGCGTCCACCATCTTCTGATAACCGAAGCGCGCGCTGTTCACAAATTTACCGTGATCCCAATCGAGACCAAGCACGGCTGCTGGCACATTCAGTTGATTGCGGAAATTCGATTGACTATAGGCGGGGCCGATCTCATTCGAATTGTCATAGCTGACCCGCGCGAAGCCCTTCATGTTGTCGTTAAAGTTGTAATCCAGGCGAGCGGAAAGCATGTTTTCGCGGAAGTAGGCGCTTTGCGAATTCGTACGGCTGAGTCCGGGAAATCCCAGCAAGATTGGAAGACGACCGTCTTGCTTGGTGCGTTCACCGCCGATAAACAGGAAGGCCTTGTTGCTGATTAGCGCACCACCGGCTCCGAAACCATACTGTTGGCGGCTGTAGTCATCATGTGACGGAAAGCCCGCCAGCCCCAGTATCTGTTCACGAAAGTTGCCAAATAGATTACCGTGCCATTCATCACCGCCTGATCGGGTGCTGACGCGCACTGCTCCGCTACCATTCAGCGACTGGAATAATTCGGGAGTGGCGCGCGACACGATGACTTCCCTCACCACGTCGGCCGGGAGGTTTAAGGTAGAGGCGCCTTTGGTCTCATCCATGACCTCTACTTCGTCCATGTCGTAGTGCGTCGTTCGTCCCCAAGAGCCGTCAACGGAGAGCGACTGGAATCCACTCTTGCCCGGGTCTAGAACACGCCCATCTACCACCTGTACACTGGGTTCGAGCTGGCCCGCGTTCAAATAGTTTCGTCCGTTTATCGGCAATCTGTCCGATGCATCGCCGGAGAAGGTGCTCTCCACACGAACCGGTGCAGGATTGATCCATTCCAATTTGAAATCAGCGCTCGCGGCAGTTCCCGCCACAACCGTCACGCTGGTCTCGACTGGCAGCTTGTCGCGGCCTTCTACCCTGACGACATAGGTACCCGGAGGGACGGGCTCGGAGAGGAAGACACCGTCTTTGCCCGAGCGAGTGACGCCCTTGGTGTCAGCCGCTTGCGAACTGTAGAGAATTCTCGCCCCATCAACGGGAACGCCATCATCGTCGCGGACTGTACCTTGAATTGTTCCGGTGGTTGTATTTTCCGGCGTCTCATCCTGCGACCAGAGCAAAATCGGAAGCGCGGTGCATAGCAATAGGCCGACGGATATAACGCGGCGAAGACACAAGGCAGACCAATCAAACAAAGTAACTCTCCTGGGACAGAACCTCAAGTAGACCTTGAACCGATCCGCGTCTAAAGGTCTTGATTCCTACTCACAGATTTTTGAACTGAAAGCGAACAGACAGTTTACTAGATGCCTTGAGGTAAGCGTCGCGATGTACGCGTTTTAATTGACGAAAATTGCACGATACAGATCCAACTCTCAGAAAGATCCTTTGTGCGTGTAGTAGCCGGCCCGATAGTGGGACTGATAGGGTCCGCCAGCAGGAGGATGAATCAGATCAATGCGCAGCTGACGGAATTCCGATCCGGAGTAGCGTTGCGAAGGATAGTATGCCAAAAGGTACTGCGTCCGCAGTTCATCGCTGATCTTTCGGAACGCATCGTCCAGTTGCGACAGAGAGGTCGCATAGTAATACTTTCCGCCCGTGTCAGCAGATATTTGAATCAAGGCGTGCTCGCCGCCAGTATCGCGACCAGCACTCGCTTCGATCGGAACGATAATGATGCTGTAGATGATGGCCTCCGACTCCTGCGCGGCACGTAGAGCATCTTTATAGTTCGTCTGACTCACTGTGTCTCCGCCGTCGGTGATCACGACCATCACTTTCCGGCCCTGCCGCCGGCTGAGGGCTTGCGAACCCAGATACACTGCGTCGTAGAGCGCGGTCGCCGCACCGTTACGTATGCGATCGATTCCGGAGTCAATCCTTTTTAAATCGGAAGTGAACGGCACTACCTCACTCACCTCTTCGCTGAACTTGTACAGGGCGAGGCCATCCTGGGGGCGCACTATGGCGTGAGCGAATTTCCGAGCCGATATCAGCTCCAGAGGCAGATCTTTTCTGGTGCTTAGGCTGGTATCAACCGCGAGCACAATCGACAAGGGCAATGCGGACTCTTTAGCGAAGATCGCGATCTTCTGCTCACTACCGTCTTCCTTGAGCAGGAAATTTTCTTTTTGGAGGTTGGGAACCGGAGCGCCATGGGCGTCGGTAACGGTGACAAACACGTTCACCAGCTTTACCTCGACCTTGAGTGTGCCTTCAGGTTCCTCGGCCATCAGCTCGGCCATCAGGGAAGCGCTGGCCCACACGGCCAAAATCCACGCGATCTTGCCGACCCAGCGCTTCGAGCTACGATCTTTGGGCCGCGAGCAAGCCTGAGCTTTGTTTGCAGGCCGCTCAAAGCTTGCAGCTCGTAGCGCCCTATAAATTCTTTTCATGGAGGAATCAGTCATTAGGATGCGGGGTAGCCCCTGCGGTGCCTCCCGGCTGTTGAATTTCTTCGGGGAATGGTTCTCCGTCGGCCCAAACCGCGCCATCTTCAAAGTATTCTTTCTTCCAGATAGGAACAGTTTTTTTCAAGGTGTCGATGATCCAACGGCAAGCATCGAATGCGACTCCACGGTGGGCCGAAGCCACCGCGATCAGCACGCTGGTCTCTCCAATTTCCAAGCGGCCGAGTCGATGGATAATAGATACGGCCCGAACTCCGAAGCGTGTTCGTGATTCTGTTGCTAAAGATTTCATCTGCTTCAGCGCCATTGCCTCATAGGCTTCGTATTCGAGATGTAAGGTGCGCCTTCCGCGGGTGTTATCTCGCACGATTCCGTCAAAAACCACTGTCGCGCCATCGCCTGGATGCTGCAATCGCGTCACGAATGCCTGCTTGTCGATAGGTTCGCGGATTATGACGACCTCCCCGTCGCGAACCTCCGTTGATCCGCCGCTTACGGGCGGCAGCAAGCCGACTTCATCGCCATCGCGCAAGGCTCGATCCGGTCGCGCGTATTCTTCGGCCACGGAAATTGCCAGCCCTGGAATCAGCGCCTCAAATCGCGGGATGGTTTGCGAATAATAACTCAGGACGTCGCGCACCACGGCGCCATCCTCAAGTTCCAGGGTTTCGCTCGATCGACCAGCGATATCCTTTAATAGGCCAAATAAGAGCACTTTGATCTTCATGGCTTCTTCGTTCTGGCATCAGTGTATCGCGCTTCACAGAAGGGCCTGTACCTTCGAATTCTCGCGCGATCTGCTCAAAAAGGCGGTTCAATTACCTACGTAATCGTGCATTAGGTCACTTTCCCGCTTAGGCTATTGCCAACGCTCCACACGGCGAGAGGAGGCTGCGCTATCGTCCCTGCGACTCAAACTGATGCCAGCCGGAACGCGTCCGCCCGGTCTTTCCTGCACAGCCTCAATATTTTGATCAAGTACACACGGCTCTATGGTACGAGCCACAAGCGCACGGAAGGACAATTCCAGACGACTTGGAACGAGCTGCAACAGGCTCTGCCCAAGAGCGGCGATACTGGTTTTCTGCTCGGCGTGTCCGACAACAAACTGCTGCTGGACGGCATACCTCTCGAAACCGGGCAGGCTGAGCGCACCTTCGCGCAATTGCTGACCGCGGCTGGGCTTTCCAGCATCATGTTCTCAAGCAAGGTCACGCTTGACGACTTTACCCACCTGGTTCGCGCCTTTGCCATGGGCGGTTCCAAAGCACAGGATTTCGCCAAGAGCATCAAGGAAAGTCTCGGCGATAAGAAGGACTCATCGATCCGCATTAATGAGGTCAAGTTTATTGCAGCCGATCCCTCGACTGGAGAAATCTCGATCGCGGCGCAGCTCGCCGCCCAGTCTCTTGGGCCCGAATTTAAGCAATGGCTTAACGATCCTCAAAAACTTCTGCAATTGATCGCAGCCGCTCAAGGAGCGAGTTCCGGTGCAGGGGTCGCTGGAGGCGCGCCCATCGGCAGTGTTCCAAGCATTCCGATCGCCGGTGCGATAGCGGGAACGGTTCCGGTCCCAAGCGGGCCCTGGACGGGCGGAGTTGTGGCGTTACAGGAGGAAGAAGTCATCCAGACCATTCGCCTGCTCACCCACTTCGGCCAGGCGATGCAGGATCCCAACGCTTCTCAGGAGAAACTCGCGGTTGAACTCACCCAGGCTCCCGAGGGGGCGAAGGTCAATCTCGCCCAGTTGCTGGAAAGCCTGGCGGCCAAGGCTACCGTCGACACGAACGACGCCAGCAACGACACCCCGCTGCTGATGAAAGCCGCGGAGAGTATGGCGATTAAATTCGCTCTCGACCGCTATCAGCGTGGCGAAGTAAAAGTCAATGCCGTCCACGAAATGATGGAGCACATGAGCCGGCAGATGGACACGCTGCGCCAGATCCTGCGGGTTCAAGAAGACAAATTATCCAAAGCCGGAGTCATGGTCGAATCCCATGCGGACATTCTCGATCGAATGTTCTGGGCTGAGATTCCAGAGGCGGGCAAGAAAAGCGTTCTGCTTTCGAATGAGGCTGCTTGCGTGCCACCGCGTAACATCCGGCAGTTCGTTGAACTTCTTTTTCAGCGTGACGATAACGAAATAGCCTCTAAAATTCTGGCAAACTACTGTAGCGGCATTAATTCAAAAGAAGCAGAGCCCCGGCGCAAAAGCGCGATTGGCTTGGCTCAATTAGCCGACCTGTACGCCACTGCGCCCGACGAGGTCATGCCGAATACTATGGCGTCGATCGGGGAGAGGCTCAGTAAAGAAACCGATGTTGAAATTCAGAGTCTGCTGAGTGCCGCGTTTGCACGCTTCGGGCAGGAAGCCTGCAGCCGCAGGAAGTACAAAGCCGTCGCCGAACTCTGCGTGTCGCTCGAAAGAATTGGCGGACAGCGTCCAGCGTTGGTTCAAGATCTCCGGTCCCGGGTAGGAATCGAAAATCGCTTGCCCGAGATGATTGAAGAGGCCATCAGCGCCGACGTGGTTCCTGAAGATTTGATCAACGTGCTCCAACAACTTCCCAGGCATTCCGTGGAACACCTGGCGGACCGCTTCTTTCGTGCGCAGCGAAGGGTCGAATGCGATCGCATCGTCGAACTCGTAGGCGAACTGGGGCAACCAGCCGTGGACGATCTGCGCGACATTCTGCGCACCGGTCAGGCTCGACAAGCGTCTTCCACCATCGGTCTATTGAGCCGTCTCTCGGTTGCCGATCTTTTGGAACTGCTGCCCGGTCGGATGGGCGAGTTCAATCGTTTCTATCAGGACGTAATCGTCCGTCAAATCGCCTACGGCGCAGCTCCAGACCGCGGTCGCACACTACTTGAACTCCTGGAGCTACTCGATCCTCTCATTCTGCCTGAGGCAATCGATGAGATCGGTATGAGCCAGGATCGCAGTGCCAGCGCCAACTTGATCACCCTCGCGACAGCCGGTGAAGCTCAGAACCGCCCGCCGTTCGTGCAATTGAAAGCGATTGAGTCGCTCGGACGTTTGCGCGAAGTCGATGCCGTCCCGGTCCTGCGCACCATCGTTGAGGACAAGAAGTTTTTTGGCTACAGCCAGCATCGCGAATTGAGGGTTGCGGCCATTCAAGCGCTTTCCAAAATCGACCCTCGGTACGGCACGCAAGCTCTAGCGGAGAGTGGGCTCGAAGCCGGCGAACTAGCCATTGCACCGCTTGAATCGGCGCCCGGATGCCCTTGGGTTCGCCAGCGCCGTTATGAGCGCATCATTTTGCCGCGTACGCTCTCGGCCACGCTATCCAGCTCCTGGGGCAAATCGAACATCGTGATGCGCGAGATGAGCCTGGGAGGCGGCATGGGCACGCGCAGCGACAATCTGCGCGTCGGCTCTGAAGCGCACGTGGAAATTTCTCTCGGTGTAAAGAAAATCCGTGGCGAAGTACTTCTCCGCCGCGCGCGGGTGAATGAAATCGGATTTGAGTTCGTGAGCATGGACCTGGACAGCCGCTATCGCCTTCGTCGCGTCCTCGTCGAAGCGCTGCAAAAAGTGCCTGACAATCGCTCGTCCAATTGGGATGGGGACCGAAAAGTCTAGAACCCCTGCCGCCCGCGCTTCCAAACTAAACAAAAAGCCCCCGCCAAAGCAGAGGCCTTTTTGCAACCGCTTCAAACCGCGAAATCGCCTACGCCACCTTCACGAAAATAATTACCAGCGTAAACAGCACCAGCGACTCAATGAAAGCAAGTCCGAGAATCAGCGCGACCATAATACCGGGACGCGCTGCCGGATTGCGTCCCAGCGAATCACAAGCTGCTCCCGCGACTTTTCCTTGTCCCAGTGCCGCCAGTCCGGCGGCGAGTGCAATCGCAAAACCGGAAGTTAACGCCACCCAGTTGGTAGCAGGTGGGGCTCCGCCACTCGCCTGCGCAAACGCCGGCACCGCCATCACCGACGCTATCATCATCATGAACATCAGCATCACGAATTTCCGCATTTTTTGTGCTTCTCCTAATTATGAATTGCCGCCAGGAGGTGGTTGACGCCGTGCTTTAAAGCCGACGCCCTCACGCTGGAAGCGCCCGACAGTTATCAGCTGTCAGTTCCCCGCTCTCGTTTATTCTGAGAACTGGGAACTGAGAACTGGGAACTGAGAACTGGGAACTAACTAGTGTTCTTGTCCCGTCGCCTCTCCCAGATATACGCAGGCAAGCAGCACGAAAATATAGGTCTGAATAAATGAAACACCGATATGCAATCCCTCGAACACCACTGGAATTCCTAGCGGTATGAGAGAAAAGAAAACCAGTGTGACCATCTCCCCGGCAAACATATTTGCAAAAAGTCGGATGGTGAGCGACATGATGCGCGCCGTGTGGCTGAAAATTTCGATTGGAAACAGCAGGAAAGGCAAAAACAGGCGCATGACCAGAGGCATTTCCTTGTCCTGCGGTCCGATAAAATGTTTCAAATAGCCGATCGGGCCGTTCGTCTTCACGCCATGATAGTGGTAGTAGACCCAAGTGAGCAGCGCGCATCCGAGCGGCACAATGGGCACCGCAGTCGGCGATTCCAGTCCTGGCACCAGACCGATCAGGTTCGAAGTCAGGATAAACATGCCGAGCGTGACCAGGTAGGGCACGTACTTATTTCCATGATGGCCGACGACCTCCTCGGTCATATTGGTCACGAATCCGTGGATTGCCTCGGTTATGTGCTGCAATCCTCCCGGACGCTCCACCGAAAGTCGGGTTCGTACGGCAATAAAAAAGATTGTGAGCAACAGAAACACCAGAACCTCCATCGCGAAACTGTTGGAGATCGGAGATGCGGGGTGATCAACGTGAATATGCAGTGCCTGCAGCAATGCCAGCACGGGAGCGCCAAACAGACGATTTAAGAGCGAGGTAAATGCGAGTTGTTCCATTTTGAATGAGTGAAGTTCTAGACTTAAAGATATTCAACTACCGAGTTTTCCATTACGACGTGCGCCGGAAGGCCATATAGGCTTGCCACACGGCCTCAGTCATGAAAGCCGCCACCGGAACGCACAGACCCCACAAAAAACCGCTAAATGCAAGTGAAGAACTCTTGAATATAGCATAGGCAACGGCCCCGACCAACAGGTAGCGCACCACAAAGCGCATGATGATCCGGCCGCCTTTTTCACGGCTATGCTGATCAACAATGCGTGCCGTGAGGCCTTCGACGCCGCGTGACAAGGAGCGAAAATTGACATAGGAAACTGCTGCGCCAAAGGCGAAACCGATCGCTCCGGGAACACGATAAAACCAAAAGGTAGGCCCTACCAGCAGGATACTCAAGACCAGAATGTTGCGGAGCAGACGAGGAATGATGCGCTCAAGTTTTAAGACATCCTCGCTTGAAACTTCAGCTGGGGCTTGCTCAGGAATTTTCGACGGGGGATTTTCTGCTTGCCGGGCGAGGTGTTCAGGATCAGTCATCTTTCATCAGTCATCTCTCTTGAGGGCACCCACCGCCATGCGGATCATTTGCCAAAATCCAACCACCGCACCAAACAAGAGCCCGACCAGGTAGAGCCACTTGGTGTGCAGCCAATAATCCGCCAACTTGCCCAGAAAGAAACCCAACAATATCGCCGCCGGAATAATGAATCCCATCTCGGAATACCGGGCTACGGAGACGAGAGGATCTCGCTTCTTTTCTTTTGATGAAGAGTCGGACTCGGAACTGGGATTCACGGGCATCTGAAGAAATTCTAAACCAACCCGCCAGTCTTATCCCTGCCTAGTCTTTGTCTGGCTTCGACGAAATGACGAATGCGTCACTTTCCTGTTGCGGGCACTCGCCGCGATTGCGAAATACCCAGTGACCAGTTCACGCTCTGAATAAAAGGCTCCGGATAAATTCCAATGACGAGCGTGGCCAGCGCCGTCACACCCACCGCACAGCGCATTCCGAAGCTGACGCGGAGCCGTTTTGTCTCCATCGGAGCTCGCATCAACATCGCATTCGCGATCTTTAAGTAGTAATAAAGTCCCAACAGCGAATAGATCACGCCAAGTGTGGCCAGTCCATAGTGTTGGCTTTCAATCAGACTCAGAAAAATGTAGTACTTACCCAGGAAACCGGCTGCGGGCGGAATGCCCGCGAGCGAGAGCAGAAACAGCAGCATCAGTACGGCTTCCACGGGAGCGCGTTGGTAAAGCCCTGCCATGTCGTCGATCTCGTCGCCAATAACGTTGCGCTGCCGCAACGAGGTAATCACCGCGAACGCTCCGAGGTTCATGAAGGTATAGACAAGCAGGTAGATCAAGATTCCCTTGAAGCCGTCGATAAAGGCTGGCGTGCCGGGTTGTGAGGTCCCCATGGCAACAAATGCCAGGAGCATATAACCGACGTGCGCGATCGAAGAGTAAGCGAGCAGCCGTTTGGTGTTCGACTGCGTGAGCGCCGCGAAATTGGCGGCCGTCATAGTCGCAATTGCGATGACGACAATAATCGGCGTATAGACCGAACGCAACGGAAAGAGCCCAAACACCAATATGCGCAGCAGCATTGCCCACGCTGCTGCTTTCACCGCCACCGACATGAATCCCGTAATACTAGTGGGAGCGCCTTCATAAGCGTCCGGCGCCCACTGATGAAATGGGACTGCAGCGATCTTGAACAGCAGGCCGGTCATGGTCGTCAGTAATGCAATGACAAGCACGGGATTGTGAGGGCTCTGCGCCGAGACTGCGCGCTCGATATCTCGCAAGTTGGTGCTGCCCGAAATTCCATAGAAGATCGAAAGCCCGTAGGCAAAAATCCCCGATGAGAAAGCCCCCAGCAGCATGTATTTCAATGCTGCTTCATTCGAACGACGGTCGCGACGCAAAAATCCGACCAACACGTAAGTGGAGATCGCCATTAACTCCAGCCCGATGAAAATCAGTACGACGTCGATCCCCGCCGCCATGCACATCATGCCCACGACCGAGAGCAACAGCAGGGCGTAGTACTCACCGTGGTGTTCATTTTCAATGTCGAGATAGCGCACTGACATCAGGATGGCGATTGCCGCCCCGCTCAGAAACAGGTACCAGAAGAAAATCGCAAAGCGATCGACTCGAAGTGCGTTGTAAAAACCGATAGCGCCGACGGGCAGTGTCGCTTGAATTTCCCATACGCAGATAGCCGCAAATGCCACCCCGGCGAAGGCCCCCACGGCATTGATCCACTTCCAATCGCGTGGGACCATCAGATCAATCAGCAGAATGCCCAGGGCGAAGATGGTGAGCTCCACCATAGGCAGCATCAGCCGGTACTCCGTAGGTGAAATGCCTCTCACTTGTTTTCTCGTTTCCGCGCCGCAGCATTCGTTTTTGTAACTTTGGATTTCGTGGCTTCCGAACTACTACCAGATGCCTGCGGATTCGGCACCGACTGCACCGCAGCACTCGCAGGTGTGTTTGGGCCCGAGTTGTTATGAATCGTCTCAACAATCTGATTGACTGGCTGTTCGAGTATCTGGAAAAACGGCTTCGGATAAAGTCCGATCCAGAGCGCCACGATAATCAACGGCGCGAAAGTAAGAATCTCGCGCGGCGTCAGATCGTGCAGCTTTTCGTTTTTAGGGTTGGTCACCGTTCCGAAAAAGACGCGCTGGTAGAGCCAGAGCAAATAGGCCGCCGCCAGAACCACTCCCGGAGCCGCCCACGCTGCCCACTTCCAATTCACCGTGAATGCGCCCTGCAGAATGCTGAACTCCCCAACAAAGCCATTCAGCAGCGGCAATCCCATCGACGAAAGGAACATGACCATCGCGATGGTCGCGTAAACCGGCATCACAGTGGAAATTCCGCCGAACTCCGCGATCTCACGCGTGTGGCGGCGCTCATACAAAATGCCGACAATTAAGAACAGCGCCCCGGTGGAGATGCCATGATTCACCTGCTGCAGGACCGACCCTGTCAAGCCCAGCGGATTCAAGGCGAAGATTCCCAGCGTGCAGAATCCAAGGTGGCTGACAGATGAATAAGCCACCAATTTTTTCATGTCCTTTTGCATCAGCGAAACGAGGGCGCCGTAGATTATGCCAACCAGCGACAAACCGATCACCCAACTTTGTACTTTAGGATGCGAGACGACACCGGGAAAAAATGGCAATGAGAAGCGCACAAAGCCGTATGTTCCCATCTTCAGCAAAACGCCCGCCAGAATAACTGAGCCGGCGGTAGGCGCCTCGACGTGCGCGTCTGGAAGCCAGGTGTGAAATGGAAACATCGGAACTTTAATGGCGAATCCGATGAAAAATGCGACAAAGAGCCAGATGGCAATGTTGAATGGGATCAACGGAGCGGTCTTATAAAGCTCCGGGATGCTGAACGTGAATATGTTGGTGACGGAGCGGTGATGGAAGTAGAGAAACAAAATACCAAGTAACATCAGCACGGAACCGAGCAGCGTATATAAGAAAAATTTTATGGCAGCGTAAAGTTTGCGCGGGCCACCCCAGATTCCAATCAGCAGATACATCGGCACCAGCATCGCTTCCCAGAAAACGAAAAAGAGAAAGAAATCAAGCGCCATGAACACACCGAGCATTCCTGTTTGCAGCACCAGAAACCAGACGTAGTATTCCTTCACCCGATTCTCAATGGCGGTCCAAGAGGAAAGAATCGAGATCCATCCCAGCAAAGTGGTGAGCATGATCAGCAGAAATGAAATGCCGTCAATGCCAAGGTTGTAACCCGCGCCAATCGAGGGAATCCAGTTATTGGGAGTGCCTTCAAGAAACTTAAAACCGGGTTCAAAGCGTTGGGCCCAAAACAGTGGCACCAGGAACAGCGAAATCAGAAACCCGCCCAGGGCGAAGATGTTTGCACCCCAACGGATTACTTCCTTATTTTGTTTCGGAACGAGCAGCAGAAAAAGCGCTCCCAGAAGCGGCGTGAAAAGAATGATGGACAGGATGTGATTCTGCATAGGAACAGTTCTGAGTTTGCTATGAGTTACTAGTCGAGCTATCAGCTTTGACCTTCGCGCAATCAGCTGTTGCTTGCTCGCGGCTCGTAGCTCATAGTTCGAAGCCGTAGCTCATCACTTCCAAACGTAATACACCCCGAATCCTAATAACCCAGCGACCATAACGAGCGCATACCACTGCACAAGTCCCCATTCGAACAGCCGTGTCAGGTAAGCAAAAGGTAAGGTCGAGTAAGCTACGCCTCTAACTCCTAGTCCATCGATGATCCACTTATCCCACCACGTCGAAAGCGTAGCCACCGCGCGGGTAACCCAGGCGACGTCGTTGACAACTCCGTCTATGACCTTCGCGTCGATCCATGAAGCCGCTTCGCCCGCCCCTAGAGCGCCCAGACGAACTCTTCCAAGTTTGCGGCGTCCAGTGAAAACAAAGTCATATCCCTCGTCGACGAACCATTTGTTATAGAGCGCGTTGTAAAGCGGTGGCGCTTTCTCTGCGATGGGTTCGACATAGTCTTTCGCGGCATGGAGATAAGAGCGGCGTGTCATTCCCCATCCCACAACTGCTGCTGCGAACGATAGGATCATCAGGAGATATTCGGTGAGATCAGTGTGCTCCGCTTCATTCCGGCCCTCCGCCAACTGACCCGACTTCCCTTCTTCGTGTAAGACGACTGCTTCCTGTGAAAAAACCGGCTCCAGAAATTTCTCGAAGTTCGCCGACCCGCGGAGACTGTGTGGCCAACTCACCCATCCAGCGCCAATTGAACAGAGAGCGAGAATTACAAGTGGAACAGTCATTGATTTCGGCGATTTCGGCGATTCCGGCGACTCGTGAACGTGATGTTCAGCTGCAGGGCTCATGCGCGACGGACTGTAGAACGTGAGATACATGAGTCTGAACATATAGAGCGCGGTCATTAGAGCTGTGCCGTATCCGATGAACCAGAGAATACGGTACGCGCCCCCCTCCGAAGTCCATGTCTGCCACAGGATTTCGTCTTTAGAAAAGAATCCGGCGAGGGGCGGAATTCCAACAATTGCGAGCGTCGCAACCAACATCGTCCAATGGGTGGTTGGAATCCGCCGCTGCAAATCACCCATGTGGCGCATGTCCTGCTCGCCACTCAGGGCGTGAATTATCGAGCCCGAGCCGAGAAACAAAAGGGCCTTGAAGAAAGCATGCGTGAACACATGGAAAACGCCTGCCGCGAATGCTCCGACGCCGAGCGCCAGGAACATGTATCCCAGCTGCGAAACAGTGGAATAGGCAAGCACGCGTTTGATATCGTTCTGCACCAATGCAATGGAAGCGGCGAACACTGCAGTGACCGCTCCGACGATGGCCACGGTTTTCATCGCCGTCGGGGCCAGCACAAACACGGCATTGGAGCGTGCCACCATGTAGACGCCCGCCGTGACCATGGTCGCGGCGTGGATCAGGGCCGATACCGGAGTCGGGCCTTCCATGGCATCGGGCAGCCATACATAAAGAGGAAGCTGGGCTGACTTTCCGCAAGCTCCGAAAAAGAGCAACAGTGCCGCAGCAGTGAGCGCGGGGTCGCCGATAGCAAAGCGGCCGCTGTGCGCTACCGCGTTAATATCGGTGAATCGAAACGATCCAAAAAGCCAGGAGAGCGTAAGCGCGCCCAGAATAAACCCGGCGTCGCCGATCCGGTTCACGATGAACGCCTTGTTGGCAGCGGTGGTAGCGGAAGCGCGATGAAAATAAAAACCAATCAGCAGATACGAGCACAAACCGACGCCTTCCCACCCGACGAACAACAAGACGTAGTTATTCGCCAGAACGAGTGTCAGCATGGAAAACATGAACAGGTTCATGTATCCGAAAAAGCGGTAGTACCCGCCTTCGTGCGCCATGTATCCGGTGGAGTAAATGTGGATGAGTAGTCCAACGCCCGTCACAAAGAGAAGCCATATCGATGAAAGTGGATCGAGGAGAAAGCCCGCGTCGGCGCTAAACGAAGCGAGCGTGCCATCGCTCTTGGAGAAGTTAAGATGGGCGTCACCGCTACCGAGCCACGTGTAGACAATTTTCTCGAAGGGCTGTCCCGTCCCGTGGGTAAAGTGCGTGTACTCGATGACTGTAAAGCAGGTAAACAAAAATGCAACGACAATGGCGCCAACGCAGACGGCATCAATGGTTGCCTTCTGTAATCGCCGGCCAAAGAAAAACATGATCGTAGCGCCGAAAGCCGGGAACAGCGGGATCAGGTAGATGTGGTCGAGAAATAGCATTCGTTGATGTCGCGCTTTTATCCTTCTCCCCTGCTCACCACTTCAGTCACCACTTTAAAAGATCAATCTCATCAACGTTGATTGTCTCTTTATTTCTGAAAAAGGCAATCAATATGCCCAGTCCCGCGGCGGCTTCAGCGGCCGCGTCGACTGTGATGAAGATGGAGAACACCTGCCCATGCAGATTTCCCCACATGCGCGAAAACGCTACCAGGTTGAGATTCACGGCGTTCAGGATCAGTTCGATCGACATCAATACAACCACGACATTACGGCGTGTAAGCACTCCAATCACGCCAAGGACAAAGAGCGCAGCGGCAACGACGAGATAATGAAATGTAGTTATTGGAACCATATGCCTGCCGTTAATTAAATCTTTTTCTTCGTCATAACTACAGCGCCCAGAATTGCGACCAGTAACAATAACGAAGCAATTTCGAAGACAAAAGTATATTGTCCCGCCTTGCCGGCGTCTCCATATAACATGGTGGCGATTTGCTGTGTGTTTGCGGCCTCAGAAAGCGGCATCAGGCGATCTGGAAATAGGGCCCGTCCCTTCGCAAACGCGAATACAAATAGCGCCAATAAGGCGCAAGCCGCGCCCAGCCCAACAGGCCACAGACTACTAAAACGCCGGTCATTATAAGAGCGTTCGATGTTGACCAACATAATCACGAATAGGAACAGAACCATGATCCCGCCGGCATAGACTATGATCTGCACGCCTGCCACGAACGGGGCATATAACATCAAATAAAGTCCCGCTACCGATAAGAGCGTCACGATCAGCGCGAGCGCTGAATGAACTACGTTTCGCCGCGTAATTACTAAAAACCCACTGATGAGCGCCAGCGCGGCAAGAGCGTAAAAAAAGGACGGCGTTGCGACCGGAGCCATGGCTGAATTTGTCGAATTAAGTGCTGAGTTCATTGCAGGATTCATGAAAATAACACTCCCGCGATAGCAGTACCGACGAGCACCGCCAGCGAAATTGGCAGCAGCACCTTCCACCCCACCCTCATTAATTGATCAAAGCGATAACGCGGCCAGGTGGCGCGATACCAGATAAATAGGTACATGAACACAGCCACTTTCAGCAGAAACCAATAGATGTATCCAATGCTCTCGTTTAGCCTCGACCCCAGATTCACATTCGCCGAGCGGCCTGAAAAGGCGAGCACGAATAGCAGCAAAGCGATACAACCGAGGACCGACCCGAAGCCCGCGAGTCCGATCTTTTGTACCTTGAGGAAAGAATGAGCGGGCGTTCCTGCCACGCCGATGAAGGCAATCGCCGCCAATCCAAGAAATGTCATGGCCGGAAAAAGCGAGAAGATGAAATCCCACGCTGGCGCGTGCAGCAAGTTTGGAAAAGGACGCAGCCATCCACCCAGCCACAGCGTGACCGCGATTGAAGAAACAGCGATCATGGCCGCATATTCCGCGAGCATGAAGAGCGACCAGCGCAGGCCGCTGTATTCAGTGTGGTATCCCGCTGTGAGCTCCGATTCTGCTTCCGCTATGTCAAAGGGCGCGCGGTTCGTCTCGGCGATCATGGCGATTGCAAAAACTATAAATGCGATCAGACCGAGGGGAAAGAATTTGAAAATGAACCAGACGCCCTGTTGCTCCTGCGCCCGCACGATACCGATCATGCTCAAAGTACCGGTTCCCGTGTCATTGAGGCTCGTCATCAGAATCGCTGACACTACAGCCAATCCCATCGCGACTTCATAGGAGACGATCTGCGCGCTTGATCGCAGCGCACCGATCAGGGGATAGTGAGAGTTCGACGCCCATCCGGCGACCACGATGCCGAGCACTCCGAGCGAAGAGACGCCGAGCATAAAAAGGACACCAATGTTCATGTCGCTCACCGCCTGCGAGGGGCCAAATGGAATCACGGTATATACGGTGAATGCGGCAAGCAATCCGATGAGCGGCGCTACCCAGAAAACGAACTGGTCGGCTTCCGCGGGAATGATGTCTTCCTTGAGCAACAACTTGATGGCGTCTGCAATCGGCTGAAGCAAGCCGTGAGGACCCACTCTCATAGGACCAAGGCGGATCTGGAAGTGAGCGAGCGCCTTGCGCTCCAACCAGTTCATTGACATCACCGCCACTGACACTCCGGCGAAAATAATGAAAACGTAGACGAGCGCCCAGAACTGGCTCCCAGCTTCGCCAGGCGTCAGCGTGCTGCCAAGATAGGATGTGATGAAGTTGGGGATCATATTTAGAAATCTATGATTTCAGAAACATCAGCGGTCAACCTCGCCGAGCACAATGTCGATGGTTCCGATAACCGCAACCACATCGGCGACGAGCAGGCCGCGCACCATCAGATCGAGCGCTTGCAAATTAACGAACGACGGGGGCCGCACTCGCAGGCGGTAAGGCTGCGTTGATCCATCGCTAACGATAAAGTATCCAAGTTCTCCCTTCGGCGATTCGATCGAATGATAGATTTCGCCGACCGGCGGCTTGATCACCTTTGGCACCCGGGCCATGATCGGGCCTTCCGGGATGCTATTTACAGCCTGCTCGATAATGCGCAGTGACTGCCGCATCTCCGCCATACGAACGAGATAACGGTCGTAGGTGTCGCCCTTGGTGCCGACCGGAATATCGAAATCGAATTCGCTGTACGCCGCGTAGGGCTGCGCTTTACGCACATCCCATTGCACGCCGCTGGCGCGCAATACCGGGCCGGTCACACCGAGAGCGATGCAATCTGGGCCCGAGATCACGCCGACATTCTTTGTCCGCTCCATCCAGATACGATTGCTTGTAAGCAGCGCTTCATACTCGTCGATCTTGGGCGCGACAAAAGTAAGAAAGTTTTTTACTTCTTTTTCGAAACCAGCATAGGTCTCGTATTGACACCCGCCAATGCGGAAAGCGTGCGTCGTGAGTCGCGCCCCGCAGTACTTTTCAAAAATCTTGAGAATCTCCTCGCGATCACGAAACGTGTAAAACAGCGGAGTCATCGCCCCTATATCAAGCGCGTGCGTGCCCAGCCAAAGCTGGTGGCTCGCTATACGATTCAGTTCAGTGAGGATGACACGAATATAGTTTGCACGCGGGGGAGCTTCCACATTTAATAACTTTTCGACCGCCTCGCAGTAGCCAAGGCCGTTAGAAACGGCGGCAACGTAATCCATGCGATCCACGTAGGGGTTGAACATGGTGTAGGTGCGATTCTCGGCAATTTTTTCCACGCCGCGGTGCAAGTATCCGATAACGCACTCACTACCCAGTACTCGTTCGCCGTCGAGTTTCAGAATGACACGTAACACACCGTGGGTCGCGGGATGCTGCGGGCCCATGTTGATGATGAGTTCGTTCGAATCGAGATACGTCTCGCCGGGCTCTTCAAATTCGAGATTGGAAGTTGAAGTGTTTGCGCCGCCCGTCGAGCTGTCTTTCGCGGGTACGTTCATTGTCCGCTCTCGATTCCCAGATTGATCTGCACCCACTCCTGGTCTTGCTGTAGGATGCCGTAATCTTTGCGGAGCGGATGGCCTTTCCAGCCGTCGGGCAGCAGAATGCGCTTCAAATCAGGATGGCCGTCGAACTGGATCCCGAACATGTCGAACACTTCGCGTTCCAACCAGTTTGCCGCGGGCCAGATCGAAACGCTGGAGGCAATGGACGCGCCGTCTGCGATTTGAGTTTTTACGCGCAGCCGCTCGTTACGTGAAAACGAATAGAGCATCCAAATGAGGTCGAATTGCCTTTCGCGTTTTGGATAATGGACGGCAGTGATATCTACGCAATAATCGAATTGCTCTTCGACGCGTAGCAGGCGCAGGATGTTGGGAATCAGCGAGCGATCGACCGTCAGGTAATGTTGCCCCAGATAGGTTTGCGCATCCAGTCCCGAACCGTACTGGCTTCGGTATTTCTCTACCATGGGCGACGTCCATGGCACGGCCACCGGAACAGAGTCTTTATTGGGCGCGGCGGCCTTCGCCCCAGGACGTTCTTCAGTGCGCCCTAGGGGTGGGTTCTTTACATCTTCTGGCGGGCCGGGCGATTTTGTTTCGTCAGCCATGTTTAGGGCGTCGTCGTTAGCGCCGGGCTGCTGCCTGAAAGCCTTCGACCAGATCGCGAATTCGCAGCGCATCGGCTTTTCGATGACCGTGGCTGGCAATCGGGTCGGTACCTCCCGTCGATTCGATCAGAATATCTGACCAGAATATTCCCGTCGAAATTTTCACCGATGCCACCTGGCCAATGGAAATGCTTTCTTCGGTGCGGCTGAACATTCGCCTTTTCACACGGCTCACTCGTAGGGAATTGACCACGATACGAGTCGGGAAAAAAAGGTTACCTTTCGTCCAGCGACTCGCGCCGAAGACCTCATCAGGCGCGGGCGCATTGAGATTCGGCGGATTGGGGATTGCGGAATTTATACCCATTCGAGCGCACCTTTCTTCCAAATCCACACATATCCCACGACGAGAATACCGAGAAAGACCAGCATTTCGACCAGACCGAAAACTCCGAGCGCCTTAAACTTCACTGCCCAGGGAAAAAGAAAAATGGTTTCCACGTCAAAAATCACGAAGAGTATGGCAACGATATAGAACCGCACGGTATAACGTCCGCGGGAGGTTCCCTCTGGATCGATGCCGCACTCGTAGGGCATCAACTTCTCCCGGTTGGGACGCTGGGTGCGGACAAGTCTCGCCACCAGCAAAGTTGCCGGAATCATAGTGCCCACAACAGCGAGAAAAAGAAAAATGGGAACGTAATTTTGCGGCATGGAGCCTCAAAACTCAAGAAATAGATGCGACTCGACATACTAACGCCGAAGTGCGTGCGCTTCAAGGACAAGGGTTAACGGACTGACTGCGAACTTATAGTCCGCGATCGGGAAGAACAAATATGTGGCGGGCGAACTCGGAGTGAAGCGTCTCCTGTCGATAGAACCTGGAAAGCACACCCGCTTTCCAGATAAGCAAGTCCGGGTTGGAGGCGGCGAATTCGTCCCAACTTTGGACGCGACCCGCTCGGGCGAGCCGCTCGCGAATTAAGAACAGATAGCTCCACGTAATGGTCTCGTGATAAAGCGTTGGCTTTCCTTGCGCAGCGGCGAAGCGCTTCAAGGCGTCAGAGAATCGGGCAAGCGCTTCCAGCACGTCATAGCGAGATAGATATTCGAATGCAAGCCGGACGTGGTCAGCGTGATGGAACGACTCGGGCCGAGTCGCTCCAGATTCGAATTGCCTGATCAGTTCTTCCCCGTTCACCATTGCTTCGGTCGTGGTTGCCTGGTTCATGGATGGGTCGGATATGTTAATTTCTCTTTTTGCATGTCGCGCGTCATTTCTTCTTTGAAAGTTTGGTCGGCAAGATATGCTTGCCGCTCGCATGCCGTTTCGTCTCGGTTAACCGGTGACTGGCGCGGGAATCGAGGTCAAGGGTGTAGATCTTTTTCAAGTCGCGGATGCGCTCGAGCGATTCGGAACCGAAAGGGATCTTACCGTCGAAGGCGTGCAGCACAATGCCTTCGAGCAAATCGCCCAAGGACATGTCATGGTACTCGGCGAGCCCTTTCAGGACCTTAAGGAGACGCTTTTCCATGCGAACACCGGTCTGGACACGCTCGACGACTATCTGAGGTTCTTCTACCATGGTACTAATATACCATAGTACATTTGGAGACAAAATCAGATCATTCCTGCTTTTTATGCGACGGGATCAGAAGACGATCGCCGCGGCCAAGAATTCGGACCTTCGCAGCACACCTTTTCCCGCCTCCAGTCCCATGAGAAAATGTTGAAAATCACTGTGGGAGTCGATTATGTGCCGAAACATTAAAACGCTCTTTAATTTCCATCCTCCGGTCACCGGCGACGAGGTACGCGCCGCCTCGCTGCAGTTTGTGCGGAAAATTACTGGATTTAACAAGCCGTCGAAGGCGAATGAAGACGCATTCCTGTCCGCGGTGGAGGAGATCGCCGCCATTTCGTCCAGGCTTTTGCAATCCTTGGATACCAGCGCGCCGCCAAAGAATCGGGAAGAGGAAGCCGCTAAAGCGAGGGCGCGCGCGGCCGAGAGATTTGCGAAGGAGAGCTTATGACTCGCGACGCCAGAATGATGTCCGGGATCATCCTCATCACCGTGCCAACGATTCAGTACGGCGGCTATTTTCTGCTCACCTCACTGATGAACAAGAGCAGTGGATACATGGACAATCCGCTTCGGCAGAACTTTTTTCGTGCCGGGCATGCTCACGCAGGCGTCATTGTGATTCTGTCGCTGATTTGTCAGATCCTCGCCGATGCGGCGGCGCTCCCCGGCGCGTTACTGTGGGCAGTCCGAATAGGTGTTCCGCTGGCCGCAATTCTTATTTCGTCGGGGTTCTTTTTCTCCGTGCTTACACCGACCGCGACGAAAGTTGGCGGAGCAGTTTCGCTGATCTACGCCGGAGCAGCGATTCTCGCCTTCGCCGTGGTCACACTCGGACTTGGTTTGTTGCGATCGCCGCAACCGAACTGACACCGGGTTCGGCGCTTGGCTCCCGGGTTGACAGCAAGCGTCGCCTCGACTTTACGCGCCGGGCGCTAACTTCATAGAAACTTCTGCAGCGCGTCGGTCGTCTCCTTTGGGCTTTCTTCAAGCACCCAGTGGCCCGCATTCTTGATCACGACTACAGTCACATCGGCGGCAACCAGTCTTGTTTCTTCTCCTAGCGGAATGCCCAGAGATTTCTCGCCTCCGATCACCAGCACGGGCATGGTCAGCTTGGTTTGAGAGAGTTGAGCAAAATCCTTCGCGGTTTGAGGAAACGCAATGAAGTAGGCCCAGCCCGCCCGCATTCTTCCCGGGCGTGCATACGCGGCGGCGTAAGCTTTGCGATCGGCCTCGGGGAGGGAGCGAGTTTTGTCGGCGGCAAACTCATTCCAATAGTAATCGAAGTAGATTCGTTCCCTTCCTTGAACAAGCGCCTCTGGCGTAGGTCCGTGGAACCGGAAATGCCAATAGTCGGGACTGTTGTAGATGGAAGCCCAATCGCCGACGCCGGGAAGAAAAGCATCCATCAATACCAGTTTTTGGACCTCCGTCGGAAATTGAGCGGCATAGGCATACGCGACCATCAGGCCGATATCATGGCCGACAACCTCTGCTTTCTGAATTCCGAGAGAACGCGCCAGTTCGTGGATGAGAATCGCGGCGGACTTCATATCTAAACCGTTGTCCGGAATCGCAGAGTCGCCAATGCCCGGGAGATCAGGCGCAATGACGCTGAAGCGCTCGGCCAGAGCCGGCATAATTGGTTTCCACATCAGGGAAGTCTCAGCATAGCCGTGCAGCAGAATCAGAGGCGTGCCATGGCCAGCTTTCAGATAGTGCAGTTCCACCCCCTTGACCGTGGCCTTGTTCGAAGTGACCGAATTTTCTCCGGCCATAGCGAAAGCTGTCGCGCCGAACGTAGCGCTGAACGTCGTGCTACACACCATGCCCATCGAGGCGTTGAACACAACTAAAAGGAATAGGGAGACGCTCTTTGATGTATTCAAGGATCTATTTAAAGATCTGTTCAAATATCTATTCAAACCGCGTTTCATCGAACACTCCTCGGAGTCTTGTCTATAATCAAAAGCTTACCCTTAAGAGATTACTGGAAAATTTAAGGACACGAATTGTCACTCGACGAAAACATTTATGAAATCCGGCGCGAGAAGCTGAAGAAGATAGAAGCGCTGGGGCATCCAGCTTATCCGCGAAAGTACAACTACAGCCACACCGTGTCCCAGATTCTGTCCGAGTATAGCGGCCAGACGGGAGAGGAACTGGAATCTCCACGAGTGACGGTGCGGGTTGCGGGACGTATCATGGCCATCCGGCTGATGGGCAAGGCTGGGTTCGCGCATTTGCAGCAGGAGGGACAACGGCTCCAGATTTACGTCAAGAAAGACGCGATCGGCGAAGCGGGGTACGAACTGTGGAAGCTCCTCGACCTGGGCGATCACATTGGGGTGCGTGGGTATCTGTTTCGCACTCGCACTGGCGAGCTTAGCATTCATGCCGAAGAACTGACTTTTCTTTCGAAAGATCTGCTGCCGTTGCCGGAAAAATTTCATGGGCTCACCGACATCGAGTTGCGCTACCGGCAGCGTTATCTGGATCTGGTTATGAATCCGGAGGTGCGCGAGGTTTTCTTGAAGCGCAGTAAGCTCGTGCAATCCTTGCGACGTTATTTCGATGAGCATGGTTTCATGGAAGTCGAGACACCGATGATGCATCCCATCGCGGGTGGAGCGGTTGCGCGTCCATTCAAAACACATCACAACACGCTGGATATGGACCTATTCCTGCGCATCGCTCCAGAACTTTACCTGAAGCGCCTAACCGTGGGCGGATTCGATCGGGTGTATGAAATCAACCGCAACTTTCGAAACGAAGGCCTGGGATGGCGATGGAATCCTGAGTTCACGATGCTCGAAGCGTATCAGGCCTACACCGACTATCTCGGCATTATGGAGACGACGCAGGGCGCCATCGAACGGGCAGTGAAAGATGTTACAGGCGGAATGAAAACGAAATGGGGAGAACACGAAATTAACTGGTCACACGATAATTGGCGGCGGCTCACGATGCGCGAGGCGATCGTCGAATTCTGGCCTGAGAAGGCCGGGACAAAGCCAGTCCGCAATGACTTCGAGACGCACGAAACGGTTGAGGGACTGGTTTCCCGGGTGCGCAGCGCTGGAATTGATTTGAAATACAACTCCGATGAGCCTGTCGGTAAGACGATTGCCGCCATTTTCGAGTCAGTGGCAGAGGAACACTTGATGCAGCCGACCATCATCTATGAATTTCCGACAGCGGTGTCGCCACTATCAAAACAGAAGCCGGACGAGCCCGATTGGACGGAGCGCTTCGAGATGTTTGCCGGACAAATGGAGATTGCCAACGGCTTCAGCGAATTGAATGACCCTGAAGACCAGCGTCAGCGATTCGAGGCCCAATTAAGAGAACGTGAGCGCGGCGACGACGAAGCTCATCAGATGGACGAAAATTATATTAACGCGCTGAGCTATGGCATGCCCCCGGCGGGCGGCGTGGGATTGGGAGTGGATCGATTGGCGATGTTACTAACCGATTCTCATACCATTCGCGATGTAATTTTGTTTCCGCAGTTACGGCCGGAAGAAACTGAGATTGATAAACAAGCCCGCACCTAAACAATCACTTGAAGGCCTGCCCGTAATAGCTCATTCTTGGACTAGTTCGAACTAGGTGGGCCGCGCTGCTCGAAACGTAATTTCAGACGTTGGGTCGGGCAGCGCTCTTATTCTTTCAACCCCTGCTATTTATTTCGCCGCGTCATTCCCGTTCTTGGTCCCACCTTTTGCGGGGCCGAAGTTTTTCGTAAGGTAATTTAGAAAACCCTCGCGGTCCTCGTCAGGAATTACAGCGCCAAGGCCTTCCATTTTCTCCAACTGAGCAGACCATTCCTGGCGGGACAAGTGCTGTTCCGTTATCCGGGTGGTGTTGTGGCACGAAGTACAGGCAGCCTTGACTTTGGCTTGCATGGGCCCGGGTGGAAGCGGCTTACCGGGTCCGCTCGGAGCTTGCGCGCCCACAAAGCGAATGGAAGCAAAAAGAAAAAATGCAACAAAGAATCGTTCAACCAAGCAGTTAACCCCGCACACTCACGGCAGCGAAGCCGATTAGAGTCGCCTTCTAGAGGCGCTGGTACAAGCAAGTTTCAAGATTGGATTATATTTCGTTCTTTCGGGATGCATGCCCTCTAGCGCTGATCGAGCAAATGAATCGTTTCCAAAATCGTGTCGCCCACGATTTGCAAGCTCTTCGAACTCAACTTGTCCATCGTATCTTGCGGACTGTGCCAGAAGACATTGTTGTAGCCGTAGTCGAAATCGATAACGTCGGCACAGGGGACGCCCCGATCAAAAAACGGCACATGATCATCCTCGCTCGGGCCCTCCTGGGCGTAGAAATGGGACTGGTAGCCTTCACGCTCCGCCGCGGAGTAAATGAGATCCAGCAGCCACGGAGCACCCTTGGTGTTTCGGGCGATATCAAGATCGGCATCGCCGATCATGTCCATTACCATAAGCGCCTTAATTTTCTTGAGGGTGCCGTCTTTCTCCCATTTTTCAGCAAGATGGCGCGCACCATACACGCTGTCGGTATTGGTCCAGTGGCGCACCGCCTCTTCACCATCGGTCCAGACCAGCCAGACGCTGTAGCCATCACGCTTTTTTTTGCGCAACTGGTTAGCATATTCAAGCAGGATAGCGGTGGAAGAGCCGCCATCATTCGCGCCGACAAACCCAGAGTTTCGCAGCGGATAAACCGTGTCATAGTGGCCAAGAATGACGATGATGCCATCTTTTGTGCCGGGGAATTTGGCGATGATGTTGCGGACTGGAAACTTCCCTTCCACCGTATCCGCCGTGAAAGCGTCATCTTCGACTTCATCGCCTTTCAGGTGCTCGACGATATAGCGCTCAAGTTTCTTGTGATTCTCACTGCCCATGTAGCGCGGACCAAAGGCGGTGACTTCACGGGTGTATTCGAAGGCGCGTTTGGCATCAATGTGCGGGAGTTGCGCATTGTCCGTCGACGCGGCGGCGGCCACTCTTGAACCGATTGCTAATGTAACGGCGAGTACAAGGGAAATCTTCAACCACAGATAGCTCGGCAACTTCTGGAACCACGCTTGACCGCCTGCGGTTGAATTTGCGACCTTTTTCATTTCCGGGAAATCCTCTGAGCCCATGTGATTACGAATTTTTCTGAGCGCGTTTATTGCGCTGATCTGGATGGACCAACCACGCGATCCCGGTGCTCAGGATGTACAGGCCAACCATCGGTGCGGCGAAAATGCACATATTCAAAATATCGGGAGTCGGGGTGATGATGGCGGCGACTACAAAAATGCCCAGAATGGCGTAACGGATGTTCTTCCACATCCAAGCCGAGCTCACAATGCCCATCAACGACAGGAAAAATACGAGAATCGGCATTTCAAAAATGACGCCAAGACCGACAATGATTGTAAGAAACAGAGAACTGTATTCAGAAAGCGTAATCATCGGCTGAAAGTCCTTGCCATAGCCGATGAGAAACACGAGGGCCTGCGGAAGCACAATCTTATAGCCGAAGTACCCACCCGCTATGAAGAGCGCGATGGTCGAGGTCATGAAGGGCATGACGTAGCGCTTTTCGTGGCGGTAAAGCCCGGGGGAAATAAAGCACCATATTTGGTAAAGCACAAAGGGCGAGGCGACAAACAAGCCAGCCATCATCCCGACCTTCAAATAGAGATTGAAGGGCTCGGTGGGATTAACATAAACGAGCTTCGCCGAGAGTCCGTTGCGCTGGAGGGCGTCCATGATCGGACGCTGCATCACAGCGTAGATACGTTCCGCATATCCCCAGCAAGCGAAGAAACCTGCGGCGATGGCGATGATGGAATAGACAAGACGCTTGCGCAATTCCTCGAGGTGATCGAGGAAACCCATGGTGGGCATCTGATCTTTGTCGGAGGCATTTACCGTCGATGAAGCCGCCAGTTCAGGCATCGGGCGCTACTTTCGGAGCTGTGCTTGACGAAGAATGATCGGTGACAGAAACAGATTCATCTGTCTTGTTCGCCACCGATTCCGCGGCGGCGGCTTTCACGGCCGCCGCTTCAGAGGCAGCATCTTCGGCGGCTTCCATCTTCTCCGGAGCCGGTGGATTAAAAATTCGGGTAGCTAGCGATCCAAGAGGAGCCTGTGTCGGCGGCAAAATTTGCTGGCCATAACCCTTGCTGGCGTTGGCATTTACATCGAGCGTATTGATTTCTGATTCAATCTGCGAGCGGAACTCATTCGAAGCGCGCCGGAACTCGCCCAGAAAACGCGCCACCTGGCGTCCGATCTCCGGCATTTTCTTTGGACCAAAGAGGATCAGGGCCAGAAAGAAAATGAAAACCATCTCGCCTGAAAAACCAAAATTCATAGCTCTATCATAATGCGGGAAGGGTGGATGAGGCCACTAGCCTGTGCGTCGGAAGCCGACTTTATGTTGCGGAAAAGTCCCAAGCAGCGAAGGTCCTCTAGAAACTGGTGGAGAATGAGGTCCTTCGCTTCGCTCAGGATGACAAACTTTCAAGATGAAAAACTTTCAAGTGGTAAACAAAAAACTGATTCAGCTCGCTTCTATCGCGGTCCGAATGTATAGCCAACAGAAATGCCGTAGCGCGTTACCCGCGGTGAGCTGAATTCAGTATTGTTGTTTACGAGATAAAGCCGCGCTTCGGGTCGAATGAAGAAACCGCCCTTCGGATAAAGCTTGAGGCCCGCGCCAAAGTCTGCATCGAAGTGGTTGCTCGACTGATAATTCGAGCAGGAGTAAATTCCACAAGTAGTGCCCGTGTAAAAACGCGTGCTGAGCGCGCCGATGCCGCCTACAAGTTCAAGATAGGCGTGGCTGGCGATTTTGGGCGAGTACACGGCGTTGATGTCATAAAATATCGGACGATAATTGAAGCCTTGGTTGGCATAATCAGCTTGCGAGGCCTTCCAATAGATTTCAGCTCCAATTCCAATGTGATGGAAAACCTCAACGTCGCCACTAAAACCGGGATAGGTTCCCCCGGTTAGAGATACGGGAGCGTGGCTGCTATCGGCTTGGCTGGCTCCGGGAGCGTCCACTGTGCTAATTCCAAACGCAAGATCCACTCTCTGAGCATGCGCCAGATTCGAGGTGCCGGCTAACGCCGCCAAAGCGAACGTAAAAAGTATGCCAGTGCGAAGTGTTTTCAATCGAAACCTCCAGACAGTATTTTTATCGGGTTGGATGCAGGTTTAAAGACGGACGCTGCAATGAGCATCGACATTTACAACAATTTACGTGCGCGGCGGGACCGCTATCCGTTGTGTTGGTTGGCGAACAAATCAGTAAGCCAACAAGATTCGTAGATCCCGAAGATTGTTTCCGGTCGGCCCCGTTATCAGGGCGTCGCCTAGCGCGTTGAAAAAAGGAAAAGCGTTGAAACTCTCGAGCACCTGTCTAACGGAAGCGCCAGTCGCAGCCCTGCTGAGCGTAGTGCCATCTGCCACGGCTCCCGCCGCCGGACTATTGCCGTCGATTCCGTCGGTGCCTGCGCTAAGCACGGTGATATCCTCGCCGGCGATCTGTTCTGCGCAAGCCAAGGCAAACTGCTGATTTCGTCCACCCACTCCACCATTGCGAACGGTCACCGTCACTTCGCCTCCGGATAGCAAGCAAACGCGCGAGACCTTAGGTCGCATTTCGCGCAACCGGCCTAACAGATAGGCCGCGGCTTTGTCATAGGGCCAATCGTCGCAGGAGTTATCGACTTCCACGGCGAAGCCCGCCCGCGTGGCAGCAGCTGCCGCTTCATCGAGAGCCACTTTATTGGAGAGCACGGTCCACCAGCGCGCGCGAATAAATGCGGGGTCGTCGGATTTTGGCGTTTCCTGCAGCGCGTGCTGGCGAAAGAGATCGGCTACCGATTCGGGGAACTGGGCGACGAGATCATACTTAGCGGCGATGCCTTCGCAGTCATGAATGGAAGTGGAATCGGGCATTGTCGGGCCGGACGCGAGGGCGTCCGGCGTATTGTCGGGGACGTCAGAAACCAAAATCGAAACCTGTTGAGCGGGATAGGCCGCCTGGGCAAGGCGTCCGCCCTTCACCGCGGAAAGATGTTTACGTATGGCATTAATTTCGGTGATCGGCGCCCCGGAATGGACGAGCGTGCGATATGTGGCAGCAAGATCGTCCAGAGAAATTTCATCGTCGATTGGCTTCTCGACTATCGACGAGCCGCCGCCTGAGATCATGAAAATGACGAGCGCTGAGGAGTCGAGAGAATCCAGCGATTTGAGGATCGCCGCGGCGGCTTGGATTGACTCCGCTGTCGGCGTGGGATGGCCGCCCCGAAAATACCGGAAGCCACGAATTTGCCGACCTTCAGACGGCGACGCGACAATTCCCTCCAGGCTGCTTCCGACTCGAGCTTCCAAAGCTTCAGCCATAGTCTGTGCAGCCTTTCCGAGTGAAACCACGAAGACGCGGCTGTAGGCGTCGAGATCGTGGAGGTCTTCGCCTATGCGCAGAATACGGCGGTCACACTGCACGTTTCGAGCGAATGCACTCTCGATCGACGCATTCTTGAGCGCGGATTCGAATATTTCACGGGCAACGGCGCGCATGTGCCGAAACTCCTGATCGCGCGAGAATGAAAAGTCGGGCATTACGCTAGGGGAAAATCTTCAGGCTCTTATCATCTATCTTCCGATTACATTTCTTCGATCAATACTTCTTTGATCAGTATTTCTTTGAGCCACGATTCAACCGCCTCCCGCATCTCGCGCAAGCGGCCCTCGAAGAAGTGATCTCCAGCTTCGATGCGGATCAGTTTTTTGGGCTCGGCGAAAGTGTTGACGAGTGCTTCCAGTTTTCCTGGCGGAGCATATTGATCGCGAGATCCACTGACAAAAAGTTTTGGCTTCGTACACGCTGTCAAGAATTCGAAATCGTAAGCGCGACCTTCTACAGGAACGACGGGAAGTCCGAGAGCGATGAGCAGCGGGACACGCGGGTCCGCAGAAGTGGCCCTGAGCCCTACGGCCGCTCCGAATGAAAAGCCGGCGCAGATGATCGGGAGTTTGTTTTCCTGTTCGAGCCAATCGATCGCAGCGCGCACGTCATCGATTTCACCCACGCCGTTGGCATGTTCGCCTTCACTCAAGCCCGTGCCACGAAAGTTGAAACGCAATACGGGAAACCCGAAGCCGTTCAGCGCTTTCATGGCGTGGAAGACGACTTTGTTGTGCAGCGTTCCGCCGAATAGAGGATGAGGATGACAGACAACAGCGGCGTGGGTGGCAGCGGACGATCCCGCGTTGAGCAATGCTTCCAGGCGTCCAGCAGGACCGTGGAGGGATAGTGAGCGGATGCTGGAAGTTTCCGAGGGCACGAAAACAGATTACAACAAACGTTCTAACCGCAATGTTCCCCGTAGAGACGCGGCTCGCCGCGTCTCCCACCATTTAAGCATGTGCATTTCACTGTTCGCACAGCACGCATCGCTGTTACGCTTTTGCTGAATGAATGATCTCTTTGGGCTTACCCGTCGTCTGGTCGATATCGAATCCATCACCGAAAACGAAGGCGCGGTGGGGGATTTTCTTTGCGACGAAATGCGCCGGCGCGCTTTCGAAGCGCATAAGATGCCGGTCGAAGGCGCACGCGCAAACGTGCTCGCCACTTCGGCGGGGCGCGGTCGACCCGAGATCTTCCTCTCCACTCATATGGATACGGTGCCGCCGTTTATTACGTCGTCCGAGGACGACTCGCGCATTTACGGGCGTGGAGCTTGTGACGCGAAAGGAATCATTGCGGCTCAGATTCTAGCGGCGGAGAAGCTACGCGACTTAGGCGTCTTCGTCGGACTCCTATTCCTTGTAGGCGAGGAGCGCGACTCGATCGGCGCGAAGAAAGCCAACCAGCATCCGGTGGGTGCGCGCTTCATGATCAACGGCGAGCCAACAGAAAACAAGCTGGCGCTGGCGAGCAAAGGCGCGTTGCATGTGGAACTGGTTGCACACGGAAAAATGGCGCACTCGGCATATCCGGAACTAGGCGAATCGGCAATCGACAAACTTGTGGAGGCGCTACACCGGTTGCACGCGATGAAACTTCCCGATGACCCGGAGGTCGGGCCTTGCACAAAAAACGTAGGCTCCATTCAGGGCGGACGTGCTCCGAACGTGATTTCTGACGTTGCCAAGGCCGATCTTTTCTATCGACTGGTTGGTCCGGCGGATGCCCTACGCAGCGAGATTGCAGGAACCGTAGGCAATCTCGTGGAGGTTCGATTCACCCGTGAAACTCCGTACCTGCGATTGCGCACCTTGGACGGCTTCCCCACGATGGTCGCAGCCTTTACCACGGATATTCCTTCGCTTACGAATTGGGGTGAACCGTTGCTGCTTGGCCCCGGCTCGATTCACGTTGCGCATACGACAGGCGAGTTTGTGGAGAAGGCGCAACTGATAGAGGCGGTCGAGATTTATTGCTCGATGGCGAAGAAGCTGTGCTAGGAAAACAGGTCCTTCACTCCGTTCAGGATGACAATATCGTATGTGCGTGGAATAGTAGTAAGCGTAGTTAGACTGTCAGCTATGCATAGCGTTTCTCAAAACGCACTCTCCCGCGCCTCCTCCTCCTATCTGCGCTCCGCCATGCACCAGCCCATCCAGTGGCACGAATTCGGAGAGGAGGCTTTCGACGCGGCCAAGGCGGCGGACAAGCCCATGCTTTTAGACATTGGCGCGGTGTGGTGCCACTGGTGTCATGTGATGGATCGCGAGTCCTATGACGATCCAGAAGTGGCGGCGATTGTTAACGAGCATTACATCGCGGTGAAGGTCGATCGCGATGAGCGTCCGGATATTGATAGCCGCTACCAGATCGCGGTGTCGGTTCTCACGGGGCAAGGTGGATGGCCGCTTACCGCGTTTCTTACTCCAGACGGTAAGCCGTTTTATGGCGGAACTTACTTCCCTCCCGCCGATGGTTATGGGCGGCCTGGTTTCAAGCGCGTGCTGCTTTCCATCGCTGCGGCTTATCGCGACAAAAAGGGCGAGGTGTTGGAGCAGGCGGGAATGGTTGAGAGCGCGGTTGCGCGCGCCGAGTCTCTCTCCGGCGGCGGAAAGATTTCGCCTACCGTAATTGATGCGATTGTAGATTCGGCGAGGAAGATGTTTGACAGCGTCAATGGCGGATTTGGCGGCGCACCGAAGTTTCCTCATCCCGCCGCTCTCGATCTAATCATGGACCACTACGTTCGCACCGGTGACGAGGAACTCCGCACAATCTTTGTAACTACTCTGGAGAAAATGGCTCGCGGTGGAGTCTATGACCAACTGGCGGGCGGCTTTCATCGCTACTCGGTAGATGAACGCTGGGTCGTGCCGCACTTCGAGAAGATGAGCTATGACAACTCTGAATTGCTGAAAAATTATGTGCACGCCTACCAGGTCACAGGGAATGACTTTTTTGCCGGAGTGGCGCGCGACATTATTCGCTGGATGGACGAGTGGCTCAGCGACCGCTCCCATGGCGGCTTTTACGCTTCGCAAGACGCAGATTATTCGATGGACGACGATGGAGATTATTTCACCTGGACGCTGGAAGAAGCGAACGCTGTCTTGACCGAAGAAGAGGCCGCGGTGGCCACCCTCTACTATGACATTCAGGAAGTCGGGGACATGCATCACAATCCTGCGAAGAATGTCTTGTACGTCCGAACTTCGGTGGAAGAAGTTGCGCGACGTTTGAACATCCCGGAAGAGCGGGCACGGATGCTTTTGGCTTCAGCCAAAAAGAAGATGTATGGGGCGCGTCTGCAGCGCCCGACGCCTTATGTAGACAAGACGGTTTATGCGGGCTGGAATGCGATGTGCGTATCGGCCTATCTTGAGGCCGCGAAAGTGTTGGAGTTGCCGGCGGCTCGACACTTTGCTCTGCGCTCCCTTGATCGGTTGATTTCTCAAGGATTTGATGCGGGGCTTAGATCGAAACCGGCGGACAAGAGTGTCCGCCCCACACTGAAACATGTAATTGCGTATTCGGATGCGAAAGCCGAACAGCGCGAGGTTGCTGTCGATGGCGTGCTGGATGATTACGCTTTCACTGTGATCGCTTGTCTTGACGCTTACGAGGCGACAGCGGATTTGAGCTATTTTCGTTTTGCGCAGTCGATCGCAGACAGCATGGTTTCAGGATTCTTCGATACGGTATCCGGCGGATTTTTCGACACCTCGATAGCGTCCAACGAAAAAACTGCGCTTGGTATCTTAGGCACCCGGCGTAAACCATTTCAGGATTCGCCAACTCCTTCTGGAAATTCCGCGGCGGCGATTGCGTTGCTGCGTCTGCACGGCTACACCAATGACGGATCTGCTGAAAGCGCTAAATACCATGATATGGCTGAGCAGACGCTTGAAGTTTACGCCGGCGTAGCCGGACAGCACGGAATTTTCGCGGCGACCTACGGTTTGGCGGTGGCCCGATTCGTGCAATCGCATGCACAGGTCGTGGTGATTGGGAGAGATGCCTTTGCCGAGGGATTATATCGGGCTGCGGTTCGTCCGTTTTCCGTCAGCACTGCGGTTCTTCATCTGGACGCGAATAACGCGGTTGCAGAGAATTTGCCGCCAGCTTTGGCGCAGACAATTCCGAATCTCCCGGTACTCGGTAACGCAAAGTCGGATGAACCGCAGTCTGCGGAAGGACGTTCGTTTGCGGTGGTGTGCTCGGGATTCACATGCCAGCCGCCGATATTTGAGGCGCAAGAGCTGGCATTGGCTCTGGGGTCGCAAGCGCGATCCGCAGCCTAATACTTCTTGTCTTCCGAAAGAAAGCCGATCGACTTCACAAATTGGATGCTGCGCTTTTTTTTGGCCATCCTGATAAGCAAAAAAGGCTGGCCTGGGAGGCCAGCCTCAACACTTGTAAATCGACTACTTAGTAGTCTCTCGTTAGTGACATACAGTTGCGACTTACATGTCGCAAACAGGGGTGTGGAGGGGACATAGCGGTATCGGTCCCGATGGCGCTGGTGCCTTCGGAACAGCAGCATACGCGAACGTCCCTACCAAACCTACCAACAGTAGTAACGCCCTGAGCGAACGTTTCATTTGTCTTTCTCCTTAGGGTCTGCCGAAGGCGAAAGTAAAACTGTGTAACCTTCGGCGGCGGAATTATACACAGGTTTGCAAGTTTTTGATTTCGTGGATGTTAACGGAGGTGCGGACCGTGCGCGCCAGGGCGACGCGCAGCCGACAATTCGTCAGCCGATCGGACAGCGCAATATTCGCTATTTACGCTGATTTCCTAACGTAATGGTTGAATCTGATTCGTTTGCCGACTATACCCTTGGATATGAGGATAGTAGGACCAAAAATCCTCTTGACAGGTTTTTGCTAGAACACGTATCAGGACGTTCCTGTACCTTGTACCTTTGTGAGCTACCCTCGGTTTTTCGATCCCACTGCGACGTTGACTCTCGGCAAGGATGGAACGCTGGAAGGTGGGAAATGATCGGGCGCAGATTCCAGACTTGAGCTTCTCGAAAAAGCTCTCTCCACCATGCCCTCGAACATTGGAATCAAGGAATCCGAAGCCTCAGGATGTTGAAGCTCGGCTAACCCCTCTTCCCATCGTTCAGTCTGAAGACGGTTGGTGCCAACCTCGCGTACCGCTTTGCGCGACACCGAGTATCCCAGCCAAACCGTAATCGCAAGAAGATAGGTGATCATATTGATTCGGTTCATCTGGGTCAATACGACAAACCCTCCAGAGTTCAAGGCGTACATCAACAGTTCCACCCCGGCCAAAAGTCCGAATCCCAGCGAGATCCCAAAACTGATTTGCTTTCGGGAAACTCCCAAAAAGCGTGAAAACAGTATCAAGAAGAGAATAAGGCCAAATTGCACCACGCGAACTGATCGCTGCAGGGTTGAAAGAGCATGAATGAGCGGGCTCTGGTCAAAGGAATTTGAAAACGCGACAACCACTGACACCAGCAGCATCACTACCCCAGCCCATTTGAAGAGAAGAGTGCCCAAGTCTTTCAGCGTGTGATAGGGGCGAAATACGTCAATAAAGATTTCATGAATAACTTTGAAGCCGAGAACCGCATTAATAGCTTCGCCGAGCCAGAAGGGAATGAAATACAGGTCGTAATTTCCGGCGAGCCAAAGAGGAAAGATAACTGAAAAGTTCAAGACTTGCGCCAGCAGGAATATGAAAAATACCGGAAACTGCTTATGCAACTTGCGTCGCCACAAAACCACAGCCAGCACCGATTGCAGGAGCGGCTGAGCGCACCATAAGCTGAGCACGGCGGTATGGCTGTGGAAATTCATAAAACGCAATCGGGCACCTACGTCTAGCCCAAACGATTACCGATCGCACACCTCAGCCATCATCCTGAGGCAGGCGACCCTTCTGGGTCAACTCCCTTAGGTAACCTTAGTAACCATTACCTTCTGGCTATAGGGACGTGCCCGGACGCTAACGCCATTTGAGTCGAGAACCACAGCCATTCTAGCTGGCCTCAGGCGAGGAATGCAGATAGGCGCGCATCATCCGGACCTCGTCATCTTTTTCATCGAGGTTATGGAGCAGAATATCGCGCAAGGAAATTACGCCCTTTACTTCCTGTCCCGCACACACCGGCAGGTGTCGGAAACCGTGGCGCTTCATCAGAGTCATGCAGGTTTCAAGGTTATCGCCGGGCGCAACCGTCAGAGGATCTTCGGTCATGACCTGACTGACTGGAGTGTGGGCGGCATCCTTCCCCGCAACCACGACGCGGCTCATCAAATCGCGTTCGGAGAAAATGCCCACCAAATGCCCGTCATGCAACACTGGAACGGCTCCGATGTTGTGTTGCACCATGAGCCCGGCAATTTCAAGAACAGATTGCCCCACCTCGGCGAAGACAGTGACTTGATTTCGGAGCAGATCAGAGATCAACATTTGCACCTCCTAGGAACTCGCCGAAGACCATCCGGCTCAAGCAGTACTGCGACCATCCGACGAAGGAAGCAAAAAATGAGATATGTCAGGCCCGCGGCGGAGTATATGTCGGAAATGGCCCTGTGGAAAGCAAAAAATGCATCGCGGAAACAGGCAATGGCCGGGTCATTTCAAATCGGCTCATGCCTTGGCTATCGGGCCAATGGAAACGACGTAAGATCTCGCTGCCAGAGCGGAGGGGATGCCATTCTCACTACTTGAGGTAACAATCAGATTGTAGTCGTCACTGGCTCGCAGGCGGCTAAAAACCGGCGTCGCCTCTTGTGGTTCGACCAAGGCCAAGTACCTCAGAAAGGCGAAGATATCCTCGGTAGGCTCCAATCCGGCAGCAACAAATGAGACTTCGACATCTTCGTGGTGAAAGTGCCATGCGAGAGAGGCAGCCATCCGCACAGCGCGCTCGTAGACTTCGGGCGGAAGGACGCCGGGGGCGGGGTTGTCAAAAACGATGCGCAATTTGCGCTCATCCTCGCGGCTAAACTCGCGGACTTTCAGACTTCCAGTGCGGGCGGTTGCCTTCCAATCGACGTGTCTGGCCGAATCGTCAGGCATGTATTCGCGGATGCGGTGAAGATCGTAGCCCCGGCCCGCCACAAAGGACTCGAATTCGCCGGTGACCATTGGAAGAACCTCCAGAAATCGATCGGCAGGCTCTACCACCGGAAAAACCATAACTTCACGGGCCAAGTTGATTCGCCGCGTCTTCGTGAGGAATGAGAACGGGAAGCGAGTAGCCAAACCAAAGTTCTTTTCACAATAGCGCCCGCGCGTGGGGAAGCTTATTTCAAGATCCGCGCGAAGCTCCAGCCCCGGGGCAAGAAAGGGAAAATAGACGGATTCGCGCAGGATCGGCTTCTCCGCTTTGTCCGGCACCCGGCGCAGTCGGCGATCGGGTAAGCGAAACCACTGATCTTGCGGGGCGCGGTTGCGGGGAAAACCCAGGGTATACGATTCCCAACGCCAGCTTTGTTTTGAAGCCTTACGTTTGGCGGGGACCACACGCACGGAAAATGACGGTAGCCAGGAACTGGTATTTCGCAAGATCATCCTGGCCAGCATCGGCCGTCCGGCAAAAACATGTTCGGGCAGGTGAACATCGAGGAGCAAGCTACCAAGAACCCAAGCCGATGCAACTCCAGAAACCAGCACGGCGGAAAGCAGGGTTGCTACCACCACATAAAGCAGGTTATTCCCGGTGTTAATGGCGGCGATGCCGATCACCACACTGATCAAAATATAGATAAGGCCGGCGCGGGTAACGTCGTAGTCCATTGCCTCGCGCACCCGGCTGGCAACAACGCGGCGAGCGAGATAGGGCACGGTAGTCAGTCCAACAAAAGCCGAAAGTAGGAGTGCTACCGATGCCAGAAATACGGTTCCCCATACACTGCCGCTCTCGCGCGACACCGTGGAAAATAACGCCGCCCCGAAGGCCAGCATCAGCCCGATAAGAGCTAAGACGAACCGCACCCAGACCTGCGGGAGCCCCAGCCACTTCGACCGCTCTAAAGACGGAGATTTCGCGTTGATGTTGGTGCGTTCGCTGATCACGGGGCTCGGAGTTGTAGACGCTGACTGCTACCAGCATATGACGGCGAAGGACAGAGTGGAAGTGACCGAAGAAACCTTAGGGCTGGAAGTGACATTAGTCAGCCATTCTCTCGTTTCGCCTGCCGCCGGTATCTCCACCACAAAATCAGGATGACAGCGGCTGCGGCGATCCCGACGGCGATGTTGAAGCGCTGCATCACCTGAAGCAAAGTGCGCCAATGTTGTCCGAAGAGAAATCCGGCTCCCGCGATCAGGGTCACCCAGACCGCTGCGCCCAGAAAATTGAACACCGCAAACGTCTCCCAGCGCATACGCAACACGCCGGCCAGCGGTCCAGCGAAGACGCGCATACCAAAGATGAAGCGGGCAAAGAAAATGGCGGCCGCTCCGAAGCGCGAGAACAGTTTTTCACCGCGTTGCAGCGTAGCCGAAGAAATTCGGAAGAGACTTTGATAGCGATCCAGCAACGGGCGTCCGCCGAAGTGGCCGAGAGCGTAGCCCAGTTCGCCGCCAATCGTTGCGGCACAGGTTGCAACCACAATGATCCACCCGAGGTGGAGATGCCGCTCGGAATAGGCTAAAAAGCTGGCCAGCAGAAGCGTGATCTCTCCGGGGAGCGGGATGCCCGCACTCTCGCCTAATAAAGCCAGAGCGACGGCCCAGTAGCCGTAGGTGGCGACGAAAGTGCGCAGGGATTCAAAGGCAGGATGCATAAGGTGAAGCGTTGTCGAGCCAATCAACTTTGGCGGAACAATAGAAGATTGGCAAGAGATGGAGAAAGTCGAAGCCCATATCCGCCCGATTCTTTCGCAACTTCGCGAAAGCGCAATTTTTATTCCAGATCCGCATCTTGCAGAAAATCAATCAGCGCGCGATTGAACTCCTCAGGTGCTTCTTCATAGGGAAGGTGGCCAACTCCCTCGAATGTCACGATCCTGACGTTACGAAAATTTCTGCGGACGCGATCAGCGGATCGGTAATCTACGGCTCTGTCTTTCGTTCCCCACATAAGAACTGTTGGATAGTCGCGCGCCTTGGGCAGAGCCGCTTCCAGCGCTGCCATGTCGGCCGTCCAATTTTTTATGACTCGACAACCATGAAGAATCGCATCGTTTTTGAGGACAGGAATGCGATAGCCGTTAAGAGAATCGGGCGGAATTCTCGCACTGTCGCCGAACATGCGGCTTAACCAGAGATAGTCGAATGAGCGCCAACGCCCGATCGTGTTGCGAAAGAGTGCAGACCCGAGAGCACTGCCAATAAAAGGCGCAATGCGCTTGCCATGGGGAGACCATGGGTTAACGGGACCTACCAAAATTAGGCGCCGAACCTTCGACTCGCTTCGTCTTGAATTGTTATTCGCGTGGGAGTCGCTGCGCTCGCGGGCGAGTACAGCAGCCATGATGGCGACGGCTCCTCCGTAGGAACTGCCAAGCAGATCGAAATTCGTAATACCGAGGGCATCCGCAAACTGCAAAACGCGATCGGCAGTCGCGAGCAGACTGCAATTCATGCCTTCACTCGAAGGCGACAACCCAAAGCCAATATTGTCGATAGCGAACACGGTGGCATGGGACGCGAGGGCCGGCATGGTGAAGCGCCAGGAAAATGAGTATCCGAGCAGCCCGTGAATAAGAATGAGCGGCGGACCAGCTCCCTGCTTGAGGTAGCGCATCCGGCCGTCGGGGAGATCGAGCCAGTGTTCTTTTGCAGAAGTCGCTACGATGATGCAGCAACCCCTGATGCCACGCTCTGCGCCTTCTTTCGCTTTTTGCCCAATAACTTCTTCAGGACTCTGATGCCCTTGTCGACGTGTTTTTCTTCCAACAAAAATGGCGGCAAAAAGCGCAGGACCGTGTCCTGGGTCACGTTGAAGAGAACGCCCTCCTGCAGAGCTTGCTCCACAATTGGACGGGCAGGAATCTCGAGCACGAGACCTTGAATGAATCCACGGCCGCGAACTTCCACAGCGGCGGAGTACTTGCCCACCAACTCTTTGAGTTGTTGGTGGAGGTATCCGCCAACCTTGGCGACGTTATCCAGCAAATGCTCTTCGTTGACAATAGAAAGAAATTCGAGTGCGACGCGACATGCCAGCGGCCCTCCGCCAAAGGTTGTGCCGTGCTGGCCGGCGGAAATAGCAGATGCGAAAGGCTCTTTCGACAGGAACGCGCCGAGAGGCACCCCGGCGGCAAGAGGCTTCGCTATGGCGACAATGTCAGGAACTACGCCGAAACTTTGGAAGGCGAAGATTTTGCCGGTCCGTCCCAAGCCGCACTGAATTTCATCGAAGATGAGCGCTGCGTGATGATGATCCGCGGCGGTGCGGCATGCCAGGAGAAATTCTTCCGAGCACTCGAGGATGCCGCCTTCGCCAAATATGGGCTCCAGCACGATTGCGCAAGTGTTGGCATTGACGGCTGCGTCCAACGCTGCGACGTTGTTCTGCTCCACAAACGTCACTTCATCCAGCATCGGCTCGAAACCTTTGCGGTACTTTTCCTGTCCGGTAAGCGACATCGCGCCAAAAGTACGGCCGTGATACGAACCTTGCAAGGCGACCAGCTGTGACTTGGCAGCGCCGCCCGACTTATGCCCCGCCAGCCGCGCGAGTTTGATCGCTCCCTCCATCGCCTCGGTGCCGCTGTTGGAGAAGAAGGCGCGATCAAGTCCAGAAAGTTGGCACAGCCGCTCCGCCAACTGCCCCTGGTACTCGTTGTAGTAGAGATTCGAAAGGTGAATGGCCCGGCTTGCCTGCTCCCGAATGGCTTTAACGACGCGCGGATGAGCGTGTCCCAGAGCATTCACACCCAGCCCGGCGACGAAGTCCAGATACTTTTTACCCTCAAAGTCGAAAAGGAAAACACCTTTGCCTCGCTCAAAGGCAACTGGGTACCGATTGTATGTGGGAAGGAGATATCGTCTTTCAAGTTCAGCGATCTGATCGAGGCGGGACATACGTCAATTGTAAAACGCCCCACATTCTTATGCCCCACACGCTTATGCCTCACAATCTTATGTAGAGACGCGGCTCGCCGCGTCTCCGGCTGCGAAGGGCTTATTCATATTTTCGGGATCATCCAACCAGTTTTGCGGATTGTGATCTATGTAGTCCCTAACCGAATTAACACTGGCGTTTGACCGCAGAATGTGGTCATGGAAACGCCTCTGCCACTGAAAATTAAGAATGCCACTAATTCCACAAATTCGGCTGACTCCCGCTTTATAGCTTCCTACGATCGTAGCAAGGGAGACTGCAACACATCCCGGTTTGAGTTCTCTTGGTGCGAAGACCGCTGGTTCCGCAGAATTAGGAGAACATTGCTGCTGTCCCTCAATGACAATGATGGCATGAACATGGTTAGGCATAATCACAAAGCAATCGACAAGCACGTTAAAGTAATGACTCGTCACCAATTCCATCTCGGTTGCGGCGATCAATCCCGCTTCTGAAAGCACAATCGCTCCATAGCCTGCGCGGCCCAGGGAGCATGCCTTTTCGTGAGTGCAAATGGTGACAAAGTACCATCCTGACGCGGAGTAATCCCAATTCGCCAGACGTGCTGATTCCACACGATATCGACTTTGAAAAGCGCCATCACAAGGATCATAAGGACATTGGAAGTATCGGACGATGATCTCCGTCACGTCCCATTGGGTCGGTTTTAGCGCCTGCGGAGACGCGGCAAGCCGCGTCTCTGCGGTTAAGTCTTGGAGGGGGGGTCTTCTGGGTCCAACCCGGCCGCTATCATGATTGCACGCCCCAGTTCCTCGGCGGAAACGGATAGTTTTTCGACTGGAACATCCGCCATGGACTCTTCTTGGGAAACAGGCGCTACAAATCTATAACCTCTACCGACTACAGTTTGCAGATACTGCGGCTCGTCGGCATCGTCCCCGAGGGCACGGCGAACCTTTCGGATCGCAGTATTGATTCCCTGCTCCACGTCGACGAATACATCTTTGCTCCATAGCGCGCTGGCGATCTGCTCACGGGTCACCAGTTCACCTCTCTTTTCCACCAGGAACATAAGCAACTGCAGGGGCAGCCCTTCAAGCCGGACCGGACAGCCACTCCGGCTAAGCTGAAAACGCGAGTAATCGAGCCCGAAGTTGTCGAAATGGATTATCTTTTCTGGCAATGCCAAACTCCTTAATACATTCCAAGTCTCGCGCTCAGACAAGAGATTTGGTGGCGCAAGAAAATTCTGTTCTGCGAGACTGGCTGTGTCAAGCACAGGATCATGAATTTCTTCATATAACTTCAGAAGGCTTCAGACCGGCTCCATGGACGTTTGCAGAGATCGGGCGCAATATCAGACTCACTTGCGGGATTTGCTTACCTCTCCTAACCGAGCCTGGTAAGCCCAGTAAGTGAGGGGTTCGGGAAACGGGGAAGGTTCCCGGGCCCCTCCAACACTAATACAGGGTTTGGGCACGTCAACTCAACTCCACTTCCAGCTTCGCGTAAACCACATTGCCGCCCGGAAATCCACCGCCTCAAAACCCCAAACCCTGGTCCCGTCGCCGTCGACCAATTGCTTGAGAGGCCTTGATTCCTACTTCCAAAAAGAAGAATCTGTATTCCAAATTCCATAGGCACGTTATAAGATTGCCTCTATAATTATGGAAGTGACTCTAGAGAAGCAAGTTAGTGACGATCTTGCGAAACGGAACCGTGGCAGGAGAGTTGCTTATAGAACATAGCAGCGTCGGCCTTCTGGCCACGCTAAATCCGCACCCGTCCCAATCTGCGAATCGCGATCTAAGTCGCGAAGCGAGTCGCGAAATATGAACCGCGAATTTGAGGCCCGGTTTAACGCCATCCTGTTGGCCCTGCTCACAGTGGCCGCGGTCCTGTTCGCGGGTTTTAATTACAAAATCGAACATCACACAGCAGTTCCGGATGACGGGGCTTGGTGGATCGAGCGAAGCGGCCACGTCGTCGCCGACCGACTGGAGCCTAATGGGCCAGCGGAGCGGGCTGGCGTCCGTCGCGGCGACGAGGTGGTTAGTATTAACACTCGCCCCGTTGCAACTGCGGCGGCGGTGACGCGGCAGCTTTACTATTCCGGAGTTTGGTCGAAGGCCACTTACTCATTGCTTCGCGGGTCGGTGCCGCTGGACGTTGAAGTGGTGCTGGTCCCAGCGGAGCGCTCGATGAACGATTGGCTGCGGCTGATCGCGCTCATTTACCTTGGCATCGGCCTTTATGTCTTGATGCGGCGCTGGACGGCGGTCGGCTCCACGCACTTCTACATTTTCTGCCTAGTATCTTTTGCCTTCTATTCACTGCACTACACCGGCAAGTTTAATTCGTTTGATTGGTCCGTTCTGTGGGTGAATGAAGTTGCCTGGCTGCTACAGCCGGCGCTGTTTCTCCATTTTGTCCTGACATTCCCGGAACGGCGTGAGTTTGTCGTCAAGCATCGCTGGTCTCTTCCTGCGCTTTATATGCCGGGATCGGTGCTCCTGGTCGTCCAAGTTCTCACCCTCCAGTTCGTCAAGGCCAGCTCTTCCCTGCTCTTTGAACTGAACCGGGTTCATTGGGCTTACATGACCATCTTCTTTGCGTCGGCGGCGACCGTTCTCTGGAACAACTACCGGCATGCAGCGACGCCCATCCTGCGGCAACAACTCAAGTGGATTATGCGCGGCACCATACTTGCCATAACTCCATTCACGCTCTGTTACGTGCTGCCGTATCTCTTTGGGGTAATGCCTTCTCCCACCATGAAGGTATCGGTGCTATCGCTGGGATTGCTGCCGCTGACCTTCGGGTACGCCATCTTCCGCTACCGGCTAATGGATGTAGATCTGATTTTCAAGCGCGGTATGGCTTACACGCTGGCGGCGGCGGCCATCGTGGCGACATACTTTGCGGGCGTAGCAGCGATCGCAGAGCTCGTGCATACGCGTGTGCCGAGTTCCGGGCCTATGGGCTTGTTTGTGGCGATCGTAGTCACAGCGCTCTTGTTTGATCCGGTTCGCAAATGGATTCAGGAAAAGCTCGACCTATTCTTTTACCGGACAGGCTACGACTACCGACGCACGCTGATCGAATTTGGCCGCGAGTTGAGTTCGGAGACTGACCTGGACAAGATGCTCTCCTCGCTGGTGGACCGTCTGGCGCGCACCTTACAGGTTGATCGAATCGCAATTTTCCTTGCCAACAGCGACTCCACCCGGTTTGAGCTGTCGAAGTCGTTTGGCATCGCTCATGTCAGTGGCCTTGATCTATCTTTCCTAGCGAAACCGCGAATTGAAGATGCGGCCGGGCATATCTTCTTTGAAAACACGCACCAACTGCCGCGGGAGAACGCTCCGGCTCAGGAAGCGATTGGACGACTGGATCTCAACTATTACATTCCCTGCCACGCGAGACAGAAGACAATCGCTTTCCTTGGCTTGGGAAAGACAATGCAGGGCGACTTCCTCTCCAGCGAAGATGTGGAGCTACTGCAAGCGCTGGCAGGATACATCGGCATTGCGATTCAGAATGGACGGCTGTATGCGTCGCTGGAGCAAAAGGTCAGCGAGTACGAGCGGCTCAAGGATTTCAACGAGAACATCGTGGAATCCATCAATGTGGGGGTGATGGCCGTCGATTTACAGGACCGCATCGACTCCTGGAACTCGCAGATGGAAGTCATGTATGCCCAGCCCCGGCGGCAGGTTGTGGGCCATTCATTAAGCGAAGTATTCCCTGCAAGCTTCGTCGAGGAGTTCTATCGCGTTCGGCAAAATCCCGGCATTCACAATCTTTACAAGTTCCGCTTGGCGACTCCGACCGGCGAATTTCGTGTGGTGAATGTCGCCATTGCTCCGCTCGTGACCCGCAAGTTCAACGTTGTCGGCCGGCTGGTGATCATGGACGATATCACCGAGCGGATCGAACTTGAAGTACAGCTCACTCAGGCGGACAAGCTTTCATCGATAGGATTACTGGCGGCAGGAGTCGCGCACGAAGTGAATACGCCGCTGGCGGTGATCTCCTCGTACACACAAATGCTGGCTAAGCAGTTGCAGTCCGATCCTGCTAAAGCAGGAGTGCTCGACAAGATCACGAAGCAGACGTTCCGCGCTTCAGAGATTGTGAATAATCTGCTGAACTTTTCGCGCACTACGGGCACCGAACTGACAGAAATCAGCCTCAATAAAGTAATTGCCGACACGCTGGCCTTGCTCGAACACCAGTTCAAGGTGGCGCGCGTTCAAGTACATCCTGACTTGTACGATCACCTTCCTTTAATTCAAGGGAATGCCGGGCGATTGCAGCAAGTGTTTCTTAACTTGTTTTTGAATGCAAAAGACGCGATGCCAGGGGGCGGAGTTCTGCATGTCGCAACACTAAACGGCGAATTCGTCAGCGTGCGCGTTTCCGATACAGGATCGGGAATCGCGCAAGAGAACATTCACCGCATCTACGACCCATTTTTCACCACCAAGACTTCTGCCGCGGAAGGCCAGAATCGCGGCACCGGTCTTGGGCTATCTGTAACCTACGGCATCATCCAGGAACACGCGGGGAATATTCGCGTGGAGAGCCGCCCGGGCGAAGGCACGACCTTTACCCTCGATTTTCCGATGATCAGGAAGGCAGTCCATGTCTGATTTAGCAATCTCTGAAGTAACACCGATTAGTCGACGCGCCCCGCAGGAAATGAAGCCGCAAAGCGCCGGCAGAATTCTGATTATTGACGACGAGGCGGAAATTCGCGAATCGCTGGAAACCTTGCTCCAGCTCGAAGGCTACACCGTTGTCACTGCCGGAACCGGGCGAGAAGGTTTGGCGCAGATCGGTCAACGTGCTTTCGATGTGGTTCTTCTCGACCTGGCACTGCCCGACAAGAACGGCATGGACATCCTGGCTGAGATCCGGATGCAACACCCGCAACAAGCCGTGATCATGATCACCGCCTATGGAACGGTAGAGAACGCGGTCCGCGCCATGCAATCCGGGGCCACGAACTTTATCCAGAAACCTTGGGATAACGAGAAACTCCTCGCCGATGTGCGCGCTGCCGTTGCCCGGCAAAAAGCAGAAGAAGAAAACATTCAACTGAAGCGGGCGCTCAAACAGCGCTACAACTTCGAGCATATTGTCGGCAAGAGTGAGCCCATGCTCAAGATTTTTGATCTGGTCGCACAAGTGGCGCCCAGCCGTTCGACGGTGTTATTGCAGGGCGAAAGCGGAACTGGCAAAGAACTGATTGCCAAGGCGATTCATTTGAATTCCACCAGACGCGATCGGCCATTCGTTCCCGTGAACTCAGGCTCGACCCCGCCAGACCTGCTCGAATCCACGCTATTTGGCCACGTGAAAGGCGCCTTCACCAGCGCCGTAACCTCGAAGAAGGGATTGTTTGAAGTTGCCGATCGCGGCACCCTCTTCCTCGATGAAATCGGCACCATGAGCATGGACACGCAAAGCAAGATTCTGCGAGTGTTACAAGATCGCAAGTTCATGCATCTCGGAGGCGTACACGAAATCCAGGCGGACGTTCGCATCATCGCCGCCACCAATGTGGATCTCCGGCAGATGGTACGAGACGGCAAGTTTCGCGAAGACCTGTTCTACCGGTTAAATGTAATCAGTATTGACCTGCCGCCGTTAAGGCAACGGCGCGAGGATATTCCACTCCTGGTCCATCACTTTCTCCAGAAATATTCCGAGGAGAATGAGCGTCCAACACGCCGCATTTCGATCGAAGCCTTGCGTGTGCTGGTGAGCTACTCGTGGCCAGGGAATGTGCGTGAACTGGAAAACACCATTGAACGCGCAGTGGTGCTATCTTCCGACACCGAAGTTGGAATCGAGCTGTTGCCAAATCATGTCGTAGGCCGGGGCAGCAACATGCCGGCACTGGATTCAAGTCCCGACGCGACACTGTTCAGCATCGTCGAGGATTGCGAGCGACGAATCATAGTCGACATGCTGGAAAAGTGCGGCTGGAACCAGACCGAGGCGGCGGAACGCTTCCACGTACCACTCTCCACCCTGAACCAGAAAATTAAGCGGCTGGCGATCGAGATCAAAAAGAAAGAAAGAGATCATCGGATGATGGGGTGATCTGAAACCGACTCGATTTTTAGAGGGCCCGATCGCCAGATGGCCCAATCGTTCTCTTACTCTCCTGTTATAGTTCTTTGAACAGCTATCCATGGCGTTCGAGCTCCAACTGATTTCGCCTGTTGAAGTCGCCAAAGATTTCGCGGCGGCGGTTCAGGACTACACGCTGCTGGCGGTACAATCCCTGGCAAACTTCTTCCGTCGTCCCCTCTACATGGGCGACATGCTGCAACAAGCGGATCTCATCGGCGTCGGCTCCTTGCCCATTGTGGTTTTAACTGGACTCTCTGTCGGAGCGCTGCTGGCGCTCAACTCTGCCAGCACGTTGCAACGGTTCGGCAGTATCACTCTTATCGGCCAACTGGTATCGCTCGGCATGGTTACAGAACTGGGGCCGCTCATCACCGGATTGATGGTAGCCGGGCGGAACGCCTCCGGGATGGCTAGCGAACTGGGCTCGATGATCGTGACCGAGCAAATTGACGCCATGCGCGCTCTGGGCACGGATCCCACCAAGAAACTGGTGACTCCCCGGGTGGGAGCGACTGCGTTTATGCTTTTTTTTCTTACCATCATCGCCGATCTCCTCGGTCTGATCGGCGGCTGGGGGGTCGCACATCTCCTCTTCGGCCTCGATACGCAGCAATATTGGACATCGGTATGGCAAATTCTCGTCTTCCGCGACGTTTTTACGGGCCTCATCAAGCCTGTGCTATTTGGCTTCATTATCTCTACAGTAGGTTGCTACTACGGGATCTCGACCCGAGGCGGTACGCAGGGCGTGGGGCGTTCAACTACCCAGGCGGTGGTCGCATCTTCGGTGCTGATTCTGTTGGTTGACTTCTTTGTGACGAAACTAATCTTCGCGGTGTTCGGCTACCGGTAACGTATGCCGACCCCCGTTCTCAGCGAAAATCGGGCTGCTGCACTTGCGGATCCTTCCGGCCACGCGATCGAGTTTGATAACGTCTCGATCGCATTCGATGAAAAGGTCGTGCTATCGGAGGTTTCGTTCCGGCTGGCTCACGGAGAAACTAAGGCCGTCTTTGGAATCGCCGGATCAGGCAAGAGCACGCTGTTAAAGCTGGCGATTGGATTGCTGCGTCCCGATAGCGGGCGAATTTATGTCCTGGGAGAAGAAGTCACGGCAATGTCGGAGCAGGAATTGTTCGAGCTGCGCCGTCGCGTTGGGATCGTGTTTCAGGAGAGTGCACTGTTCGACTCGCTAAAAGTTTACGAGAACGTTGCGTTTCGCTTAATGGAAGAAGGGGTTCCGAGGGAGGAAATCGAGCGGCGGGTTCGCGAAGTCTTACGTTTCGTAGAACTGGAAAATACCTACGATATGTTTCCGTCGGAACTCTCCGGCGGCATGAGGCGGCGCGTCGCCATAGCTCGCGCCATTGTCACCGAGCCGCAGGTGTTGCTTTACGACTCGCCTACCGGCGGACTTGATCCAGTAACCTCCAACACCATCATCGAACTCATCATGAAGCAGCGTGACGTTTACAAGACCAGCGCGCTGCTCGTGACGCACCGCTTGCAGGACGCTTTCACCATGGCGACTCACCAGTTTGATAAAGCCACAAACCAGATGATCGCTCTGCCGAAGGGACAGCTTTCAGAAGTGCCCATGAGCTTCGTGATTCTGCGGGACACAAAAGTGATCTTCGACGGCGACGCCCATCAGCTTTCCAGTTCGCGAGATGAATATATTCGCGAATATATTTCGTAGGGTAATCTCAAGGCCTTTCTCGACTGCTCTTCCCTGGCAACCCCACTGGATTTTCGTGCGTTCGCTCGCGGAATCCGCCCTTCATTCCTCTGGCCAAGCCAACTGCTGATTCCCCAAACTTGTCGCGCAACTGATCCACCGCCGCCAGCGCATTCTGCCAACGCTGTTGCTGCGAAGGCTCCAGCAAATCAAGCTGGCTTGAACCGGATTCAAAATGGGACGCTTGCACTCCTAGCAACCGCACCGGCGACCCCGCCTTCCAGTTGGCAAAGAACAGACGTCGCGCCTGCTCGAATATCTGGTTATCCATCTGCGTCGGCTCCTCGAGCGAATGCGCCCGGGTGATAGTGGTGAAATCTTTGTAGCGAAGTTTCAACTGGATGGTGCGCGCGAAATACCCGCCATCACGCAAGCGCCGCCCAACCATCTCACTAAGACGCATCAGCGTCGATTGCAGACGCTCGGAATCGCCCGTATCTTCGTCAAACGTATGCTCGTGGCTGATTGATTTCGCATCGACGTTTTCTCCAACTTCATTGTCAAACCATCCGCCGGCATCTTCGCCGCGCGACTTCCCTGCCAACGCCAGTCCCCATTTGCCGAATCGATCCTCGAGATCGCGGTCCTCCAGGCGCGCGAGGTCACCAACTTTTTGGATACCCATGGAGTGCAACTTTTGTTCCATAACTTTGCCCACGCCGGGGATATCACCAACCGCGAGCGGCGCCAGAAACTTTGCCTCTTGTCCGGGCAGCACCCATAGCACTCCATTCGGCTTTGCTTTGGCGGACGACACTTTTGCGATCAGACGCGAGGTGCCGATTCCGATCGAGCAATTTAACTGGGTTGCGGACTTCATGTCCGCGTGAAGGCGGTGCGCAGATTTCAACGGACGACCGTGCAAGCGTTCGGTTCCAGTCATGTCGAGATAGGCTTCGTCCACTGAAGCCATTTCGACCAGTGGAGAAAAGTGGCCGAGAACGTCATGCACCTTCGCGGAATATGCGCGATAGCGCTCCGGATGCCCGTTCACGAAAATCGCTTGTGGACAGAGCTTCGCTGCCGTCCGCAGCGGCATAGCCGAGTGCACACCGAACTTCCGCGCCGCGTAAGAAGCAGCCGAAACCACTCCACGTTCGTCGCGCTGTCCCCCTACCACGACCGGCTTGCCCTTCAACGAGGGATCGAACAATTCTTCGACTGAGACGAAGAAGGCGTCCATGTCAACGTGGAAGATGGTGCGGCGGATCGGATCTTCGGGCGAATGGGACATCGGACGATGCAGGAGACCCATTCATTTTAACAAGTGCCGGGTGCCCCACTCATTCGCGAAGTTTGCGAATGAGTGGGCGCGGTGTGCTGCTCTCCTCACTAAATTTCTCTACCGGACGCGCTTTTATCTTGATCGTGCCGCTCCTGAACGTTTGTTCGATTCCCAAGAGAAGATCGCGGCGTCTAGCGGAATGCTAGCAACTGCCCGTAATGAAATGCAACTGCCCTGTGCCATAATAGCGAGCCTGCCCCATAGTCATCCGCTGAGAATAGCGCTAGGGACGGAGTCATTACGGTGATCCCCATACATTCGGATGGTGGCGAAACCCACTCATTCGCAAACTATGCGAATGAGTGGGGCACCCGGCGAGTGTGCGACACGGAGGCGTAGAATGGTGCCGTTTCGCTAGTCACAAAGAGAATTGCATTCCAGACCAAGGAGTCCAGCACAGAATATGAAAATCGCCCCTTCCCTCATCGTCGGGATATTGTTTGCTGTGCTTCTACTGGTTTTATTTCTCAGAGTTCGGGCTAAAGGCGGCATCCTTCCGCCGCACGAATTTGCCTATGGCACGGCGCTCACCGATTCTGAGGCCATCCCAGAGCGAATGAATCAGTTTCTTTCGCTAGAAGCTATGGACCCAAACGAAGTTAAGATTCAGACATTCGTCGGAAACAGCAGCGCAAAGAATCTCACGCCCTTGATTACCTACATTTCATCTCAAAAGAATCACGACTTTGCGCCGTTGGTGGCTGCGTTGAAGAGCGTCGACCAGTTGTCGGATCAAAAAGAAAAGGCGATTCAACTCGTCAAAACGCTTCTACCGTACAAAGATGTATTAAGAAACAAATCGCAACAGGACTCTATTATCGTTTTTGTTTATTACGGGTTGAAACAACCATCTAAGCTATCTCAAGCCACCAGAGCAAAGGTCAGTAACTTAGTCAGACAACTTGATACCACCAAACAGTTTGCCCAGTTTGATTCAGGAGAATGCCCAAACAACTATTTGGTGGGCAATATAAACATTTATCCTTTGGGACTTGAGAATACTTCTTGGCATGACACCGTGGAATTTGCCTCTCCAAAGGCATCCCCAATATTGGAAATTAGATTCATGGGACTGAAGGGCGTGTTCAGGTACATGCTGGACGAAATGACGGCGAAGACTGGAGCATCGTTCCTCCATCTCGATGGCGAATCAATATAGCTCGTCTGCCGGGTGCCCCACTCATTCGCGTAGTTTGCGAATGAGTGGGCGCGGCGTGCTGCTCTCCTCACTAAATTTCTCTATCGGACGAGCTTTTATCGTGATCGGCCACTCCTGAAAGTTAACCCGGACCGGGCCATGCTCGCCATAGTAATAGGCGCGGAAACTGCTCCATCTCCACTGCTCCGGCTGTTCCACCAACCCGCGCTTCACGGGATTGCGGTGCATGTAGCGCAGTCTCTCGATTCGCTTGCGTTCGCTCCACACATTGAAGTCGTAGAAACGAAGTCGTAGAAACGCATCGGATGGTGACGAAACCCACTCATTCGCAAAGTACGCGAATGAGTGGGGCACCCGGCAGGATGGAACTTACAGCGGCGTTAGCCTGAATGGTGTGACGATAGCCAACTTAGCTAATTCACGGTAAGGGGCGCTGTGACGCTGCCAACCTTGCCCGTTGCGTTGTCGCGCACCACCACGCGAACGGTGTACTGTCCGGGCCTGAGTTCCAAAGTGTTTTGGAAGCTGATTCCTTGCTCGCGCAGCACAGCCATTTGCGCGCCGGTCAGCGATCCCGTCACAGTCTCGCTGACGGCGGCCGGATGGGTGCTTTTGCCATTGTCCAGGAAGGCGGTCGCCGCGACAAGTTGAAACGGTTTTGTCCCTCGCTCCCTGTGATCGCTACGCCATTTGGAGGTAGATGAATTTGAAACTCCGCTGTCCTTTTAACGCCCACTCCGGAAGTGCCGAGCCACTTCACGGTGATGGGTACGCCGGTGCCGTCGATGGGTGAGACGAGAGCATAGGTCAGGTCGGAGCCGCGCGTCAGTTCGAGATGAATCGTGGCGTTTGTGACAAAAAAGCCCTTGCGAGCGCGAATTTCTGTGTCCCTCCGATCCACCTTGATCTTTAGCGGACGCCAGCCGGCGTGGTTGTTGCGGGTATCGAGGTAGTAGCCGGCGAGATAATAGCTGGAGGCGTCATCAGCGGCGCGCCTGAAGCTGGTGGCGAGATCGTTCGTGTTGTAAAAGGCCTTTCCCCCGGTCATATCCGCGAATTCGTTGAGCGTGTCGATGGACGATTCTTGCAGCCAGGCACGATTGCCGATTTGCCGCGTGAGCGTAGGGCCTGAACGAACACTCGACCGACTGGGGTCGCCCATGGGGGAGGTACCTACCAAGCCGCGGATGTCAACTGGGTAAACGGAGATCTGCGCAGCGGCCAGGGCTCCCATGGTGCGCTCGTAGAGCCGGGAAAGGTATCCACCAGGAACAACTGCTGGAGAAGAAATTCTAAAGGGGAATCCGCCAGTAGCCCAGATGAGAGACTTGCGGCCGGGTACGCCCGAAAGAGACCAAGCAATTCCGAGGAACGCGTTCATGGTAGTTTCGATGGCGTTCTGCTGTTGAAACTGCGAATAGATCTGGTCTCCGCGTGCAATAAATGTTTCTATAGCCGCCCCGGGATCGGATTCACGCGTGGGCGGGGCAATATCAGGGATATCACCTGTGGCAGCATCCGCCTGCGTGTCCATGTCGATGCTGTGCATGGCGGGGAGTTCGCTGCTTGCTTTTTTCAGCACCTGAGACAGCTTCGCGGAATCGCCAGTGAGTCCCTGAACAATCTGGAGACCGTGGCTGGTGATGATCATGAGGGCCAGAACCTGGCCGGAGTCGATACTGCCGGCCAGATACTTCACTAGTTCGCGGCGTCCAGCGGACTGATCCAGAAATGGAGTGTTCACAGTATCGAGGGCGATTACTGTTACGGCGCGCGGCTGCTGCTCCGATAGAGTCAAGTTGGAAAATTCCCCGGAACTCGAAGCTACTACGGGAAGCCTTGCATTGCTGGAGATGACCTCTTCAAAAGTGGACACCTTCTGCTCTTTGCCGTTTTCGAAAATGTGGAAGTTTTCCCGGGTTAAACCATGAATATGATTGCCAGATTTGTCGGTGACGACTATCGGAACCTGGACCAGGATCGTTTCTGTTCGGAACTCGATCTTGCCTTCATCGTTCGCCATGGTGAGCGGGACTGAGCCAGGGAAACTGCTGTTGGAATTTCTCGGGGGTGGTGAAAAAGGTGGGCGTCCTGATGAAGACGGTGTACCAGGACCATGTCCGCCGCTGCGGGTTTGGCCCCAAGATAAAAGGGAAAGAGCAAGAGTGAAAAGTGCGAAGGCAAGACAGCGAGTAGACATCCCTCCTCCAGCTCTGGGTCGGGATTGTAATCTTGAGGAGAGCCATTTACAAGAAACACTTTCAGGCCGGATGCCCCATCCTTGCGCGTAGTTTGCGCAAAGGTGGGATTCCACACAGATCACACCTTAGCATTTCTACGCATGATCTCAGAATGTTGGGGCGGGGGAGCAAGATTGACGCGGTCAGTGCAGACGAAAGATCCTCTGCTGTACACTTCAGTGGTCCCCACCCTTGCGCAGAAAACGCGCAAGGATGGGCCACCCTCGGTTTTTTGAGGGACAACGAACCGGATTGTCCTACCTCAGCACGGTCTCAACCACCGTGACTGCGTCGGCATTGGCTCGCGCCTGCCGTTTTCTCCATTCGAATCGAAACTTGTATAATCCGCCGATGCAAGGAATACCGTGGAGCACAATTGCGCTCGGTTCGTTGTTGCTCATCGCGCCCCGCTCAACAGGAGGACAGGAAGTGAAATCTCCGCAACCTGAAAAGTCGAAGCCGCCTGTCAAAATGGAGCAGCGCGGGCGCATCCTTGGAATCGGCGGTGTCTTTTTTAAATCCGCTAATCGTGATCAGATGCGCGAATGGTATTCGAAGCATCTTGGTCTCGCTGACAAAGGCCAAGGCGCAATGCTTCCGTGGCGCGAACACGACGACGCGCAAAAGGAACACGTTACAGTTTGGACTGTCTTTCCCGCCTCCACCAAGTATTTCGATCCCAGCCCCGCACCGTTCATGATCAACTACATCGTGGACGATATGGATGCTTTGCTCGACCGCTTAAAACAAGAGGGAGTAAAGATTGACGCCAAACGAATGGATGAATCCTACGGTCGCTTTGCCTGGATCTATGACGTGGATGGAAATAAGATTGAGCTCTGGCAGCCGCTGCCCGCAAAGCCCTAAGGGCCTTCCACTGCACTCATTCAATCGGTTTTTCTGTAGCTACGGTCCCGTGGTCGTAGAATGACCGGAAATGCTTTGCGCCTGGTCATCTCAATATTCGCATCGGCCCCACGTCTCGAAAAAACGGCGAGACGTGGGGCACTGATTAGGCAGCTTTGCCTGCAATTTTGTGGGTCGTCGAGGTATGGACCTCGAATGTACGAACCACGGGTTCGGCGTCGAGAAGGGGCTGAATCGACTCCTGCACTTTCGGGTAGTCGGTGCGGTGATATTGCTCCGCATCCTGTTTTGTGTTCCAGAAGCTAAGTGCCAGAACACGGTTGTCTTCTTTGTCCGAGACGAAAACCATCTCATCGACAAAGCCTTTCTGTCTCTTGAGGATCGGAAGGACTTTGTCATTGATGGTGGCGGAGAGTTGTTCATTTTTCCCTGGCTTGGTGGTTAATTCAACGATTCGGGTAAACATACCTGCACTCCTTTCGTTGGCTAAAGGGTGAAAGGGAGCCGTCGCTGGCGCGACGACGGAACGATTGACTTATCCTGAATATCCCGACGCTACACCTCGTCCGGCTCGTGGTCAATAGCCAAAAACGGTGCAGCCGGTAGTCGCCTTTCTCTTCACCACAATATCTGCTCCCATGTGCTCATACTGAGCACCTTGCACGCCGGCACTGCAATCACCCGCTTTTCTTCGGGATTCAGATCATCGGAAAGAACGTTTTTTGAATTCGCCGGTTTTCGAGGGGCAACGAACCGGATTGTGTTACCTCACCACGGTCTCGCGCTTCGACTCAGCCACCGTGACTGCGTCGGCATTGGCTCGCGCCTGTCGCGCACGCTCATAGACCTTGCCGTACTCACGCGCCGACGCGCCCCAGGAAAAATCGCGGCTCATTCCGTTGCGCATCAGCGTCTGCCACGATGATGGATCGCGATAGGCGAGCAGCGCTTGCTTCACGGTCGCGAGTAGCGCCTCGCCAGTATATTCCGAAAACCTGAAGCCAGTACCCTTGCCGGAGCGGGCATCCCAAGGTTCGATCGTGTCATCGAGGCCGCCGGTCGCTCGCACAATCGGAACCGTCCCATACTTCAAACTGTAAATCTGGTTCAACCCGCAGGGTTCGTACCGGGATGGCATCAGAAACATATCCGCGCCCGCTTCAATCTTATGCGCAATCGCGTTGTCGAAAGCGACTTTCGCTGCAATCTTGTTGGGAAACTGCCGGCTGAGGCGCTGGAACATTTCTTCATAGGGTTTGTCGCCTGATCCGAGCACGACCATGATCAGTTCTTCACGCGCGAGACGGTCCATGACCTGTGCGATCAGATCGAAACCCTTCTGCGCGGCGAATCTGGAAACGATGCCGATGACCGGAACCTTTGTGTCGCTGTTTGCGATTCCGAAAGCGGTCAGCAAGTCTTTTTTGCATTGCAGCTTGCCACTAAGGTCCTGCGTGGAATATTTCGCGACGATAAATTTGTCGTTATCCGGGCTCCATTCGTTATAGTCCACGCCGTTCAAAATGCCCGCTACTGTCGCCGCGCGATTACGCAAAACGCCATCGAGTCCAAATCCGTATTCCGTGGTTTGGATCTCCTGACTGTATTTCCGGCTGACGGTAGTCACGAAATCGGCGTGTACCAGCGCGCCCTTCAGGAAATTCACCTGTCCAAAAAATTCCATCTTCGACATCGTAAACAGTTCCCAGGGCAGCATCAGCAATGGCAAGGTGTCGGGCGGAAACAGGCCCTGGTAGCCCATATTGTGGATGGTGAAAACGGTAGCCACTTCGCGAAATGCTGGGTCCTCCGCGTAGAGAGTGCGCAGCATGACCGGTATGAGCGCGGTTTGCCAGTCGTGACAGTGGAAGACTTGCGGGACACCTAGAATTTTCGAGGCCTCCAGCACGGCTCGCGAGAAAAGCGCGAAGCGCTCGGCATTATCCGGGTAATCCCCGGCCACACCGCCATAGAGAGCATCGCGGTCGAAGTACGGCGGGTACTCGACAAAATAAAAATGCACGCCATTGCTTGCACCGGCCGAGACCACGGAGCAGAACCGGTACTTATCGTCGAAAGGTATCGTGATGCTGCGCACCACGGTTTGCGGGTCGATCAGCTTCGTCTGACGATAGCGTGGGATATAGACGCTGACTTGATGTCCCAGGCTCGCGAGTGCGCGCGGCAGTGCGCCGGTCACGTCGGCCAGTCCGCCGGTCTTCGAAAAAGGAACACACTCGGAGGCGGCAAAAGCGATATTCATGGACGGAGGATCTCCTGAGCGAAAGCTCGATTCGCATTGCTCACGTTATGATGATGATGGTTTTCCTGTACATAATGGCGGGAAGAAGCGCTCGTCCCTGGATACTTCCTAACCAGCAAGCGCACCCAGCCAGTCTAAATGCCGGAGAGAAAGAGGGTCAACGTGCCAAAGGAGGCTACCGTCACATCGAATTCGCGAAAGCCCAAGATGGGCCAGCATTTCCTCAGCAGCGAATCAGCGGCGCAACACATTGTAGAAGCTTTGGGTGACGTTTCAGAAGCGACTGTGCTGGAGATTGGCCCCGGTCGAGGCGCCATCACCGACTTGCTGGCGCGGAAGGCTCGCCGATTGATTGCGGTGGAATTAGATCGTGTGATGTCAGCGCAGTTGCGGATGAAGTTTTCCCTGCAGCCCAATGTCGAAATCATTGAAGGCGACGTCCTGAAGATTGAACTGGACACCGTGTTTGGAGCCAAGCCCGGCAGCCTCCGCACCGGCCTGAACTTCACGCCCGAACCAGCACGGGTGGTGGGAAACCTTCCTTATTACATTACCTCTGACATACTTTTGCGGTTGCTGGAGTATCACCGGTACTTTTCGATCATTGTGATTATGGTGCAAAAGGAAGTTGCCGACCGGCTTGCTGCCTCCCCTGGGACGCGCGACTATGGCCTGCTTACGGCCACAACCCAACTCTATGGCCGGGTGGAGAAACTGTTCACCCTTCCGCCGGGAGCATTTGCTCCGGCTCCCAAAGTGCATTCGAGCGTGGTGCGAATTACGATCAAGCCGCGACTGGATTCTCTACGCGTAACTGAATCAGAATTTATTGCTTTCCTCAAATTGATTTTTGGGCAGAAGCGTAAGACTATCTGGAATAATCTGAAGGCGCAGTATGACGAAGACAGGCTGCGGGCGGCGCTGGCGAAAAGCGGAGTGAAACCGGCGATCCGAGCGGAGGCGCTTTCGCTTGAAAAGACTGCCGCTTTGTTTCGTGCGTTGCGTAGCGGGAGTTCCTAACTATTTTCTAACTATTCAGGCAGGATGGCAGTACGATGATTTTGGCGGGCGAGGGCGCCCGCTCCACACGGGCTGAGTCTATAAGGGTTGGTCATGACTTCTCTGCGAAGCCCCGCGGTTGCCGGTAGGTTCTATCCGGGACGTGCCGATGAATTGACGCGGGCCGTTCAAAATTACATTTCCCCGCCTTTCGATGCCGTCGAGTCAGGACCCATCGCGGCCTTCGGGTGCATCGCTCCTCATGCCGGATACATCTACTCCGGCTCGGTGGCGGGTGCAGTCTATTCGCAACTGGATATTCCGGCGAGTTGCGTGATCTTATGCCCGAATCACACTGGTAAAGGTCATCCGCTCGCGATCATGGCCAGCACGACATGGCAAACTCCACTCGGCGAGGTCGCGCCCGATAGAGAACTAGGCGCTCAATTGCTGCGAAGATTCCCGCTATTGGCCGAGGATAGCGCAGCGCACCACTCCGAACACGCGATCGAGGTTCAGCTTCCCTTCCTGCAGGTGCGTCGGCCAGCGCAACATAAATCGGCACATACATCGGAACATAAATGGGAAAGACCGGAATCGAAGATTGTTCCGATTGCCATCGGCACGAGCGATTTTGATGTACTCAGCGAAATGGGAAGAGCCTTGGGGGATGTGATTGCCGAGCGGCAAAAGGATCGCCACGAAAAAGTTCTGATTGTCGCATCCAGCGATATGAACCACTATGAGTCTGACCGAATTACACGTGCCAAAGATCGCATGGCCATCGATCGCGTGCTGGCGCTGGACGCGCGCGGTCTCTGGGATGTGGTGATGCGTGAAGACATCAGCATGTGCGGGTTCTGTCCCACAGTTGTCATGCTCACGGCCGCAAAACTTTTGGGTGCCAATGCGGCAACGCTGATCAAGTACGCAACTTCGGGTGAGGTTTCTGGCAACTACGATTCGGTAGTCGGCTACGCCGGAATTGTCGTGACTTGAAGTGTCGCATCGGATTACGGCAAAATCACTGCGGCTGCACTTCTAGCCCTTGATTCTGCGGATGCCGAGCGATAGAGTGTCCATGCTCTCGCGAACTCCCACCTTCTTACCCTCACAGGCAGATAACGCGCAATAGCTGCATTGTATGTGCAACTAAAGGCGGTAGTCGGATGGGTACCACAATATGTGGTGTTTTATTACTTGACCCATCCCTGCACTCGCAGTTAGAGTTGGTCAAAGTTCTGGGTGCGTTTCGGGTTTACCGAGCCGCATCCAAAGATTAGACCGGAGGAGGAACCTTTACAGTTAACAGCCGACTGCCAGCAACCCTCGTTATTTGCAGCGCACTCCAGCCAGCGCAAACCGAGTCCACGGACCGTTAGTGTCCGCCCATTGAAGGAGTCATTTTGCTCAAACTCAAAAAGCTGCAAATTCTCGGATTCAAGTCCTTCTGTGACCTCACGGAACTGAAGTTCCATGGCGAAGGCATCGCTGCCATCATCGGGCCGAACGGCTGCGGCAAGTCGAATATTGCTGACGCGATCTCATGGGTGCTGGGCGAGCAGTCGGCGAAGTCGCTGCGCGGTTCGCGTATGGAAGACGTCATATTCTCCGGCACGCGCGACCGCAATCCCACTGGAATGGCAGAGGTCTCTCTCACCTTGATTGATCCCGAGACCTACGGCGGCCCCGATCCCAACGCCCCGACGGAGATCGACATCCAGGATGACCTGCCATCCGCGAGATCAGACGAAAACTGGGATGAAGCAGAGATCCGTGCCCAAGCGGCGGTGGAAACCGAGCGTGCCATTGAAGAAGCTCAACCGGGAAAGACGGAAGGAGTCGAAGCTGAGTCACAGGCTGGCGGCATAAGCGGCGAAGTATCTGCTCAGGAAGTGCCTTCTGGAGAATCTTCTGCTACTACGGCCGTCGCTAGTCCGCAGATCGTTCTCAAAATTCGACGCCGCAAATTCAATCAACAGCAACATCAAGCCGGAGAAATTTCAGTTACGCGGCGCCTGTTCCGCAGCGGTGACAGCGAATACCTCCTCAATGGAAAACTCTGCCGCCTACGCGACATCCAGGAACTATTCATGGGAACTGGGCTGGGGCCAGAGTCTTATGCGCTGATCGAGCAGGGACGCATCGGCCAGATTTTGAGCAGCCGCCCAACCGATCGACGCGCCATCATCGAAGAGGCAGCCGGTATCACCAAATTCAAAACGAAAAAGCGTCTTGCCGAAGCGCGGCTCGAAGATGCCAAGACGAACCTCAACCGCGTTAATGACATTTTCGAAGAAGTCACGCGGCAGATGAATTCGCTCAAACGGCAGGCCAGCAAGGCCGAACGCTACGCCAAATTGCGCGAAGAAATGCGCGCCAAGCTTCGGGTTGTACTCGCCAGCAAGTTCAACCAGATGGGTGAGGAGAGTGTGTCGCTCGATTCCCAGCTCAATCATCTGGGCGAAGAGATTCGCCTTCAGACTGAAAGCGTGCAGCAATCGGAAGCTGAGCACTCCGAGCGAACCCAACGCGGCTATTCGATTGAGACCGAGACCCGCCAGAATCGCGAACGACTGAATGAAATTGCGATCGAGGGTGATCGCGGAAAAGCCCGCATTCACACCAACGAAGAGCGCTGCGCCGAATTGCTGGTTCGCCGCGCCTCCGCCGAGACCGAATTGACGCAGGCTCGAGTTCGATTCACAGCACTGGAAGATGAACGTAACGGTCATCAGCAGTTGCTTGAATCTGCGGCTGCGGATCTTGCAGCGGCGCAGCACGAGCTTGCGAACAGTCAGCAGGAAACGGCGGTGGTGGCCTCCGATCTTGCGTCCCTTGAAAAGCAACAGGAAGTGCATCGCGCTGCGATCCTCGAAACGGTTGGCCGAGCCTCAACACTGCGCAATCAGCTCACGCAATCCGAGGAAAGGCTCGCGGGTATTTGCCGCGAGGAACAACGTCTGCAAGCCGAGATGGCAAATGCGATATCGCAGTCAGAAGCTTTTGGTGGCCAGCGCGGCCAGATTGCACTGGAATTCGAAAGCGTTTCGCAACGCGCTGAAGGGCTGAATGCTGAGATAGCGACCCTACGCGAGACAATCGAGACCAAGCGATCTGTCGAGAGCGAAACGAAAAAGCTCCTCGACTCCATCCGCTCCGAATACGCGACTGCTCTGGGCAAGAAGGGCTCGCTCGAAGCCGTCATCGCCGAACATGGATACTCGACCGAGTCGGTGCGACGGCTGTTTCAATCGGGCGGTCTGCAAGGCGGTAACGCTCCTGCCGGAGTGCTCGCCGATTTTCTCGAAGTCGAACCGCGGTACGAGCGCGTGGTCGAAGATTTCTTGCGCGACGAATTGAACTACATCGTGGTCAAGTCCTGGGACGCCGCTGACGAAGGCCTTCGGCTGCTGCGTTCTGACGTCAACGGACGCGCGACGTTCCTAGTGCATCCCGAAGATTCGCAGGCAAAGTTCTCATTTGTTGCCGATGAGAGTCAGCATTACTCTCCGCTGAATGATACTGTGCTACCACTGAAGAATTCGATTCGCGTGCTCGACGGATTCGGCAAGTCGCTTGAAGTCATTCTGCCGAAACTTGGCAATGGCTACATCGTCCCCGATCCCGCAGTAGCGCGTGAGCTTGCGCTCTCCAGTCCAGACGCGTTCTTCCTCTCGGCCCAGACCGGAGAATGCTTTCACAACGTAACCGTAACTGGTGGCAAGCAACGCAGCGAAGGCCCACTGTCCATGAAGCGCGAGTTGCGCGAAGTGATGCGGCTGCTCGACGAACTGGAACGCGTATTGCGCGAGAAGGAAATTCTCGCGCTCACACTAGGCCGCGAACTAAAGGAACATACTTCTCTGCTTGATCGTCTCGAAGATGAGAAGCGCGAGGCCGATAAGCAGGCCATGACCTCCGGCCATTTGCTCAAACAATTGGACGGAGAAATGACGCGAGTGCGAGAACGTGTCGCGGTCAGCGAGCGGGAGCTCCAGCGGCTCATATCTGAACGTCAAGAGCAGGAAGGCTTAATTACATCGCGTCAAGTGGAGCTGGCTTCGATTGCACAATCACGCACGCATTTCGAATTACAGCTCGCCGCCGGACAAACTCGACTGGCCGAACTGCGCAGCGATCGCGATGCTGCCGTTGAAACTACGTCGCAAAATGCCTCTCGGGTTGCCACTCTAGAAGAGCGCCATCGATCCGCCACTGCGCTGCTTCAGCGGATCGAGACCCTGGTGTTCGAGATGCGGGAGCGTGTTAACGCTTTGCAGTCGCAAATCGAATCAGCCGCCACGGAAATAACGCAACGCCAAAATGAAAATGTGCATCTCGCCGAACAATTGTTGGAGTTCGAAGCCGAGCGCAATGCTGGTGAGGCCCGCGAAGGATTGTTACAGCTCGAGTCGGAACAAGTGCGCGCGCGGTTAATCGAGCTCGAAGCATCGCTTCGAAACACCCGTCAACAGCTTGATCTCGCTCGCGACCGCCGCGGCGAGCTGGCAGCCGCCGCAGCTAAACTGCAGTCCGACCTCCAGCATCTTGCCGACACTTGCCTGAACGACCTTGGCATTGAACGGCCGGTACTAATGGCCGATACCACGATCACGCTCGTCTCGGGAGACGAACTAGCGGCCGAAGATCAGGCGCAACGCGAGATGCGCGCGCGCCTCGATGCCATGGGCCCGGTCAATATGATGGCGCTCGAAGAGTATAAAGAGACTGCGGAGCGCCACCAGTTCCTGGATACACAGCGCAAAGACCTGCTTGACGCGATCTCAGACACCGCCGCCACGATTCGCGAGATCGATCAGGTCTCACGACAAAAATTTGAAGAGGCATTCAACAAGATTAATGAGAACTTCCAGGCGACGTTCCGCAAACTGTTCGGTGGCGGACATGGATTCATGCGGCTCACGGATCTCGACAACAGTGCGGAAAGCGGCATTGACGTAGTAGCATCGCCTCCGGGAAAGAAATTGCAGAATGTATTGCTGCTCTCTGGCGGCGAAAAAGCGCTCACCGCGCTGTCACTGCTGGTAGGAATATTCCAATACACACCGAGCCCGTTCTGCATTCTCGACGAAGTCGATGCCCCGCTCGACGAGGCCAATATCGCGCGCTTCACCGAACTGGTGCGTGAGATGAGCGTGCAGACACAGTTCATCCTGATCACCCACAGCAAGCGGACGATGAGCATTGCACCCGTGCTCTACGGCGTGACCATGCAGGAGCCGGGCGTGTCAAAGCTTGTGTCAGTGCGGTTCGGCGCGGCGTAAATAATAAGCAATAACATGGGCTGAGGCCATGGTTGAACGCCCCCCTCGGGTTAGTAGTTCCGTATACATATGATATACAATGTATACATCACGGCTAAATCGTCGGTTCTCACTCTCCGTCTCGACTCCAAGCTAAAGAAGCAACTAGACCGTTTGTCGAAAGCGATGGACCGCAGTCGTTCTTTCGTCGCAGCGCAAGCGATCCAGGAATTTGTAACGCTGAATGAATGGCAAATCGGCGAAATAAAAAAGGCCCTTGTCGAGGCCGATAGGGGCGACATTGCCAGCGACGAGGAAGTTCAACAAACGGTGAAACGCTGGACGCGGCGTGCGCGTTGAGTGGCTGAGAAGCGCGCTAGCGAATTTGAACGCGGAGGCCGAATACATCTCTCAAGACAGCCCCGCTGCTGCCGCCCACATGGTCACAAAAATCATCAAAGCGGTCGACAACCTTCAGCGCTTTCCCGGCTCAGGGCGCGCCGGTCGCGTGTCCGGTACTCGGGAACTCGTGGTTTCTGGCACTCCGGATATCATTCCTTACCGGGTCCGAGGAGATGCGGTCGTCTTGCTGCGCGTGTTCCACGCCGCTCGCAAGTGGCCTAACCGACTCTGAGAATTGCTGCATCCGCGTACCATTGACGATCGAGTCATGAAGAAAAACTCACTCCCTCTTGACACGTCACGGGCTTTCTAGTTCGTCCTCCAAAAACTCGCTGTCCTTTTTTCCAAAGCCTTCCTCAGTTTTTCCACACCGTGCGCTTTGCAAACCCCGCACTGGACGCCGCTTCTAGCATACACTTTCCGTGTCAACACTTTTCGCTTTAGCCGGGTTCAGTGCTGCGGGAATTAGTAATGGAAAGCATTGACAAATTTTCCCCGACGGCTAGAATACGCGAAGTTTTCAACCGGTGATTTTAGAAATGAGCCCCGAAATTTTGGATTCCGTCCTGCTTCGAACCGACTACCCCGAATTGGAACTGCATGCCAGCGGCAAAGTCCGCGACGTCTATAATCTGGACGCCGATCACCTGCTTTTCGTAGCCACCGACCGCATTTCAGCGTTTGATTACGTTCTCGCTACGGGCATTCCACACAAAGGGCGGGTACTGACGCAGATTTCGCTTTTCTGGTTCGACTTTCTCAAAGACATTGTTCCTAACCATTTCGTTACCGCCGATGTAAATCGCTATCCGGCCGCGATTCGCCAGCATGCCGATGAACTTCGGGGCCGCTCCATGATGGTGATGCGCGCCGAAATGTTTCCCGTCGAGTGTGTCGCGCGCGGTTATCTTTCAGGCTCAGGATGGAAGGAATACAAAGCAACGGGCAGTGTGTGCGGTATTAAACTTCCCGCAGGATTGAAAGAATCCGACCAACTGCCGGAACCAATCTTTACCCCAGCAACGAAAGCGACGACCGGTCACGATATCAACATTTCGTTCGAAGAAATGTGCAAACTGGTCGATCCTGAACTGAGCCGAAAACTTCGCGACCTCACTTTGCGAATTTACAAGAAAGCCGCCGATTACGCGCGACAACGCGGCATCGTCATTGCCGACACCAAGTTTGAATTTGGGCAAACCGCCAAAGGCATCACGCTGGCGGATGAAGTTCTCACACCGGATTCCTCGCGCTTCTGGCCAGCCGACAGTTATCAACCGGGCAAAGTCCAGGATTCCTACGACAAGCAGTATGTAAGGGATTACCTCGAAGAAATTCGCTGGAACAAACAACCACCCGCGCCTGCCCTTCCCCAAGAAGTTGCGCGGCGGACAAGCGAAAAGTACCTCGAGGCTTATCGCCAGCTGACGGGGCGCGAGTTGGAGATTTAGTGGCCGTCCGTTCGAATCGTTGCCTGGATTACGAACGATGAACGCGGCGGACTGGATCATCTTAGGATTTCTCGCGTTTTCCGTCGCTGGCGCAGCCATTGGAGGCTTCTTTTTTGAAGCCTTCCAATTGGCTGGATGGGTCGTAGGCTATCTGCTGGCCGCCTGGCAGTATCCGCGACTGGCAGAGTGGTTTGCGCCCCATCTGAAATCGCATTGGGTAGGCCAGATGGTGGCTTTTCTTGTTATTTTTTTCGCTGTGCTCGTGCTTGCAGGTTTTGTCGGACGATTGGCGCGATGGTTGATGAAAAAAGCCGCCTTGAGCGCGATCGATAGGGTTTTAGGCGGCGTTCTAGGTCTGGTGCGGGGAATTCTCGTTGCTGCAATTGTGCTTACCGCCGCAGCCGCTTTCGAGCCCGCTGCGGGGTGGCTGGCGCAATCGCAGTTGGCTCCTTACTTCCTGGTGGGAGGAAGGGCTGCAATTTGGTTAGCGCCGACGGAACTGCGTCAGCGTTTTTATCATGGTTTGGATTACATGCGGCAGGCGCACGACTCGACTGGAAAGACGAGCCTTGGGGAAGTGGCTCCGTCGAGGTAACGCTTTGTTGTGCATCCGCGCAAGGTCAGACGTTGCTGACCTGTAAAAGTTCGGAATCGAGGAAACGGTGAAAGATCAACTGGAAGCGCTTATTCTTCAAATGTACAAAAGCAACATCCTCTATTCGGAAGCCGTTCGCGAGTTCAAGAAGCGCTTTATCATCACCGTGCTGGAGGAAAATCGCGGCAATCAGTGCAAGGCTGCGCGACAACTCGGCATGCACCGAAATACTCTCAGCCGCACCATGCAAGAGCTCAAGATTGAGGTGCGTACGTTACGCGCGGGGGCAAAGCGTCCGCCAAGTAGCGCGCGTCCAGTTACGCTGGAGAGAAAACAGGCGCGCTGACTAGCCCACATGCAATGCAAAAGGGCGGTCCCGCCCTTTTGAGTTTCCAACCAGTTGTATCAGTCTCTCCGGAGCCAGTGGTGTGCCAGGGGAGGGTCATTCGCTTGCGGAGAGGGAAAGTGTCACTCATAGAGCGCCGCCTCTGAAATAAAAGCGAAAATGAAGATAAATGTGCGAGCGAACGTGAAAATTTGCCGAGCGCTGACGTGCGTGGAGTTGTAGCTGAGTGAAGCTAACAGGATATACTTCCGGCGGTGCGCTATCTATTAATTTTGTTCATGTGGTCGTCGCTGTCTCCGTCTAAAGCGGCTTGCGTGCAAGTCAACGATTTATCCCCCAGCCCTCCTCCCGACGCTTTTGAAGCAACCATTGTTGCCCGGGGGATTAACATCGGGAAAGATTTCGTTTGGATTGGAACAGAAGGTGCGACGTACATTGCCGAAAAATATGGCGTCGGACTGGTAAAGCAAAGCCGGTATCTGTTCGATTCGGAGAAGATACCTCTTCGCATAGATATCAACGCGCTGGAAGAGGGTGCGCAAGAACATTTCTCGATCGTCAACAAGCGGGCTTCCTGGAGAAGTGCTGCAGAGGTAGGCAGTGCTGATACAGCGCACAAGTTTTTCGTTTCGCGCTATGGTACTCCTGTTGAAAAAGCGCTGTTAGCTGGCGCGCTTCTCAAGAACAGCGGCATGCTGGAACTTTTACCTAGCGGCACCGCTACCATCAAACGCATCCAGGAGTTGGACGTTCACGCTACCGACAAAACTCAGCGAGTCTACCTGTACGCGATTTCAGGCCTCGACTTCACTCCTGTGTATGTATGGCTTACTGCTTCGGGAGATTTCTTCGCTGAGGGCGATCGTTATTACATGACGATCCAACGTGGATACGAATCTTCGATCCCTAGCATAAACAGCGCCCAGGACGAAGCTAGGTTCAATTACTTGCACACTTTGAACGAGAAACTGTCCCATCGTCCAGAGGGCGATTTGATCTTCCAGAATATCGCTGTCTTCGACTCTCAAAATGGCAAGACCTTAAAGGGTCGAACTGTGGTCATCAGCGGAAATCGTATTTCGTCAATCTCTCGGAATCGGACTCAAAAGTGGTCTGCGACCGCGACGATCATCGACGGTACAGGCAAAACCTTGCTTCCCGGTCTTTGGGACATGCACCAGCACGTTAGCGGAAACGAGCCGCTGCTCGACATAGCGGCAGGCGTCACCACAGTGCGCGATCTCGGAAACATTAACGACTTACTGACTGCAAGGCGCAGAAGCATCGATGAAGGTGAGGAGATTGGACCAAGAATCATTCCGGCCGGATTCATCGATGGTGCCGGACCCGGGAGTGGCTCCTATGGTCTCCGCGTAGCGTCCGACGCTGAAGCCCGTCATGCCGTAACGGAGTACGCTGATCAGGGATATCGACAAATCAAGATATATGGCTCGTTGAATCCCCAACTGGTTCCCGTTGTGATCGATGAGGCCCATAAGCGGGGCATACGCGTGAGCGGCCACATCCCCGCTGGTATGACTGCCGCCGAATGCGTTCGGTTGGGCTTTGATGAGATTCAACACATGTATTTTGTGTTTCTGAACTTCATGCCCGATGTTAAGAAGACGAATACGCGAGAGCGGTTCACTGCGCCAGCAGAACGGGCTGCAGATATAGATTTGAGCTCAGCTGAAGTAAAACAATTTCTTGCACTGCTGAAATCGCATCAAGTTGCGATCGATCCTACACTGAATATTATCAACGATATGTTGACGGGCAGCCCGCGAGAGGTCGAGCCTACAGCTGCTCCGATCGCCAACCGCCTCCCAGGTCAAGTGTTGCGTACTTTGATGGGTGATGGTTTGCCTAATGCTGAACAACACACCGAACGTTATGCGAGGTCTTTTGCGGCCATGAAAAAGATGTTGAAAATGCTTTACGGCCAAGGAATCCAAATTGTCGCTGGCACGGATTCTCCTCTCGGAGGCTTTGCATTGGACGCTGAACTCGAACTTTATGAGCGGTCAGGTATTCCTGCGAAAGACGTATTGCGCATAGCGACATTGGAGGCAGCGAGGGTAATGAAACAAGATCGACAGCTAGGTTCCGTGTCGCCGGGAAAGCTCGCCGACGTTATCGTGGTAGACGGCGATCCTTCTCATCATATTAGCGAGATACGAAAGGTCTCTCTTGTTGTCAAGAACGGTATCGTTTATGACTCTCGTGAAATCGAGCATCAGATCGGGATGAATTCCAGACCAGAACTCGAGAGGAATACCCCACCAACTAGCGCACCCGACCGATACCACGAACGAGAAAAAAAGATTCGCTCGTCTACGGGGATAGAGGGTCGCGATGAAAAGTTCGACGAAAACATCGTGGCTCCTTTAAGTCATTCGCATGCAAAAAGGGCGGTCCCGGCATGGGACCGCCCTTTTGCGTTTCGCTACTTTCGGTTCTAGTGCGCCGCCGGCTTCTTGTGGGTCGCTGCGGGCTTTTTCGGTGCCGCTTTCACCAGCAGTGCTCCCTTGTCCATCACCATCTGAAATGGCTTTGGAGTATAGGATTCCGGCGTCCCTTCGAACTGGAAATCGGTATCAACCTTCGGCATTTTGCTCGCCGGGATTCCCGCCGTCATCGTCAGATCGATATCAGCGCGCTTGGCATCGATGTCGTCCTGGCTGCCAGCCAACATCAACTTGCTCGATGACTCGATCGAGATGACGTGAGCGACCATCTGCAGCGGTTTCCCCTTCAAAACGCCCCAGACCTTCTCAGCATCCTCGGGTGTGCCTTCGGAAAGAACCAACTGCCACTCGGCGAAGCTCATCTCCTCGACTTTTTTGCTCTTGACGAGATCCGCAGCCTGCTGTGCCGGAGTTGGCGGTACGTATTGGGCGATGGTGAAATTGGGCGGAGGCAAAGGCGTTGAGGCTGCTTGAGAGAGCAGGTTTGTCCATCCCTCTTCACTTCCGTGGTATTTCACGTATCTGCTCTTGCCGAACTTCGCGATTTGGTCCTTCCCTGCTCCCTGCGCGAGAGCAGCGGCACGCGCGATAAAGTAAAGTCCGTCCACGTCCTTTTCTGCCGGACCGGGCGCCAGGTACGAGAGCGCCAAATCATAAACATTCAGCAGATTAGTCGGATCGGCTTCCACCGCGGGACGCAGATACTGCTCGGCCTTAGCGAAGTCCTTAGCGTTGTAAGCGGCTATGCCTGCGGCGCTATTAAAAATATTCGTCGTCTGAGTTTTCAGCTTATTCCAGTCAGCATCGGTCGTGTCTGCGGGTTTGGCCGCGGTCTGCAAGCACTGCAACCCCTTCTCGCCGGCCTGGCCTGCTTCGGTAAAGTTCTGTGCCGCATTCTGCCCGGCCACGCCCATAGCCTGCTTGGTGTACGCCACTAACGCCAGGGCGCGAATGTTGCACGGATTTGCCTGCAACACTTTCTGCGCCGTTTCCAGCATCTTGGCTTGGTTACCAGTTTGCTGGTAGGCAGCCATCAGATACGCAAGCGCATCTTCCTTCATCACGCTGTTTGGATATTGCGTCAAGAATGCTTCCAGCCCACTGACCTTGGCGGCAGGATCCGTCTGCTGCACGGCACCGACGTACGCGTTATATTCCGCCGGATCCTTGATCTCTTTCTTCTGTGCCGGGGCGGACGGTGCACTTTGTTGTGGCGCGCCCGCCGCTGGAGTTGCGCTCTGGGGTGTAGACGTCTGAGGTGTAGAAGTCTGAGGTGTGGAACTGCTAGGCGCCGTCGTTCCGGGGGCCGGGTTTTGCTGCGACGCAGGTTGAGCGGGCGCGGCGGTTTGAGCGAGGGCGGTAACCGTGGCTACCAGCAACATCGCGAGAACAATCTTCTTCATTCCTATGGCTCCTTAACTCTTCGGGGAAGCTGGAGTTGATGTACTGTCCGATTTCGGTCGTACCCGGCGTCGGGCTTTGCAACCTATGACTGCATAACAATCCAAACAATGTTCCCAAACAATGTTCGGCAGCCGGTCTAAAGGCCGCAGCCTGGCATTATTCCGGTGAGCGGATTATATGGATGTCCTCCCGCTAAGGCAAGCAACTTGGCTCGCATCAGGCTCCGCACACTCTCGAAAGGAGAACTTAAAATTCGGACTCTCCTCCTCCGATCAAAACGCAATCCAACCTTTAAGATGCACAATACAACCTGTGCGTCATAACGTGGCAACACAATTGCCGCGCCGAGCAGTTATGTGCTTACGCGGCTCAGGAGTCGCCTGTGACGAATAATGCTTTTAGAGTACCGTTGGCCGGGCAGGTCGCCGTTGTAACCGGTGCGGGAGGGGGCATAGGGCGCGCCATCAGCCTGAAACTTGCAGAGCTGGGAGCCCATATTGTTCTGTGCGGTCGATCACGCTCAGCACTCGAAGAAACCGCAGCTGCGATCCAAGAATACTCAAAACGTCCTACCGAAGAACACTCTACCCGGGAAACGCCCGGCAAATCTCTTAAACAATCTTCCGTAATCGAGTGCGACGTCACCAGCCGCGCGTCCGTCGAAGCAACGGCTAAACAGATCGAGACCTCGTTCCACCGGACCGATATCCTCGTCAACAACGCAGGTATCGCAGGAGAGCCGGGCCCACTCCATCAACTCGCCCCCGAAACCTGGGATGACGTGCTCAATACCAATCTGCGCGGCGCCTACTACTGCATCCGCAGCTTCGCTCCAATGATGATTAAAGACGGCATTGGACACATCATCAACATCTCGTCTCTCGTCGGCAAGAACCCAGTTCCTAATCTCTCTGCCTACGCTGCTTCGAAATGGGGATTGAATGGTTTGAGCTACTCAGTTGCCGAGGAACTGCGTCCACATAACATTCGTGTGTCGGTTATCTGCCCTGGCTCGGTGCACACTGAATTCAGCCCGCATTCTGGGAAAAATGCCGAGAGGATGTTGCAACCATCGGATGTTGCTCACGCTGTGGCGATGATCGTCACACAAGCCCCGCAGTCTTTCGCCAGCGAAATCTTGTTGCGGCCCACCCAAAAACCGTAGAACCCTATTTGCAAGGGCGAACCATCAATGGAGGTTAGAAATATTGGCTACACCCGACCAGAGTGAGCCTGATCCTCTTGCTACAGACCGCGATCTAGAAGCGACACGTGGAAGCTGTGAACCTCTACATTAGTCTTTAAACAAACTATCAAACGCCGCGCGGGCATCGTTGGGACGCTGACTGCCTTTGCTGGAGGTTTCTTTCTCCACCATTACACGGATGGAATAAAGCGGGCAGTCGTTGAGCTTGTCTTTCGGCGAGATTCGGGCTGGAATTGGCTGGTTGCATTCAAAGCGGCTGGAGGGGTCGAAGTGTTCACACTGTTTGCAGGCGTGCAGAGCGAAACCGCACTTTGGGCATTGTCCGACGGGATTGGCGAGATTCTGTAGCAGCGCACCACACTCCGCGCAACGCGACACGGTTCGAGTTCCCGGCATGTTCAGAGGACGCGGTCCAAAGGTGTTTTCTTTCCTCGGTGCCGGCGGCTTTTCGAATTCTTTCTTACGGCTCCCACCAGAATCCTGATAGCCGCGTTGTCGATACTTCGGGTCAGACAATAGCCGCCTCCTAAAAAATTGCCTCATTCTGCTCTTTTCGCAGACCTAGCACAAGTGTCCTTCTCCAAGATTTGTCGATTGTTCTTGATTGACACTATTTGCCGGCGGATTTTTATCTTTGAGAGCTGCAGCCAACCCTCCTGAAGTTAAAACCCTCTAAAATTTAACTTGCGAGCGACGGCGCACGAATGGCTCCGTTAATGGCTCGGAAAATTGTGTTTCATATATCTGGATGCTACCATCCGATATAGAAGAAATGAGGAGGTAGTTATGGCAGATCGAGATGGCGGCGGTTTTGTGTGGTTTTTGGCTGGGCTCGGCGTAGGAGCTGCGGTCGGATTGCTGTATGCTCCGCACTCCGGCGAAGAAACACGGGAAGTGCTTTTGTCGAAGGCGCAGGAAGGCTCCGAAAAGGCGCGCCAGCAGGCTCGGAAAGTAAAGGATCAAGCGGGCGAGTGGGTCGATCGCGGGCGAGAAGTTTTGAATCAGCAGAAGGAACAGATTCGAACGGCGTACGAGGCTGGCCGACAGACGTATAACGAGACCACGACAGCGGGCGCAGAAAAGGCTAGAAATCTTTAGCCTTCAGGGGCAGCGCAGGAGCAGCAGCTATGGATGACAATCTCTTAAGAATTTTCATTGCGGTGACGTCGATTGCGGTGCTGATTCAGGCCGGAATCCTCGTCGCACTCTTTCTAACTGTGCGCAAAAGCGCAGCAAAGATGGAAGCGCTCGCTGAAGAGGTGAAGGTCAAAGCCATGCCTTTGATCCAAACGGTGCAAGCTTCCGTCGTCGAGTTGCGTCCCAAGATCGAGGAGATTACGGCCAAGGTCGCCGAAATCAGCGCAAGCGTTGCGGACTCTACCACAACTGTGAAGAACCAGATCAACCGGATCGATGCCACGATTACCGACACGCTCGATCGCGCCCGCCTGCAAGTGATTCGAGCGGATGAATTGCTCAGCAAGGCAATCGACAAAGTGGAACAGACGACTGAAGCTGTTCAGCGAACGGTGACTTCTCCTCTGCGTCAGGTTAACGGCATAGTGGCGGCGATTCACACCGGAGTCGAGGTCTTCATGGGACAAAAGAAACGGCCGCGAAACGGCGCAGGCGCACCGCAGGACGAGATGTTTATTTAGCAAAGTTCATTTAGCGACGCTTATTAGACTCTGCCGATCCAGAATAAGGTGGCGCACAGAAGAGGGTGCGCCACCTTCACTATTTACTCAACTTTTTCACTAGTCTTCTTCCCCTCCGCCTTGGACTCGCTCACTTTTCACATCCGGCACGTAGATCGAATGAACGTTTTGTTCCGCGGCTAGCTTCTGGAAGACGGTAATGTCCGCGTTCCGCACCTGCTCCCACCGGGACAGTAACTCGTCGGTCTCTTTCTTCAACTTGTCGAACTCCCGATACTGCGCTTCAGTTGGAGCAGAGTCAGCGAAGCCCGACACCGACATAAAGAGAAACGCCAGTTTCGCGTCGATTCCAGGCGCGTAAGCCAGGGAGTCTTCGCTGGCGCTGATTTTGAAGTTAATCAGCGGATCGCGGACGGCGATCAACTTCCCATCCAGCGAGCTTGCGCCATCGACCAAGACCTTCGAGGAATCATTTCCCGCGAGACGCCTCTTAAGACCCGTCAGTTGTTCATGAACGTCCTGAATCTGGTTGACTGCGTCGTAGACACGATTTAACTGCTCGCGAAGGTCCATCTGCAGCTTAAACTGCTTCTCCAGGTCCGCCTGCGAGGTGCTGACTCTAGGGTCGATCTTGACGTCCAATGGAGCGGTCAGCGTTTTCCCATTGACGATCAGACGAACCTGGTAGTTTCCCGGCAATGCCAACGGCCCGTGCGCACCCTCGCCATATTCCCAGAGGTAATAATCCGGCACACGATTCGCCTCCTCGTAGTGCAGATCCCACACGAAACGATTCAGACCCTCTTCCGGCTTTATTTGCTTTTCTGGTTTTTTGTCATCGGGATCGCGCGGCTCATCCGGTGTTTCAAATCTCTTGCTGGAATACTTGCGGATCACGGTCCCCGAGGAATCTAAGATTTCGATTTTCACTTCCGCTTTGAATTCATGCGACGTTTGTTTAGTCGCGTCCGGTTTCGCACCTTCCGGCTTCGGCGCCGGCTTCAAGTAGTAATAAATCACCGCGCCATTGGGTGGATTCTTTCCCGCAAAAGCGAGGCGAGATGGTGAGGCCTCTCCGGTGTGAACGCGATATGCAGATGCAGGCTTATATAAATGCACATCCTCTGCCGCTACGGAATCCGCAAACTGGCGGAGCGGCGAGACATCATCTAGTATCCAGAAGGAGCGACCGTGCGTCGCCAGCACGAGATCTTCATTCTTGATGACTATGTCGTGTACTGGAACATTCGGAAGATTGAGTTGCATGGAGCGCCAGTGCACCCCATCATCGAAGGAAACGTAGATGCCGCGCTCGGTTCCAGCGTAGAGCAACCCTTTTTTCTTCGGATCCTCCCGCACGGCGCGAATAAACGTTCCGTCTGGAATCCCAGTGCTGATGCGCGTCCAAGTTGATCCGTAATTGCTTGTCTTATAGACATAGGGTGCGAGGTCGTCATTCTGGTGACGATCGACGGCGACATAGGCCGTGCCGGCATCATGCGGCGATGCTTCGATCAGACTGATACGGCTCCATTGAGGAAGATCCTTGGGCGTAACGTTGCTCCAACTTTTTCCTTCGTCACGTGAAACCTGAACCAGACCATCATCGGTGCCTGCCCAGATCAATCCTTTAGTCAGGGGAGATGGGGCAATGGAAAAAACCGTGTCGTAATATTCCGTACCCGTATCATCCACAGTAATCGGACCGCCCGAAGGTTGTTGTTTCGATTTGTCATTACGAGTCAGGTCGCCACTGATCGCTTGCCAGTGAGTCCCTCCGTCGCTAGTCTTGAAAACCCGCTCGCCTCCGTAGTAAATCGTGTTCGGATCTTGCGGCGAGATCACAATGGGTGCGGTCCATTGAAAGCGGTGATCAAGTGAAGCCGCGCCTCGCGCGTCACTGAGTTCCGGCCATACAGCGATGTTCTTGACCTGATTGGTGCGATGGTCAAAGCGCGTAATGTTGCCCTCATAATCTCCGGCGTAAACAATATTGGGATCATTCGGATCTGGCGCGATGTAGCCTGCTTCCCCGCCGCCCACCGGATACCAGAGGTCGCGCCCGATGAAGCCGTCATCGCCGCGACTGGCGATTGCGACCGTGGAATTATCCTGTTGCGCACCGTACACGTAGTAAGGCGACCGCGTGTCGGTGGTGACGTGGTAAAACTGCGCGGTTGGCTGGTTATCTTCCCGCGTCCACGACTTGCCACCATCGAGACTCACGGTGACGCCGCCGTCGTTCGAAGCGATCATTCTTTTTGTATTTCTTGGATCAATCCAAAGACCGTGGTTATCGCCGTGTGGAACTTTTATTTTATTAAAGTGGCGTCCTCCGTCGGTTGACTTGAAGAATTCGACATCCGCAACATAGAGCGTATTCGCGTCCTGCGGATCGCTAATAACGTGCATGTAATACCACGCGCGCTGGAACAATGTATGGCTACCGTTCACCAGATCCCAGCTATCGCCACCGTCATCGGAGCGGTAGAGCCCTCCGGCCTCTTTAGCCTCGATGATGGCGAACACCCGGTCAGAGTTTGCCCCCACAGCCAACCCAATGCGTCCGTACGGACCTTTAGGAAGGCCATGTTCTTCCAGGCGCTTCCACGTGCTACCTCCATCAGTCGACCGATAAATGCCACTGCCGGGACCGCCGCTTGAGAGCGTCCATGGAGTTCGCCGCGCCTCCCAAAGCGACGCAAACAAGATGTTGGGATTTTGTGGATCGAAAGCGATATCGATCGCTCCAGTGTTCTCGTCTTTGTAGAGCACCTTCTCCCAATTCTTACCTCCGTCGCTCGTACGGAAAACTCCACGCTCTGCATTTGGACCAAAGGGATGACCCAGCGCAGCGACAAAAACGATATCTGGATTGCGTGGATTCACAATCACCTTGCCGATGGCCCGAGAATCTTTCAGTCCAATGCTCTTCCAGGATTTTCCAGCGTCCACTGATTTCCAGACACCGTCGCCATGGGAGATGTTGCCGCGAATGCAGGCTTCGCCAGTACCGACGTAGACCACGTTGGGATCAGAAAGAGAGACTGCGATACTGCCGATAGAAGGAGATCCATCCTTATCAAAAATCGGCGACCAGGTATTCGCGCCGTCGATCGACTTCCATACACCGCCGCCGGTCGAGCCGAAATAGTACGTAGTCGGATCGCCGGGGATGCCTGCTGCAGTAAGGGAGCGACCGCCCCGAAATGGACCTATGGAACGATATTTCATTCCCTTAAAGAGCGGGTCCTCGTTCTTCTCCTCTTTCTCTTTCTCTTTGTTCTGATCATCGGCTCCGCTGCTATCTTTGGACGCGTTCTTTTGCGTGGCGTCGGTTTTGCGGTACCCCTCTTTCTGCTGGGAAAAAGTCGGGATGGTTAAAGCAAGGACGAATAAGGAAAGGACTGCGCGCGCATGCGCTTTTTGCATCATTGATTTTAACGCCCCCCAGGGAAGAATCTGTCGTCGCTAATGGTAATGCTTGAAGCATGAAACGTCCAAACTGATAGCTGCCTGATCCTGGCATCCCGCGGATTAGCGCATCGCTAAATTCTTCGCCGTGTTTACCTCAAGCGCTTTCAATTTCCTGTATGCGTACCCTAATGGTTAACAATCCAGGAACATATCCTTGTTTGTTCGTATGCAATGCCGCCTAAAATGTTTCAAACATTTCCTTGTTGACTTGTTTGAAACGGAACCAGGCGAAGATGCAACAACAATTTTCATCCAACGACGTTATCGCGCTAACCGGCATCACGGCGCGGCAACTGCAATGGTGGGATGAACAGAAGATTGTCTCGCCAGCGAGAGCCGGTCATCGCCGGGTCTACAACTGGGACGAACTTGTCACAGTAGCCGTTATTTGCCAATTGCGACGGCGTGGATTCTCGCTGCAGCGCATGCGCAAGGTAATTTTCTTCCTGCAAAAAGAATTTGGCACCGATCTGGCCGCTTCGGTGAGTTCATCTTCCGAATATCACTTGTTGACGGATGGCACGCATTTGTATTTGCGGACTTCCGCACGCCAAGTCGTGGATCTCCTAAAAAATGCGCGGCAGCCAATGTTCGATATCTGCCTGAGTGACGAGGTGCGAAGAGTTCGAGGCGAAATTCAGACCCGTAAAAAGGCCGCGAGTTCAGAACAGTTCCGGCACTTACGCCGGCTGAAGAAAGCCTAAACAGAAAGCGGGGGAAGCATGATGATCGGCGAATTGAGCATTATCAACGAGTGGATTCCCGAACAAATGGAACCCGGTACCGTGTTTGTGCTGGAGAATGCAGGCGAAGTAGGGGAGCGGGAAGATCCTTATTGGGCGGTGCTATCGTGCCCTTCATGCGGAATGCTGGGATTAATAACGCGCAAGCAGATGGCCGGGTTGTTGCCGACGATCTGCGGCTCCAGTGTGTGCTCGGCGCAATTCTTTATCAAGGATGAAGAGATTACGCCGCGGAAACCGTTCTGAATTTGTTATTGTCGTTTGTCATTGGCTAAGGGAAGGTTTTCGGTTCGGAAAACTTCACCGGCACCTGCTCTACAATCTCGATATCAAATCCTTCCAGCGCTGCCACCCTCCGTGGATGATTCGTTAACAGCCGGATCCGCTTTAAATTCAGGTCGGAGAGGATTTGGGCGCCCAGCCCAATCTCGCGATGAATCTTTCGTTCGCTCTCCGGAAGCGAGGGCGAACGCCGCTCTTGATGAAATGTCAGGAATGACTGATCGCCAACTTTCTCTGTGGAGAAGCCCTTCGATGTCTGATGAAGATAGATCAGCGCGCCTCGTCCCTCTTCGGCGATAGTTTTCATGGAGGCCTCCAGAGTCTGATTGCAATCGCAGGCCGTAGCGCCAAAGACGTCACCCAACAGGCAATGCGCATGCATGCGAACCAGGACCGGTGTCGACGAATCGTTAACGTCTCCGCGAATTAATGCCATGTGGGAGCCGCCGCCTCCAACTTCGCTTTCATAAGCAATGAGACGAAACTCCCCGTGTTTGGTGTCGACTAGCGCTTCGCCGACGCGATGGACGTAACGCTCATGCTGCATGCGATACCGGATCAACTCCGCCACGGTCAGCATTTTCATGTCATGAACGCGGCAGAATTCGATCAGGTCGGGCACGCGAGCCATGGTGCCATCGTCTTTCATGATTTCGCAGATGATTCCTGCAGGAACCAGGCCTGCAAGACGAGCCAGGTCTACCGAGGCTTCGGTTTGGCCGGCGCGAACCAGCACTCCTCCCTTACGAGCACGCAACGGGAAGACGTGGCCGGGACGGGCGAGATCGGATGGGCGGGTCGCAGGATCAATTGCCACTTTAATGGTGCGCGCCCGATCATAGGCCGAGATTCCGGTGGACACTCCGTCGCGAGCGTCAATGGCTTCGCAAAAAGCAGTGCCATATTGCGCCGTGTTCTCGCTGGTCATGGGGCCAATGCGCAAGTGCTCAAGGCGCTCCTCAGTCATGGCAAGGCAAACCAAGCCCCGTCCGTAGCGGGCCATAAAGTTAATGGCTTCGGGGGTGACTTTTTCGGCTGCCAAGGTTAGGTCGCCCTCGTTTTCGCGATCCTCGTCGTCGATGACGACGATCATGCGGCCAGCGCGGATTTCTTCGATTGCGGTAGGAACGTCGGTGAAGGGTGAGTTAGATGTCATATGACTGCCGCCTAGCCAGGACATGACGTTAAAGCCGGTAGGTCATGTGCTCAATAACAATAGGAAAGGGTCGCCGTAGCGACCCTTTTCCGACCACTTCCCACAGTTACAGGGTAGATTCAATCTCAAATCCCCAAGCTTCCAGCAAAGGCTCGGGAATGTATTTGGAATTCTTGTTGCGGCGGGCCCACTCGCGCAGCCGGGTTGACCGCAAGTATTGGTCGGGGGAGAGCTTATACTCGTGCACGACCTGCTCGAACTCGGTGATGGTAGGAACAACCGGGCCGATGGGCTCGGGTTTGCCCCAGTTCGGATTTCCGCGTCGCTTAGCCATGAAAATAGACCCTCATAATTTGGGATAAAGACTTTCTGTCGTGACCCTAAAATGTTAGATTCCTGCGACCGTCCAAGGGATTCACGCAGTACAAGGAAAAGCAAGAGGTGATATCCAGACGATACATTCCCTCGGAAGATATTGATAATAATAGGTTTTATAGGTCTTGTCAAGAGAAAACTGGTTGGCTGATTACCGCTAGTAGTATCCCCTTTGTCAAGAGGGAGTTGCGCACAGCGGCACCACCGACCCGATTTGGAATCCCGAAGAGATCAGAAGCGCCTTCATGGCGCTTCGAGGGCATCGCAGGTACCGAGGTGACCAGGGTAACCCCGAATTCCAGCCATGACGTTGACCCTCTATTCCCCGTAGCCGTAAAGTTCGAACGGGGGACTTCGATCTTATGTGATCGGTCCCCTTCGAATAGACCCCTCATTTGAATATTCAACGGCCGTCTGGCGTGGTTCTGTCCACGACGGAAGCCCGATTGAAATGAAGATGTGAGCATGAATCTGAAGTCTCTGCTCCTTAGCTCGGACGAAAAAACCGTGCGCATCCTGCGCCGGGTTCTCAGCGACCTCGAGATTGGCGTCGAGCACTGTGCCGCCTCAGACGAAGCGCTCCGAAGAATAACTCGCAGCCGGTTCGAAGCCATCATTGTAGACTCGGCGAGCGTTGCGGACGCAGCCAGCGTGTTGCGCGCGGCGCAGGCCGCTCCTGTCAACAAACGCGCACTGGCTATTGTGCTGGTCGAATCTACGGTGGGGCTGAAGGGTGGATTCGATATGGGAGCACATTTCGTGCTCCATAAACCATTGGCCGTGGAACGGGCAAAGTCGAGTTTCCGCGCGGTTCGGGCCCTTATGCGGCGTGAACGGCGGCTACAAATGCGCGTCCCCGTGCAGGTTCCGGTTGAATGTCAGGGCGCAAATCACTACAAGGCCAGAACTCTTGACCTGTGCGAAGGGGGAATGGCACTCCAGTTTACCCGACGTGTAACCAACGAAAGTACCCTCCGCTTTACCCTCGAATTGCCGGGGATGGCCGCTAAACTCGAGATAGTGGGAGAGTTGGCGTGGGAAGGCCACGACGATCAGGCTGGGGTCCGCTTCAAGAACGCCACCGACGAACAGCGCAAGGCTTTGCGGGAGTGGCTGTCCACCCATCTTCCGGTGGCCGAACAAGAAGAACCTCTAAACTGCCGCCTCACCGATTTAAGTTTAGGCGCATGCTACCTCACGACAGATTCACCTTTCCCAAGAGGCACGCGAGTCATCCTCTCAATTAGGAGCGGCGACCTTGAACTGCACGCCGGCGGCGTGGTCTTGGTAATGCACCCTGAATTTGGTATGGGCGTCCAGTTCATGCAGTCGACGACCGAACAACGGGAACACGTCCATCGCATGATCAATGCACTGCGGGCAAGCGGGGATAAATCTCCGCAGCTTCAAGTTGAGGCAGACGGCCTGGAAACGCGATCTCCGGGCGACAGTTTCGACCGCCTTCAGGTTCTTGCCAACCAGGTTTCCGAAACCGATGTTCCGGGCGGAGAGGACTCGGGCACTGGGGATGTGCTTGTTGATCTTTTCCGCGACAAATACCAGGAGCCAGTAGAAACTTTCCTGCAGCAGATGCGGGAACAGAGAGCGGCGGCACACGCAGCTGGCTCTCATTAAGAATACCCGCGCCGCGTTGTGCTATACCTCGTCTTGCTCCTTCAGTTTCGCAATCACTCCAAAGTCTTCCAGCGTAGTGGTGTCGCCCTTTACTTCCCCGCTACTGGCCAACTCTCTTAGCAAGCGGCGCATGATCTTCCCGCTCCGCGTCTTGGGGAGCATGTCGGTAAAGCGGATGTCATCGGGCTTCGCGAGCGCGCCAATCTCCTTTGTGACCCACTTCTTGAGTTCTTCTTTTAAGGTGGGCGTCGGCTCTACCCCATGCTCCAACGACACGAAGGCGCAAATGGCCTGGCCTTTGATGTCATCGGGCCGGCCAACTACCGCCGCTTCCGCGACCTTTTCATGCGCCACCAGCGCCGATTCGACCTCCATCGTGCTCAGCCGGTGGCCGGAAACGTTGAGCACATCGTCGACGCGACCCATGATCCAGTAATAGCCGTCCTTATCTTTGCGCGCGCCGTCGCCGGTGAAATACGTCCCCGGAATCTGCGACCAATACTGCTGCACATAACGATCAGGGTCGCCATAAATCGTGCGAAGCATGGAAGGCCAGGGCTTGCGAATCACAAGGTAACCGCCCGATCCCAGCGGCACGGGCTTACCCTCCATGGTCACAATTTCCGGTACTATTCCGAAGAATGGCTTGGTCGCTGAACCTGGCTTGGTTGGGATCGCTCCCGGATGCGGCGTGATCATGATGGCACCGGTTTCTGTCTGCCACCAGGTATCGACGATGGGGCACCGATTATGCCCAATCTGTTCGCGATACCACATCCAGGCTTCGGGATTGATGGGTTCACCGACTGTCCCGAGGAGCCTTAGGCTCTCCATCTTATGCTTTTTCGGCCACTGATCGCCCCACTTGGCAAACGTGCGAATGGCGGTGGGTGCCGTGTAAAAAATATTGACCTGATGGCGGTCGATGATCGACCAGAAGCGGTCTGGCTCGGGAAAATTCGGCGCTCCCTCGTACATGAGGCTGGTAGCGCCACACTGCAAAGGCCCGTATACGATATAGCTATGTCCGGTCACCCACCCGATGTCGGCGGTGCACCAGTACGTGTCTTCTTCGCGCAAATCAAAAACATATTTTGTTGTGAGATATGTGCCGACTGAATATCCGCCAGTGGTATGCACAATACCTTTTGGCTTTCCCGTCGTGCCCGACGTATAGAGAATGTAGAGGGGATGCTCGGCATCGAGCGGCTCTGCAGCGCAATCGTCAGAAGCCTTCGCCATCAATTCATGCCACCAGTGATCGCGGCCTTCGGTTGTGTTAATGGACGTTCCGGTGCGCTTATAGACGACAACATGCTTCACAGATGGACACGACTTGAGAGCTTCTTCGACGGCGGGAAAGAGTTTGACTTCCGTACCACGGCGATACGATCCGTCTTGCGTAATCACGGCGACTGCGTGGGAATCATGAATGCGATCGACCAGCGCGTTCGACGAAAAGCCTCCAAAAACCACGGAGTGCGGCGCGCCGACCCGGGCGCAGGCGAGCATGGCGATAGGCAGCTCCGGTGTCATACCCATGTAAATGGCCACGCGATCGCCTTTCCGGATGCCCAAATTCTTGAGCGCATTGGCGAACTTCTGCACTTCTTTCCAGAGTTGCTGGTAGGTATAAGTGCGTACTTCGCCCGGTTCGCTCTCCCAGATCAGCGCGGCTTTGTTCTTGCGGGCTGTCTGCACATGACGATCAAGGCAGTTGTATGAAAGGTTAATCTGTCCGCCCAGAAACCACTTGGCCCATGGCGCATTCCACTCCAAAACCTTGTCCCACTTCTTGAACCAGTGCAACTCTTCCGCAGCACGGGCCCAGAATTTTTCGGGCTGTTCTACCGACTCCTTATAGAGAGCTTCATACTCGGCGAGGCTCTTGATCTGAGCCTTCTGAGAAAATTCCGCAGGGGGCGGAAAGCTGCGCTGCTCGTCAAGAATCGAATCGATGTTTACCTGCGCGATAGTTGTTTCCGCCATGCATTGACCTCGAAATGGGAATCAGTCAGTTGCGCTCTCCAAGCCACCAGGCCGAGAACTGAGTATTTTACCGCCGAAGGCGAGCTATCCTCATTTTTATGCTTCATTTTTATGCTTCCGCTTTAGCCTTCCACGACAAAATCGCTCACTATTCCTCGCTGCAGTAAATATGCTCCCGGACCCTGCTGGCCGCGAATCGAGCGGCAGAATTCGGTTACGACGAACCCCGCTTTCACGGACTCGCGGAAGGCCCAGCGCGTAGTCTCTCGCCATTCTCGCGCCAGGGCCATATCACCGCGCTCGACCTCAAGAATATCGCCGGGAATTTCAATACTCACCCGCTGCCGCCCTAGAGACTCCGCCAAATTGGCTCGTGCTGGTTTCCCGTTGGTGGGATCGAAATGCACCAGTGGAGCCAGCATTTTCAGGGCGTCGAGCGTTTCAACGCGGTGATTCTTCCCTGCCAGGCGATCGCGTACTCGCCTGGAATTCAGAAGCCAGCGCACCCACAAACGATCTGTCCCATTCCGATGTAAGATGCTGGACGTTTCAGGACCGTAAAAATCTACTTTGTAGGTATCCGAAACTACGCCGAGTTTGGCAAAGTTGAAGTGGGCGTTCCGGCTTTGCAGCGGGTCATAGGTCCAGGTCATTTCCTTGACGCCGATTGCCAGGGCTCGCTCGCGCTGCGCCCGCTTCAGTCGCGAGCCGATATCGAGATGCCGATACGCATCGAGCACCGCCAGCATGTGTGAGTGAAGAGTCGTCTGTCCGTGCTCGCGGCCCAGGAAGCCGAAGGCAAAACCGACCAGCTTCTCACTGTTATTCTTACTTCTATCTTTCTCTTTATCCTTATCGTTATCGAAGGCCCCCACAAAAATATTTCCCACCGCTTTGCTTGCAATAGCCAACGTGAGCGGGAGTGTGTCGCTCTCTGCCATTCCCCAAACCTCTTTTTCAACTTCTTTTAATTGCGAGAGTTCATCGATGCTATTGAGATCTCTGATCACAATTTGTTGCGCGGTTCGGGATGTCATCATTAGAACTTCACGGGAATTGATTTCTTTCGTGGATTGCATGACCGAATTCAGTCGCACATCAGCGCTCAAGAAACACAACGGTTACAGCACCAATTACCTCCTTGTCAACATGAAATCAAAATCGGACACCAGCCTCAAGACCCCGTTCCGTGCATCTTAATCAACATGCTACTCTCAAATCGAAAATGGATTCTTTCGTGAAAGCGATCTCGAAATTCGTTTTTTTAGCCATTCTTATAACGCTGGGAACTACGCTAACGTTGGCTGCCGATCGTGGCACGCTGATACGTGAGGCCGTCATCTATCTCTCTCCCGACACAAACTCCAACAAGCTGGGGCAAGTCGAGCGCGGACGGGAACTGATTCTCCTAGATAAGAGCCGCAACTGGTTGCATGTTGAAGCCTTGCTCGGCTCCTCGCACAATCCCGATGCCGCATTCGTGCTGGAAGAAGAGGATGAGGGTAAAACGATCAGCGGCTGGATCATCGACGGCGGAACAGTCTGGGTCTCCACGCCGAGCGGCGATCGTATTCTGTTTGGCGCTGCTGCCGATGCAGAAGACGAAGCAAGCCGCCGTCGCGGACGCCGCGGAGCCGCTCAGGATGCGGCGCGGCTCTATCGCCGCCTCTATGACATCTTCCCAACTTCTTCCCTTGCCGCCGAAGCGCTGTACCGCGCGGCGGATATTAAATGGCAGATTGACAGAGTTGATATGCAAACGCGTCCCTCGGCACGCGAAAAAGAGGCGTACATGCGTCAAGGAATGGACGAACAAGGCATGCGGCTAGTGATGAAAAAATTTCCCGATTCAAAGTGGGCTCAACTGGCGGCTTTTCATCTGATCGAGAACAAGCTCTGCGGGGACTGGCAAGGCTCTTCAAAGTGTCCCGATAAAGAAGCGGATATGTACGAAAAGTACGTTAAAGAACATCCGGAATCCCCGGCAGCTCCCGAAGCGCTGTACAACGCCGCCTCTCGCCGGGCAGCATTGATTGAAATTTACAAAACTGAAGAACAACACAAGAAGTCCGATCAATCCAAGAACCAGGCAATTTCGCTGGCGCAGCGCTTGGTTTCGCAGTATCCGCAAAGCGACTGGTCATCGCGCGGACAGACACTTCTATTTATGGTGCAGCAAGGCTTGCCCACCTATGGCAACGTTGTGCAGTAAGCGAGGCAGTGGTGTGTTGTCACGAGAATTGAATTGGGACCTTCTCCGGCATGTTAGGTACGCAAGTCACTTGCCGCCCGCATGCTATAGTGTTTATCTTGATTTTCTGAGACAGTACGATAAGGTCTTAGCGTTTCCTTTGAAGGACTTAGATGTTTGCTATGGAGCTTGTTCTTAATCTCTGTTGGCTGTCGCTGCTGCTGCCGGCGTACCTGTTGTGGCGGCAACGGACGTCATCGAACGGCTCGAGTGGTGCGGCTAGAAAGCCGGTGGCTTCGCTTGTCTTCGCTTGCGTTATAGGTTGTGTTCTCGTTCTTCTATTCCCGGTGATTTCGGCTAGCGACGACCTGCACGCTATGCGTCCGGAGATGGAAGAGTCGGAACGGGCTTTCCGCCATGCCGGCCACTGTGCCCCGGCAACTCACGCGGTCGCTCATCATTCACAACGTTCGCAACTTCTTGTTACCAATTCGGTTTCCGTGACACCCGATCTTGTACAGATCGGTACGGTCGCTACTTCCGTATTTCAGACACGCCCAAGTTTCTTCGTGCCTGCGCCCGCGGGCCGTGCTCCTCCTCTCCAGTCTCAAACCGCGCTCTAAACCTTATTCCCCCTTGTTTCTTTACGAGGAATCCTGAAGCATTTCGCATTGACACTTATTAGGCGATCCCATCTGCCGATGGGCTCGGAGCACACAATGTTTACGTTTCGAAATTTCAGTTTCGTCGGATGGCTGTTGCTTGCAGCCGCGTTCAGCACATGGGCGCAGCAGACCCTTACCTGGGAGCAGGTCCGCGTGAAATTCGAGCAGAACAATCCCACCTTGCTCGCCGACCAGATAAATATTGACGAATCAAGGGCGCAGGAAATCACCGCATATTTGCGACCCAACCCGACTTTCAGTCTGACAGTGGACGGCACTCAAATCGCTCCTAACAATGGCGTATGGAAACCATTTAGGGGAACCTATGAGTCGCCCGGCATCAGCTACCTGCACGAGAGGCGGCACAAGCGAGAGTTACGCCTGGAAAGTCAGAAGAAGGGGACCCTGATCGCCGAGTCAAACCATGCTGACATGACGAGAACTCTGCTCTTCAACTTGCGTAGCGCATTTGTCTCGGCGCTTCAAGCGAAAGCCGTGTTGCAATTGGCAAAGGACAATCTTGCTTACTACGACCGTCTGCTTCAAATTAGCCGCGATCGCTTCAGCGCCGGCGACATTGCCCAAATCGATCTCGACCGGTTAGAACTGCAACGCTCGCAGTATGAATCCGATTTCCAAACTGCGGGTGAGAATTTAGAAACGGCCAAAATACAACTGCTCACGCTCCTGAATTTTCGCACGCCGCTCGACCAGTTTGATGTAACCGGGCCCTATGACTTTAACGACGCACTCCTGCCGCGGGACGAGTTCCGGAAGATCGCCCTGGATGCGCGGCCAGATCTGAAAGCCGCGATGGAGGCCGTAGACAAAGCGCAGACCGATCACAAGCTAGCAATTGCGAATGGTTCAACGGATCCAACTTTTGGCGGATGGATCACACACAATTCGTCGAACAATAATCCATTTGGCATAAATACCCTGGGCGTGAGTGTCAGTTTTCCGCTTCGTATCTTCGATCGTAATCAGGGAGAGAAATTGCGCACGAAACTTGACATTACGCGCAATCAGCGACTACGAGATGCTGCCGAAGCAACGGTGTTGAGCGACGTAGATTCGAGCTATGCCACGGTGGATAGCGATCTGGTTCTTCTCAGGCCTTACAAGGCAAAGTACCTGCAGCTCTCTGTCCGCGTGCGGGACACGATCACATTTTCCTACGAACATGGCGGGGCATCGCTCCTGGATTTGCTGAATGCCCAGTCAGAGTACCGCAGCGTGCAGTTGAATTACGCGAACCTGCTCGGCTCGTATTTGACTGCAGCAGCGCAGTTGAATGAAGCCGTGGGCCGCGAGGTGATCCCATGAAGATGATATCCAGGCATGTGGCCGTCGTTCTGGCTACCGCACTCTCGCTGACTCTCAGCTTGCTCGTTGGTTGCGGTGGCGGCAAGGCCGATCCCAAAGCTGAGGCGCCACCTAAGCCCACAGTCGAGGCCGACCTCGACGCCAACAACTTCAAAGTCGATCACCCCGAACAATTCCCGCTAGTGGCGGCGATGGAACATAAATCAGCGCCCACGTTGAATGTCACTGGAGTCATACAGCCCGATATCGCGCGCGCTGTGCCCGTGATTTCGCTGGCCGCAGGGCGAATTGTCGAAGTTAAAGCGCGACTAGGCGACACGGTCAAGAAGGGACAGGTGGTATTGAGAGTTCAGAGCACTGATGTTTCCGGAGCCTATCAGACTTATCGCAAGTCTGTGAACGACGAGACCCTGGCCCGAATTCAACTCGAAAGAGCTCAACTTCTTTACAGTAAGGGAGCGATCGCCAAGAGCGCTCTTGAACAAGCCGAGGATGTTGCCAAGAACGCGCAGGCTGATCTCGACGCTACCACCGCACAATTGCTGACCCTTGGCGTCGATAAGGCCCATCCCTCGGGCATTGTCGACATCAAGGCACCCATCTCGGGCGTGATCACCGATCAGCAGGTTACCAGCGCCGGCGGCGTTCAAGGTCTAGCTTCTCCTAACCCGTTCACCATTTCTGATCTGTCTTATGTCTGGATTATCTGTGACGTCTATGAAAACGATCTGGATGCGGCGAAGGTCGGTCAATTCGCCGATATCCGGCTGAATGCCTATCCCAAGCAGACGTTTAGAGGCCGGATCGACAACATACTCCCGGTTCTCGATCCCAGCCTCCGCACCGCGAAGGTTCGCATTGAGGTGGCGAATCCTGCCGGATTGATGCGGGTCGGAATGTTTGTCACCGCGACGTTTTATGGCAAGCAAGCAGAGACGCGAGCTGCTGTTCCCGCCGCAGCGATTTTGCATTTGCATGATCGGGAGTGGGTCTACACCCCGATTGGCGCCGGACATTTCAAGCGCCTGGAAGTGGTCACGGGAAACATGCTTCCCGGAAACATGCAGGAAGTTGTTTCCGGCATTAAACCGGGAGATCAAGTGGTTGCGAATGCTTTGGTACTGCAGAACACGTTGGAACAATGAGTGGAAATAATCAATGATTCGGCGATTAGTTGATTTCGCTCTCGATAACCGGCTGTTGGTGCTGGCATTTGCACTGATTCTTTTCGCCGGGGGCATCGTGGCGTTCCGCGATTTGCCCATCGAAGCTTATCCCGACGTTGCCGATAACTACGTTGAGGTGATCACGCAATGGCCGGGGATTTCTGCGGAACAGATCGAGCAGCAAGTCACAATTCCGCTCGAAACCGTGATGAACGGAATTCCTCACGTTGTGCATTTGCGTTCCTTCTCGCTGTTCGGACTATCTGACCTGAAGCTTATTTTCGACGACGAATCAGACAATGACTGGAACCGGGAACGCGTTCTCGAACGGCTGAGCCAGGTCACTTTGCCGACTGGCGTAGTGCCGCAGATGGGAACGGATTGGAGTCCCGTCGGCCAGATTTATTTCTTCACCCTGCACAGCACCAACCCTGCGTACGACCCGATGGAACTCAAATCGCTCGAAGACTGGGTGGTGGAGAAGAGCTTCAAGTCGGTACCGAATATAGTCGACGTTTCCAGTTTCGGCGGCCCTACTCGCGAATACCAGGTTCGAGTTGACCCTAACAAGCTTGTCGCATATGGCCTGAGTCTCGCTCAGGTCGAGCAGCAACTTACTAACAACAACACCAACGCGGGCGGAAGCTTCATTCAGGAAGGCCTGCAGCAGATCAACGTGCGGTCTGTTGGATTAGTAGACCGCTCGCAGGACATCGAACGCACCGTTATCGTTACCAAGAATGGCACGCCGCTGCGAATCAAAGATATTGCGGTCGTTTCGCAAGGTCCGAAAATCCGGCTGGGACAATTCGCCCGGGCAATCCATCACGAAGATGGCAAAATCATCGATAACGACGATGTTGTTGCGGGCATTGTGTTGCTACGGAAAAACGCAGCTGCGGACTCGGCGTTGCAGGGCATCCACGAAAAGGTAAAAGAACTGAACGATCATATCTTGCCTCCCGGCGTGAAGATTGTTCCCTTCATCGATCGCAGTGACCTGGTTCATTTCACCAGCCACACTGTACTTCATAACCTGACCGAAGGAATGATTCTTGTCTCGATCATTCTGTTCTTGTTTCTAGGCAATATTCGAGGTGCGCTGATCGTCGCGGCGACAATTCCGTTTTCACTGTTGTTTGCATCCATCTGTTTGGACTTGAGACACATCCCCGCCAATCTGTTGTCTTTGGGCGCCTTGGATTTCGGCATGGTGGTCGATGGCGCGGTGGTGATGGTCGAAAATATCGTGCGCCACTTAGGCCGCAACACCGGAGTTCGAACCGTCCGCGAACAAATTAGTGACGCATCACACGAGGTCCAGCGCCCGGTTTTTTATGCGATTGCCATCATTATTACGGCCTACTTGCCGATCTTCACCCTGCAACGCGTCGAGGGCAGGCTATTTCATCCCATGGCTTGGACGGTCGCTTTTGCACTGCTTGGGGCCTTACTGTTTTCCATTTTGATCGCGCCAGTGCTCGCGAGCTTCGCTTTCCAACACGGTGCAACCGAATGGCATAACCCCATTATGCATTTTGTTGTTGAGCGTTATCGCGTCGCGGTGCGATGGGCTATTCGTCATCGCGCAGTCACCGTCGGCGTTTGTGTTTTGATGATGGCGGTCGCGGGATATTTAGTTTTTGGCGGCGCTATAGGATCTGAATTCCTGCCTCATCTGGATGAAGGCGCGCTCTGGGTTCGCGGCACGCTGGCGCCGAGCACTGGGCCAGATGAAGGCATCCGCGTTTCGAACCAAGCCAGAATCATACTCTGTGCATTTCCTGAGGTTCCACAATGTACGAGCCAGGTTGGGCGTCCCGATGACGGAACGGATACCACGGGCTTCTTTAACGCCGAGTTTTTTGTCGACCTTAAACCGAAGGAGGAGTGGCGTTCGGTTTTTCACGAAAACAAAGATGAATTGATCGCCGCCATGCAGCGCGAACTCGATAAAATTCCGGGCGTGGTCTGGGGATTTTCTCAGCCCATTGAAGACAACATGGAAGAGGCGGTTAGCGGAGTAAAGGGTGCGCTGGCCACCAAGATCTATGGCGACGATCTGAAAGTTCTCGAGCAAAAAAGCGATGAAGTCACCAACGTGCTGCGCCACATTCAAGGCGTCGAGGATCTTGGCGTTTTTCGTGTGCTTGGCCAACCGAATCTAAACGTGACGGTAGACCGCGACGCAGCCGCGCGATATCAGATCAATGTTGCCGATGTGCAGGACGCGGTTCAGACCGCGATCGGCGGTAGCGCCCTGACGCAAGTTCTTAAGGGCGAAGCGCGATACGACCTCACGCTGAGATATCTCCCACAGTATCGCGATACCGAGCAGGCCATCCAGAACATTCGACTGCTGGCGCCTTCAGGGACGCGGGTTGCGCTCGCCCAGTTGTGCAAAATCCAGGTCACCGACGGCGCTTCCGAGGTTTATCGCGAGGGCAACAGGCGTTACGTCGCAATCAAATATAGTGTCCGCGGCCGCGATCTGGGCAGCACGGTGGAAGAGGCGATCAGCAAAGTTAACCAACAAGTTAAACTGCCGGTCGGCTATACCATCGATTGGGAGGGTGAATATAAGAGCCAGCAGCGCGCGAACGCGCGGTTACTGATCGTGCTTCCCATTACGATTCTAATCATTTTCATCATCCTGTACACCATGTTCGGTTCTTTCAAATGGGCATCGCTCATTATGGCGAACATCGCCATTGCTCCGATTGGCGGCCTGATCGCTCTCTTGATTACCGGCACGAATTTCAGCGTTTCCTCGGGCGTAGGATTCTTAGCGTTGTTTGGAGTTTCCGTTCAAACCGGAGTCATCATGCTGGAATACATCAACCAGCTTCGAGCACGCCGCTATTCAATTGAGGACGCGGCGGTCGAAGGCGCGGTTTTACGATTACGTCCCATCATGATGACAATGCTCGTCGCGACCCTGGGCCTCCTTCCCGCAGCGCTCTCGCACGCGATCGGTTCCGACTCGCAACGGCCATTCGCGATTGTGATCGTCGGAGGACTGATCGCGGCCTTGATCATGAGCGTTTTCCTGCTGCCAACTCTGTACGTATGGGTAGCCGGCGAACGTGACGTTTTGCCAGCGGGGGAAGAGGGGTTCGAAGTCGGCGAGCACGTCGACTAACCACGTGGATAAAAAACCTGGCGTTAATAAGCAAAACTGATTGATAGAAGAAATACAATTAACTTGACTAAAGTTAATGTTTCGATGCCAACTGGTCAGGCTGCATCTGCCGGACAACGCCTCTTCGGATAAAGGCTTCTGGTGATTGTCCGCTCCGTACCATAGACTTCGAATCGGACTTTGAATGAGACTTTGAATCGACCGGAAAAGGATTTTGCATGCGCGCGATCGATCAGGAAACTGCTGCGACACAATTCCCCAAACTGCAACCGCCTACCCGATATCTATTTGGACCGGGACCAACCATGGTCCACTCGCGGGTGTATGACGCGCTGTCGAAGCCAATTGTCGGCCATCTCGACGCCTATTTTATTCAAGTGATGAGCGATGTTCAGCAATTGCTCAAGACCGCTTATGGAACCGAAGAGGGCGCGACGCTCGTGATTTCCGGCACTGGAAGCGCCGGGATGGAGGCGGCCGTGGCCAACTTTCTTGAGCCCGGAGCAAAATTCGTCGTATTCGCCAACGGGTATTTCTCGGATCGGCTCACGGAGATGGCGAAACGCCAGGGCGCAGAGGTCGTGCGCTTTGAAAAGTCCTGGGGCGAAGTGTACTCGGACGATGAAGCGCGAGAGTTTATTCGTCGTGAGAAGCCGAAGGTTGTCGGTTACGTTCACGCCGAAACATCGACTGGCGCATTGCAGCATGGTAAAGCGATTTGCGATGCGGCTCACGAGGCGGGCGCACTTGTAATCGGAGATTGTGTTACTTCTCTCGGCGGTCTGCCGGTCCACTTCGATCAGACGGGAATTGACGTTGCTTACAGCTGCACGCAGAAGGGATTGAGTTGTCCTCCAGGTTTGTCGCCCATGGCGATTTCGCGGCGGGCTATGGACGCTTTGAAAGCGCGAACTTCTCCGGTGCGCAGTTGGTATCTCGACCTCAAATTAATTTACGACTATTCGACGGTTTCTCACCGCTATCATCACACCGCGCCAATCTCGATGTTCTATGCGTTGCGCGAGGCACTCTTAGTTGTTGAGGACGAGGGCATCGAAAACCGATGGGAGCGCCATCGTCGCTGCCACAAGCTTTTTGTTAAAGGTATCGAAGGAATGGGGCTCAACATGCACGTTCCCGAGCAGCATCGGATCCCGACCCTGAACACGGTGTGCGTTCCGGCCGGGGTGGATGAGGCAAAAATTCGAAAGCGTCTGCTTGAGGATGCTGGAATTGAAATTGCTGGTGGTTTCGGGCCTTTGGCCGGCAAGGTTTTTCGCATTGGCGTGATGGGGCCTTTGGCTACCGAAGATAACGTGCAGTTCTTTCTGAAGGAATTCGGCAAGGCGCTGAAGGCCGAAGGCTATTCGAAGTGAGGTCAAATGCTACTTCCATCGGCGTGAGGCAAGGGCGCTGAAATGCGCCCATTCCAGTGTTTCACAGACAACGTAAAAAACCAGCCCCTCATCGAAGTGGCCCGGGCCGGCGGCCCACGCGCAACGATCAAGGCCCCGCGCTAAAGGCGAGAACGCATGACGCTTAAGTCGGTCGACACATTGCTGGACGTACTGCAGTTTGCGGACAGCCGTCACACCGCGGTAATTGTTCCCGAACTGGGGATCAGAGTCACCTGTGATGCGCTGCTGCAACAGGCAGTGGAAATGGCGAGTGCCCTGGCGTCCGCCGGTGTTCGCCGCGGTGACGCTGTGGCCATCGCGCTGCCAAATGGGTTGCCCGCGATTGTGAGTTTCCTGGCGGCGTCGATTGCAGGCACGGCAGCACCGTTGAATCCGGCTTATCCTTACGAGGAATTTCTTTTCTTTCTTGGCGACACGGACGCAAAAGTTTTGCTTTGTCCTCCGGTGGGAGCCGAATTCGTACGCAGCGCAGCCGCGGACCGCAAGATTCCTATGCTCTCGGTCGAAATGACCGCCCAAGGCCACGTTCGGATCGTGGACGCTCCGACTGGAGCTAAAGCAGAAGAACCCGCCGCGGACGACATCGCCCTCATCTTGCACACCAGCGGCAGCACGGGCCGGCCGAAGCGAGTACCGTTGCGTCATTTCAATCTCGCTGTGTCAGCGGCGAATATTTCGAACACCTACTCGCTTTCTCAAGACGATATCTCGCTTTGCATCATGCCGCTGTTTCACATTCATGGATTGATCGGCTCCACCATGGCAACTCTGCTCTCCGGCGGCACCGTGGTTGTTCCCACTAAATTCAATGCGCTTTCGTTCTGGCGCACGGTGGCGGAACACAAAGTAACTTGGTATTCCGGGGTGCCGACGATGCATCAACTTCTGCTTGCGCGCACCCGTCAGAAGCCGGCGGAGGCGGACTCGCTCCGCTTCATTCGATCGTGTAGTGCTCCTTTTTCCGCCGGACTAATCCATAGTATTGAGGAACTGTTTGGCGTGCCGTTCGTTGAAGCTTACGGCATGACTGAAGCGGCACACCAGATGACGTCGAACCCTTTACCACCGAGGCATCGTAAGGCGGGTTCGGTCGGAGTTGGAACCGGGCTGCGGATCAGTATCATGGACAAAGCGGGCGATCATCTCGGCACGAACCAGCGCGGTGAGGTGGCCATTCAAGGCGCAAATGTTTTTCGGGGATATGCCAACAATCCCGAGGCGAATGCTCGCGCTTTTGTAAATGGATGGTTCCGCACCGGCGATGAGGGGTATCTCGATACGGACTGCTATCTGCATTTAACGGGACGAATTAAAGACATCATTATTCGCGGAGGCGAGAATATCGCGCCGCACGAGGTGGATGAGGTTCTGTTGAGGCATCCCGCCGTTGCATCCGCAGTAACGTTCGGCTGCCCGCATCCGGTTCTCGGTGAAGAGGTAGCCACCGCGGTGGTTTTGAATGAATCGCATGAAGCAAGCGAATCACAGCTGATCAAACACTGCCGTGAGTTCCTGGCGGAGTATAAAGTGCCGAAGAAGATTTACTTCGTAAAAAGTATTCCCACCACTGCCACTGGAAAAATTCGCCGCCGTGCCGTTGCCGCCGCCCTTCTTGACCCTGCCGCAACGGTGGATAATGAAGGATGAAATTCTTGATCGCGGGCGCCGGCGCAATCGGAGCCTACATCGGCGCGCGTATGGCCAAAGCTGGCCTTGATGTCACTCTGTTCGCGCGAGGTCCGCATCTTCGCGCCATGCAGGAGCGCGGAGTCCAGATAAAAAGCAGCGAAGGTGACTTCATCGCGCGACCCGCGATTGCCGGTTCTCTCGAAGAAGTTGGTCCGGTGGATGTCGTCTTCCTCGCAGTAAAAGCACATGGCTTGCCCGCACTTGCGCCGCAACTAAAAGCTGTATTAGGACCAGAAACTACCCTTGTCAGCACTCAGAACGGAATTCCGTGGTGGTACTTTCAGCGCTTCGGCGGAGAGTGGAATGGATTACGTCTGGAACGCGTCGATCCTGCCGGTGTGATCTCCTCTGCGATCCCGGCGCAACAGGTGATTGGCTCCATCGTGTATTTTTCTACCGAGATCACAGCGCCGGGAGTAGTTCAGCATATTGAAGGGAACAGGATCTCTTTAGGCGAGCCGGACGGATCGCGCTCCGACCGATCCCGGCGAATTGCGGAGGCTCTGATCGCTTCCGGCTTGCGCGCGCCGGTCACGAGCCGTTTGCGTCACGAAATTTGGGTGAAGGTATTGGGCAATGCTTCCTTCAATCCGGTGAGCGCACTTACTCGCGCTACACTCGCGCAAATGGTTCGCGATCCCGGAGTTTGTTCAGTGATCCGCAATATTATGGAGGAGGTCGAAGCCGTCTCTCGAAAATTAGGCATGGAATTGCCAGTCTCCATCGATCAACGCATCGCGGGCGCGGAAAAGGTCGGCGAGCATAAGACTTCCATGTTGCAGGATTTGGAAGCGGGACGACCGATGGAGTTGGAAGCACTGGTGGGGGCGGTCGTCGAACTCGGCGAACGAGTCGGGCTTCCAATGACTTGCACGCGAACTGTTTACAATTGCACTAAGTTATTGTCCCAGGCCGTTGTCCAACAACGTTAGATCTGGCGCAGCGGCTCGAAATCCATCTTTTCGATTGCTTCCAAAAAAAATTTTGCTGCCCACTGTAACAGTGGCGTATACTGCGGTGGTCCACTTACCGGACCAGTTGGAGCTTCCATGGCCACTACGGTCAAATCTGATTTTGACGTGATCCGAAGGAACAAGGTTTACGAAGAAGTTGCCAAGCAGATTGAACGTTTGATTTTAAAGAAACTGAAGCCTGGCGACAAGCTTCCTTCGGAACGCGAACTCGCGGAGATGCTTCAGGTCAGCCGAAGTTCCATTCGAGACGCCATTCGCGGCCTGGAACTCATGGGCCTGGTTGAGCCCCGCCAGGGCGCCGGCACTATCGTTAAGGAATTGTCGGCCGAATCCGTGGTCAATCCCTTTGCGAAGACTTTGAAGCAGAAACGGGAAATGATCGCCGAGCTTTTGGATTTTCGTAAAATGCTCGAGCCACCTCTGGCTGGCCGCGCAGCCACTCACGCTACCGACGAAGAAATTGTAGAAATGGATGAGATTCTGCAGCGGCAGGAAGCAAAACTCGCTCTTGGGGAAGCCGCCATCGCCGAGGATACGGAATTTCATTATAGCGTCGCGCTAGCCTCGGGCAACAGCGTCGTCCTCAAAGTGCTCGACGTGGTGATGGACCTGCTACGCGATACGCGCGAACGAACATTGCAAGTGGAAGGGCGTCCGCAGAAGTCCCTGGCCGGCCACCGCCGGATCCTGGCTGCGATCAAGCATCGCGATGCGGAAGCCGCGAAGGCAGCCATGCGACGGCATGTGGAAGATGTCGAAGAGATAGTCTTGGATATGTTTTGAACTTTAACAGGTTTTGAAATTGGCAGGAACGAGATTGACTGACTTCAGAACTGACATTGCCGGTGTCGCCTCGTCCCTTGATCCGCGTCAACCGGAAAAGCAGGCTTCAATTCACGTCATGACGGAAACGCGCACATCGTCGACGTACACTGCAACGATCGCCCTCCGCGTTGCCGAGGCGCGCGTCGAAGACGTAGGCCATGCCATTGCTCGACTTTCCCCCGCCGACATGCAGCGGATAGGAGCGCGAGCGGGCGACGTTTTGAAGATTACTGGTGGCACCGTGGGCGTCGGCCGAGCCGAATTCTCCGACGACTTGCACGAAGGCATGATCCAGATCGATGGGACATGCCGAAGCAACTGCAGTGCAGGATTGCAGGAAATGGTCACGGTCACCACAATCGACCGCGAGCAAGCGGTGGCGGTGCGGTTGGCGCCGCTCTGGGTTGGTGCCGCGCCTGCGACGATCGCACCTGAGCGAATGCTCGAGGATCTCATCGATGTTCCGGTGATGGCAGGGTCAGTGGTGCGAGTGCCGACTTTTGCCAAAGCTGTCAACTTCCAGGTCGTGCGCACGATTCCAGCGGGACCAGTTGTCATTGGGAAGCGCACCGACATTCGAGTAGTCGAAGGGGAGCAGAGTACCTCGCGCGCGCCGTCGGTATCGTACGAGGACATTGGCGGCCTCGAACGCGAAGTGGCCCGCGTCCGCGAGATGGTGGAGTTGCCGCTGAAGTATTCGCACATCTTTGAGCGGCTGGGCATTCTCGCGCCGAAGGGGGTGCTGTTGTATGGGCCGCCGGGCACGGGTAAGACGCTGCTGGCGCGCGCAGTCGCGGCCGAAAGCCGAGTGCATTTTATTCACCTGAACGGCCCAGAGATCATGCGGAAGTTTTATGGCGAGAGCGAGGCTAAACTCCGCGAGGTATTTGAGGAAGCTGCGCGCCATGCCCCGGCAATCCTCTTTATCGATGAGATCGACGCCGTCGCTCCGAAACGAACTGAAGTTGTCGGTGAGGTTGAAAAGCGCGTGGTCGCGCAGCTTCTTAGCCTGATGGATGGTTTTGTGGCGCGTGGCCAGGTCATTGTGATCGGGGCCACAAACATTCCCGAGGTTCTCGATCCGGCGCTTCGGCGTCCCGGGCGTTTCGATCGAGAGATTGAGATTGGAGTTCCAAATACTCAAGCGCGGCTACAAATTCTCAAGATCCATACCCGCGCCATGCCGCTCGCTCCAGGCGTCAATCTGCAGGAAATTGCCGAACATTCCCACGGATTCGTAGGGGCTGATCTAGAAGCTCTGTGTCAGGAAGTGGGCATGATTGCGCTGCGTGGATTTCTCTCCGCATTTCCCCTTGAGACGGACAGCGCCGCATCCGCTGATCTCGATTCGCTGCAGGTTACGCGTGAAGATTTTCTCGCCGGCCTTAAGGAAGTTGAGCCTAGCGCCACGCGCGAATTCTTTATTGAAAAAAGCAGTTCGACCTTTGCCTCGCTTGGCGGTCTGAACGAGGTGAAGCGCTTGCTGGATGCGGTAATCGAACATTCTCACGTTCGCGACGAAATCTACGAGCAGGTGGGTCTCGCGCCTCCGCGAGGCATTCTGCTGGTTGGACCATCAGGAACGGGGAAGACTGCGATGGCGCGCGCGCTGTCCGGGGAGAAACAACTGCCGCTTATCGCCATTGATGGTCCTCAACTCTATTCGAAGTGGTTGGGGGAATCGGAGAGAGCCCTGCGCGAAGTTTTCAAGAAAGCTCGGCGGGCGGCTCCCTGCATATTGTTCTTCGATACGATTGATGCCATCGCCCCGAAGTTTGGCGGCGACCAATTTGGAACCGACGTTTATCAAAGAATTCTCAGCCAGCTGCTGCGCGAGATTGACAACCTGCGCGACGTCAAGGGGGTGATTCTCCTGGCGGCGAGCAATCGCCCCGAACGCATCGATCCGGCACTCATGCGAAGCGGACGTTTCGATTACATACTCCAATTCGCGAAACCGGATGCCGAAGATCGCGCGGCGATTATGCGCCTATGCTGCCAGCGGGTGCCCGTAGCCCAAGACGTAGACTTTGACGATTTTTCGGCGCGAACGGAAGGCCTTACCGGTGCTGACATCGAAAGCCTGTGTAAGAAGGCGACGCTGTTAGCGATTTCTGAATTTCAGAATGGTATGCGCTCCGCACCTTTTGTAGTTTTGCTAAATGATTTTCTTGCGGTGCTTGGATCCGATCGTGGAAGTCCGAAACACTTGGAAAAATCAAGCGTGACCGGCAACAGTGTGAAAACCACATTAAGCAACAACGAGGTTTGATTATGGCTTATACCGAGCTTACCGTTTGGACGCGTGGCATCATCATGGATAAAGAGGGCCGCGACATCGTCAATTCCGTTTCCGCCTCTGCCCGTCTGGAGGGGAAGCATGCGCAGGCGATGGAAAATTACGTCGACAATCCCGATCGAACAAACTGCCCGACGCGCAAATATTGCCGGGTGAGCGATCACGTAATCGAAAACGAGCTTACCTACGAAAATGAAGAACCGAACATCGTTGTGCTAGTCGAAGGAACGATGGTCAAGGGCTGGGATTACATGCGCGGCATGCCGCCCGGTGGAACGCTGATTATCAACACGCACTACACGCCGGACTACATGATTCGGTTTGTGCCGGGCCCGGAGCGCTTAGCTCAACTCGTCTGTGTTGACGCTGCGAAGATGGCGGATCACAAATGGCTTTACTATCGATTGGGCGAATTGGGCCTGGATCGGCTTTCGACAGAAGGTGCAGCTGAGCGTAGCAAACTAGTCGCACCCGATATAGCCGCCCCGCTCATCGCTGCGGTGGTGAAGAGCACGGGCATCGTCAAGATGGAGACGATCAGGCCGATGATCGCCAATCAACATGCATTTGAATTGGCGCTTCACGATTTGCACATCATGCCACTGCATGCGGTGGCTGTTTAAGATTCGTGTGGAGGCCCGTCACCACACCAGCAAGCATCGAAAACTAACCAGCAAGAGATCATAGGAAGGTTCACATGTCGACAAAAGGCACACATATTCCGAAGCGGCTGCAGATTCCGTTCGCTGGCATCACTCCCGCGCCTTCACAGGAAAAGGGCCAGGACCTCTTCCCTACCGGCAACTGGCGCTCCATCCGGCCGGTGTATCGGGACAAGCTGCCACCCTGCAATAACGCGTGCGGCACGAACGAAAAAATTCAGGGTTATCTCGACCTCGTAAAGCGAGGCAAATATATTGACGCCTACGCGCTCATCAAGGAAGACATGCCTTTTCCCTCGGTAACGGGACGCGTGTGCTATCACCCCTGCGAGCAAGCGTGCAATCGCGGGAAATATGACGAGGCCATTTCCATTCGCGCCGTGGAGCGTTTTCTTGGCGACCTGGGTCAGTCCTTGAAAAAGGATGTAGTCACGGCGGGCAAGCCGAATGGCAAGAAAGTAGCCGTTGTCGGATCGGGGCCAGCCGGACACAGCGCTGCCTATCAACTGGCTCGGCTCGGCTACAAGGTCACCATTCTCGAAAAATCGCCGAAAGCGGGCGGGCTCAATCGCGGTGGAATTCCTGACTGGGTTCTTCCGCAGGATGTACTCGATCGAGAGATCGAACGTCTTAAAGAACTGGGCATCACGATTAAGACGGGCGTTGAAGTCGGAAAAGACGTCAGCTGGGATGACTTGAAGAAGAATTATGACGCCTGTGTGCTGGCTGTTGGCCTGATTGAAGCGAATAGTGTCCGCGCAGAAGGCGAAAATAAAGAAGGAGTACTCTACGGGCTTCCCTTCCTTCGCGACATCGGCATGGGCACGTCGAAAGTTAAGTTGGGTGCTCGGGTTGCAGTCATCGGCGGCGGGAATACTGCTATCGACTGCGCCCGCGAAGCGCTCCGGCAAGGCGCAGTTGAAGTGACCATGATTACGGTGGAAGGCAATACCCAGGAAATGCCGGCCTCGCCGGAAGATCTGCACGACATGCTCGAAGAAGGTGTAGAGCTGATTCACGGTCGAGCAGTCACAGCAGTCCTCGGCAATGGCAAGATCGAAGCATTGCAACTGCATCCGGCGCGCTTCTCCGGTACGATTAATGCTTCGCCGATCACGGTCGATCGCCAGGCCGCACCGCAGAAATTCCCGGTTGACAACGTCATAATCGCAGTCGGGCAGCGCGCGTCGCTCGAATGGTTGCCGAAGGAATTTAAAACCGAGCGCGGCACGATCAAGATCGACCGCTTCGGACGTTTGGGCGATACGAACTTTTTTGCCGCAGGCGATATTGTCCAACTGGGTTCGGGACAGCCTCTGATGGTGGTAAACGCCGTCGGCGACGGAAAGCGTGTTGCGTTCAATCTGGACAAGGTGATGCGCGGCGAACAGTTGGAGCCGCGGACGATCGCCATCGACGTCATCTTCGATTTAAATCGCATGAATATGACGTACTTCCCGCACTTCCCTCGCGTTCAGCAGCAAATGCTGCCGCCCACAAGCCGCAAGAAGACGCAGCAGGAAGTGATTCAGGCATTCACTGAAGAACAGGCCGTGGAGGAAGCCGGACGCTGTTTCAGTTGCGGCACGTGTAATGCTTGCGACAACTGTTACCTGGTTTGCCCCGAGCCCTGCATCGCCCGTCCGGAGCGGTCGAACGGGCTTTATAAAATCCTGGTCGACTATTGCAAAGGATGTCGCGTCTGCATTGAGGAGTGTCCGACAGGCTGTCTCGAGGGCGTGCCTGAGCTTGACTTCGATACAGGTGTCGTCCGCATGGATACAGCGTTCGCCATTTCGCCCGGCTTGCACGGACGTCAGGCGGACGAGTTGAGGAATTTAGGAGACAGGCCGGCCAAGAATATTCAGTGATGGCAGGCAATTAAGAATTGCAATCAAGCAGCGTTCCCTCGTAGGGACGTGTGGAGCGAATTATGGCAACAGCTACAGCACAGAAGAAGAGAACGGTCCGAATGAATGGATGCGTCGCGGCGGCGCAGGCGGCAAAGTATGCCGATGTCGATGTGATAGCGGCATATCCCATTCGTCCTTACACCGCGACCATGATGGCTCTGGCGCAGATGGTGGCCAACGGTGAACTCGACGCCGAGTACATAGTGGCGGACAGCGAGCACTCACAGTTGAGTATCTCGCACGGCGCTTCCTCGAGCGGTGCCCGCGTCTTTACCGGAAGCTCCGGTGTCGGTGTCCAGTTCGCATACGAACTTTATTCGCCAATCTCCGGCAGCCGAATGCCGGTGCAGATGATGATCGCTGATAGAACCCTGGATCCCCCGGGCGATTTCGGTTCCGAGCATACCGATGCGCTATCGACCCGCGACATGGGATGGATCATGGGCTGGTCGTGCGACGCGCAGGAGGCGTTCGATAATCACCTGATCGCTTATCGCATCGGTGAAGACCCGCGCGTGCTCTTGCCGCAAATGGTTTGCCAGGACGGCTTTTTCGTCTCGCATATCACAGGCGATGTGGAGTTGCCCGACTCAGGCCAGGTAAAAGAATTCCTGCCGCCCTACAAGCATCCCTATCCGCTCGATCCGCGGCATCCCGTATCGCATGGACCGCAGATCATGCCGGAGCAGGGACCGCCTCTGCAGTTGGAGCGGGCTCGTGCCATGGAAGAATCGATGCCGGTAATCGAAGAGGTCCACGAGGAATTCGCGAGAATTTTTGGGCGTCGATATGATCCGTGGATTGAAGAATTCATGACCGATGACGCCGAGGTGGTCTTCTTCATGCAAGGCGCTCACGCCGTCACGGCACGTTTCGCCATTCAGCATATGCGCGACAAAGGCTTAAAAGTCGGACTGGTGCGCCTGCGCACGATTCGGCCGTACCCAACCGACCGGGTTCGCGAGTCCCTCAGCAAATTTAAAGTGGTTGGCGTGATCGAGACCAACATGGGCCTCGGCAGCGTGAGCAGCGGCGGTGTGTTGTACGCAGAGGCCTGTGCGGCTCTTTACGAAAGCGATAAGCGTCCGCTGGTTCTCTCATTCATGGCAGGCATGGGCGGCGAAGCGATTGTGCTCAAAGAATTTTACTGGATGACGCAGAAAATGATCGATGCCCAGAAGCGCGGAAAGATTGAAAAGCGCACACACTGGGTTGGCTTCGAAGAATAGTGTTGGAGAGCCGGGCGCTATCGCTCGGCCGTGAACGGGCGAGACGCTCGTCTCTCCACTGTTTAAGTTTGATAGAACACAGAGTCTGAAAGGACTGATTATGGCAACCATAGAAGTACAACGGCAGTTGCTGCCGATTCTCGACAATCCGAATCAGGGGGCGCGTTTCTACAACCCCGAACTACCGTCGTCGGAGCCGTTTGTTCCGGGCCATCGTACCTGTGCCGGATGCGGGCCTTCGATCCAATACCGCATGACGAGCAAGGCTGCGGGCGACAACACAATTCTGATCGGACCGACCGGCTGCATGTATGTCGCGAACAGTTCGTATCTGTGCACGCCCTACAACGTACCGTGGGCGCACACCCAGATTGGCAGCGCCGGAAGCTTTACCGCAGGCGTCGCCGCTGCGTATGAAGCCATGATCCGCAAGGGAAAGTGGAAGGGGCAATTTCCCAACATTATCTGCGAGGCGGGCGACGGCAGCGCCTCCGACATTGGACTCGCCTCAATCTCCGGCGCGCTCTATCGCAACCATGACTGCCTGATCATCTGTTACGACAACGAGCAATACGCCAACACCGGCATCCAGGCATCATCGCGCACACCGTACGGCGGCATGACAACTTTCTCGCCTCCGGGGCCTGAGGTTCCAGAGGGAAAGAAACTTTATCCCAAGGACCTCGCTCGCATGATGGCGGCCGGGCATCCGCATTGTTACGTGGCGACGGCGAGTGTTGGATATCCGATCGACTTGATGAACAAGGTACGAAAGGGCCTCAACCATAAAGGGGCTGCTTACCTGATGGTGTATACGCCTTGTCAGAAGGGCTTCGTGTACGAGACTCCCCGGTCGATTGACTTGGGCCGTCTGGTCGTCGAATGCGGACTGTACCCGATGTGGGAGTGGAATCCTGAGCAGCGCGCTTATGATTACAGTTTCCGTCCCGCCAGCATGCGGCCAGTGTCCGAGTATTTAAAGTTGCAGGGGCGGTTCGGCCATCTCCACGCCGAGCACATTGCGAATCTGCAGAAGTTTGCCAACGACCAATGGCGAATGATGGGTGTCCAACTGCCTGAAGCGTTGCTAAAGGCGGCGGACGCGAAGAACCTTACAGACATGGCGGCTGCGGCAGAAGCGCAGCAGGTGGCTCAAACTGTATGACAAATATAACTACGACCGCAGACACGACAACTAAGACTCCAGCTCCGGCCGCGCCCGGCGCTCCTCCGGCTCCGGACGCTCAGGAGAGCTACATTGTCAGCGAAGGCAAGAAGCGCGGTTCCACTCGCGACGTGCGCGCCGAAGCGGCCTATGACCGCTACTACACGGTTCTACGCGTGCATGGCGGCGACGCGATCCTAACGGACAACTGGCACACCAATGAAGTGCTGAGCCACGCGCGAAATAATTTCGAGGGCGTGACGTTTGCCATGCGCACGCTTGAGGCGTGGGGCGCGATGATTGAGAACGATCATCGTGCTTACTACACGGCGGGCGGGCGAATCTGGATCATGGATCTGGAGCCCTCGAAAGAAAAGAAAGCGCGGCTGCCCGGCACTGGGCCCGGCAAGAAGTAGGATACGGTTGCACCGCATCCTGCTTATTGACGACACCCCGGAGATTGCCGAACTTCTGACGTTTGCACTGCGCGATCGCGGATATGAAGTTCGCGCCGAGGGATACACTCACGCGGTCAATGAACTGGCTTTGGAGCAGCGCGCCGATGCGGTCGTGCTCGATTGCACGTCCTACGACATGAGCGAGGCTCTCTTCGACGCAGTGCGCAATTATCCCGATCACGCCGAGCTTCCAGTGGTCATCATCAGCGATACGCCGGAAGCTGCAGACTCGAGCCTCCGCTCTCGCAAAGCACGCAAAGTTTTACTGATTCCAAAACCCTTCACCGGCGGGCAAGTTGCAAATGCCCTTGATCAGTTACTTAACGCCGATTGAATAAATATCTGCTGGCATAATTATGGCCCCCTGGAGCATGGACGATTGGCAATATATCGAGCGGGAAACCGTTACCGATTCGAAGGGCAATCGCTGGACGATCGCGCTCATGGATGTGCTTGGTCAGAAGGGCGATCCTGACATGCCAAACAAGTTGCTTGAATTGCAGTATTCCTCGGGGAGGTACTTCACGCTTATCTACTCTTCTACCGGGGCGCTGCAACGCGAGCATGGATATGCCTTGCTATCGGAGGCGGCGGCAGCGTACGAAGATCTGCTCATTGCGGTGATGGACGGAAGCATGGATCCCTCGCAGCCGGTGTTTCGCGAAGATTTGGAAGATTGATTTATGAATCAAACGGTGGAGGGGCGGGCGCCTTGCCCGTCCAGGGCCAAGGGCGCCCGGCTCTCCACTACTTCTTCTTAGTTATTCTCTACCTTGGCCAGCATCTCTGCGAACTTCTTTTCCCGTTCTGACTGGTCTTTACCATCCAGCGCTTCGGCATGTTGCGTGACGTTCATCGAGCAGAATTTCGGTCCGCACATGGAACAGAATTTCGCTTCTTTGTAGAAATCGTCGGGCAACGTCTCGTCGTGCATGGCACGCGCCGTTTCTGGATCGAGGGAAAGTTCGAACTGCTTGTTCCAGTCGAACAGGAAGCGCGCATAAGAAAGTGCGTCGTCGCGATCACGGGCTCCGGGTCGATGCCGGGCAACGTCGGCCGCATGTGCCGCGATCTTGTAGGCAATCACTCCCTGCTTCACATCCTCCGCGTTCGGCAAACCTAAATGTTCCTTTGGGGTGACGTAGCAAAGCATCGATGCACCGTACCAACCGATCATCGCCGCTCCGATGGCACTGGTGATGTGGTCATAACCGGGAGCAATGTCGATGACCAGCGGACCCAAGGTATAGAAAGGCGCCTCATGGCAAAGCTCCATCTCTTTCTTTACCTGAAGCTCGATCTGATCCATCGGAATATGACCGGGGCCCTCAATCATTACCTGGACATCGTGTTCCCACGCTTTCTTCGTCAACTCGCCCAGCACTTTCAATTCGGCAAACTGCGCGGCATCGCTGGCGTCGGCCAAACATCCGGGGCGCAACCCATCGCCCAGCGAAAAGCTGACGTCATGTTTCTTGAAGATCTTGCAGATGTCGTCGAAGTGTTCGTACAGGAAATTCTCTTTCTTGTGCGCGTTCATCCATTGGGCAAGCAAGGCGCCGCCGCGGCTGACAATTCCGGTGATGCGGCTGCGAACCAGCGGCACGAAGCCGCGCAAAACCCCGGCGTGAATCGTCATGTAATCCACACCCTGCTCCGCCTGCTCTTCGATCACTTCCAGCATCAACCCAATGCTCAGGTCTTCGGTGCGCCGCACCCGCGAGAGAGCTTCATAAATCGGCACTGTGCCGATCGGGACAGGAGAGGCGTCAATGATCGCTTTGCGAATGGTTGGGATGTCGCCGCCAGTCGAGAGATCCATCACCGTATCTGCGCCGTAGTGCACGGAGTGGTGCAGCTTTTTAAGCTCTTCGTCGATATTCGAAGTGGTGGCAGAATTGCCAATATTCGAATTGATCTTGCACTTGAATGCGATTCCTATGCCCATGGGCTCGAGCGATTTGTGGTGGACGTTTGCGGGAATGATGGCGCGTCCCCGGGCAATTTCGCTGCGCACCAGCTCGGGTTCGATTTTCTCACGCTGCGCGACGAAGGTCATTTCCTCCGTGATGACGCCCTGCCGTGCATAGTGCATCTGCGACAAATTCCGTGAACCATTGGCGCTGGCTGAATCTGCCAGCCGCTTTTCAATCCAAGCTTCTCGAACTCCCATACTTCCCCCTCGACAGTTACGATTGCGGATAGTTTCAATTTACAGTGCGTAATTTCGATTATTGCACCGTGTGTTACACCCAGCAACTGAGGCGCACCGGCAATACCAGGCTTGCAGTGGGCTGCGGACGCGTTTCAGAGCTTTATCGGCCTGGATCCAAATCTTTCATCACTACGTGCAATACCTGTCCCGTTACGCGAGCGTCGCGCTCGGAAATTTCGAGAGGAGGACCCTCACCGTCTGCGTGATCCCGATACGTTCGCGCAACGGCTGGCAGTCGCGCACACCCGCTTCGGATCAGGCCAGTCTTTTCCGCGACCGCTAGCCGTGTATTGAACGACCAATCGCCAATCGCCCCTTCGCCAATGTTCCCTCCCCCGATCGTTCCTGCGGGTACCCCCGCGGCCGCTATTGCGGTCAATCCCTTATACTCGAGCGCATCGGTCACGATGGCCTCAAGAATTCCGCATGAGGTGAGCAGCGCTTGCTCGTAATCCCTTTCCTCGAACTGACGCTTGCTGTCGATATAGGCTTCTTCGACTATTGGCCGAAGGTCAGGATTGTGCACAAAATCAAAACGATGCGGAGCCGGCTGCTCCATCGCCGCCGACGGAATCGTGCCCTTGTCGACCTGAGAGAGCGTGGCAACGGCCTGCTCAAGAACATCGAGCAGTCGCTGGACGATCTCAGCAGGAGCGGCGCCCTCGACCGCAACCCCTCCTTCGGAGCGTTTCAGGAAGGCTCCACTGAACGAGCGGGCCAGCCAATGAGCCTTGCTGCCGCCTGACAACTGATTGATGGTAAGGCCACAGTCTTCCTGCCATTTGCGAGTGGCAGTGATTGCGTCTTGGCCGAAGGGATCAGTTTGCAATGTGCCACGAAGTTCGCGTCCGCGCCGAATCAAGCCCTGGAGGTGGGTTTGATAGGTTTCGACCTGGATACGAACGCTGTCATCCATCGCTAAACTCGAGGTCCCGGTTTGGCTCTTTTCATTCGATTCGGGGACTCGCACCTCTTATATCCTGATACAAACATCCCATTTCTTCTGATTCGAATCCCGGTTTCCAACCGCTATCGTCATATCGATTCTGAGCCTTGACAGTTCTTGACAAGGATGATAAATTTCGTGCCGCAAGTGGTTCGGTGACTGGACCAGTATATATTACAGTGGCATCCGAGCCAAACGATCCCCTGGTTTACGCCCGTACGGGTGGGCCGGCAACAATTTTGCGGAACCAAGTAGTTCTAGCAGTGCGCCGTTAACGTTTCAACGCGCTGTCATGGAGGTTTACCCGTGGGTGCAACAACTACCGTTTCTCCGTCTTCCCTGATCCACCCCTCCCGCATTCCCAATCGATGGATTCAGTTAGTCGCTGGCATCGTCGCGATGATGGCGATTGCGAACCTCCAGTATGCCTGGACTCTATTCACTAAACCGATACAAGCGCATCTGCACGTTTCGCTAGAAGCGGTGCAGTGGACCATTGTTTTATTCGTCGCACTGGAAACCTGGCTGGTGCCCTTTGAAGGCTTTCTCGTCGATCGCATTGGACCTCGATTGATGCTGGGGATTGGCGCGATCCTGGCCGGACTGGGCTGGATCGGATCCGGCTATGCCGAGAGTTTAAGGGCCCTCTACTTTTGGTACGGAGTAGGCGGCGTCGGCGCTGGCGCAGTTTATGGCGGAACCATAGGAAACGCATTGAAGTGGTTCCCCGACCATCGCGGTCTCTGCGTCGGCCTCACGGCAGGAGCCTTCGGCATAGGCACCGCAACAACCATCGCCCCGGTCGCCGCAATGATCAAGACCTCGGGCTATCAGCACACATTCATTGTGTGGGGAATTATCCAAGGCGTAGTGGTGCTGGCCGCTTCGCTGTTTCTGGCCCGGCCTCCCGAGGGATGGACTCCGCCCGACTGGAAGGCGAAGGAAGCGAAGATCAAAGCCAACGTCAGGACGTCTGCCGTTGACATGACGCCCTGGCAGATGCTGCGCCAGCCTTCTTTCTACGTCATCTATCTCATGATGACCATGCTGGCCTTCGGCGGCATCGTGGTTACGGTGCAACTGAACCCGATGGCTTCGACCTACCACGTGGATAAAGTCGTGGTGCTATGGGGCATGACTGCATTGGTGCTGGCGATTACGGTCGATCGCATCCTGAACGGCTTGACGCGTCCTTTCTGGGGATGGGTCTCCGACCATATTGGCCGCGAGAACGCGATCTTCATCTCCTTCATCCTGGAAGCAATCGCAGTGTACGCGCTGCTCCAATTGATTAGCCGCCCGATCTGGTTCGTGGTTATGTCGGGCCTGTGTTTCTTCGCGTGGGGCAATATCTACTCGCTATTCCCTTCAATCACCGGCGATTTGTACGGAAATAAGTGGGCTACGACCAACTATGGCATCGTCTATACAGCGAAAGGAGTCGCCACGGCCTTTGCTGGCCCCGGGGCGGCGTGGCTGTTTGCCAAGACTGGCTCGTGGACAAAAGTGTTTTGGGCGATGATTATCTGTGACCTGATTGCCGCCTTCATGGCTTTGCTATGGCTGAAGCCGCTTGCGCGCAAGATGGTCAAAGAATCGGAGCACGCGGTTTCGGTTCCCGATATGGGTGCGCCGATCAAGGCCCGAGGCGTGGCCTAAGACGGAGCGAGGTTAGCTTCTATTCGTGACAAGTGTGGCGCGGACACTCCTGTCCGCGTGCCGGCAGCGCATTAACGGTCAACGCCGACACAGCGCCACACTCCTTACAGGCGAAGGACCGCCCGACAAGCCGCCGTCGAGCGGCGACGCATGGGTGCAGCGCCAATGACGCTCAGGCGGGAAGCTTCTGATTGCGCGTTTCCACCGCGAACGGAATCAGCAGCAGCCCTAGCGCGAAAGCGATCGAGGTCATTGCTACCGGTGTCCCCAAGGAACCGAAATGGCGGACGCCGGAGCCGACCAGAAAAGTGATCCCCGCTGCTCCGAAGCGCGCGAACGAGGTGGAAAAGGCGAAGGCGCTAGCCCGGCATTCGGTGGGATATTGCTCAGGCAGCCACAGAGTGTAGACGGCGAAGTTCGCTCCTCCCAACCCGAGGAAGAAAAGACAAACAAAAAACCAGGGGAGCGCGGTTGCTCCCAGATAAAAGACTTTGCCGAAGGTGAGGGCGATGAAAACCATCATCAAGGTAAAGAAGAACGCGAGCGCTCCCCGGCGTCCCAGACGTTCCGCCAGCCAGGGCATGGCCAGGCATCCGAGGATGGTAGCGAAGGAAACCAGCATCACTCCCCAGGACGCGAGCTGTACGGCCTGCGCGCCACCGCGGCCACCGGCTTCGGCGACTGCGGTGATGGCCGCAGGCACATAAACGGTTCCAGCCCAAAGGCCGCAGATGGAAGCGAGCATCAAGAAGGAATTCACAACGGTGCGGCGTCGCCACTCGGGCGCAAACAAAGTAGCCAAGGGACGCCAGACCGCCCAGGAGCGCACTACGCCCGCTTTCTTGGTCCAGGCTGCGGGCTCCGTGACACCATGACGGATCCATGCGAGAAGCAGGGCCGGCAAGCCTCCGACGATGAACATGTAGCGCCAGCCGTAGCGGCTGCCAATAGTGTAGTTGGCCAGCGCCGCCAGGAATATTCCGACGTAATATCCGGTGTGCATCAAGCCCGCGCCGACGCGGCGGCGGCTCTCTGGCCACTCCTCGGCCACGAAGGTGCCGCCCATGGCCCATTCTCCGCCAATGCCGATACCCGCGAGCAAACGAAGCACGGCTAACTGCCAGACACTTGTCGCAAAGGCGCTCAAGAACGTAAAGAGCGAATACCAAACAATGGTCAGCATGAGCGTGCGCACGCGACCGAACTTGTCTCCGACAGGGCCCCATAGAAAAGCCAATCCCCACCCGACTAAGAATAGGGCGAATAACAAGCCACCGTAGAATCCAATGTTTGCCTTGGTGGCCGCGATGCCTGAGCGTGGAAGCAAGTCTCGCAGCGAAGGCACGAGGACGAGCGCGTACACGAAGGAGTCCATGCCATCCAGCGTCCATCCGCCCCAGGATGCCCAGAAGCCGCGTATCTGATTCCGGGTGAGAGTTTGATTTGAGGATTGAGCCGGGGACGCTTCGGAGGTGGGACTATCCACTTTGCTCGAAGTTAGGCGGGGCATGACAGTCGGGAACTATATCAAAAACCTGGTTCCGCACAAGAAAAAAGCGCTCTCCACGGCACCAACCCAGCGTTATGGTTGGCCGTTCGTCCCTTTGTGAACGCGCGAGGTGATCCCTTTCAGAGCGAATTCGGGGAACAGTTCGACACAGCATCGGCGCCAATGCCCGCCAATCCATTGAAAGCGGGGATCTAAGGTTTTTTAAGATTAGAAGGTTCTCGATATGGACGACATCGAACCCAAGATTCTTAAGCGGTCACAGCGGAATCGCCATTACAGATTCAACAAATAGACGGGGGCCATTGCGGCGAGCGCAGCACCGGCTTGCAGAGCAAGTACATACAGTGTTTGTCTTGGAGCGCGCGGCACCCACCTGATCGCGAAGAATATCAGCACTGGCAGCTGCCCTGCCATTAGCAGCTGCCACAAATGCGCTATCGACCCTTCATCTTGCTGGCGCTCAAGACCGGCTTGTCCCGTGGCGAGGGCAAATATATAAGCGCCGCTTAGCAGAGCCAAAGCGGTAAGCGACATTGCCAACGGAAGAATCGCGCTCGGCTTTCTCACGATAGTGCCAAATGATTGGTTCATCTTGCGTCCTCCTCTTTCGAGGTAACTTGCAATCACGCATCCGGCTGCCCACCTCAGAGCGTCTACATCGCCTTCGATGTGGTCGAGTTCGTGTTTCATCCCCTCTCCCCACGGAGAACGCAAAGGCGGAAGCACATCGGCCGCATGAGCTATCAAAGCGGATGCAAGCCGGCGCAAAAGCGAGGCTCGCGCGTTCATGTAGTCGCCCCCACCAACTTGCGGCGAACTGCGGATGCTAAGTCTGTAGCGGCCGTCGCGCGCGCGAATGCCAACCCAGTTAAGGTCAGTTTGTACGCATGACGCGGCGGCTTGCCTGGGCGTTCTGGTTCCTGCCACTTCGATTCCAACAAGCCTTGATCGCTGAGACGTATGAGTAGTGGATAAAGCGTGCCTGATTTCAGCCCGGTCTGCTTAGAGAGCTCATAGCCGTATTGCCACGCGCGCGGTTGCCGCAACATGGCGGAGACCAGTTCGCGCGTTTGAACAGAGTTGTTCGGTTTGCGTGCCATTCGTGTAATATCAACATATGTAGAGTTTATTGTCAAACCATAGAATCGTGTAGAGGGGAGCGTTTCACGATGTTAGGGTGCTTTTGGTAATCAGGCCGGTTCTGGAGTTGTTGAAATATCGCTGTTTGCGAGAGTTGAGACTGCGACAGTAGCGAACTCACTTCGGTTTTTCCCGGATTCCTTCTTGACTCAGACAGCCTCACGAGAGCACAATTTTGGTATCCCGCCGCTCCGTCAAGAGCTAAGAACAGTTTCCAACCGCTGGAAACCGAAGGCAAAATATCTTTCCCTACCGCTATTCGAGCGTGAGGCGAACGAACTCAGTCGGGCAACTACTATCAACGGATAACTACGCACGTTGTTGATTAGGCAACGAAAATCCACAACTACACGAAAGGAGGATATCAATGCCCCAAACAAGTGTTACAGAACAAGGCGGCAAGCAGGCAGCTGACAAGAATGCAATTCGTCCGTTTCCCCATGTGAATTTTCCGGACGCGGAACTTACCGAATTGCGCAGGCGCATCAATGCAACCAGGTGGCCTGAACGGGAAACGGTCACGGATGCAACGCAAGGCGTGCAGCTCGCGACGACTCAGGCGCTCGCGCGCTATTGGGCGACAGAGTATGACTGGCGCAAGATCGAGGCAAAAATGAACGCCCTGCCACAGTTCATCACCGAGATTGATGGGCTGGACATTCATTTCATTCACGTTCGTTCTAAACATGAGAATGCGTTGCCGCTCATCGTCACGCACGGATGGCCGGGCTCGATCATCGAGCAAATGAAGATTATCGAACCGCTGACCAATCCCACGGCACATGGCGCGAGCGCATCGGACGCGTTCCATCTGGTGATTCCGTCGATGCCGGGCTACGGCTTTTCAGGGAAGCCGACCGCCACAGGCTGGGACCCCGCGCACATCGCGCGAGCATGGGTCGCGCTCATGAAGCGCCTTGGCTACACAAAATTTGTGGCGCAAGGCGGCGATTGGGGTGCGGTCATCACCGAACAAATGGGTGTGCAGGCGGCTCCGGAATTGCTCGGCATTCACACCAATATGCCTGGCGCGGTTCCGGCCGACATTGACAAGGCGGCATTCACCGGTGCGCCAATGCCCGACGGTCTCTCACCCGAAGAGAAACTCGCGTTCGAGCGGCTGACATTCGTCTACAGCAAAGGCATCGCCTACGGCTACCAGATGGGGTTGCGCCCGCAGACGTTGTACGGAATCGCGGACTCCCCCGTCGGCCTGGCCGCCTATTTTCTGGACCACGATGCGTGGAGCTACGCGCTGATCTCACGCGTCTTTTCCGGAGAAGCTGCCGGCCTCACCCGGGACGATGTCCTCGACAACATCACGATCACCTGGTTGACGAACACGGCGATTTCCGGAGCGCGCCTCTACTGGGAAAGCAAACTCCCGTATTTCAGTGTCAAAGGCGTTTCCATCCCGGTTGCCGTAAGCGCCTTTCCGGATGAGATCGATCTGTGCCCGCGCAGTTGGGCGGAGCGGGCGTATCCCAAACTTATCCACTACAACAAGCTCGACAAAGGCGGACACTTTGCGGCCTGGGAACAGCCACAACTCTTTTCAGAAGAGGTGCGCGCGGGTTTCCGATCACTGCGGTCAAGCAAAGTAGCAAAAGCAGCATAGTCGCGCATTAGCACTCAATCTGGTGCGGAGTGGATGTACTCCGCACTTTTTCTTTTTGCTCTTCCCGAGGTTTGGGCACAGCTCTCGTTGTTGGCGTAACATCGCCGTTACACGCATTGACCATTGTGAGTGTGATTGCTGTCTACAACAGTTGGGCAAGTTCGTAAGCTGTCGATTCGAGCACCTTGACCGATTACCAGGGCCGTTGTCTCTAGCGACGCTGTTATTTAGCTGCCTTGAGCCGTGTTTCGAGTTCCTTCACCTCAGCGGTCAATTCCTGGGGTAGGTGGTTCCCGAATTTTGCAAAGTGCTCTTTGATCAATGGCACTTCGGCCAGCCAGCCCTCGATGTCCACGCTAAGCAATTGGTCGATATCGTCGCCTTTGATATCCAGCCCAGCCCTGTCGAGATCGGCAGGGTCAGGAATTAATCCAATCGGAGTCTCGTTCGCGTGCACTTTCCCGTCGCAACGCTCAAAGATCCATTTCAAGACACGGCTGTTCTCACCATATCCCGGCCATAGGAATTTGCCTGTCTTGTCCTGCCGAAACCAGTTCACGTAAAAGATTTTCGGCAGCTTCGAGGGTTCGGTGCTGGATCCGATCTTCAGCCAGTGCGCAAAGTAATCTCCCATGTTGTAGCCGCAGAATGGAAGCATCGCCATGGGATCGCGCCGCAGTTGGCCGACTTTGCCTGTGATCGCAGCGGTTGTCTCACTGCTGACTGTGGCACCGAGAAACGTTCCATGCTGCCAGTTGAAGGCTTCTGTGACTAGCGGAACGATTCCGGCGCGCCGTCCGCCGAAGAGAATAGCATCGATTGGAACGCCTTGGGGATCTTCCCATTCCGGAGCGATGCTTGGGCACTGGCTGGCATGAACGGTAAATCGCGAATTGGGATGCGCCGCCTTGCGGCCTGATTCTGGAGTCCATCGCCGCCGCAACCAGTCGACCAGATGCGCCGGTTTCTGCTCGGTCATCCCTTCCCACCACACGTCGCCGTCCAAGGTCATGGCGCAATTCGTGAAGACGGAGTTCTTGGTTACGCTAAGCATCGCGTTGGCATTGGAGCGCATGCTTGTGCCCGGAGCTACTCCGAAGAAGCCGTACTCCGGATTGATGGCATAGAGCCGGCCGTCGCTGTGGAATTTCATCCACGCAATGTCATCGCCGATGGTTTCTACCTTCCAACCTGGAATCGTGGGAATGAGCATCGACAAGTTTGTTTTTCCGCATGCCGAAGGAAAAGCGCCCGCGATATATTTCGACTCGCCGGAAGGGCTGGTGAGCTTGAGGATCAGCATGTGCTCGGCCATCCAACCTTCGTCGCGGGCCTGCACCGATGCGATTCGCAATGCGTGACACTTTTTCGGGAGCAGCGCATTGCCGCCGTAGCCCGAACCGTACGACCAGATCTCTCGCGTATCCGGAAAATGGCAAATGAATTTGTTTTCGGGGTTGCATCGCCAGGTCGAGTCGGCTTGGTTGGGACCCAGCGGAGCGCCCACCGAATGCAAGCCACGGACAAACTCTCCGTCTTCACCTAAAGCCTTGAGCGCCTGAGTTCCGACCCGATACATGATATGCAGGCTGCACACGACGTACGTCGAATCGGTAATCTCAACTCCGATCTTCGCGATCGGCGATCCAATTGGACCCAGGCTGTAGGGAACGACGTACATGGTGCGTCCAACCATCGAACCGGCAAACAATCCAGAGAGCTTCTGCTTCATCTTCGCGGGATCTTCCCAGTTATTTGTCGGACCAGCATCTTCCCTGGTTCGTGAGCAGATAAAAGTCTGATCTTCTACTCGCGCCACGTCAGCCGGATCCGAACGAACCAGCACGCTATTGGGCCGCTTCTCCGGATTCAGCGGAATCGCGATTCCTGCCATGATCAAGAACTGCAGCATGGACTTGTATTCTTCGGGCGAGCCATCGCACCAGTAGACGCGATCCGGTTTACACATCTGCGCCATCTCCGCTACCCAACTTTCGAGCTTCGAATTACGATGGCTACTCGCAGAAGACTCGATTTCTACCGTTGTACTGGACATGATGTGTCGCTCCTGAATAATGTTCGCGGGTTGCCATTCGCATGGTAAATCCGGCCCGATACTATCCTTTAGTTGCTTTCAGCCCGCTTGTGGACTACCGCACGGCCAATAAAAGCAAACTCAATATTTTCTCCTACTCATCCGGATTATTCCACCGGATTGAATCTACCTACCGGCCGTCCGGAAGTGTGTCTGTATCACGATCACGCAAAACTAAAAGGCGGGGGCCTCTCAAACGATTAACCATGAACTACACGACTTAAACCAGAACCCATTGAAAAAAACGCTCCGCACCGAGTAACTTTTGTGGTTAAATATTCTCCCAATACTCCACTCCAATTTTGTTCACCTGGTAGTGAATGAAACTTTTTCTTGACACCACCTCTTTTCGTGTGATAAACCCTGCGGTCGGAAGTGGTCCGCTCTTCAGACCGGTTCCGTACTCATTCGAAACTGTTGAAAGATCTTTCGTTTCGTGGCTTCCGCGAAGAAGGCACGCTGCCCGCCCAATCTTTTCGTCGCCACCGACAAAGAACGCACTACTGTTCAATCGCCGATTGAGGAAGAGGCGGTTTTGCAAACCATCCGGGAGATGAAACACATGCGCTCGCTCACAAAGTTTTTCGTGCTTCTGATCGTTCTCGCAGCGCTGGCTTCCCTCGCCCTACCCCAGGGCACGAAATCTGCGAGCACCGACCCAGGGGTCGCGCCGGCTACCGCGACCAGGGACGAGGTTAATGAGCTTCGGGGGGAAGTCGCCGCACAGCGCAAGACGATTGATGAACTGAAGGCTTTAGTGGAGAAGCTGCTGGATGCCAAGGTGTCAGATGAACAGACCGCAGCGAAATCGATTGAGCATAGCGCTACCGGAATCCGTCCCGTCTCCGAGAATGCGACCTCCGACGGAAGCGTGCAAAACGTAAGCGCGCCCGGTGATGGCAATGTTCGTCTGATGAATACGGTTTACCTGAACCCCGCAACCATGGCGGCCATGGTGGACCCGGCTCCGGCTACCCCCGCCAAGAAAGAAACACCTCTAACGGCGGGATGGAACGGCGAGCACTTTTTCATCAAGAGTGCGGACGGCCAGTTCAGCATTAGCCCTTACGGATATCTTGACACCGACTATCGCGCATACAAGGGTGACGGGGCGCCGTCGTCCACGTTCCTTATCCGGCGTGCGCGGTTTGGATTCCAGGGGAATTATGGCTCCCACTTCGACTTCGCTATTTTGACCGATGCGAACGCGACTACCGGCGCAATCGTGCGCGATGCTTATCTCAACATTCGAATTAGACCCGAAATTCAGTTTCAAGCGGGACAGTTCAAAGAGCCGTTCGCGCAGGAGACGGGAATCGGCGCTACCAATCTAGACTTTGTAGAACGTGGCTTCCAGGCACTACTGTACCCGTCTGCTAACACCGCATTCCGGAGTCCTGGCGCCGTTTTACATGGCGATCTGAGCGGCGGCGTTGTGCAGTACTGGGCTGGTGCATTCAATGGCCGCGGGGGCATCACGCCTAATGCCTCGAATGAACCTGAATTTGTCGGCAGGCTGCGCTTTTATCTCTTCCGCAAAAGCAAAAATGAATGGATAAAGCAGTTCGCCTTTGGCGGATCAATCGCTCATTCGCGGGCCGTCGGCATTAACAATGACATGAGCTTTAACGCTGCGATACCGGATGCCGCTTATACGTTTTTCCCGGCACTGCGCGTCAATGGCCCGGCCTGGCGGTATGAAGGCGAGTTTACCTACCTGCATGGGCCTTTTGCTTTCCGCGGAGAATATGTCCAGATGCAGCAACAGCGCTACGCGGTGGGTTCGGAGACTCCGGGGGGCCTCGGATTCCTCACAATTCCTGGGGTGGGCGCAAAGGCGTGGAACATTGGCGCAACTTATTTGCTGACCGGGGAAAAGCGGCCCGAGAACGGAACTCCTAAAGTTCGGCACCCGTTCTTCGGCCCGGATACTCCGGGCGGCAAGGGCCGTGGCTTTGGAGCTTGGGAAGTAGGACTCCGCTACACCGGCATTCAGGCGAAGGCGCCGGGGGAGGATCTCTCGAACTTTTCCACTCCAGGTTTTGTTCCAACCTATGACTATCACACCGATGAGATCACGATCGGTGTGAATTGGTACCCGAATTACTGGGTGAAATACATGGTTAATGTAGGTATCGATCAGCTTAAACAGCCCAGCACGACTGGGCAGGTGCCGCAGAATTTCGCGGTGGTGTTGCAGCGCTTGCAGTTCAGGTTTTAATGCGGTCGGCTCATGTTTGCGGGTCGGATGAACTTGTTTATAGGAAGGTCAAGGCTGGGCTGGTCGCAGGCTGGTCCTGAAGAAATCGCAGGGGGGATTGAATGAGAACGAGGATTCTGTTCACTGGTCTAGTCCTGGCATTCTTTGTGCTCGTAAGCGGCTGTGGAAATACGAGAAATTGTCCCGTGTGCGGCACCACGTCGGCCGGTGGCTACATCAACATCGATGTCATTCCGGTGCCGGAGCACAATCCTACTGGCGAGCCGGGCGGGCCGTTCAACTCCTTCGACATTAGCGTGGTGGATCCGGTCAACCATAGGTTTTTTGTATCCGACCGTATCGGTTTGGATGTGGTCGAGATCGACACAATTAACGACGTCGCCGTCGGAGTCATCACTGGAGATAATGGAGTGGCTGGCGCCGGAGACAATCCCAGCGTTTGCGATCCGTCAATTCCTCCGATTGTCACAGTCATGGGGAACTTCACGCGATTCGGTTGCAGGACGCAAAGCTTTCATATTCCGGGCTTCGGCGCCAACGGGCACTTTGGTGGATTTCCTGGAGCGCAGTGCTGTGCGGCCCGTGCGAATGGTGTAAATCCTCTGTCCGGTCCAGATGGAGAAACGCTCTCTCCTGATAACAACACCCTTTTCGTGGGCAACGGAAGTAGCAGCGTTGTAGCGTTTGACTTAACCTGCGGAGGGGCACCTTGCACGCAGACCAATGTTCCGGGAGTGCTTGCGGATTTTCCGACGGGCCAATCCCCAGATTACGACGGCTGCAATCCTGCGGCCGGCATACCCTGCGGTTCACCGCTCGGTGCTGGAATCCCGAACCCTACCGGGATTGCCGCTTGTGTGTCGTCAGCTAACGGTCGGGCATTTTCCGATCCAACCTGCGGCGATCTTCGGGCTGATGAAATGTCGATCGGAACAATAAACGGGAGCACGATTTTGTTGGTGACAAATGGGGACCCGGGATTTCCATTCGCAACCTTGATTGACGTGACTGGAATCGTTAACCACACAGCTGGGCCGGCGGGACATTGCCTCCCACAAAATCCGGCGCTGCCCTATGGACCAACGAATTTTCCGACCTGCGTAATTGGACAGATTTACTACGACAATGTGCCGGGCAACGATATAACGGTACCGATCGATACAGCGGCGGGCCCATGTCCCGACCCTTCAACCACGTTGCCTTCCGGCGTCTCGGGCGGAACTTCCGGAATCCCATGCCATCACGGGCCGGTGTTGAATCCAGATGGAAGCTATTGCGCCGCCCAAACAGGGCCCCCGGCCACATGCTTCGGGGCAATCTCTCTTGCCGGATTAGGCGGGTCGGCTTTCAATCCGAACACCGGGCACTTCCTGGTCTCGAATGGAAATGCAAGCCCTTCGAATTTAACCGTCGGGACGATCGACGAGATCGATCCCAGGTTAGGGAATCCCGCCGGGCCGGTGGTTGTTAACACATTTCCCATGCCAAGTTGCATGCCCACCAGCATAGTTCAAGGGCCGGGAAACAAGTTCCTGGTGGGGTGCGCGGACCATGATGGCGAGGCTTTCCCTCCGAATGAATACATTATCGATGGAGCTTCAGGAAAAATTTTAGCCACCATCAATAACGTCGGTGGCGTCGACGAGACGTGGTATAACCCGGGAGACAAGCGTTACTATCTGGCTGCCAGGGACATGCCGAACGGAGCAGTGTTGGGCATTATCGATGCCGTGTCCAATCTGTGGCTCGAAAACGTGCCTACTGGCAGCAATTCGCACAGCGTGTCGGTCGACCCGAGCAACAACCACGTTTTTGTGCCGCTTCAGGCGGCAGCGGGTTGCACGACTCAAAGCGCGAATGGTTGCGTGGCGGTTTACGCCGAGCAGTGAGTTCCGGCGGTGATATAGTGGCGTCGAGGCGCGAAACAGAGCGATGTTTCGCGCCAGCAGTGTGATGTGATTTATGAAGATTTCTTCGAGAGCTTCCTTGCGGGTCTATCCTTTTGCTTTTGCTTTCTCTTTTCTGCTGACTTCGTTGTTGGCTGGCGCTAGCGAGAAAGCGGAATCCAAACCAACCGATTTGCCTGCTACGGTGATTGCCCACCTGGCGCTGCCGCAAGCCACGGGAAATCAAATGCTCCTGCAGAAAGACAATGGCAAAGAATATTTGTACGTCCAGCAGGCGGCCAAACAGGGCTTCATGATTGTGGACGTGAGTAAGCCGGAGCGACCCAATCTCTTAAAGCGTACCGCCGAATCGAATCAGGCTACCGCGGGAAATCTGGAAATGGTTAGCCCGGATGTGGCTATTGCCGAGGCTCCGGAAAAAACGCCGGGAACGCTGACCAGCAACGCCCACCCCACAGAGACGGTTCGTGTCCTTGACTTGAGCGACCCACGCAATCCGAAAACGCTAGAGACGTTTAATAAAGTGAGCAGTATTCTTCCCGATGGCGGACATGGGATTATCTATCTAACGAACAACGAGGGATTGTGGATCCTCCGCTACAGTCGTCGAGCGCTTTTGGAGCCCGCGAAAAAAAAGGTACCCTGCGATTCCACTTCAGCAATAGCGGCAATGCCACCGGATTGCGACTGAACCCTATGAAACCTACCGCACCGGGCAAACCTTATCGATCGTCCTGATCGAACTGACTGAGATCGTCGTCGCGGCTGCGGAACCTGTCTTATTCATGGCGTCGGAGCTTGTACTAAGGGACGGCGATTCGTTTCCAGTCACTTCGACTCTTTGACCGAGATAATGGCTCAGCTTCACGTTGTGAGTACCGTGTAGTTCATAGGTCATGGCCGGATTTTGCTTCATCAGAACATAGTCGCCGCCAGAACGGCTGACGCAGCCCTGAACCGTTATCTGCCCCTTGCTGTCTTTCCCACGGTCACCGCTCATGTCGCCGTTGTTTTGTGCGAGCAGAAACGCGCCTGGCAACAGCAAGGCAAACATTACTTTCAATTTCATAAGAAGTCTCCTTCTGGCGTTTGGGATGGCAGCAGCCTCAATCGGGTTGTTCAGGAGCCAGGGGAAAATACAGTGGAGCGAAATCGCTACTTGACGTGAGTTTCCTGGTAGTGCAGTTCTTTCCATTGCCCATCGCGCCTCACCCAGATTTCGCTGATATAAATCCGGGAGTAGCGCACTACCGCCGTGGGTGGGAATTGCATGGTGCTTTCGTAGATGACCAGGGCGGCATCGGGGGCAAGGGGAATTACTTTAAATCCCCATAGGGTGTAGTTGAAGACATTCCCAGCGGCTAGTTCGTTGAGTGCTTGGCTCTTTGTGCGCTCGCCCTGGCCGTCGGCTTCGACTCCTTGATAATCATCCGCCAGTAATTCGGCGTAAGCTTTTTTGTCTTTGCTCTTTATCGCCTGCCACTCGGCTTGGATTTTTGATTGAAATATATCCTTTAGCTTGGGGTCAACTTGGACGCCGCTGCCCATCGGTGCTTCAGGAATTCTTGATGGTTTAGAGTCTTGCGAGGAATTGGCCGAAGCTGGATTGGTGTTGGCGGGGCTCGCCGCCGGGGGTCCGGGCTGCTGGGCCGTGGCGAAAAGGGTCAGCTCCAAGATCCATGCGAGAGCTGAGTTGCGCATTCGGTCTCCAGGTTAAATAACGGCGAGATGGGGAATTCTATAGATCGCGAACATAAGTTCGGCGCAAAACCAGCGTAACCGATCTACTCCAACTCCTTGACTTTTTTTCGGAGAGCTACCAAGAGCGGCATAGGCAGCTCCGAATAGCCTTCTTGGGCCGCATATTGCTGACCCTCGGTGTATATCCAATCCAAAAAATCTCTCATCGCTTTAGCGCGCACCGCGTCGGCAGATTTCGTCCTCACGTAAATCCAACTGAAGCTCGTAAGCGGGTAAGAGTCCGAGCCCGGCGCATTAATCAAGGACGCGGTAAAACCCTTCCAGTCGGGCGCTTCCATTGCCTGGCAGGCTGCGATCATGCCCTGGGGTGAAGCTTTCACGAACTTGCCGGCATGGTTCTGCACCGCTATCTGAGAAATATTGCCCTTGACCGCGTATTGATACTCCACGAAACCGACTGCGCCGGAAGTGTTCTTGACCTTGTCCGCCATATCGGAACTTCGCTCGGCCGGAATTCCAAGCGGCCATTTGGGTGAAGGCGTAACCCCAATCGCATTGCGAAACTTCGGACTTGTCCTGGAGAGAAAATCACTGAACACGTAATTGGAACCCTTGCCGGCGGGACGATTTATGATTTGAATCGGAAGGTTTGGCAGGGTTACATCGGGATTGAGCTCTGTGATCTGCGAGGCATTCCACGTTTTTATCTCGCCGAGAAAAATCTCAGCTAGCACTTCGCCGGAGAGCTTAAGCTCCTTCTGAACGCCGGGCACGTTGTAGATGGGCACGATACCGATGAGTACCACCGGGAGTTCAATCAGACCGCCCTCTTTGCGGTCCTTCTCAGTAAGCTGCGCTTCTCCGGCGGCGAAATCCCCAGCGGCATGAGAGATCTGTTTGATGCCCTCACTTGTTCCGACGGGAAGATACCGCATCTGAATCTTTGGATTGCGTTTGCCGAACTCCGTGGTCCATCGGCTAAAAAGGGGCCCCGGCACGGTCGAACCCGATCCTACGAGAACCAGCGTATCCTGAGCGCTGGCCAGAGAATGGAGCAGTCCAAAGGCGACAATGAGTGGCAAGAGTTTTGCTGGCGAGAACCGCTTTTCAGTTGATCGTTGAGTGCTACATGCACTTCCTAGACTGCTTGGGCACGAGACGCTTGAACAAGAATTCATAATGACCTCGATACGGTCTGAATTACTTTCCGCGTCACAACACCATCCCAATGCATATTGCTAGCAACTAATCGACAACCATTTATGCAAACCCGCAATATGTCGAATGACAAGATCGATGAGATAGCGCGCGAGTTAAATTCAGCGCGCGAGGCGGGTAACATGGTCGAAATCCTCCCGTCGCGCCAGCCGGGATTCGATCTCGACGCCGCCTACGCGGTTGAATTAGAACTTAAACATCGACGTGAAGTCAATGGCTTTAAAGCGGTTGGCCGCAAGGTTGGATATGCCAACAAGGCGGTGTGGCGTCTGCTTAAACTTGACACGCTGGTCTGGGCGCACATGTACGACGACACGGTGCACTACAGCCAAAACAACTCGGCGACCTTAACCCTGCCCCATTCTCATTCACTGAAGATTGAGCCTGAGATTGTTTTCCACTTGAAGGATCAAATTCGGGAAGAAAAGCCGGATGCAAGCTCTGCCCTCCGGTCTGTAGATTGGTTGGCGATCGGATTCGAAATCATTGATTGCCCTTTTCCGGACTGGCAATTTCAACCAAGTGACTTTGTCGCATCTTTCGGCCTTCACGCCGCACTTGTAATAGGAGAACCGATTCAAGTTCTTCCCGGCAACATTGTGACACTTGCGGAGCAGTTGGCGACGTTTAAGGTCCGCATGTCGAAGGACGGCGATTTTGTCGAAGAGGGAACGGGAAGAAATTCTTTGAAAAACCCTGCTTTGTGCTTGGCGGAACTAAGTGCGGCCATCGCGAAACGATTTCCAGACGACCCGCTGCGTGCCGGGGAGATCGTCAGTTCCGGAACCCTCACGGCGGGTCATCCACTGGAAAAAGAGGACCTTTGGACCGCCGAATTGGAGGGAATTTCAATCCCGCCGCTGACTCTGAAGCTGGAATGAGCCTCATCATCACGTTTCCCGGTTGTCTTGTATGTCGGTTGGCTAGCACCAATTGTGGAGCCGGTGAGTTAGCCTGCTTCTGCATAGCCTTCTTACGAATATTTACCTTTCATTACCGTTTCTTGACGGCAAGAGACCAAAGACGGTGTTTCCATGTAAGAGAGGCGATAGCGGCGATCCTGACACGAAACCTCTACCAAAGACGCCAAATGGAGGTACTGGCGCAATAAATATGAGCGGCACAGCAGGCGCTGAATATAATGTGTGGACGGGATTAAGGTCTATTTTGACCTCATTCCGAACGACGCACGAAAACCCTAATGGATAATAAAACGTCCGCACCTACCATCGACCCGCCCTACCAGGATCCGCAGCATCAACTGCCCTCCGCGACTGTTGATACCCGGCACCAACTGCCCCCGGCCAATGGGAATCGCGGCTCCAAGGGAAAACGCGTTCTGATTTGGGCGTTGCTGCTCCTCGCCTTTGCGGTAATTTTCTGGCTGGTGTTGCGTCGTCACGACGACACACAGCAAGCAGCGACCGCCCCCAAACGCGGTGCTGGAGGCCCAGTTACAGCCGCTGTCGCAACCGCGCAAAAGGGAAATATTGGAGTGTATCTGGACGAGATTGGCACAGTCACTCCAACCTACACGGCGTCAATAACAAGCCAAGTCACGGGGATGGTCACCAAGGTCTATTACAGGGAGGGCCAGTCGATCAACAAAGGCCAGCCTTTACTCGACATAGATGCTCGTACTTATCAAGCGCAACTGATGCAGGCTGAAGGCACACTGGAGCGCGATACCCATATCCTGGGACAAGCGAAGATGGATGTTGAACGTTATCGCCAAGCCTGGGAAAGAAATGGCATTCCGAAGCAGACTCTCGATGATCAGGAAAAGATTGTGCTGCAAGACCAGGGCACTGTCAAGAATGACGAAGGTCTAGTGCAGTACGACAAAGTGCAGGTCGGATATTGCCATATTATTGCCCCAATCACCGGGCGGGTTGGGCTGCGATTGGTTGATCCAGGGAATGTCGTTCAGGCGAATGGAACCACGGTTTTGGCGGTGGTCACGCAAGAGCAGCCCATCACCGTAATTTTCACCATCGCGGAAGACAACCTCGGTGACGTCCAGGCGCAGATGCGGCAGAAGAAGCAGCTCCAAGTGGATGCCTTCGACCGCACACAACAAACCAAAATCGCCTCCGGCAAACTGCTCAGCGTTGACAATCAGATCGATACCACTACCGGAACTGTCAAACTGAGGGCGATCTTTGACAACAAGGACGGCGCGCTATTTCCTAACCAGTTTGTGAACGCCAAATTGCTGGTGAAAACTCTGCAGGGTGTCACCTTAATTCCGACTTCTGCCATTCAACATAATGGCCAGACGGCATACGTCTACTTGATAGAGAACGGAACCGCCCAGATCCGCAACATAAAAACGGGAGTGACAGATGCCGGCCAGACGGCCGTTGAAGGCATCAATCCGGGAGACGTCGTCGCCAACAGCAGCTTTGAGAAGCTGCAAAACGGATCCAAAGTTACAGTTTCCCAACCTCCAGCACCCGGCGCACCCGGGGGAGGCGGTCCGCAAAACCGGGGAGATGCGAAGAGTCGAGGCCAAACCCCGTGAGTCCGTCGCGACCATTTATCATGCGGCCGGTCGCGACCTCCCTGCTGATGGCCGCGATCATGCTGGTCGGGATCGTGGCCTACACTCAGCTTCCGGTCTCGGCGCTGCCCCAGGTCGATTACCCGACTATTCAAGTCCTCACTTTCTATCCCGGCGCGAGTCCAAACGTGATTGCCACGACTGTGACTGCGCCTCTGGAGCGGCAGTTCGGGCAGTTACAGGGCCTCAGCCAGATGACCTCGACCAGTGCTGGAGGCACGTCCGTAATCGTTCTGCAGTTCAATCTGAGCCTCAACATCGACGTAGCCGAAGAAGAAGTACAGTCGGCGATCAACGCCTCTCAAAGTTTTCTGCCGTCGAATTTGCCGTCGCCTCCGGTTTATAGCAAAACCAATCCAGCGGATGCGCCTGTGCTCACGCTTGCTATCACGTCCGCGGATATACCGTTGTCGCAAGTCGAAGACCTGGTTGACACCCGCCTCGCTCCTAAGCTCTCGCAGCTGAACGGAGTGGGATTGGTAAGCATCAGCGGCGGACAAAAGCCCGCGGTACGCATTCGCGCCAATCCGGTCGCGCTCTCCTCCTACGGCATAAATATGGAAGACCTGCGGACGGCGCTGACGCAGGCCAGTGTAAACGCAGCCAAGGGCAACTTCGATGGTCCGCGGCAGGACTATCAGATCGACTCCAATGATCAGCTCGTCAGCAGCGCGGACTATCGCAGCATTATCGTCGCTTACCGTAATGGCGCCCCCGTAATGCTTACGGATGTAGCCAAGGTTGTCGACGACGTCGAAAATGCAAAGCAAGCGGCGTGGATGAATCTGACTCCTGCCGTCATTTTGAACGTCCAACGCCAGCCGGGCGCCAATACGATTAGCGTGGTCAAAAGCATCAAGGCACTACTGCCGCAACTGGAGGCTAATCTTCCCGCGTCCATTAAGGTCACAACCCTCACCGATTTGACTACGGCGATCCAGGCCTCCGTAAATGACGTCGAGTTTGAATTGATGCTCACCATTGGCCTCGTCGTGCTGGTGATCTTCCTATTCCTGCGAAGCCTTTACGCCACCATCATTCCTAGTGTTGCCGTTCCGTTGTCGCTTGTCGGGACCTTCGGCGCAATGTACGCGCTCGGTTATAGCCTCGACAACCTTTCACTCATGGCGCTCACCATCTCCACGGGGTTTGTGGTTGATGACGCCATCGTGATGATCGAGAACATTTCCCGCTATATAGAAGAGGGCGAAGAGCCGATGGAGGCGGCGCTCAAGGGCGCGGAGCAAATTGGTTTCACCATTGTTTCGCTGACCGTCTCGCTGATTGCGGTGCTCATTCCGTTGCTCTTCATGGGAGACGTGGTAGGCAGGCTTTTCCGGGAGTTTGCCGTTACCCTGGCTGTCACCATTGTGATCTCCGCCGTGGTGTCGCTGACCCTGACACCCATGATGTCAGCGCGCATTTTGCGTCATCAGCCCAAAGAGCAACAGGGACGCTTCTACCGCGCCTCCGAACGGGTTTTCGAACGCATGATTGCGTTCTATGGCCGCACTCTCAAATTTGTTTTGCAGTATCAAACCATTACATTGCTGGTGGCTCTGGGAACCCTCGCTCTGACGATATTTCTTTACATCATTATTCCCAAGGGATTTTTCCCGGTGCAGGATACCGGCGTGATCCAGGGGATTTCGCAGGCACCGGAGACAATTTCATTTCCGGCCATGGCTGAGAAGCAGCAGGAACTCGCCAAGATCATCCTGGCCGATCCAGCCGTAGAAAGTCTCTCTTCGTTCATCGGCGCTGATGGCACTAACACGACCCTCAACAGTGGACGCTTCTCCATCAACCTGAAGCCGCTTGCCGATCGCGGCCATCTTTCCGCCGCTGATGTCATTCGCCGCATGCAATCCAACCTGCAGAATGTGCAAGGCATGACGCTCTACATGCAGCCCGTGCAAAACATTACTGTCGATGACCGGGTGAGCCGCACGCAGTATCAATACACATTGGAAGATCCGGATCCAAATGAACTGAACGATTGGACCAACCGTTTTGTGGCAAAGCTGAAATCCTTGAAAGAGCTCGAAGATGTCGCTACCGATCAGCAAACCGGGGGACTCGCGGTTTCACTGGTCATCGATCGCGCGACCGCATCGCGCCTGGGCATTGCGCCTTCAACCATCGATAACACACTCTACGATGCATTCGGGCAGCGGCAAATCAACACGATGTACACGCAGCTGAACCAGTATCACGTGATCCTCGAAGCTGAGCCTCAGTTTCAACAGGATCCGAATACGCTCGATCATTTATATATCCAGTCCAACGCGTCGTCTGGAACGTCGGGACCGGGCGCAACGTCATCTTTCTCGTCGTCAGGCTCTTCGGCTGCGGGGTCGAATGCCACGACAACTTCGGTGCTCTACACGCCTTCACCTGGGAATCTGACACCTCCTACGAACGCCCTCGCGAAAAGCGCCACTTCAACTGCAGGATCGAGTAACGCCAACACCGGCAAGAGTTCCGCAATGAGCAACGCGGTGCCTTTAAGCGCATTTACTCACTTCGAGCGCACCTCCGAGGCCCTGTCCATCAATCATCAAGGACAATTTCCAGCCGTCACAGTTTCGTTCAACCTTGCACCGAATGCAGCATTAGGAAGCGCCATCACCGCCATCACCAAGGTTCAGAACGATTTGCACATGCCCGCCAGCTTGCAAGCGGATTTCCAGGGCACCGCAGCATCGTTCCGAAACTCGCTATCGAACGAAGCATTGCTGATTCTGGCGGCGCTGGTCACGGTATACATCGTCCTCGGAGTGCTTTATGAAAGCTTCATTCACCCCGTAACTATTCTTTCAACGCTCCCCTCAGCCGGGGTTGGGGCATTGTTGGCCCTCATGTTATTTGGGCAGGATCTTAGTGTCGTAGCAATTATTGGCATCATTTTGCTGATCGGGATCGTGAAGAAGAACGGAATTATGATGGTCGATTTCGCTCTCGAAGCGGAACGCGAACACGGCAAGACCGCCAGTGATGCCATCTATGAAGCCAGTCTCCTGCGCTTCCGCCCGATCATGATGACTACGATGGCGGCGTTGCTGGGCGGCTTGCCATTGGCGCTGGGCAGGGGAATCGGCTCTGAGATTCGGCGTCCGTTGGGAATTGCAATGGTCGGCGGACTTCTCTTGAGCCAGGCGCTTACCTTATATACCACGCCGGTAATTTACATATTCTTTGATAGTTTGGGGGACAGATTTTCGTTCTTCCGCTCCCGTTCGCACGCCGATAGCAATGGCAGAGAGAATTCGGTCGGTGACCCGTCTCAACCTCCGGAGCCGGCATGAATCCCTCAGCCCTTTTTATTCGCCGCCCGGTGGCGACCACCCTACTCACTATCGCCATAGCGATTGCTGGAGCAATCGCGTTTACCGTGCTGCCAGTTTCTCCCTTGCCCCAGGTTGATTTCCCAACCATCGCTGTTGGCGCCTCGTTGCCTGGCGCGAGCGCGCAGATCATGGCATCTTCCGTTGCCACGCCTCTGGAACGGCAGTTCGGTCACATTGCGGGAGTTTCGGAGATGACCTCAGCAAGTTCCCTCGGCACCACGTCGGTTACGATTCAATTTGATCTGAGCCGTAATATTGACGGAGCCGCGCGCGATGTCGAAGCGGCGATCAGCGCCGCCCGCACTTACCTACCAGCAAATCTTCCGGGCAATCCCACCTACCGTAAAGTAAATCCTGCCGACGCTCCGATCATGATCATTGGCTTGACCTCAAACAAGTTTGACCGAGGCAAATTGTACGACGTGGCTTCCAGCGTGATGTCGCAGAAGCTATCTCAAATTCAGGGAGTGGGACAGGTTTCGGTTGGCGGCAGTTCCCTGCCCTCGGTGCGTATTGAAGTCAATCCAACCCAGTTAAATCACTATGGTTTGACGTTAACCCAAGTGCGCTCTGTGGTGAGCACACAGAATGCAGACATCGCGAAAGGTCAAATCATCGACGGCGAACTATCCGCAGATATTGTTGCGAACGATCAGATTTCGACGGCAGACGATTACAAATCGATAGTCATTGGCTCCCACAACGGAGCAGTTGTCCGGCTCTCGGATGTCGCCGACGTTATCGATTCGGTGCAGAACATCCGTTCTGGCGGGTATTTGAATGGCATTCCAGCGGTCATGATGATTATTACCCGGCAGCCGGGCGCCAATATCATCCAGACCGTGGAGAATATCCGTAGCGCATTGCCATCTTTAAAGGCTTCCATTCCTCAAGGTATCGATACCACCATCGTTCTCGACCGCACCACCACCATTCGAGCTTCGGTTAGCGATGTAGAACGCACGTTGATTGTCTCCGTCGTGCTGGTCATTTTCGTGGTCTTCATCTTTTTGCGCAACCCGCGCGCCACCCTGATTCCCAGCGTCGCAGTTCCGGTATCTCTGATCGGAACCTTCGCCGTCATGTATCTCTGCGGCTATAGTCTCGACAATCTATCGCTCATGGCGCTCACGATTTCCACCGGGTTCGTGGTGGATGACGCCATCGTGGTGATGGAAAATATCTCGCGACACCTAGAATTGGGGATGGAGCCGTTCGCGGCAGCTCTGAAGGGCGCAAAGGAAATCGGGTTCACAGTATTTTCCATCAGCATGTCGCTGATCGCCGTGTTCATTCCAATTCTTTTGATGGGTGGAATTGTCGGACGTCTTTTCCGTGAGTTTGCAGTTACGCTTTCTACAGCCATTCTCGTGTCGATGGTGGTTTCTCTGACCACCACCCCAATGATGTGCGCATATCTGCTAAAGGCGGAAAAAGATCAAAAGCATGGCCGGATATATGAGTGGAGCGAAAAGTTCTTTGCGTGGATGTTATCGACCTATCGCCACAGCCTGATCTGGGTGTTCGACAATTCGTTGCTCATGCTAGTGGTGTTGTTGCTGACGATTGCGTTGAACGTTGTACTGATCATGAAAATCCCGAAGGGCTTCTTTCCTCAGCAAGATACTGGAGCAATCACCGGGGGGCTGCAAGGTCCGCAGGACGCGTCCTTTCCATTGATGGACGATTCAATCAAACAAATAGTCGGCGTCATCAAGACTGATCCCGCGGTGGCAAATGTGATCGCGTTTACTGGCGGCGGGGGTTCGACGAATTCTGGATTCATCTACACTGCGCTCAAGCCGCTGAATGAACGCAAGATTGGGGCGCCAGACGTGATCAACCGTTTGCGCCCAAAGTTGACTCGTTTGCCGGTTGCTTCGGCATTTTTGCAGCCGGCGCAGGATCTCCGCATTGGGGGTAGGGGAAGCAGCGCGCTTTATCAGTACACCATCCAGTGCGACAACGTAGCGGACTTATCCAAATGGGGCCCGATTTTATTGGCAGAGATGAAGAAGCTTCCTGGGTTGCAGGACGTCAATTCAGACCAGCAAAATGGCGGCTTGGCGGAGTTCGTGACGTTTGATCGCGCCAGCGCGGCCCGGCTTGGCCAGACGGCATCGACACTCGATTCTTCTCTGTACAGCGCATTTGGCCAATCGGAAGTCTCAATCATCTACAGGCAGCTGAATCAGTATTATGTTGTGCTCGAAGTTGCTCCGCAATACTGGCAGACGCCGAAAGGCCTCAACGATATTTATCTTCGAAGCGGAAGCAATGGCAATGTGCCGCTTAGCGCCCTAGCTACATTTCGCTCGACCACGACGCCGCTCTCGGTGAACCATACCAGCCTTTTCCCTTCGGTTACCGTCTCGTTTAATCTTTCAAACGGCGTTTCTTTGAGCGATGCCACTCAGCGCATCATGCAAATGCAGCAGAGGCTTGGCACGCCATCAACCATTCGTGGCTTTTTTGCTGGCACGCTGCTCGCCTATCAGCAATCCCTCAGTACGGAGCCGGTATTGATCGCAACCGCGCTGCTAGCGGTTTATATTGTTCTCGGGATTCTCTATGAAAGTCTGGTGCATCCGATCACGATTATCTCGACGCTGCCATCGGCCAGCGTGGGTGCGATTTTGGCTCTAATGTTATTCAAGGTCGATCTCAGCATTATTTCAATTATCGGAATCGTATTACTGATTGGCATCGTTAAGAAGAATGCCATCATGATGATCGACTTTGCACTGGTCGCCGAACGGGAAGAAGGCAAAAGCACGTCGGAAGCGATCTTTGAAGCATGCATGTTGCGCTTCCGCCCGATCCTTATGACCACCATGGCAGCATTGTTTGGCGCGCTGCCCCTGGCATTTGGGACCGGTACAGGTTCCGAGTTGCGCCGACCGCTCGGTATCACCATCGTGGGAGGACTCATTGTGAGCCAGATGTTGACGCTCTATACGACTCCGGTGGTTTACCTTTTCCTTGATCGTTTGAGACTACGCATGCAGGGGAAGGAACGGGATTCGTTCTCCGGACCTGTTCCGGAAATCAGCTAAATGGATTGGAATTTGAAGAGGCTGTAATGAAGATCTGGAAATTCAAAAGGTCGGACAGAAGACCGGACATCTTTCGTCGCGACTCATTTAGACGTTGCGTTGCGCTCTGTGCGGCATTGCTCTTGATGTTGTTGTTACCGGCTTGCACCGTGGGGCCAAAATATCATCCGCCAGCGACACAGGCGCCGCCGGCTTACAAGGAATCTCCTACCCAGTTTAAGGAGAGCCAAGCTTGGACCGTCGCTCAGCCCGCCGATGCAATGCTTCGCGGCAAGTGGTGGGAGATATTCAACGATCCGGAACTGAACGCTCTTGAGGAGCAGTTGAATATCAACAATCAGAACATCAGACAATTCTTCGAGAATTTTATGGCCGCGCGCGCCCTCGTCCGCGAGGCCCGCGCTCAATATTTTCCAACAATATCGGTCGCGCCCGCCGTGACGCACTCTCGGACGCCTGGCAAGACCTTCTCAAGCACCGCTACGGGCACTGGTAATGCATCCAGCGGAGCCTTGGAAACCACGAATTATTCGCTGCCGTTTGAAGGCTCATGGGCTCCCGATTTGTGGGGGAGGGTGCGCAATACCGTGCATCAGCAACAGTATGCCGCCGAGGTGAGCGCCGCTGATCTGGAGAACGAACGTCTAACGGAGCAAGCCAGCCTGGCGCAGTTTTTCTTTGAAATCCGCGGTCAGGATATGCTGCAGCAGATATTTAACGAGACGGTTGCGGCCGACCAAAAGTCGCTTGAATTGACCAAGACACTGTATGACCTCGGTATCGACGGCCAAATCGCGGTGGTTCAAGCTCAAACCACGTTGGAGACTGCTCAGTCGAGTGCAATCAATGTGGGTATCGCGCGAGCTCAATTTGAGCATGCTATCGCGATGCTGGTGGGCAAAGAGGCCTCGAATTTCTCGATCCCGGTAAAACCAATGACAATGGCGCCACCGCCGATTCCAATCGGGGTGCCCTCCCAACTGTTACAGCGACGGCCCGACATCGCGGCCGCTGAACGCGCCATGGCGGAAGCTAATGCGCAGATCGGCATTGCATACGCCGCCTTCTATCCCAATCTGACCTTGACCGGACAAGGCGGTTTTCAGAGTTCTGCCTTCGGGAGTTGGCTTTCGTGGCCGAGCCGATTCTGGTCGGTGGGCGCCTCTGTGTCGCAACCGCTTTTTGACGCCGGCCTGCGCCGCGCTACCGTCCAACAATACATCGCCACCTACAATGCCAACCTTGCCGCTTACCGGCAAACAGTACTTGTAGCATTTCAGCAGGTCGAAGATACGCTTGCCCAAGTACGCATTCTGTCCCAGCAGATCCTGCAGCAGCAGGCAGCCCTGAAGTCTTCTCAAACTTTTCTTCAGCTTGAGCAAGGGCGTTATGAGACCGGGATAGATCCCTATATCGACGTGCTGATCGCGCAGAACACCGAGTTAACGAATGCGCAGACTCTGAATGCTCTTCAGGTGCAGGAGATGACGGCTGCGGTTGCGCTGGTGGAGGCTTTAGGCGGCGGGTGGGATCGTTCGGAATTGCCGAATCCTGGTCAGGTAACCGCGAAGCCGGATAAAAGCGACACTAGAATTCAGCAATAGCATTCTGCGCTCTGACTAAGACTCTTTAGAGACTTCAGAGCGGCACTTCGTCGGTTCTCACCTGGAAGTGAGTCAGCTTTGCTTGTCCAAATGAGGTGGTGATGGCGCAATCTGTTGCGTCGCGCCCGGTAGCCATCAACACGCGACCGATACGCCGAATGTTGTGCCGGGCGTCGAATGTCCACCAGCGATCGCCTAGATAAACTTCAAACCAGGCACTAAAGTCCATTGGACTCGGGGCCACGATCACTCCAATATCGCCCAGGTAGCCCGTTGCATATCGTGCCGGGATGTTGAGGGCCCGGCACAAAGTAATTGCCAGGTGCTGAAAGTCCCGGCACACACCGACGCGCTCGGTATACACTCCCAGCGCTGTTCGAATTGGACTGGAAAACTCGTAACCGAAGGTGACCTTGCTGTGCACCCAATCGCAAACTGCCTGAACACGCTGCCAGCCTCTTGGAGCATTCCAAAAGAGCTCAGCGGCGATGTTAGACAAGAGATCTACTTCACAATAGCGGCTGTTCATCAGGTAGGGGAGAACATCGACCGGCAGCTTATCGATGGGAATTTCGGAAGCGGCAAATCCCTCTACGTCCGGCTTTCCTGAATCTTCAATAAGGGTAGAATTCTGAAATCGAATCTTGCCTTGAGGAGCTAGCAGACGGCAACTGTGGTTACCGAAGCTGTCCTCATAATTCTCAACCTTCACGAGTGGATCGGTTTGTAATTCGTCAGGCTCCCGCAAATCTTTCTTTCGCGACGGATGAACGTTAAGCAGGGTAACGATGGGTACTTCCCCAACCGTTTCGAATTCAATGTCGTAGCCAAGGCGAATCATCATAAGTATGCAGTTGACCTCATCAAAAGAATGATTTGTTACCGGCGAAGATGAGATGCCGAACTTAGCACGTTAACTGGTTGATCCTCCACTTTTTTCTTGATGGTCCCGATTATAAATTTGAGGTAAACAATCGGTGTATGATTCGGTATCTTCATTCCAGAGGGTCAAAGTGACATATTGTTTGGGAATTACCACCAGAGAGGGTTTGGTACTAGCCTCCGATTCGAGGACTAACGCCGGTTTTGATCAGGTTAACGTTACCCGCAAGATGTTTCGGTTCGTCCAGCCCGGAGAGAGAGTTTTCGTGCTTCTAACGAGCGGAAGCCTTTCTATCAGTCAGTCGGTCGTCACCCTATTAGGAGATGACTTCGATTCCGGACGAGGCCTGGCTCAAGCAAACTCGCTTTACGACGCGGCCCGGATCGTTGGAGACTGCGTCCGGCGAGTGTCCGACATTGACCGCGCTTCGTTGGAAAGGGACTCCTTCAGCTTCAATGTCCACCTGCTTTTAGGCGGGCAAGTTCGGGGGCAGGAGCCGAATTTGTACTTGATCTACCCGCAAGGTAATCCTCTGGCCGCCACCGAAGACTCCTTATACCTGCAACTCGGCGAGTGTAAGTACGGTCGCCCGATCCTCGACCGTGGCATCCAGGCCAGCACATCGCTGGAGGTGGCGGCCAAGTATGCGCTGCTTTCACTCGACGCCACCATGCGGTCCAATGTGACAGTCGGACCGCCTTTCGATCTGCTTTTGTACAAGAAAGACAGTCTGGAAATTACCCGGTACCGCCGGGTTTCAGCGGGAGACAGGGATCTAAACCTGATCCACTCAAGTTGGGAGCAATCGCTGCGGCGGGCGGTAGAACAGCTTCCTGACATTGAATTCCAAGCCGAAAGCAACGAAAAGCCCATAGAAAGCACCAGAGAAGTCGCGCGTTCGACGGGATAGAATCCAGGGGATAGTTCTGGGCGATACGATCGCCGAACCGTCAGCGCCGTTTTTTCGATGACTCGAATCGCTTTTCCGAGTCCTCTATTCGCCCTTTGGTGCGCTATTCTGTCGGGGCTTAAATGCGAAAGTCATGATCATAGAGACGGATGCCTCCGATCAGAGCGGAGCGGAAGCCCTCCACCGCTACGAAGTCAACGGCGCGTACGATGAGATGTTTTCCGCCGTTGACCATCCTCGAAGACAATATCGTCCCCTGCACAACTTGATCTTGAACCTCGGGCCTGACGAACTCCGTCGCAGCAAACATGAGGCTGACCAATCATTCTTTAACCAAGGAATCACCTTTACCGTCTACGGCAACGACAAAGGGACGGAAAGAATATTTCCTCACGACCTGCTGCCCAGGATCATAACCGCGACGGAATGGGAAAAAATTGACCGCGGGCTGACGCAGCGGATTACCGCCCTGAACCTTTTCCTCAAAGACGTTTACGGCGAGGGCAAGATCATTGAAGACGGCGTCGTGCCCGGCAGCATTGTCTACACCTGCAAACACTATCGGCGTGAGATGCGCGGCATTAAGGTGCCCCGCGATGTGTACATCACTGTCGTCGGTACTGACCTGATTCGAAATCCCGATGGGAATTTCGTTGTACTCGAGGACAATCTGCGAGTCCCCAGCGGTGTTTCGTACATGCTCACAAGCCGGCGGGTGATGAAGCAAATATTTCCCAGCCTCTTTCAGAAATGTCGTGTGCGGCCGATTGAGCAATACAGCCAGGCGCTGCTATCGACACTGCGCTCGCTCGCACCCGAAGGACGTTCTGAACCTACGGTTGTTCTGCTGACCCCCGGCTCCTACAACTCTGCTTACTTCGAGCATACCTACCTTGCACGACAGATGGGCATTGAGCTCGTCGAAGGCCGAGATCTCGTGGTGCATGACAATGTGGTTTACATGCGGACGACCTTCGGCCTGCAAAGAGTCGATGTAATCTACCGGCGCATCGACGACGATTACCTTGATCCCTTGGTCTTCGAAAGCCATTCTTCTTTGGGTGCCGTAGGACTCTTCAACGCCTACCGGGCCGGAAACGTGGCCTTCGCAAATGCTCTGGGCACAGGGGTCGCCGACGACAAGGCTATCTATGCGTTCGTGCCTAAAATGATTCGCTACTATCTCGACCAGGATCCAATCCTGGAAAACGTCGAGACTCTTTTGATGTCCGATCCCGGGCAACGCAATCACGTGTGCGAAAGGCTTGATGAGTACGTAGTGAAGGCGGTCGGCGAGTCAGGTGGATACGGCATGTTGATTGGTCCCCATAGCTCGGAACAAGAGCGCTCGGAATTTCGACAGAAGATTCTGGCGCAGCCGCGAAACTACATTGCGCAACCAACGATCAATCTTTCGACCGCTCCATGCTTTGTGGATGGAACCATTGAGCCTCGCCACGTCGATCTGCGTCCTTACGTGCTCTTTGGCGAAAAAATCACTATTATTCCTGGGGGCCTCACGCGAGTCGCGCTGCGGAAGGGTTCTCTTGTGGTCAACTCGTCTCAAGGCGGAGGATCCAAAGACACTTGGGTTTTGCAGAATTGAACTTGGAATTGAACTTGGAAGAATGGACGTTGAGAAAATCAGGTGAGAAAGCATCATGCTCTCCCGCGTAGCCGACAGTCTTTACTGGATGAGCCGCTATTTCGAGAGAGCGGACAATGCCGCGCGTGTCTTGAAGGCCACTTACGGCCTGATTCTTAATCCCGCAAAGTTCTCCACGGAAGAGCGCTGGTTTCGTGCCGTTTCCTCTCTGGCGCCTGGTGCCCCTTCCAACAACGTCGATCCGCATAGCGCCCTGTTTCTCTTGGTAGCGGATTTGGAGGGATCTTTCTCGATTGTGAAATGTATCAGCGGGGCCCGCGAGAACGCCCGGCAGGTTCGCGAGGAGATCAGTTCCGACATGTGGGAACACCTCAATCGTCTTTTCCATGACGTCACTGGCTTTGAGCTGCAACCTCATGATGACGCAGGCGCCATGCGGGTGGTGAACCTGGTACGAGAAGGCTCGTACCGATTCAACGGAATTTCCGCCGCTACCATGAATCACGACGAAGCTTGGCATTTTATCCAGCTCGGCAAATACATTGAGCGTGCCTGCAATCTGTGCGTGCTGCTTGACGCCTACTTTGTTGCTGGCAAGCATGCCGATGATTTGGATTGGGTAGGCCTATTAAGCAGTTGTGCTGCATTTGAGGCTTATTGCAAAGCGTGCACTGCCGAACTCAAGCCTGACCGCATCGCGAATTTTCTTCTCCTGAAGCCCGAGTTCCCTTATTCGGTGCGTTATTCGCTCGACTGTATGCATGAAGCTTTAACTGCCATCAGCAATCTTTCTTTGAGCCGCAGGACGGAAAAGATCGAAAGACTAATCGGACGCCTGCGATCGATGGTTGCCTATGTGCAGATTGGCGAAATCATTGGCGGGCTGCACAAATATCTGGCGGCAATTATCGAGCAATGCCGCGATCTTCACGCAGCAGTGCATGAAGTCTATATCGAATATCCGATCGAGGTAGCTTTCGAAAGCTAAGAATGTTTTACGCCATTCGACATTTCACGAGCTACCGCTACAGCCACCTGGTGTGGCAGAGCATGATGGAAGTCCGCATGCACCCGAGGAGCGAGGGCAATCAGCGGTGCTTTGTGTTTCAGTTATCGGTCAATCCGCGAGCTCGTATTTTTGGCTATCGCGACTACTACGGCAACCAGGTACATCATTTTGATCTCCCGTCCCGTCATGGCCAACTCACCATCATTTCCGACGCTCTGGTGAATATCGACGCTCAGCCGTCGGTGCCCGATTTCATGGAATATGAGAAATGGGCAGAACTCGAGGAGATCGTTGAGAAAGAAGACCACTGGGACATGCTGATGCCGAGTCATTTCGCGCGTTCGTCGCCAGAACTGGAAGAGCTGGCGAGTGAGATCGGCGCGAACGAACGGAAACGGCGAAGCCCTCTGGCGTTTCTCCAGGATATTTCGTCAGGCATCTATCACAGTTTTTCCTATGTCAAAAAAAGCACCGCGGTAAATTCGCCGATTGAGGTTGCGCTGCGTTCACGGCGGGGAGTCTGTCAGGATTTCGCCCACATCATGATCGCTATCGTTCGCAATGCCAGAATTCCCTGCCGTTATGTCAGCGGCTACTTGTATCACAGCACCGATGCAGAGCATCCTCTGGCTGAAGGTGCTACACATGCGTGGGTGGAAGCTCTTTTGCCCGGCATCGGCTGGTTAGGTTTCGATCCTACAATTAACCGCCTAGCAGGAGAGAAACACATTCGAACAGCCATTGGGCGTGACTATGCCGATGTACCCCCCACCATGGGAGTGATGAAGGGAAAGGCCGATACGCAGCTTAAAGTTCGCGTCCGTGTGACGCCGTCGCAGGCGGTGCTTCCTCCCGATGAAGAGTTTGCAGCGGACGAGGAATGGTCGCAATTTCTCGACGAGACCCAGCAATCGCAGTTGATTGAGGCCCAGCAGCAGCAACAGTAAAACCCTCCTGTTTTCCGCTCGACGGCTGCGCCTCTATTCTTCCCTCGGCGGTCAAAACGTTATGAATTAAAATGGGGTGCATCTGATGCAATCAATTTCAGTCGCAGGTCGCGACCAGTCTGTGGACCCCCCACCGATCGTTCTAAGAATCGATGAAGTAAATTCTTCCGAACAATTGGTTACAGCACGAAACCTGCTCGAAGAGTACTGGACTTCACTCGGGTTTGACCGTGAAACCTTCGGTTTTGGCGAAGAACTCGATGGCCTTCCGGGCGCATACGCCCGACCCGAAGGTCGTTTAGCGCTTGCACTTTTGTCCGATCAAGTAGTTGGGTGCATTGCCTTGCGTCGTCTCGATAAAGACTCTTGCGAGATGAAACGTCTATTCGTCCGCCAGTCAGCGCGGGGCAAGGGCATAGCCCTGGCTCTACTCACATGGCTTGTTGCCGAGGCTCGGTCGCAGGGATATTCCAGAATGCTCGCGGACACGTTGCCTGCGATGAAAGACGCCTTGCGTCTCTACGAACGATTTGGATTTACGCCGGTCGAGTCCTACTCACCGAAACCGACTCCGGGGGCCATTTATCTGCAGATGAAGTTGCGCTGAGCGGGCCGCAACCCAGAAAGACAAACGTGAGAGTCAAAGTTTCGTGGAGATAACTTTTTTCAACTCCCGGATTTGCTTCTCGTTGCGCTTGTAAAACGTCCATTTCTTGATTCGTTTTCCGTCGAGAAGCTTGGCATGCGACAGGATTCTCAGATGTTCACTGACGGTGGGCTGGCTTACCCGTAGTTTCTTGGCGATCAATAATCCGCAGACGCCGTCTTTCACAAGATCGCCGTCCACCTGCGGAGGAAAGTGTCCTCTCGGATCTTTAAGCCAAGTGAGAATCTGCAGTCTACTTTTGTTGGAGAGCGCGTGCAGTCCTACCGCAATATTCATATCGACATTTCGCTAAGTGACGATGTATAGTAATCCGTGGAGCGACTGAAATGAAAGAGCGCAAAGCATACCGGTACCGAGTGGTGGACGTCTTCACTACCGAACCGCTCGAAGGGAACCCGTTGGCGGTGTTCCCGGACGCGACAGACTTGAGCACGGATCGGATGCAAGACATCACGCGCGAATTAAACCTGTCGGAAACTGTCTTTTTGTTCCCTCCTACGCGCGCCCAGTATGCGGCCAAGCTTCGCATCTTCACTCCCGGAAAGGAAATGGACTTTGCTGGCCATCCAACCATTGGGACCGCTTACATTTTACTCGACGAAGAAATGGTGCCGAAAGGAACGACCCGATTTGTAGTTGAAGAAAATGTCGGACCGATACCCATTACTGTAGACCCCGGACCTTCCCCAAAACTGTGGCTGACGACTCCGGTCATAAGAGATTGTGGTTCTGTCGAACGCAAGATTGCAGCTGACCTGCTTGGGCTGAAGGATAGTCAACTTCTTGACATTGCGCCGCAAATCCTGGACGCCGGCGGAAACCCGACTCTATTCCTTCCCGTTAACAATCGCGAAACAGTGGACCGCATCTCATTTGACACGGCGGAGTGGAATCGATTTAAGGCAAAGTATGCCGGTCCACTTTGCGTCTTCGCTTTCGCTCCTGTGCCACAAGGGGCATATTCACGCATGTTCGCGCCAGACTACGGAGTTCGCGAAGACCCCGCGACTGGGAGCTCGACTGGACCTCTGGCCGCTTACATGATGAAACACCGGCTAGTCTCTTCGAAAAGTGGGACCACATTTTATAGCGAGCAAGGTACCCACATGCGAAGACGCAGCATCCTGCATGTTCGCATTCATGGCGAGGCCGGTGCCGACGGAATCGCAGTTGGAGGACATGTGACTCCGCTCATCGAAGGAACCCTGACTCTCTAAGCAATCCTGGCTCATTTGGACTTTTGAAATCGGGAGCGGCAAGGGAATCGGCCTTGTCACTGCAGCGTTCGGCAATGCATTTCGACCAGGCAACTACCTCCTGTAGTATTTAGCCTTTACAGTCCAGGTAGGAGCCAAATGAAACCGTCTCGGACGCGAGTCTTTCGCGGTGTACATGCTGTGCTATTTTTGCCGCTTTTGGTTTCTGCGCTGGCGAATTCTCCGCTCCATGCCGCTGAGCCATCATCGCAAGTGCTGCATTCGAATTGGCAGTTTCGTGCGGTCGCCAACACGTTGCCTGTTGTGGACACAGGCGCTGTTAGTTCCACATCCACAGATCACTCCGCAGTTTTGGAGTGGCATCCCGCCCAGGTTCCGGGAGTGGTTCAAACTGACCTGCTGCGCGCTGGCCTGATCCCTGACCCATTCGATCGCGATAACGAATACCGTTTGCAATGGATCGGCCTGACTGACTGGGAATACCAGACCGTATTTCAAGTCGATGCCGCATCGCTTGGGCACGAGCACATCGATCTGGTGTTTGATGGCATCGATACTTACGCTGACGTATATCTCAACGATCAAGCCGTACTCCACCCTGACAATATGTTTCGACGCTGGCGAATTCCGGCGAAATCCACGCTCAAGGCCGGGCCGAACACCCTCCGTGTAGTTTTTCATTCCGCGATCACAAAAATGATCCCCTTTGTGAAGGCGCTCCCGTACATGCTGCCGTCCATATCAACTCATAACGCCGGCAACGAAGAGGACATCGCCACCGCTCCCTACACGCGCAAGGCGCCCTATCAATATGGATGGGATTGGGGTCCTCGTTTCATGACCGAGGGTATCTGGCAGCCGGTGCGCCTTGAGTTCTGGGATACGCTTCGGATCGACAACTTTCACATCCACCAAGAAAGGGTTTCTTCCGACGCTGCACTGGTAACAGCTGAGCTTGACATCGAAGCTAGTCAACCCACCACAGCTACGCTTGCTTTGGCGCACGCTGAAGTTTCCGCATCGACGGGACAAGCAAAAGAGCAGCAACAATCCGATGGAACTCAGAACGTGCAATTAGACATCGGTATAAATCATGTTTCATTTCCGCTTCGCATCGCCTCGCCAAAGTTGTGGTATCCGGTGGGCTACGGTGCTCAAAGTCGTTATCATTTCGCGGCCTCGATCCGAGTAGGACGAAAAGCTGAAGTGGCACGTGCCGAAGTGAAGACTGGACTGCGTTCTGTGGAACTGCACCGCATCTCCGATCAATGGGGAAAGAGTTTTGAGTTCGTAATCAATGGCATTACGGTTTATTCCAAAGGTGCGGACGTCATTCCGTTCGACAGCTTTCCTAACCGCGTGACGCCGGATATTCACCGTAAGATTCTTCAGGCGGCTCGCGACGCCCATATGAACATGGTCCGAGAATGGGGCGGCGGTTATTACGAGACCGACGACTTTTACGATATCTGCGATGAATTGGGCATCATGGTCTGGCAAGAGTTTATGTTTGGTGGAGACGTCGTTCCCGGGAGTGTCCCGTTCCAGGAGAATGTTCGCGAAGAAGCGATTCAGCAGATCAAGCGGCTGCGGGATCATCCGAGCATCGTGATCTGGTGTGGAAATAACGAAGTAGAAACGGGCTGGGCTTCATGGGCGGACCGTCAGGAATTTAAGGAAACCATCTCACCAATAATCCGCGATCGTATCCAACAGGATTACATGGTGATGTTTGCCGACATTCTCAAGAGCGCGGTCGCCAAATACGGCGATCCCGTCCCTTACTGGCCGAGTTCCCCCAGTGCTAATTTCGAGGAGCCTCCCGATAATCCGCGCAACGGAGACATGCACTACTGGGGAGTGTGGCATCACCAGGCTCCGGCGCAGGATTATACCCGGCAATTCTCTCGTTTCATGACCGAGTACGGATTTCAATCCTTTCCGGAGATGCGGACCATCCGGGCGTTCGCAAGCAAGCCTGAAGATTTTGATATTCATTCGACGGTGATGCAGGCACATCAGAAAAATAAAGGTGGGAATGAACGCATCCTGACTTACATGTTGCGCGAATATCATGAGCCCAAGGATTTTGCCTCGTTCGTGTACCTGAGCCAGGTGCAACAGGCGGAAATCATCAAAATCGGCGCCGAGCATTTGCGCCGCCAGCGCCCGCGAACAATGGGCTCGCTGTACTGGCAATTGAACGACTGCTGGCCCGTGGCTTCGTGGTCAAGCATCGATTACTACGGACGCTGGAAAGCCCTGCAATATTATGCGCGGCGATTCTACGATGATGTGCTGGTCTCGCCATATCAGCACGATGATCAGGTAGATATCTACGTTGTGTCGGACAGACTGCAGCCCATCTCTGCAACGCTTCACACTCGACTTCTCGATTTCTCGGGGAAGCTTTTGATGGAACAAACAAAAGACGTTCAAGCACCGGCGCAATCAAGCGCAATATACCTTACTTTAAGCAATGCCGATCTCTTGGCGAAAGGTGATCCCCGTGGCAACTTCATGGTCGTAGATCTTGACGCCGGTGGAAAGCGAGTTTCCCGAAATCTTGTATTTTTTGATGTGACCCACAGTTTGAAGCTACCGCTTAGACCGAAGATCGACGTTGATTTGTCCCAAACAGGCGGAGATTACACAATCAGGCTTCGGACTTCTGAACTTGCGCGCAATGTCTACATTTCGTTTGGCGATCTCGATGTTGAAAGCTCCGATAACTATTTTGATCTTCTTCCTGGAGAAGCCATGACCGTTACCCTCAAGTCCTCAGCCACAATCGATCAGCTTAAAAGTTCGTTAAAAGTTGTTTCCTTAATGGATGCATTCGACCCAAAGTGAGGACTCGACCGTTGCGCACCCGGTTTCCAGATGGCGGGACAGTAATGAGGCAGCCTAAGTTTTGATGCTAGAATTATTTTTTCCTTATGAGCCAAACTATCGCTTCCTCGCTCTTCACTGACTTAAAAGGCCGCATCGCCACCCGCAAAGCTCAAGTCGGAATCATCGGTCTAGGCTACGTCGGTTTGCCGCTCGCGCTACTTTACAGCGAACAGAAATTTGCGGTTACGGGCTTCGATATCGACCAACGCAAGATTGATACGATTGCCAACGGTGGCACCTATATTTTTCGTATTACCCCAGAAGAAATTGCAGCGGCAAAGGCTCACGGGTTCAAAGCTACCGCCGACTATTCTCAAATCACCGCCATGGACGCAATCATTATCTGCGTTCCCACGCCGCTCAACGAATATCACGAGCCCGACCTTAGCTACATAACCAATACGGCCCATGCGGTCGCACCCTATCTTCGCGCTGGGCAAATCGTGATTCTTGAGAGCACCACCTATCCCGGAACTACCGAAGAAGTGTTGATTCCGATTCTTGAAAAAGAAAACAAGGCGGGACTGAAGGCTTCTCGTCACGGGTCGGCGGGCGATAACGAAATATGGGTTGCGTTTTCGCCCGAGCGGGAGGACCCCGGCAACACCCAGGTCGCCCGTCATGATATTCCAAAGGTGATTGGGGGACTCGATCCTCAGGCTAGCGAAATTGCGGCCGCTCTTTACGGCTCGATATTCCGACGCACCGTTCCCGTGTCGTCCCCGGCGGCAGCGGAGATGACGAAGTTGCTCGAAAATATCTACCGCTGCGTCAACATTGCGTTAGTGAATGAACTCAAATTGCTGTGCCTGCGGATGAATCTTAATATATGGGAGATCATCGACGCCGCCGCCACCAAGCCTTTTGGCTTCCATCCCTTTTATCCGGGACCGGGTCTGGGCGGACACTGCATTCCGGTGGATCCTTTCTATCTATCATGGAAGGCTAAGGAGTTCGATTTCCGCACTCGCTTCATCGAATTGGCTGGCGAAATCAACGTTGCCATGCCCTACCACGTGATTGCGGCCACAATCTCCGCTCTCAATCATCAAAAAAAGGCTATTAACGGATCTAAGATTCTGGTTCTGGGTGTGGCTTATAAGAAGGACATCGACGACCTACGCGAATCCCCGGCGCTTACGATCATTGAATTGTTGCAAAAGGAGGGTGCGGCGGTCAGCTACAACGACCCTTACTTCCCTTTCGTCGGTCGCGGACGCAAGTACGACCTGCAAATGAAATGCACTCCGCTGGACAACCTCGCTCAATATGACTGTGTACTCATAGTCACAGACCACAGCGACTACGATTACAAGAAGATCGTAAGCGAAGCCAAAGTAGTGGTCGACTCTCGAAATGCGACCCGCGGAATCAAGAGCGACAAAATCGTACACTGCTAGGTTGCTAAGGTCTAGGGCGTCCCTTCGATTGCATCGATCACGCTAGCTCTTGCCTGTCCGACGCTGTCGTATCCTTCCTGCCAATGTGGCATATGGCACCGATCAAGTCGCGCAGCGTATGTTAGTATTTCGCCTGACCGGGACAGCGGTATGGTTCAACTCCGCATCCATACAACGTGACGATGAAAGATACGCTCGGCATATTGCTCGCGGGAGGCGCGGGCGAACGTCTATATCCACTTACTCGCGATCGCGCTAAACCAGCCGTTACTTTCGGCGGCATCTATCGCATCATTGATATCACGCTCTCCAATTGCGTTAACTCTGGGTTGCGACGCGTCTATATTCTCACCCAGTACAAAGCGCTTTCATTGAATCGTCAGATTCGAGAGGGCTGGAATATTTTTGGCCGCGAAATCGGAGAGTTCATCGAGATTCTGCCGCCGATGAAGCGAGTCAGCGAAAACTGGTACATGGGAACCGCGGATGCGGTCTATCAGAACATCTATTCCATCGGCTCCGAGCAGCCAAAGTACGTGATCATCCTGTCCGGCGATCACATTTACAAAATGAATTATGAGCGCATGCTCAAACATCACGTGGAGACTGGCGCCGACGTGACTGTCGCAACCCTGGTGACTGATCCCTCCGAAAGCCGCCATTTCGGAGTAATCGATATCGATCGCGATCATCGCATTACGGCATTTCTGGAGAAGCCTCAGCATACCGACCTGCGATCGCCCTACGATCCCACCAAGATTTCCGCATCGATGGGCATTTACATCTTCAACACCGACGTGCTCATCCCGGTGTTGCTGAAGGATGCTGAAGATCCTGATTCCAGTCACGATTTCGGGAAGAATATCTTGCCCAGAATGCTTGGGGATTACCGCGTTTACGCCTTCAACTTTGTGGATGAAAACAAGAAAGAAGCACTTTACTGGCGGGATGTGGGCACCCTCGAAGCCTACTACGAAGCGAATATGGACCTGGTGTCGGTTTCTCCAGTTTTCAATCTTTACGATGAACAGTGGCCGATCCGCACCCATCAGCGCCAATATCCGCCGGCGAAATTCGTCTTCGCCGAAACTGGGCGCATGGGCCACGCCATGGATTCGCTGATTTCTTCAGGCTGCATCATTTCAGGGGGCCTGGTTCACAATTCCGTTCTGTCTCCCGATGTGCGCGTGAACTCTTACAGCGAAATTGACAGCAGTATTTTGTTCTCCCACGTGAACGTCGGCCGCAGTTGCCGCATTCGCAGAGCAATCATCGATCGGGACGTACACATCCCAGAGGGAACCACCATTGGCTACGACGTCGACGCCGATCGGGAGCGCTACTTCGTCACGGACAGCGGCATCACCGTCGTCACTCGGGATTATTCTTTATTCGAAAACCCGGTGACGGTGGATTATTTCACCAGCGAGTAGCGTTAATCGTATCTCACCTGGCGAATCTTCGATCTCAGCGGGCGCTGCCCCGCAAACTTTCTTTTCCGGTACACTTTTCCAACCATGTCTCTCAGCCGTCTTTTCGGAAAAAAGGAGAAGCAAGAGCGCCGCATCCTGCGGCAGATCGAACGCACCGGTGATCAGCTTCAGCCTGAGTATCATCGCCCCACGCCCGAATGCCCCCATCCCGAACGCTGGCGCATGTTTGACTCCATGACCGCAGAGGTCGAGGTGCTCGAGTTTCTGCGAACAGTCGTTACCACAATCAAGCCGGACCTCGTGGTGGAGACAGGGACTTTTAGCGGGATTAGTACCCTCTGGATCGCGGAAGGCCTGAAGGCCAATGGGCGGGGAAGAGTTATCACATGCGAGTTTGATCGCGGGATCTATGAGAATGCGAAGGCACGAATCGAGGCCTCGGGACTTGGCCAGTGGATCGATTTGCGCAACGAATCAAGCCTTGAAATGAAAATCGAAGGAACAATCGATCTCTTTTTCAGCGACAGCGATATGCCAATCCGCGAGCAGGAGATTCGTCGGTTCCTTCCGCAGATCAATCCCTATGGACTAATCCTAATGCACGACGCCAGTTCACATTTGAAGATCGTCCGCGAAGCAGCCCTTAGGCTGGAACACGATGGCTTGATCTCAACGGTACTGTTGCCTACACCCCGCGGATTGGTGATCGCGCAAAAGAGACATGGGCGCAGATGATGGGGACACCAGGCGGCCACAGCTAATGCTTAATCAAGTCGTCGGACAGCAGGTGCGCCTTCAACGCCAAGGTATGCGCCCTCCTGAGATCGTTTTCTTGCAGTGCTGACCGAGCTCCAACCAGGTAGTTTCGGACCTGCCCCACCGTATCCTGTTGTCGCACGCTCAGACTTCGATCGGCGAGTACTTTGAGCTGGGCATCGGTGGAAGTCAGCCATTGATCGGCTTCACGGCGTTCGCGGGCAGCCTCGTCAGGCGCTAGACCGGGGGCGATCTGGGTGGGAGGTTCTTTGGCTCCTCCTTCCGGGACGACTACTTTGGTGGGATCGGTATGAACCACAGCTGGGGTTCGTTTGTGCCGCTTCTTCGAATGCGGGGTTGAAACCTTCGGGGACGAACTGACCGCCGCTGGCTCGTTCTGCTGGGCAGGCGACTCTTGCGCCCCCAGAATTACCTGAGCCGGAAAACTCAACGAAAGGGCGAACGCGAACCCACAAATAAATCGCATACTAGATTGTCGTCCTACGAAGGTAGAGAATACAAGACGAACTCGGTTATCGCTCGCATCGGAGGAAGGCCCCAATTTGCAATAAAAAACCCGTCCAAGCAAGGCTTGGACGGGACAGTTAAAGAGTTAAGTTAATTACGTTACTCGGAGCCGTGTGCCCCTGCAGCTGCGCTGATGGACTCGTTTTCCGGCTGTAGAACCACACCATCAAACGGCGTCGCACCGACGAATCGCCCGCCGATCACGCTGACCCGGCGCAACGGGTATCCTGCATCCGGACCGCGTTGCCAGGAACGGCCTCCGTCGCGGCTTTCGAAGATCACACCGGTTGCGTCGCTGGTGGCGAGCAACTGCTTGTGCGAGGCATCGAAGCTGACCGAGGTGATGTCCTTACTTGGCAAGCCATTGGCGGCTTGCTGCCAGGTTAAGCCACCATCGTCACTGCGGAATGCACCTTCGCGCGAGGCAACCATGAACTGGCTCTCGGACGCGATGGCTGCGCTTCGGATACTAACTACGTAGGTTGGTAGACCACCCTTTTTCCAGCTCACGCCGCCGTCGTTCGAGACCACCACACTGGACCGGGTGGCGGCCAGTATTTCCTGACCGGAAGCGCGTACTGAGACAAAATCTTTTTGTCCCAGAATCTCTCCGCCCTTCCACATCTTGCCTTGGTCGGTGCTGGAGAAAATCCCCACGCTGGTTGCGGCGAACCAACGTGAATGACCGATTTCCAGATCGTTCACTCGGGCTTCCAATTGCGACTTTTCGTAAGTGGTGCGGGTAGCTGCTTTACGCGAACCCTTTTTTGCTATCGCTTTTGAAGTGTGCTCGACCACTACAACGTTGATCGGGCGCCACGTACTTCCATTGCGTTCGAGAGAAAAAATACCGCGGTTCGTTCCTGCCACGAGGGTTCCATTGGCAGACTGTTTGAGAGCAAAAACGTCTTTGCCGCCAAGGCCGGCCGCTTTCTGCAACCAGTGTTGTCCGGCATCGTTGGAATAGAACACGCCTCCGTATTCGCGGTCGTTGACGACGGCAACATACAGAGTGTTTTCATCCTTGCTGTCCGCGAGAATCGCGGAAACATAGCGATGGGCGTAGCCCTTGTTGGAAGTGCTCCAACTGGAGGCGCCATCGGAAGAAGCCATCACGCCGCTGCGGTCAGTGGCGAGCAGGACGCGGTTTGAATCGCGCGGATCGACGAGCACGTCATTGACTACGACTTCCGGACTGCTGACCCGTTTCCAGACTTTACCCAGATCGGTGGTCTTCCAGAGGCCTTCGGTGGTTCCGGCGTAAACGATGCTCTCGTTGGTCGGATCCTGCTTGAGCACGCGGGTGCGGCGTGCTGAAAACGGAATGCCCTGAATCTTCGAAAAGAGGTTGCCACCGGTCTCGCTCTTATAAATGCCGGAGCAAGCGCTGGCAAAAACGATAGCAGGATTCTCATGGTCGACGATAACCGAGAACACATCCGAGTCGTCGATCATACCTTTATTAATATGCTGCCAGTTGGCGCCTGCGTCGGTAGTCTTCCACGCCAGGTGCCAGGTGCCGGCATAAACGGTATTGGGATCCTTGGGATCGACCGCGATCGACTCAATATTCTTGATCTCGGAGGAGTTGGCCGGGGACAAACGTTCCCAGCTGTCGCCACCATCTTTACTGCGGTAGACGCCATCGAGCGCGCCGGCAACCAGAATGCGCGAATCGGCATGGTACATAGCCATTGCGCGAATCGATTTGCCATGCATCGCAGGCAGGGTTTCCCAGTTACGGCCACCGTCTTTCGAGCGGAAGACTTCGCCGATCTGCTGGCTTGATACGCTCCAGGCCGAGACGTAGATGCGTTTTGGATTCTGATGATCGATAGAAATGTGGTCGAGAACGTAGTCATCGCCGCCGAGACGGGCTAAGCGCGACCAGGTGCGGCCGGCATCCTCTGAAGAAAACATCTGGCCGGTGCTGGTGCCCAGCAGAATATGATCCGGATTGTGCGCATCGTAAGCCAGGCTGCGCGCGTCGCCGCCATCAGGACCCATCACCTGCCACGGCCCAGAGGCCATAAGCGCGGTGCTAAAGAGACTGACAGCGAATGCCAGTAAAGCGGTGCGGAGTACCCTTCGTTTCACTTTGAATTCCATACGCGTAGCGTGACCCCTGCGAATGATATTCGCCTGCGTTACACAATAGCTAGGCTAGCACGGCTCGGACAAGGTTACCGAGGTGTCAAAAATAGGAAGGCCGGTGGGGTTGAATTCCCACCGGCCATTGGTTATCTGTCTAGTTTCCTAGGCTTATTGGGCTTTTTTCGCCGCCCTCTTCTTAGCAACCGGCTTCGGATGATCCGGTATGGCCTTTACTTTAGTTTCATCCACCGGCGTGGTGGAACTAGCCTCGGGGAACGTGGCACCGGACGGAACGATCCAATGTTCCGTAACCCCTGTGCCTTCGGTTCCAGTCCGCACTTCAATACGGCTCGGGTCGATGTTCTGCTTTGCCTCGCCGCTCGAGATGTAGAACTTGACGTCGGCTGCCCGCTCGGCCGCCAAGTTCTTGCGCTTTTCACTTGGCTCGGCTTTGCCCACAACCACCAGTTTGGCTTCCGGATCCTGTTGCAGTCTGAGAGCAACATCGTCCAGCGCAGCCTTGCAGGTATTGTCGACGCGCCACGGCTTTTTGGCGTTGGGATACGTGCACTCGTTCAACTTAGTCGCTTGGGGCGGCGGAGGTGGCGGATTTTCGACCGTCACTGAAGTGGGCGAAGATGCCGTCAAACCGCGTGAATCGGTACACGTGGCATTAATTGAAATGGTACCCGGTGAAGCGCCGGTCGTATCCAGGGTCGCGGAGTTGCCGCTACCAGAAATGCTTCCGCCACTCGCGGTCCAGCCACCAACTGTAACCGGAACATTGTCAGGGCTGGTGCAGGTACAAGTTACCGTCGCCGAAGTCCCGGGCTGCAAAGTTGTCGGGCTAACTGAGCAGGAGAACTGCGGAGGATTCTTCGGCGGCTCTTTCACCGTGAAGTTGGAAGTGCAGCTCGCCGTTCCATTTTTCTTGGCCTTCGGATCGGTCACTGTTGCCGTGGCAGTGTAACTGCCGCCGCTGACTCCATTGGTGTCAATACTCGCACTGGTGTCTTTTCCTTCGATCTTTCCACCGCTGCTCTTCCAGTCATACCTAAGGGTATGCTTCGGATTGAAGTTGCTGGCCGAGACGCTCACGTGCACCGGCTCGCCCACCATCACCTCAGCATTTTGAACCGAGCAGGATGCCGCCACTGGCAGCTCCGGGGTTCCGCCAAAGTTGAAAACCAAGCCGGTCGTCAAGCGAGCGCCGTCGTAGGTGGGGCGGCGTAGGTGCGAATCCTGCGGACCCACGTTGTTGGAGAAGTTTTGACGTGCGTACTGGAAGTCGGCCTCAAAAATACGGAACGAGACGTGTTTCGTGAGTTTCAGGTCCATGCCGCCGCCGAGGATGGCGGCAATGCCATTCGAGGACTGGATGCCTCGACTCGAAAGGCGCTCGAAGCCAAGCAGGGTATGCGCGAAGAAGTCCACACCATCGCCCCGAAAAGTGAGCTTTGGTCCAATCGCCCCCGCATTGATGCTGGCGTTCCGATTCCAATCTCCTCCGTAATTACCTTCAAGAGCTAGATACCTGGTGAAGTTCCACGACAGGTTGGTACCGAAGCCCTGAGCGATGGATGGCAAGTGGAACGCAATAGGATTGGGACCTGGGGTGGGAATGTCACCGCCTGGGTTCAACCACTGATATCCAACGAACAACTCCGCTTTGGGGTAGGAGTCATCCGATGACACACTCGAGGTCTTAGGAGCAGGCGCGGTCTGTGCGATCATCGACGCCGACAACGCAACTAGAACTACACATAGGAGCAGCGCGGCAGTCGCGTATCTCCGGTAATTCTTGTGACAATCTGACATTAGAGTTCCTCCGAATCAAATCCACATCATCTATTTAATAGAACCGGGATAAATTCTTACGGCACGCACAGATAGGCTGCCCCATAGGAACCTAGAATTCTACAGCAATCGGACATTTTTGCAAAAGATAACAAGCATTAGTTTATAAATTTGCCTTACTCGTCTAAAGAGTTCCGCGGATTCCTGGGTGCACCGTTTCCCTACACAGCCATCCTAAAGTTTTCTCAATTTGATATTCGCGAGAATGGCGGGTTGCGGGGCGAGGCGCTTACCTGAATAATGCTGATTGGGCGACAGACCGAGGGATATGACACAAGAGCGCGTACTGATTGTTGAGGACGAAGACAATGAACGAACCGGATTAGCTGAGCTAGTCTCCGGATGGGGCTACCGGACCGACACTGCGGCCGACGGCGTGGAAGCTCTCGAAAAAATTCCTATCTTTGCTCCTTCCATAGTGATCACCGACGTGAAGATGCCCCGCATGGGCGGGATCGAACTGGTCGAGCGAATGGCCAATCTTGCGCAGTCAATCGCGGTAGTCATGGTCACCGCTCAGAAAGCAACGGAGACCGCTTTTCACGCGGGCCGCATGGGTGTGCAGGACTACATTGAGAAACCAATCGATTTCCGGCGATTGCAGTCGATCTTGTCCAACATCGGCGAGATCATCAACACTCGTACCGAAAACGAGACGTTACGCCGCCGCTTGCGCGACAAAGGTGCGCTTGGTCAGTTAGTAGGCGCATCCGCTGAAATGCAGGGAATTTTCCGGCTGATCGAACAGGTTGCTCCGAGCACCGCCTCGGTACTGATTACCGGCGCAAGCGGCACCGGAAAGGAATTGGTTGCTCGTACCATCCACGATCTAAGCCCGCGCCGGATCAAAGCCTTTATCCCTATCAATTGTGCAGCCATTCCGGAAACGCTCATTGAAAGCGAGATTTTTGGTCACGAAAAAGGCGCGTTTACCGGCGCTCTGGAACGCAGGGTTGGCTGCTTCGAACTGGCCGAAGGAGGAACACTTCTGCTCGACGAGATTGGCGAAATGCCGGTGGGAACCCAGGCAAAGTTGCTGCGCGTGCTCGAAGATCACAAACTGCGGCGGCTAGGCAGTAAGGTCGAAACTTCGGTGGACGTGCGGGTGCTGGCCGCTACGAACAAGGTTCCTGACGAGGCGGTAGCCAATGGAGAATTGCGCCAGGATCTCTACTATCGCCTCAACGTTTTTAATATCCATATGCCCGCATTGCGCGAGCATAAAGAGGATATCCGCGAACTGGTGAAGAGTCTGATCGCAGATATGAACCAGAAGCACGACCGCAAGGTTGCGGATGTAAGCGAAGCCGTACTGAATGTTTTCCAGAATTATTCCTGGCCTGGCAATGTGCGCGAGTTACGCAACACGCTGGAACGTGCCGTGATCGTGTGCGAGGGCGGTCTGATAGAAACTAAGCATCTGCCGCCGGGTTTTGGACAGAGTGTGCGGCAAGTCACCAACGATCCCGATGCCGTGCACCTGGGTGTCGGCACAACCGTAGGGGAGGCGGAAAAACTACTTATCCTGAAAACTTTGCAGGCCACCAGCAACAACAAAACTAGAGCGGCCGAGATTCTTGGCATAAGTTTAAAGACGCTGCACAACAAGTTGAAAGAGTACGGTCGGCCACAAGACGCGGGGATAGCGGAAGAGTGAGGACCACTTTCAGTTCCCGGTTTCGTTGTCCAATCCCATTGAGTGCTGAGAACGGGGGACCGGATACTAAGACCTTCTTTGCATGAGCCGCAAATTCATTATCGTGTTTGTGATTACCACGCTGTTCACAGCGCTGGTGGTCGGTTTTTCCTGGTTCTACTTGTCGCAACTCCTGCAACAACGCCTATTGTGGGCCGACGAAACCGCTTCCCAGCTTACCAACCAACTTCAATATGCCGCATCGAAAGCTGTGCCTGACCTCACCAGTACGCGTGTGAACACCAATAATCCCAAGGCGATGCGCATCGCCATCACTAAGTTCTTGCAGCTTGATCCCAACCTGAACGACATGCTGGAATCGGTGGTGGGAAATTCTCGAATCATCTACGACGCGGCGATCGTGAATTTGAATGGAATAGCGATTCTGGACACAAATCCGGCGCTCAATGGCAAGCCGGTAGGGCCGCGCCCTTCCTTGAGTGTCCTGCGTGACGCGGGCTTTCGGCGGCAATTGCGGACGCTCTATGGACCAGCGGCTGTTTACGACGTCAATATCCGCCTGGATTTGGACAGGCAGGAGTTCGGCAGTGTCCGCGTCGGCGTCTCGACCGTTTTTCTGCGCAGCGAACTTACACCTCGACTACAGCAGGCGGCTTTCTTCTCGCTTCTCGCAATTTTTTGTTCGTTGGTGCTTTCCGCTGTGGTTTCGAATCTGGCTTTGGGTCCTCTGAAGGCCATCAGTCGAGATTTGGACAGTGCGAGCGCCGGAGATCTATTGCTCACCGAAGAAGCTGGATCGGAAGACGAGGTGGGCCTGGTTTCGCTGAAGATTGCGCATCTCGGAAGGCAGATTCGGGATACTAACCAGATTTTTTCCGCCCTTAAAGATAACGTCGAGCAGGTCATGACCAAGCTCCAGGATGGCCTGATGCTCTTCACCCGCGACACTCGCGTAGTGCTGGTTAGCGCTTCGGCAGAAAAATTCCTGGGTCGTCCGCGTCGCGAAATTCTAGGACGCACCGCGGAAGAGATCTTTTCCGATGGGTCGGTTCTAGGAGCGGTCGTTCTTCCAGCATTTCAAAAGCAGCGCCCACTGGTGCAGTATGAGTTCGACGCCGCCGATGGCCGGCGGGTGCAGGTATCGTTGGATTTTATCCAGGAAAAAGGCACTCCGATTGGCGCTTTGCTGACCATGCGCGACACCGAATCAGTCCGCCGCATTGAGGATGAGATTGAAATATCTCGCCGTCTTTCCGCCAGCGGTCGCCTGACCCGCGGAGTAGCGCACGAGGTTAAGAATCCTATCAATGCAATTGTGCTTCATCTGCAATTGCTGCAAAACAAGCTGCGGGAGGACGATCCTGAGACTCGCCGCCATATGGATATCATCGGCAACGAAATCCATCGCCTCGATCGCGTCGTGCAAATTCTGGTGGACTTCACACGTCCCCGCGATTTGCGGTTGGAAGATGTTGACTTACGCCAGATTTTAGAGAGTGTGGCCGTGCTGGCCGCGCCCGATGCCGCGCGTCATGATGTGCAACTAGTCCAGGAACTGCCCGATGAAGATGACGCATTGATGGTTCGCGCGGATTCCGATTTGATGAAGCAAGCCATATTAAATTTGGTCCTAAACGGCGTTCAATCCATGAACAACGGAGGTAAGCTCACCATTAAGGCGCGACGCGAGGACGAAATGATTGTGGCTGAAATAATGGATCAGGGTTGCGGCATTCCTCCCGACGCGCAGGAAAAGATCTTTGAACTTTATTTCACCACCAAGGGCGCAGAAGGCGGAAGCGGTATTGGATTGGCGCAAACTTACCAGATTATGCAGTGGCACTACGGCTCCGTCGAGTTCGACTCGATCGTCGGCGCCGGGACGACATTCCGATTGCGGCTCCCTCCCGCTCTCGGAAGACAGGATCGCCGAGCCGATGAACAGATCACGGCCTGATCTTAGTATGCTGATCTTAGTATGATGACTGGAACTGTAAGAACCACGATTTTTTTTCTGACGATAATTCCAGCTTTCCTGACAGGTGCTGCCCAGTCACCACCTGCTTTGTCGTCGTCCGCGACAGCGAGGACTGGCTACTTTGGCTTCGATCGCAACGACTACCCTGGCGACTCGAATCTCAAAATTCTTCGCCAGAGTTTTTCCTACACCGGCTATTGGCTGAATAATCCGCCGGGAGCAAGTTCAAATTCGTGGAGAGGAAAGCGGCGAACACTTCAAGAATCTGGCTTTGGCTTTCTGGTTCTCTTCAACGGGCGTACCTACGCGCAGATAAAGTCCAATGGCGATGCTTCCAAACTGGGCGCTTCCGATGCGGCAGCGGCAATCTCTGCCGCCCGCGCCGATGGATTTCCGCCGCACACTGTAATCTTTCTCGATCAGGAACAGGGCGGTCGTTTGCTCCCGGAACAACGAGCTTACCTCCACGCATGGGTCGACGCAGTGAATGCGGCAACTTTCGCGGCCGGAGTCTACTGTTCTGGGATTGCAGCGAAAGAAGCGGCCGGCGTCTCGGTCATCACTGCACAAGACATCAGGCAAAACGCCGGCATTCGGAAAATAAAATACTGGGTAGTCAACGACTCATGTCCGCCGTCCCCGGGGTGCAGGGTTACAAGAAAAAATCTGTTGCCAAAGTCCAGCGGCATCACCTTTTCAAACGTCTGGCAATATGCTCAGTCGCCGAAACGGACCGACTTCGCACACAACTGCCCCGCTAACTACAATAGGGATGGAAATTGTTACCCGCCCGGCGTGCCTGCGACTGAAAGACTCTACGTAGACCTCGATGTAGCTACTTCCAGAGACCCCTCTCACGGCCGCACTGCTGAATGAGTGACACGTTCGGGTAACGCAACGTCACAAATTCAAGAATAAAACCTCTCCTTGCGCTGCAGCGCACGGTGACCAAACTTCGAACAACGAGTCATATCTAGCTGGACCCCGATCTTTTGTTTGGAGCGGCGCATGCACCAGGCGTTGCATCCATGGCGGGTTCCAGGAATCCAATGATGATATTGTGGGAGGCGCATGAAGATTGGAATTACGTGTTATCCAACCTACGGCGGCAGCGGAGTTGTTGCGACCGAGTTGGGTCTTGAACTCGCGCGCCGTGGTCACGAGATTCACTTTATTTCCTACTCGCAACCTATTCGCCTGACCGGTCCGGAACCGAATATTCACTATCATGAGGTCGAGGTCACGCGTTATCCGTTGTTCGAATATCCTCCGTATGACTTGGCGCTGGCGACGCGAATGGCCGAAGTGTCGCAACTCTATGAACTCGATCTGCTGCACGTGCACTATGCGATTCCACATTCGGTGAGCGCTATGCTGGCGAAGCAAATGCTGGCTGCGACTCCGCCGCGGCGCAACTTGCCCTTTGTAACGACTCTGCACGGCACCGACATTACGTTAGTTGGACTCGACCGCTCCTATCTTCCCATTACTCGTTTCTCAATTGAGCAAAGCGATGGTGTCACCGCGATTTCGCAATACTTACGAAATCGCACCCTCAATTTATTCGATATCAAGAACCACATTGAAGTGATTCCTAACTTTGTGAACTGCGACGACTACATGCGCAAGCCAGAATGGGTAAAGACCCGCTCCGAATATGTCTCGAATGATGAACGACTGCTGGTGCATCTTTCTAATTTCCGTCCGGTGAAGCGCGTTCTGGACGTGATCGAAATCTTCGACCGCGTTATCAAGGCAATTCCGTCGAAATTGTTGCTGATTGGCGACGGTCCAGATCGCTCCCAGGCAGAGTGGCTGGCGGTTCAAAAAGGAATTCACGAACATGTGCTGTTTCTCGGAAAACAAGATCAGATCAGGGAGAAGCTCGCTATTTCAGACGTGCTATTAATGCCCAGCGAACTGGAGAGCTTCGGCCTTGCAGCGCTCGAGGGTATGGCGTGTGAAGTCGTGCCCATCGCCACGCGGACGGGTGGCGTGCCCGAAGTGATTGAACATGGCGTGAGTGGCTTCCTGGCTGATGTTGGCGACGTGGAAACTATGGCGCGATATGCAATTGATCTGCTCGGAGACGAAGCAGAACTTCGCGCCATGGGCAAAAGGGCTCGTGCGGCGGCTAAGGCAAAGTATTGCGCTAGCAAAATCATCCCGCTCTACGAAGACTTTTACCAGAAGGTGATGACCCAAGCCGGACGCTGACAATCGTAGTGATATGCGCACAGCATTACCAGGATCTCAACTTCAATCCAGCTCCTCCTGGTTATGATCATTGGCGGAATTCTGGTACTTACGGTGTTTTCTCTTCATCAGCTTTGATTGCTGATTTGAAACCGCGGATACCGTCTCCGATTCCCTTGCCTAACTCCGGCAGCTTTTTCGGCCCAAACACTAATAGAGCAATTCCGAAAATGATCAGCAGATGCATTGGTTGAAACAGTCCTTCAAACATTGGAGCTCCTTAAAGTCAAGACAATAGAGTGAGTCACATGGATCGCAATAACACAGATCGATTAACACCATTCGACAAGCTGCCAAAAAATGCGGGCGCTGCCACCGTTAGCTGGGTACAGCGCCCGCCCAGGACAGCAGGGGAGAGACTCTGCAATAACTAAAACCCGCGACGGACCGAATCAGCTTCGACTGCCAGCTGTTTAACGATGCTGAAGAACGCCGGCGATTGACCCAGGAACAGTAAGTCGTCGGTGAAAGACTTGATCGTCGCCACCGCTCCTCCATTCTGCGTCAATGTGGGTCTTATCACGGAACATGGAGGCAAACTCTTGCTGATAAATGAGCATGGTTCCGGCAGGATAAGGTTAGTCTGGTCGAGCTCCGAGCCGACGGCGTTGAGATCCGGAAAAGTGAGTTTGGTCTCCGGATCGACAACACCTGCCAAGGGCTGATTCACCGCGTTACCAGCCTTGTCATGCCAAAGCCCGAAGTGATCGATCTCAACCCCGCCAATGCTGAGGAGAATGCGCAGCACCTCTTCATCGGTAGCCTTCAGAGCGAGGATGGGATAGAGACTCGAGCCTCCCTGCTCGATGTATGCAAAGTGAAAGCCGGCCGTGTTGGCAATCGCCTGCATGCGAGCCGCGGCCCCCGTGAAAGATGTCCCAGGATTCTGAGCGGAAGCGGACGGTATCGCGGTGTCAGGCGGCGTGTCAGCATCATTCAACGGAATGGCCGGCTCGTTCTTAATGGTGAATGGTCCCTTGAACTTAACACCGAAATCCGGGTTCTGAGTGCTGCGGTACCGTGTGTACCAACTTAGGTCCACGTCGAGCTTGAGCAAGTTGGTTAGCCGGCCGATATTCTTTGCTCCGGTCGCTTGGCTGCTTGGTAAGTTCCGGAACGCATCCAGATCGACCGGTTCGTCGCCCTTGGAAATCAAGTAAGCGTTCAGGAATGCTGCGTGGCTTAGTTCGTCGTCAGTGTTATCGGCGATGTATTGAGGCATATCGCCGTCCAGATTGCTCAGCGCAGCCATATAGGCAGGATTTCCGCCCTGCACTCCGCCAAGTTCGTTGTACTGTTGCCATAAGTCGGCTTCGATGAGTTCGACCGCGGCAGCGAACTTCAAGAGAGCAGCATCACCCTTCGAGAGCTTGCCTGTGCTCCGTGTCGATTGGGCTTTGCCTTTTGTCGCCAACAGAGCACCAGCGGAAAGGGTCGCGGCTGACATGCCTAGCCCCTTCAAAAATGAACGACGCTTGACTACTCCGTGCCAATGACGCTGAAGGTCGTCGTTCGTTGAAGAAGCAGGTGTATCGGATGAAGTAGTCTGAAAAGCCACCTCAGATGGAAGAGTTTCTTCTTTCATTGCATATCTCCAATTCTTAGTAATCACTCGCCATTGTCCGGCTACGTTACTGAACACGACCGGCATGAGTATTCCGGCCGCAGTACATGTGCCCATCAAGTAAGTCAGGTTCTACTTACTTGATGGACGCTAGCTAGTTACACGCGATAGCTGCACAACACCTAACAGTTACCGACACCTTGACTGTCGCGTTTTAGCGATCTACCTCGGCTCCATTTCTGAAAGGGGCGCACCCGAAGGGCGCCCCTGACCCACGGTTGTCTGCTTTAGTGGATCGTGACCGCTATCGCGGCGGTATGGCTTATTGCGCCGGATGTTCCCGTCACCATTACGTTGGCTTGAGCCGGTGGGGGTGGCATCTTGTTTGAATTGCTGCTGCCGCATCCGAGTGCGAACAGCGAGATGACAATTATCATCCCAAGTACAGCCGTCGGTAGAATGCGCTTGTTGGTGAAAAGGTACTTTCGGCGAATTGTAAAAAACGTTCCGAAAACTCCAAGACCGGGCAGTAATAGGAACATGCCACGTGGGCTGAAGTAGCCACCAGGCGGCGGAGTTGAGGCAGCAGAAATAGTCAGGTTAGAAGACGCTGTGCTCGATCCCGGCGAGATGGTTGTGGGGCTGAAAGAACACGTCAACCCGGAAGGAGCGGAGCAGGAGAGCGAAATCTGCCCATTGAATCCTCCAACGGCGCTGGAGCCGACCATTACGCTAGCCGCACTCCCCCGCGCGACGGTTGCGCTCTGCGCCGAAAGGCTCAGAGAAAAATCCGGGTTTCCAGCATTTGATGCAGGGATGATGCTCGCGAATACACTAGTTGTACTTCCCCCCGCTGGGAAATTCGGCTGGTTGCCGCCTCCAGCGGTGAGATAAAGAGTAGCTGGATCCCCCGAGGGTCCCCCTCCTCCGAATACCAAATCCCACAGACCGAGATTCAACAAAACATGATTCGAAGAGTCGGTAAGCTGGCCGAGAAAATGGCCGGTAGTATCGAATGCGCTGACTGTGCCATCACCGAAATTTCCTACCAGGACCGCGTTTGCGAACGTTCCGAAGGTAGACGGAGCGGTTACCACGCCCCAGGGCGCGTTGAGCTTGCCGCCCGCTGCAACCAACGTACTTACAAAATTGCCGTTAGCGTCGAACACATCCACTTGCCCCTGGCCAGCGCCGGGCTGAGCATCGTGCTTCGCAGCGTCCTGCATCGCATAGGCAATGTAGATCTGGTTGCCGATGACGTGAATGCCATGTGGGGCGAAACCAGCGGGAAGGTGAGGATCGCTAAACGATCCGCTCAAAACGGTCGGGATAAAGTTACGATCAAAAACATCGACCTTCCCACTGTTGAAGTTAGACGCCAGAAGAAAGGTGCCGTTCAGCAAGGCTAACCCCTTGTAGACTGCTCCGCTCGCCGAGTTGTCGAAAGCGACCACAGCGCTGCTAGCACCGGTCCAGTTAAGGATGAGGCCGTCCTCGGTGTCAAAAATGAATGATCCGCCACCGAAATAGCTCCCGTTGCCGTTGCTCACCATTCCTGTAGGGCACCCGGGACTGCAGTTACCGTTCGGATTATGCGTGGCGCCGGGCAGGGTCACGACCAGCGCATTTTTATTACCCTGCGCGTCGTAAAGCGTGCTGGTTCCGCTGTTATTGTTGGCAATCCAAAAGTCTTGGCCGGGAAGAAAGGAAATCCCCCAAGGGTTCAAAAGCTGAGGGTCTGTGGTAGTGGCAACACCGGCGGTATTCGAGACCATGTTGGTCTGAGAATACCCGGCCTGCTGCGCCCACATCGCCGTTGACATTACTAACATCGCTAACATTTCACACACACATAGATATCGTTTCACGTTGTCCTCCTAGGATAGCTATTCATTGGTGATGACTTATGGTTATTACACAGTTACTTCGTCTTCTACTCCCCGCACCTGTGATAACTCATCTGTAGCTGTTTTATTCCCGCCGGTACGAGTGCGCTTCACTACCAAGTACTGTTGAGCACTTAATGGAGATTAGACGCGACGGTCAGTGGGAAGATGTCGAAGACGTGTAACTTGATTGTCACTTATTTGTACAAGGCCGGATCTGCGATGATGCGCTCTTTTGGAATGGTAATGAATTATGATCCTGGTTGGAGATTGCTCCCCGACCCAATAGTTCTATTTCGTGTGTGAGACAATTCGGCCTAAAGGAACGGCGCTATGTACCATGCATAGTAGGTGGCCATGCCAGCGAGGACGACGATGTACCAGAAAATCAGTCGATTCTCAAGTGTCTCAGCTAGGGTTGCACGATAATTTTCCCGGTCATCTTCGGGTGCATCCTGCAGAAGAACGGATATTCTCCCGGCGTGGTGAAGCTGAACTGGAACTTGTCCTCCGTGTCGAGTGCATTAGATTTGAATTTGCCATCCGTGCTATCGACGGTGTGTGGGATATCGTCTTTGTTGATCCAGGTCACTTGCGTGCCGGCTTTCACTGTCACGACTGCGGGATTGAAGACAAAGTTATCGATCTTAACTTCGCTGGCCCCAGGCATCCCGGTCGATACAGTTTGAACCGCAGCCGATCCGCCTGCTGGTGATGAGGCCGAGGATTCCGACGCAATTCCAAGAGTTATCAGCGAAACGATTGCGATAAGCGCTAATGAGTTTCCGCCAAAATTGACCAACTTACGACCTTTGATGTTTTTCATGCTCCACCTTCCCTAGAATGGTCTTGCCGGACACTAATCCGGTCTTCAACCGTTATGCTTTTGAGTTATCGAGCGGAGAATCAACAACTGCTAGACTCTTGCCGCTAACCACGTAATTCACATCCGTGATGCCCAAGACCTTCTGCAACTGGTCGGCAGGAACCTTCATCGGTCCAGCTGACGGAGCGGTACCGGGAGCTGGTTGAGGAAAGGCCGTCGACATCGCCGTGTGGAACGACACCTTGCCTTCGACCTTCTGCATGATCTGGTGAATATGGCCGTTCAGCACCGTGACGGAACCAAACTTCTTTACATAGGACAATGCCTGCTCGCTGTCATCGGTGCCCCACCCCCAGTCGGGATAAACAGTCCACAACGGAATGTGGGCGAAGAGCACGATCGGGGTGCTGGCAGAGCGTCCTTTCAGATCGTCCTCCAGCCACTCCAGTTGCTCATGGCCGAGGGATCCCAAGCCTCCGGCTTTCAGGTTGGCGACGTTTACAAGACCGACAAAATGGACGCCCTTCTGATCGAAGCTGTACCATCCGCTGCCCTTGGTACCTTTTCCATAACGTTGTAGATATTGCTCGCCGTTGTCGGTGAGCATGTCATGTTCACCGGGCACGAAGTAAATCTGTTTCGCGGACGCTCCTTTTAACACCTGGTCAAGCGTGTCGAATTCACTGGGCTTCGAGAGCTGACTTAGGTCACCAGTGTGGATCATGAAGTCCGGCTTCTGCGGCATTGCGTTGATCTTGTTGATCGCTACTTGCAGAGTGGCAGTGACATCCGGGTTCGCTGGCTTACTAAAACCAATGTGACTGTCGCTGATCTGCACAAAGCTGAAGTCCCCGCCGTGGCCAGCGTCTTTGCCCATACCCTTGGCGAAGGCCCGAGAGACTGGGATGCCACCGCTCATCGTCCAAACCAGTCCCGTGCCTGCCCAAGCCATGCACTTAAGGAACCCGCGGCGGTCCACACCGTCGTTGTTGAGGTCTTGCAAATTCTGATCAATAAGTTCTTGTTTCTTGTGTGTCATTTTCTCTCCATATATCCAGCGTTCAGATTTGATAACTGAGAGGTGTTTGTTTTATTCCCGTCCGAGGTGGAGACGTGAAACAAAATAATCTTGTTGCTAACCGGGCACGTTCACGCCGCTTAGAAAGCCGCCGAGATGCCCTGTTAGTGCAATGATGCCGACGCCTAACAATTCAATCGCGAGACGGTAGCGTGGTAGTGCTTCTTCTCGCCGGCGCGAGCGGAAATGTATCCACCAGACCAGCCAGATCGTCATTGTTGAGAGACCTGCGAGTGCTAAGTGTTGCAGCAGGATGCCCTTCAACTTCCGTCCCTCTAATTGGAACTGCCACGCGAGAATGCCAGTCGCGAGAACAGGAAGCGTCGATATCGCTGCTACAAGCAAGTTGTAATATGCGGCATCCGACATGCCACGTCGCTTCGTCCATTGCGCGATGAAGTCGAAAGCCACTGCGGAGATAAACAAAGCGATTGGGAAATGGATGAGCACAACATGTTGTGCGTGCTTGGCCAGAAATACGGTCTTCGGATCAAACGGATTTATCATTGTCCGGCTCCTTCTAGAGCCGGGCGGAGCTTGGTACATCCCGTACGCAAGCTCCGACACGGCGCGGCGCCCCAACTCCTGCAGTGTTTGCTCTGTTTCTTACATTCCATACGAACCTGACGATTCAGCTTGTGGCTGGCGTTCTGTTGGTTCTGAAATCACCCATAATCCGTCGCCATTTAAGACGTAGATGAAGTTCCGATCATCCTGCAGCCACCTGACCACTCCAGAGAACTTCTGCACGACTCGAGGAGCCGCAGGATTCGAAAGATCCCAAAGAACAAGATCATCGTTGTTGCTGCTGTGCATCGCATTGGTCTCGCTTTCTGCGATGATCCCCAGATTTCCTGTCAGATTCATCCTGCTCGACATGTTTGAATCAGGCCACGGAATCAGTCCAACTTCTTTCGCTTTAGCTGGGCGGCTGATGTCGACAATCGAAATGCCCTGGTCCTTCGCATGCTGCACATAAAGGTAGTACTTATCGTCCACCTTTCGTTGCATTGCCATGTCCACGTCCGTCACCCCAGTGAATGAAATGTGAGCGACGACCTTCGCCTGATTCTCGGACACTTTGACTTTGTGATCCTTGGCCGAGGCTCTGCCAGATACGAGGAACATCGTAGTGAGTAGTGCCAAGGCCATAGGCCCGAACTTTCCGGAACTGGCTTTAACCGTTTTGTTCATAACGCCTCCTCCGAAATGCCTTTCACGGGTGATAACGGACTTTCAGATCTTTTATTCCATGCTGGCTTCGCCTAACTGCGCGCAGTGCTTGCCTCGCATTTATTGTTAAATTGATGGAATAGAATTCCTGGCCACTGGTTTATTCTTGTGTGGATGCCGGAAGTAAGTCCTCAATACGACTCGTTCGAAGAACTGGCCATGCCACTTTTCGATCAGCTTTACAACTTTGCGCACTGGCTTACTCAGAATCGCGAAGAAGCGGAAGATCTGGTGCAGGAGACTTATGCAAAGGCTCTAAAAGGCTTTTCGTCTTTCCAACTGGGGACTAATTTTCGGGCATGGATGTATCGCATTTTGCGCAACACCTTCTTAACCTCACGCACGGGGCTAAGAGCTACTACTACGGTTCCGTTGGATTTAGAGGAAGACGGGCATGACGTGGCAGTAGAAAACGAAAATCCCGAAACCATCTTAATGAGCCGAGCGAGTTCGCAGCTGCTGCAGGATGCAATCGGTAATTTACCGGTGCATTTTCGGGAAATCCTGCTTCTTTGCGATGTGGAAGAAATGTCATACCAGGAGATTGCGGAGACGCTCTCGATTCCTATCGGCACGGTGATGTCGCGTTTATCGCGTGCCAGAAAAACGTTGCGCGATGGAGTGCGGATGCAGCTCCAGAAGGCGTGAAGTCAGTCGGTCGAAGTCAGTGGGGTCAATTATGGTTTGTGAGTCTTGGAAGACAAAACTCGACACCTATCTCGACGGGAATCTTCCGGACGACGAGATGCGCACTTTCGACGCTCACGTGCGTACCTGTCCCTCGTGCTCGGCGGAGGCACTGTCGCGCGTACAGATGAAGCGGGCCATTCAGATCGCGGGAAGGCGTTTTACTCCCAGTGCCGAGTTCCGCAAACGGGTGCAGCAAAGCATTGCGCCGAAACGACAGCGGAGCTTTCGTTGGCAATGGTTGTTGGCGTCGGTGGCGATCGCCGTAATCATTGCTGGAGCGCTGACTTCAAGTTACGTGGGAACGCGATCGGCACGAAACCACGTTCTCATCGAGGTTGCAGACTTACATGTGGCAACTCTGGCGAGTTCATCGCCGGTCGATGTCATCTCTACCGATCGGCACACCGTGAAACCGTGGTTTCAGGGGAAAATCCCTTTCGCGTTCAATCTGCCCGAAGTCCAGAACTCTGAGTTCACTCTGCTCGGGGGCCGCATGACTTATCTGGAACAAACGCCGGGCGCACAACTCATCTACAATGTGCGTAAGCACCACATTTCTGTTTTCATCTTCCCCGAAAACTCGATGCGAGCGCGATTGGGGGAGAGATCTATCTCTCCGGAGAAGATGCCGTTCAACCTGGAAACGTGGACTCAAGGCGGACTGCGTTATTTTGTGATTGGCGACGCGAGTTCGGCTGACGTCGACAATTTAGCAAAGTTGTTTAAGGCGGTATGACAAGAGTTTACGCCGCGCGGGAATAAGATACGTCCCAGGGCATTATGGAGTTTTTGGGTCAGTCCGCCGGTTAGTGGAAGACATCGGAGCCAGGGCCGAAGGCGTCATGAGTTCTTCAGGATTCGGAAGAATGGGCAATCGCAACCGGATCAGCGTGCCGCCTCCTTCGCGATTCTCGATCATCATCTTCGCGGTGTCACCATAAAGAACCTTCAGCCGTTCGGCAACGTTCGCCATACCGATGCCCCCGGATCCAAAACCATCAGGTTGCTCCAGCAGCTGTGCCGCCCCCATGCCGACGCCATCATCCTCGACCTCTACCACCAGTCGCTTTTTGATGAGCCTGCTGCGGATGGTGATTCTGCCGCCTTCCACCTTCGGAGCGAGTCCATGCTTGATGCAATTTTCGACCAACGGCTGCAGCAGCATACTGGGGACCATCGCCTCGAGAGATGCGGGATCGAGGTCCTTAACGACCATCAACTTATCCGGGCCAAAACGAACCACTTCAATGTCCAGATAATTGTCGATAAATTCCACTTCTTCCTGCAGAGGAACAAAAGAATCGGTGCTGTGAAGAAGCCGGCGAAGAATGGTGGCGAGTTTAAGAATCATTTCGCGAGCGGTGTCAGGGTCGAAGCGCACCAGCGAAGAAATCGAATTCAGCGTGTTGAAAAGAAAGTGCGGGTTGATCTGATTCTGCAATGCAGCCATGCGCGCCTGCAGCAGCAATCGCTCCTGTTCTTCAAGTTTGATCTGGATGCGGACACTATTAAAGATTTTGAGTTCCGTGCCTACTACCATGACCACCGCTAAATAGATCGCACTCTCGACCAGATAACCGTTGAGCGTTCCGTTATCCGACCACAGGCCGGGACTTTCCAGGCTGAAAATGGCATGCGGCCAAAAGCGCCAGATTTCCGTCTGCAAAAATCGCAAACCAACAATGGTTATGAAAAATGCAATTTGCCAATCGAAGACGCGTGGCCTGGGCAGGTTGCGGCGAATCATGCGATAGAGGCTCAGATCAATGAAAGGCGAAAATGACCAGATGTCTTCCTGCTCAGGTGCGAAACGGCGCAATTGCCCAGCCGCGATCCCGGCAAATATGTTCAACGGCAAAGTCGCCCACTCGCCATAAAGGGCGGCAGGCAGGGAAACTATCGCACCGCCGAGGCCTCCCGATAAGCGACCCCCAATAACGCCCAGCAATAGTGCAGTTTCGAGCGAAAGATCTCCTGAGAGAAAGCTTTTTACGCTCAAACGTATCCAGACGCCGATGGCGATGGGAATTCCCATCCACAAAGCCAGATAAATCTTGTGACGTATCTCACGGTGTTCGCGGAAAAGCAGGTTCTTGAATTCTTTGGAACGTACCAGTCCGCTCGACACGGCGGCGGCCACGCCCAATTTGAGCAACAGGTGTACGAGGATTAACCAAGGTTCTAACATCGAATGAATTCTTCCCGAAGGAAGACGCGTGCCCCACGATCAAGTTTTGATTGTATCCGCTGCCTGTTGTAAAAGCTGCTCTACATTGCATCTCGGAGGAACTCCACCCTGCGCGAAATCATGGGTTCCACCGCCGCGGCCTCCGACCGATGACAGCACCTGCTTGAGCAATGCTCCCATGTCTGGGGAGTTGCTACCGCCCGAGGAAGTTAGGGGTGGAGTCTGAGCGAACACCATGCCAGGCGGATTCACCGAACTCGCAACCAGCACAATTGCCGGAGTCGCAGTGTGAGTCACCTTCTGCGCAAAAAGTTTGGCGAAGGTGATGTCGCGATCTGTAAAAACTCGCACGATCAGCTTGTGCCCATTGATTGCAGGCTCGGAATGTAGAGCTGCCAGAGCCATAAGTTCGACGAGGTCGTCAATCGCTTCGTCTTTTTGCTTGCGAAGCAATTTCATTTCTTCCGCACTTTTTCGAATGTGCTCCGGCACATCCCATAGCTTTGCCGAGAACAATGCAGCAGCTTTGCTGAGCGCGCTGTAATCACGCCGCGCGATACGTAGGGCACGCCCGCCACAAACAAACTCAACCCGCGTTCGTTGCCGCACCTTCTCCGTATTTCGAAGCAAGATCGATCCGATCTGCCCGGTCGCGCTCACGTGAGTTCCGCCACAGGCTGACAAGTCAAAATCCGCGATCTCGATTAGACGTAACTCGTCGCGCTGGGCAGGAGGTAACTTGCGCAGACCAAGTTTCTCCGCCTCTGCCCGCGAAACGTAGCGGATATGCAACGGCCGGTTTTCGAACACGATCTCATTGGCCCGTTTCTCCGCGCCGGCAATTTGATCGCTAGTCAACGCCGGCGTCGTCAGATCAATCGAGCAGTAATCTTCGGCCATATGAAACGAAACTGTTGGTATTTGGTAAAGCTCGATGAAAGCTGCTGAAAGTACATGTTGTCCAGAATGTTGCTGCATGTGATCGCCACGACGTTCGGGATCGATTGTGCCATGCACAGACGCGCCTACGATCGGCGCTTTTGCCGACGAATCGAGGTAATGAATGATCCTGCCGTCTTCAGCATCGGCGACCTCCGCGACTCGCACCCGCTCCGGCTTGCCGCCGCTGTCGCTAATGGTCAGGAATCCGGTGTCGTGAACCTGCCCCCCGCTAGTGGGATAGAACGCTGATTCACGCAGGAAAACGGCAGGGCGCGAATCGCCGGAAACCACGGCCACGTCTTCAACCACAGAATCGAATTCGTGGGCGTGAGAATCTTCGTAATAGAGACGTTTGGTCATAAGGCAGGGTGGCCGTCGCAGCGGCTGTCCGGCGCGACTGTCAATCCTCTTTTGAGACGACAGCCAGGGTTGGTCACCTGCAAATAAAAAAGTCAGGCACCGGCGGTCCACTGCACACGAAAGAGCCCGTTACCGTTGCTTCCTTCCGGACCTGGCGGGGTTGGCGGGAAAACGTCGCGCGGAACCGATGCCTGACTCTACATATTAGCAAGAGATCGCCGAAAACAGGAATGAACACAGATGCTGTCAGCTATCATCAAACTGATCATGGCTCAGTCCGATTGTGCCGCCTATCAGAAACTTAGAGACCGCGAAAGCCGCGCTCACACGGCTTGGACATCATTTTTGTATCGCAACGAGGTCAAGCCAAAACTCTCCGAGAAAGCGAAAAGGAAACACCAGAAAGAGGAGATGGAGGCTTATCAGCAGGCTCACAAAGCCCGGCTGGCTCATGCGAAGACTTGTCCAATCTGCGGGGAGGACAGCGCCTAAAGGCGGATTTGTTCTTTCCCTCCGCGGCGCGCCAGAAGGCACGCCCTGATACGAAACTCCCTGATAGAAACCGGCGCCCAACAAGGCATTTGGGAAATGCGCCATACTTCGACGCCTAGATCAGCTTAGCGCATCAGCGAACCACCAACACTTCCCTGATGGCATCACGCGACAGAAAAAACTTTATCGACGAGAAATCGCGGAACAGATTTTCGATGTGCCGGTTATTGAATACCCGCTGCAGGCGCGGAGACTGTTTCTCAGTCGCGGGCCTTCCTGGCGGTGCAAATTTTACCTCCTGCATTTCCAGCATGTCGCTGTCGGTTACGTGGTAGCGATAGCAGACCGAATCGGGACCCGCGTCCCGCGTGTGGAAGAACGCCAGCAGCATGGCTCCCGGTTTCATGATCGACCATAGGCGGTCGATCGTCGGCTTCACGAGACTTTCTTCCATGTAATCCGGCAAATTCCAGCAAAGAACGACGTCGAATTGCGCGGGCGGATAAATCAGATTTTCGTCCAGGAATTTCTTGCTATCAACCACCCACTTTCCTTCGCTATCCTGAACCCGCAGTGCGGGGTCGAGGGACGAGCGCAAGAGATCCTCGCTGTAGCTCTTGTGTCCCTTGCCGGTAAAAAAGCTGATGTTGCTGGCGGAGGTCGCACCCATATCGAGGACACACAACGCCGGCTGCGAATTCAGGAGCCTGGAAACTTCTCCCATTCCGCTTGATCGGCGTGTGAGTTTCTGCGGAGCCGCCGGAGCGGCCGTCTGATTTGAAGAGCCTCGAAAGAATTTCATTCCATTGTCAGAAAGAGATACCCGCGACGAATGAGCCTATACGCAGTCTGGGCCAGGATCTCTCGCAACCACTTATTACGAAGACGCGGCGCCTGCCTTTCCAGTCTCTTTCTGAATATCAACCTTACCTTTGAGGTACGCGCCCTCTTCAATGGAGATGCGTTGGGTGGTCACGTCGCTCGCTACCACAGCCGACTTTCTAAGATCGACCCGATCGGAGGCATTGATGGTTCCATCCAATTTGCCGTGAATCACCACCGATTTGGCGCTCACGTTCGCCTTGACATTGCCGTTCGGTCCTATGGTCAGCATATGGTCGCGTAACTCGATGGTGCCTTCCAAGTTGCCATCTACGTAGAGGTTTTCTGAGCCTGAAAGATCTCCCTTTACCGCGACCGACTTGCCAATGTGGGCGACTTCTCCAGAGTGCGGAGTCTCCATGCCTTGGCCTCCATCTCCTCGCGCTCTGTTCGCCGCGAGTGCATCGATTGTAAATCATTGCCCACCCTACCTCGCCTACCAGATGTAAATAGCACTTCTAAAGGAGCCACAGTAGGCTGTGCGAGAGGATCTGGCTGAAAGCAACCATCGCTGCACCAAGCGGGTCTAAGCTTCGTGAATCAAGCGCCTTACAGTTGCACATCATTAAGGACTTCGACGGACGGCGTTGTTTCACTGACGGTCGTGCTGTTCTTGTTGACCTCCGCAAGTTTCGCCACGGAAGTATCCGCCAGCACTCCTTCCTATGGCAGCCCGGTCGAGGCGATGCGCAAGGTCGTTCAAAATGAACTGAAAGCGGTTAACGAGGACGTTACTCGCATACTCTTCCGGGGCGTTAAGACCACGCCCAAGGGTTCCGCCACCCGGCTTTATGTGCAAACCGGGAAGGCGACTGTGGGGGAAATCATCGCCTACAACGGACAGCCTCTCACTCCCGACCAGCGTCAAGCGGAAGAGTCGCGCATCGAGCGCTTCATCAACAACCCGGAGGAGCTCAAGAAGAAATGCGACCAAAATCACGAAAACATCGAACATACCATTCGGATCCTGCGGGCGCTCCCTAACGCATTCGTATTCGAGTATGCCGGAGAAGAAACGGGCTCGGAAACGCTGGGACGCGCGGGTTCCAGGTTAATTAAATTCACTTTTCATCCGAACACCGCCTATCAGCCACCGTCGCGAGTCGAGGAAGTACTGACTGGATTGCAAGGCTACGTTCTGATCGAGCCGGTGCATTTTCGGCTCGCCAGAATCGATGGGACACTGTTCAAGGACGTCGCGTTCGGTTGGGGTATTCTCGGCCGCCTAAATAAAGGTGCAGGATTTGCAATCCAGCAAGAAAATGTCAGCGCTGATCTCTGGCGAGTATCAAGTATTACGTTCAACGCCTCGGGTAAGATATTGCTTCTAAAGGCGCTCAATGTGGGCTCGACTGAGGTGTTTAGTGACTTTCAAGCAATCCCATCAGACTTGACATTCGTGCAGGCGCTCGAATTAATGAAACATCAGGGTTCTACTACCGCGGCAAACTCGGTCGCAAGCAATCTTGTGCCAAAGGGAAATTTGCACCAATTTAAGAAGTGAAGTCTGACCATAAAAACCGTCAGCCTTTTTCCCGACTGAATCTCTCCTCGCGAACAGTAAACTTTCGCACTAGTTCTTCCCTCACCGCATACCCGGTTCCCACCGCATCGCTGACAGCAATCATTCCATCGGGCTGAACTTCCACTTCGGGCTCGATGATGTCCTCTTTCCAGTAACGCTTCGAGGCGGAAACATCGCCGGGCAGGCGGAAGTTTTCAAGCGTTGATAGCGCGATGTTGTGAGCTCGCCCCACACCAGATTCGAGCATTCCACCGCACCACACCGGAACATTGTGAGCCCTCGCTACATCATGCACTTTCTTCGCTTCGGTGAATCCGCCCACTCTGCCAACCTTAATATTGAGAATGCGACACGCCCCGATTTCCAAAGCAAAGTCAGCGTCGCGAGCGTTGAGAATCGACTCGTCCAGGCAAATGTCGGTCTCAATTGATTTTTGCAGTCGCGCATGCAGATAGATTTCATCATTCCACAAGGGCTGTTCGATCATGAGCAGATTGAAGGCATCGAATTTGCGCAGATGCTCAACCTGGTCAAGCGTGTAGGCTGAATTCGCATCTACACTGAGCGTGATGTTTGACCATCGCGCCCGGATCTTCTCCAGCACGTTCAGATCCCATCCTGGTCTCACCTTGATTTTGATCCGCCGATAGCCCGCCGCCGTTTCAGTTTCTATTTTTTGAAGAAGCTGTTCCGGCGAATCCTGGATGCCGATAGAAACGCCGCATGCAATTTCGCGACGTGTCCCTCCTAGTAATTTCCACAGCGGCTGCTGTTTCTGTCGGGCTTCCGCATCCCAGACGGCGTTTTCAAGCGCCGCTTTGGCCATGCGATGGCCGCGCACTCTGGCAAACTTTGCTGCGCAGTCGCGTCCAGAAGGTACGTCGCTCTGCAGCAGCAAGGGAGCCAAATACTGCTTGATGGTGGGCCACGCGGTTTCGGTCCATTCCGGGCTGTAATAAGGATCTTCGCCGGCGACGCACTCACCCCAGCCCCGGACACCATCGGCGTCGACACTTACGAGCAAAATCCGTCGGCTGTACACCCGGCCAAAGCTCGTTTCAAAAAAATGCACGAGCGGCATATGAATTTCGCGCAGGGTTATGGATTCAATTTTCATTCAGGGTTATAGGCTTTCCGTCTTACCCTCATCAAACGCTAGTAGCGCCACGCTTCGTCCCATTGGCCCACGAGAAACCGGCCGTCTCCCTGCTCGTCCCGTTCATAGCCTAAGACGCTCAGTCCTTCCGCGAAAACCTGTTCAAATTTTTCACGGTTCCGTTGCTGTACCGCGAGCGCCTGGGCGCGCGTGTCTGGGGATATCTTCCATTCGTAAACTTGAGCGGGCACCTCGATCCGCGCTCGAGTTTCGATTTTCGCGGTGTGAGTCCCCGCTAAAATATTCTCGACCCGCTTTGATTGCATCCACCACTCAGCGACCAATCGATCGGTTGGCAGGCCACCCTGTAGCGGCGAAGATGTAATCCCATACTGATTCACGCTATAGCGGCGAGCAATCGCGCCCAGTTTCTCGATATTCAAGTATGCGTTCTTGATCTCCAGAGGATCAAACGTCCACTCCATTAATTCAAAGCCACGCTTGAGCGCTTCATCTCGTTGCCAGAGCTTAAGCCTTCGCCCGACACCTTCATTTCGATATTCCTGCCGAACCGCCAGCATGTGGGAGTGCAAGTACGATCGGCCATTGCGCACGCCTGGGATTGCGATTGCGAAGCCGACCAGGTCGTTGGCGTCGAAGGCTCCAATCACTTGCCCGCCAATCTTCGAGGCGACGACGAACATCCGGACCGGAATCAAATCCGCATCGGAAAATTTCCATATCTCTTTTTGTAAAGCAAAGCAGGCCTGCATGTCGGCAAGCTTTTCGCACTGGCGGATGACTACAGCGCCCGTTGTCTTCAGGGTGGTACGAGCGGTGGTTTCAGCCACGAGGATTTTCCTGCCGTTTCGCCTCTTGCCAAAGAGCTTCCAGCTCTTCCATCGAGGCCTCCTGAAGCGACCGGCCGCTGGCGCGAAGACGTTCCTCCATCCACTGAAACCGGCGCTTGAACTTGCGATTTGTTTTGCGTAAGGCCGACTCCGGATCAAGCGAAAGATAACGAGCGATATTTACCAGCACGAAGAAAAGATCGCCTACTTCATCTTCAATTCGCTCTCTCGCCTCCACCGGAAACTTAGGCCTTCCCGATCCGGCGATTCCCTTCCCGGACGGCCCGAGAGGCACGCCCTCCATATTTCCGCGCGTCAACTCGGCCTTTAATTCTGCAGTTTCTTCAGCCAGCTTTTCGAACAAACCTTCGACCTCTGGCCAGTCGAACCCGACATTGGCCGCACGCGAGCTGAGCTTGTAAGCCTCCATCAGCGCAGGCATTTTTGAGGACACGCCGGCCAACACCGAGGCTGAATGATTTGGGTCAGGTTGATTGTCGTTTTCGTTGCCGTTGTTCTTGTCCCCGCCCGTGTCCGCCACCAGCTGTTTTTTCTCTTTCTCTTTTTCTTGTGCCTTAAGGGCCTCCCAGTTGCGCAAAACGGCTGCGGGAGTCTCCGCCTTAACATCGCCGAAAACGTGTGGATGCCGATCGATCAACTTGTTCGAAAGTCGCTCCAGAACGTCATCCACCGAGAAGTGGCCTTCCTCGCGCGCCATTTGGGAATAGAACAAAACCTGCAACAACAGGTCGCCCAGTTCGCCCGTGAGTTCGGGCCAGTCGCGATTATCGATCGCTTCGAGTACTTCATAGGTTTCCTCGAGCGTATAGGGCTTGATGCTGTCGAAGGTCTGTTCGCGATCCCATGGGCAACCGCCCTGGGCCCGCAATCGCTCCATTATCTGAACCGCTCGCTCGAATCGTTCACCGGTTGTCGGCATGACTGTTCAATGTAAATGACGCAAATGAACGGGGCAATGAGTACGTGGATATGGACCGCCCTCCGAGCCGTGAAATTGTGGGCATCGGCTAAGCCGCGCTTCTTGGTGCCCTTATCGCACCGAAGAAACCAGCAATTGTGTTTGATCCGAAATAATCGCGTCAACTCCCCACTCAGAAAACTCCTTTATGCTGTCCGCGCGATTCACGGTCCAGATCATAGCTTTCTTTCCGGCATCATGAATTTGCTGAATCAGTTCCTGGCTTATCAGATCGCATCGCGGAACAATCCACTCTGCTGGAAACTCGCGCCAGCCGAGGAGCTGGCCCCGTGTCTCGCAAAGATATCCTAACGGAACCGAAGGCTCGAGATCATGGATTGCAGTAAGCACCGTGGGAAGAAACGAGGAAATAACGTAACCCTTTTGCGGTGGATGTTTACCTAGTTCTGAGAGCGCCTGCCGTTCAAGCCCCGCAACTTTTAACTCGATATCAAGAAAAGCTAGAGGGGCAAATTGCTCCAGCACTTGCTTGAGCGTTGGCAGGCGAAGCGTTTTCGAAGTTGAGTTTTCAATCCGTATTCCGCCGGTGGTCGTATCGTGGCAGATCACGGCCTGCCCGTCGCCGGAGAGGCGCACGTCAAACTCAAAGCCGTCGCACCCATGCTGCAGGCAAAGGTCAAACGACGGCAGGGTGTTTTCGGGAATATGACGGAAAGCCCGCGCCCCGCGATGCCCGAGAAGAAGAGGTCGAGTCATGGGCGTTTGCCGTTCCCGGTCTCAGTCCAAATCGAAGTCTCGAATCGGCCTTCCCGTATCCGGAGTCTCTTTGGCTTTCTTCACCGCCTCCTGAAATTTCTTCTCCAACAGCTCCGAAGCATGCTTCTGCGCCTCCATCGACTGGCGGAAGATGGAGTCGCGCCGGGTGTCTTGCTCCTTCATGGCACGCGCGGCTTCTTCCATATCGTTGAAGGTTTTGGGTTTGATGGGCGCGGTGTGGGCGATGATGCTGCGGGTGGCTACGTCGATCTTCATCGCTGCTCCGCAACAGGGACAGGTCACTTCGAAATTGGATTCGCGTTTCGCCATTCACGTTTCCCAGTCGCGATCATACCGCAATCACCCTTGCGGAGCATGTCGATTTCACCGTGGCGCCAGATGAATCGGCAGAATATGAAACATGTAGAGCAACTCCCAACTCAACAGGACAACCGACACCAGCACCACCATTATCGCCAGGATTTCACCAAAGTTCAGGCCCGCCCTTGCGTGCTCGAACCGGCGCGCTCCCAGGCTCAAAATATTTAGCGTGGCAAATCCAAAGACCAGCGCCCATAAAATGCTATAAACTTGATCGCGCCCCGACCGCAGCAGGTACATCCCCGGCACCACCACCGTTAATACGAGGGTTCGAAATACGTGACTAGATATCCCCGCTCGTGTCTGAATCGCAGTCGCAAGCAGCGCAGTTGAACAGTTGCCCAGCAAAGGCAATCGGAATTGAGACATTGTTAAGTTTCGCGCGGTAGTGAGGTGACGAGGCATTCTCATGCGGAAATTTCATAGTAACGCGTTTGCCTTTCTGTGTCAGCGCACTTTTAACCGGGCTCATCACAAAATTGAAGACAGTTGATTTTCTGAAGGCTGTCGCAGAGGATAGTACGCGAGGCAGCTGCAAGATGGCACGCGATGATCGTTAATTTCGCCGAGCGGGCGCACAACCACAACTGGGAACTCGACCCGGTTACCCGGTCCTTGCTTGATACCGACTTTTACAAGCTGCTGATGCTCCAGTTCATTTGGAAGCATTACCCGAAAACCCGAGTGTGCTTTTCTCTGTTTAACCGCACTACTGCTATGCGGCTCGCCGACATGTTTCCGCGCGAGGAGCTGATCCATCAAATGGAGCACGCACGGAAGTTAAGATTCCGGCGATCGGAGTTGGTCTGGCTCGCCGGCAATACATTTTATGGACGTCGCGGAATCTTCGAACCTGCATTTCTGGAATGGCTGGAGAACGACTTTCGGTTGTCGGACTATGAACTCTCTATCAAAGACGGTCAGTTTGAACTAACGTTCGATGGCTTATGGACGGAGAGCACAATGTGGGAACTCTATGCGCTCTCTATCCTTAACGAACTTAAGACTCGCGCCGGATTGAAGAAGCTACGGGAATTCGGGCTCGACATTTTGTACGCCCGTGCGAAGACAAAACTCTGGGGAAAAATCGAGCGCTTACGCGGCACTCCTGATCTTGCGGTCGCAGACTTTGGCACCCGGCGCCGGCACAGCTTTCTTTGGCAGGAATACGTGGTCAATGCCATGAAAGCGAACCTTGGCAACGCCTTCACCGGAACCTCGAACGCCTTCCTCGCCCACAAGCACGATCTGGAATCCATTGGAACCAATGCGCATGAAATTCCCATGGTCATGGCCGCGCTGGCTCCGGATGATGAGGCGATGAAGGCATCGCAATACCGCATGCTCGAGTTGTGGCAGGCCACTTATGATGGAGCTCTGCGTATCATGTTGCCCGACACCTTTGGGACCACGCAATTTCTCGCAAATGCGCCCGACTGGACCGCTGATTGGACCGGCCAGCGCATCGACAGCAAAGACCCCTACATAGGTGGCGATGAATACATTACGTGGTTGAAAGCACGCGGCCGCGATCCCTATGACAAGCGCATCATCGCTTCTGACGCGCTTGACGTCGATGACATCCTAGGACTGCATGCTTACTTTGGTGGAAGGCTGGGAAAAGGCATCACCTCTGCCAGCGTAAAAAGCAACTTCCGCAGCGCGGAAGATTTTCACGATCCAAGCAAGTGGACTCCGGGCCGCCGCATTCGATTCAGCGCGGGCTGGGGCACGCTGCTGACCAACGATTTTCGCGCCTGCAATCCCGCTGGTAGCAACGACTTTGATCCCATCAGCCTCATCTGCAAAGTATCCACCGTCGAAGGCAGACCGGCCGTAAAGCTTTCGGACAACTACGCGAAAGCGCTGGGGCCGCCCTCTGAAATCGAACGCTACCGGCGTATTTTCGGAACCGCAGGAGTTAGCAATATTCCAGTAATTACATGACTAACTGCGAAAACAAACCAGTTGCCCTCATAAAGCGGTCACTTACTTCACGGTAACAGTAACGTAGGCCGTATGAATAGCTCTGAAGTTATTTCCATCTACATCAATAATCGCCAACTGATAAGTGCCAGGCCTCGAAAGCGTCACGGTTTGATTGATGAATAAGCTGTTCACTCCCACTCCGGTGGGAGATTGGCCAAGCTTGACCCCATGAGTGTTGTCCCATACCTCAAGGTGATCAACCAGCGGCGTCCTTGAACCGTCCTGCTCATAGGCGTAGGCGTTAATTGGAACGGTCGTAGTTTGCCATGTGGAATTATTAGCGGGCGAGTTGACGTAGACTCCACGTCCGGAGGAAACGGAAAAACTTACGTTATTCTGGTGCAGCGGCGCACCGGTGTTAGTGACATTCTTAACCGTCAAAGTGTAGCTGCCAGGCGGCAATGAGTACCATTGGCTTAGGCTCGTCCCCTTCGGTGAGTCACCAAGTTTGGTGCTGCCATTCCACACTTCGATGTGGTCGACCCCAGCGGCTGAACTCTGAGCACCGGGTTCAACTGCAAAAGCGCTTAGCGGAAAAAGCATGGCCTGTGTCGAATGGTTCGCCGGCATAGTAACAAAACTTCCATAAGTGGAAGAGATTGTGAAGGTTGTGGTTTGCCGGTGAAGAATCGAGTGGGTGGCGGCTCCGATATCCTGGACGATTATTTGGTGCAAACCATTCCCACTTATCGGGAAACTGCTATCGACAGCCGTCGTGAAAATGTCTCTTAGCTTTGTGGATCTCCCATTAAAAATGTCCCATACTTCGAGACGGTCGATTTGTTCGCCTAACTCAGAAGCGGCAGCTTTCACCAACACGGTTGCACCTTGCACCGACCCATTCGCCGGCGACTCAATCACGACGCTACCCGCTTTTGGAGCGAAAAAGTCAGACATGTCAGGGACACTGCCTGACCAACCAGGGTATGTTCCAATACCAAGCGCGTCCAACATCGTTCTCAAGGTGTTCTCGTGTTTATAAGGTGCGCTGGAAACATAACCCGATTTCACATTTGGACCGACAACACCCGTGTACACTTTGCCAGCTCCATCGCCATCGCCATTATCAAACGTTACGATCAGCAGCCCGCTTCCACCCGGCTGAAAATCGGGCAAATTGAGCATGGGAGTGAGATTGCTTTTCAGGAAATCGTCGGCGCTTCGAGCTGGTGACGAAAAGCAACCATCATGCCCGTCCCAGCACCCGTCCGGAACAATGATCGCGAAGCGCGGCAATTTGCCCTGGGCCACATCGATACCAAATTGTTCAAAATCAACAATATTTCCCTGTGAGCCTAAAACATTATTCAATATTTCTTCGTACCAGACTGCTGCATTATGGCGAGCGTAATAGTGCGTGTACTGCGGCTGATTGGGCATGTAATAGTCTGCAACGTTCACATTCCCCCCAGCATTGAGGTAGTTCTGGACATAGACCTTCCAGGAAACCGGCTGTGTGTTCATTAGATGAAAAATGTTTTCGTCGGTGATTGGGTCCTTCCTACCTGAGCTCACGCAACTGTTGGCCATATAACAATCATTACCGTTGCAAAAGAAATTGTGACCGCCGGGGGGAAGGCTACAGGCTGGAGCACCACCACATTGCCGATAAGCGGACTCGCAGCTACCGGACGCTAAGTACAAATACTCAAGCAACGAACCGCTAACGTCAGTGGTGTAGTTATCGGCATAGCCATACTTGTGACCCTCACTAACCAGCCAAGGCATGTTATTGAATGTGGTATTGAGCGAGGTATTCTCCTCAACTACCAACACTACATGCTGTGCCAGCGGGACTACCTCGGCACCGGACGCAACCGAGACTAATAAAATCAATGCGAAGTTCAGACTAACCAACGACAGACTTCTAAAGCACCAAGACAAGGCTCCGCCTATCTGACCTCTGACAAAAATCATAATCTCCTCTCAAAGAGTTCGGCTCACAATCAATGCCGGTGGCATCGATTGTCCTAAGTGAAGTTGGCTGGCATTAGGGATCCCCGAGAATTCCGTATTTGCGCCAGATCATAACCGAGTGCGCCAACGTACACATCATTAAAATTGTGTAAATGCACTAGTGATTTCGCTCGTTTCCCAAGGTGAGACACGCCCTAAGGCACAGGCGAAATCGCGCCGTTTTTATGTGACGATCTTTTATGTGACGTTGGTCGTATCAATCACCGGGAGAATGGGGTTCACTCCAGAGCTATGCATGGCAGAATGATTCAATGCCACTTTCCGCAGCATCTCTTCCCGATTGCTTGTACGGCACCGCTTGGAAAGAGGATCGCACCCGAGCGCTCACAGAGCTTGCCCTCCGCACGGGTTTTCGCGCCATCGACACTGCGAACCAGCGAAGGCACTATTTCGAAGAAGGGGTGGGGCAGGCATTGGCGTCCGCTTACGACGCTGGCTTGATTACGCGCGATGACCTATTTCTGCAAACGAAATTTACTTATCGGCAGGGCCAGGATCATCGCTTGCCTTACGACCCTCTTGCCTCGCTCAAGATTCAGGTGGCCCAGTCGATGGCTAGTTCCCTGGAGCATCTTCGCACCGACCACGTCGACAGCTTTTTGCTCCATGGTCCATCCTCTGATCACGACTGGACAGAGGATGACGTCGAAACCTGGGAAACGATGCGTAGGGAACGCGATGCCGGACGTACCCGGCTCCTGGGAGTTAGCAACGTATCACTTCGGCACCTTAAGCGGTTGAAAGCGGAGCACACCGAACTTCCAGCGTTTGTGCAAAATCGTTGTTACGCCCGTCTCGGATGGGACCGCGCTGTACGAGCGTTCTGCAGCGATCACAAGATTTTCTATCAGGGTTTTTCGCTACTGACCGCGAATCAAGAGGTTCTGCATCATCCTCTTATTGCTCAGTTGGCCGCGATTCTAAGCGCCACGCCGGCCCAAGTTATTTTTAGCTTTTCCAGAACCATAGGAATATTGCCGTTGACTGGCACGTCTAATGCGGAGCACATGAAGCAGGACTTAGCCAGCCGCGATTTCGCTTTACCACTAGATGCGGTAAATGCAATAGAATCTCTTGTTGGCTAACTGTCGTTGGCTAACTAGCCTTGGCTAACCATCAAGGATTATGAACGGACAGATGTTATCTGGTCGTGGCAACCGCCTGGCGTTCGCCGACTTGCTGCCGCCACATCGCGTAGTAGAGGCCCTTCTGATCCAATAATTCCGAGTGCCTTCCAAATTCAACGACGTGCCCTCGCTCCAGCACATAGATTCGGTCCGCATGCATTATGGTGGAGAGACGATGCGCAATCAGAATTGTGATGGCCTCCTGGTTGGTCGCCACTTCGCGAATCGTGCGGCTGATTTCCTCCTCGGTTAGCGAATCTAAGGAAGAGGTAGCTTCGTCGAAAACCAGCAGTTGGGGATGGCGCAAAAGAGCGCGAGCAATGGAAAGGCGTTGCTTCTCGCCGCCCGACACCTTGACGCCACCTTCACCGATGAGCGTGTCCAAGCCCCGGTCCGCGCGGGACAGCAGGCTATGTGCCGCGGCTTGCTGTAAAACCTGCATGCATTCTTCATCGGTCGCATGAGGATTCACGAACAGCAAATTCTCGCGGATGGAGCCCGAAAACAGTTGCGTATCTTGAGTTACGAATCCGATCTTCTCCCGCAAAAGGTCGAGGTCTACAAGGTTCGACGGGATCCCGTTATAGAGAATCTCTCCCGTCTTGGGAGCGTACAAACCTACCAGCAGCTTGACCAGCGTTGACTTCCCTGCACCGGAGGGCCCCACGAATGCAACAGTGTCACCGCGGGCGGCGCTGAAACTAATATCATCGAGTGCCAGAGCCGTGGAGCTTTGATGCTGAAAACCGACGCCCTCAAACTGCAACGTCATGAGTTCATCGATCGGTTCCGGAGCGGCCGGCTTTGGATCGCGCGGTGTGTCGAGAATCTGCTGGAAATTCTGCAGCGAAACTTCGGTCTCACGGTAAACGTTGATGACGTTACCCAATTCCTGCAGCGGCGTAAAGATAAAGAAGGAATAGATCATGAGCGAAAAAAATTGCCCAATCGTAATTTGCTGGCGGAATATCAAGTACAACATCAAAAACAAGATACTGGTGCGCAAGGCATTCACTGCGGTTCCTTGAACAAAACTCAGGCTGCGCAGATACTTCACCTTCTTGAGTTCGAGTTTCAGAATCTTGCCGGTAATTCCATTCAGGCGCACTACTTCTTGTTGTGCGAGACCAAGACTTTTCACCAATTCGATGTTGCGGAGCGATTCCGTCGTTGAGCCGGCCAAGGCCGTAGTTTCCGCCACGATGGTCTTCTGCATTTTCTTAATGCGTTTGCTCAGCACTGAACTGATCACACCGAGCATAGGAACCGTGATCAAAAACGCCGGGGCGATGGCCCAATGAACTCTGAAGGCGTAAATCATTACGAATACGATGCCAATGAGCGAGATAAATAAAACGTTGATGGCGGCGGTAATAAAGCGCTCCACGTCGCTGCGAACTTTCTGTAATTTACCGAGCGTTTCTCCGCTGCGCTGGTCTTCGAAGACCTGGTACGGCAAATCAAGCGAGTGCCGAATCCCGTCCGAGTACATTTTCGCACCGAGGCGCTGAACGATCACGTTGACGAAGTAATCTTGAAAGTTTTTGGCGACGCGCGAGACGAAAGCGACGCCCACGGCAGCGAGCAGCAACAATCCTGCTCCCCGTATAAATTGACCCTGCGTGTACTGGTGATATTTGGTGGCGTAGCTGTCGATGACGTGACGAAAGATCAGCGGATCGAGCAGCGAAAAGATCTGGTTGGTTGCGGCCAGCAGAAGAGCGGCAACAACCAGTTTCCAATACTGCTTTGAATATTGATAAAGAAGATTCATAGGCGGTCAGGGCGCACAACTAAACGCGCAAAACATAGAAGACTACGCAATTTAGATGGCAGGTTGGCGCTTTCGATTCATCACAAACCCAAACCATGAATGCGGGCGGGGCGCCCACTATCGGCTATCAAGCTGTTCCGGTGTTAGCCAATGCTTCCACGGCTTCCCAAGTGGTAGCGAAGGTCATGAAGAAATCCCCAACCTTGGTGATTTCCATGACTTTGCGTACTCGCGGCTTAAGCCCGGTTAAAACCAGGCATCGCCCCGTTTTCTGATGCGACAGATACGCCGCCACTAGAGAGCCCAATCCCACCGAATCGATGAAAGGAACCTCCGACAGATCCAGGATCAACCGATCGGCACTTTCGTGATGCACCGCGCGAGCGAATTTGGGCGCGGTCTCCAAAGTGATGGGTCCGCGGAGCAACAGTATCCGCTGATCATCCGCCACGCCTTCGTAGCGCTCGACGGTGAGTTCCTTCAGTTCCATGGCACGCGATTGTAGGCCACATGGCCTGCCCTGTCATCTGCTATAAGTGTCAATTTTTGGGCTGACCTATTTCTTAGGAAATCCTACTGAGGATTCTTGCTGGGGCCATGATCCTCGTACACGGAGTATTGACCGGCGGGATGCTTCAGCTTGACGGTAATTTCCATTTGCGCCTTATTGATCTCGTAGTCTTCGCCAAAGGTTTGAAAGTGCGGGACTAACACTTGCACTCGCAATGGGCCGTACGGAATCCCGTCGACACTGGTGCGGCCATCCGCATCCGTCTTTAATTCCATTTCACCGCTCCCTTGCTTGCCTTTTCGATTTACGGGGTGCAGGACGATTTCGGCGTTTCTAACCGGCTTGCCGTCGCTGTCGCGAACCACAACGAATCGTAGAGTAGAGGTCGGCCCACTGTCCTCTTGAGCTGCCACACGATAAAGTGCACCAAAGCAAACGCAAACGAAAGAGACCAAAATAATCACAGCCGAAATACTTCGCTTCATAAGCAATCTCGCTTCGATGATGTTCTGGTGATGATTTTCCAGTTCTGTTGGCGATATTATTGGGGTTTCGTCTCGGGCGGCTTCTTCTCTCCTACTTTTTTAGCGTCCGCGGTGGGGTCATATATCGAGTATTGCCCACCAGGTCGCTTTAGCTTGACCGTTATCTCCAACTCCGGCTTATTAATCTCATAGTCTTCGCCAAACGTTTGAAAGCCCGGTGCCAGCACTTGCACTCTCAACGGGCCATACGGAATGCCATCGATGTTAGTTTTGCCGTCGTTGTCAGTTTTGAGTTCCAGCCCGCCGCGTGCCTGCTTTCCCTTCCGGCTTACAGGATGGAGAACCACCGCGGCATTTCTTACGGGCTTGCCGTTGTAGTCTCGCACGACTACGAATCGCAAATCCGACATTGGACCATCTGCATCCTGAGCGCAAGCCAGTCCGGCCAATACTGCGACACACGCAGCAAGCCACATCGCGAAGGTCAGCGCCCGCACCGACGAAATTTGTTGTGTCCTTTTCCCCACGAAAACCTCGGCATCCCGAGCATACCAGTCGGCACTCTCTTATGGCCCCAAAAACCAGTGCCCTGTTACTCCCAGCTCGACCCATAGAAGCAGGATCGGAACCGTTTTCATTGAATTCAGCCCCTCCGAAGGCTGGAAACTTTGCCGCCATAGTAAAGTAGTAATAGTAGCAACGCCCAGCCTGTAGCCTGTGAGGAGTTTTCGATCTGAACCCAAGTATTCGCAACATTGCTATTATCGCCCACGTCGACCACGGCAAAACAACTCTGGTTGACGCCATGCTGCGGCAGAGCGGCACCTTCCGTGATAACGAGACGGTGGCCGAACGCGTCATGGATTCAAACGATTTGGAGCGCGAGCGCGGCATCACCATCCTGGCCAAAAACACGGCTGTGTTTTATGCCGGCGTGAAAATCAATATCGTGGATACTCCCGGTCACTCTGACTTCGGCGGCGAAGTAGAACGTGCGCTCAAGATGGTCGACGGCGTCATGTTGCTGGTCGATGCCAGCGAAGGCCCGCTGCCGCAGACCCGCTACGTGCTCAGCAAAGCATTGGAAGCGAATCTGAAGCCGATTCTGGTAATCAATAAGATTGACCGGCCTGACGCTCGTCCCCAGGAAGTGCTGAACGAGGTTTACGACCTTTTTATCGATCTCGACGCGAAGGAGGAGCAACTCGATTTTCCTGTTCTCTATACGAACGCCAAGGCGGGTACGGCTGCGGTGCATCAGGGAGCGGCGGGCGAAGATCTGCGTCCGCTCTTTGAGTCGATCGTCGATACCATTCCCGCGCCGCAAGGAGATGCAAACGGCCCGCTGCAAATTCTGGTAGCCAATCTCGATTACAGCGATTACCTTGGGCGCCTTGCCATCGCGCGCGTGTTTTCCGGGACGATGAAGACTGGTGAGGACGTCGTTATCGCCAAGCGCGATGGATCGTTTCAAAAGACGAAGATTACGAAGCTGTTCAGCTTCTCCGGTCTCAAGCGCACTGATATTACAGAAACTTCGTTGGGCGACATCATCGCCGTGGCTGGGGTCGAGGGCATCACCATTGGAGAAACGATCACCAGTGCGGAAAATCCAACGCCGCTTCCCCCTATAGTCATCGACGAGCCGACGATTGCAATGCTCTTCACCATTAACACTTCGCCGTTCTGTGGACGCGAAGGCAGCTACGTTACATCGCGTAATTTGCGCGAGAGATTAGATAAAGAACTTCTTACCAACGTTTCGCTGCGCATGGAGGAAACGGGAAGTACGGACTCATTCAAGGTTCTTGGGCGTGGTGAATTGCAGCTTTCTATCTTGATCGAGATGATGCGGCGTGAAGGCTATGAGCTGATGGTGGGCAAGCCTGAGATCGTCACCAAGCGTATCGATGGCAAGCTAATGGAGCCGGTCGAACACCTCACGGTTGACGTTCCTGAAGAATTCGTTGGCGTCGTCATGGAGCATGTTGGCTCGCGCAAAGGTGAAGTCGCCAACATGCACAATCATGGCTATGGGCGGGTGCGCGTCGAGTTCCGTGTACCGAGCCGTGGGTTGATCGGATTGCGCAGCACCTTGCTCACTGACACTCGCGGCACTATCGTGATGAATGCGCTCTTTGATGGATACATCGAGTGGCAGGGAGAGATTCCGCATCGGCCGACGGGAGCTCTGATCGCGGACCGCAACGGGGTTACGACTTCTTACGCTCTCTACAATCTGCAAGAGCGCGGCACGCTTTTCGCTGGACCGGGCACGGATGTCTACGAAGGGATGATCATCGGTGAGAATGCAAAAGATACCGACCTGGATGTCAACATTGTGCGGGAGAAGAAACTCACCAATATGCGGGCGTCAACTTCCGATGAAGCCATTCGTCTGGTTCCCTACCGCAATCTCAATCTTGAACAGGCTATCGAGTTTATTGCTGACGACGAGTTTGTCGAAGTAACTCCCAAGTCCCTCCGCCTAAGGAAGAAAGTTCTGCAGGCGAATAGGCGGAAAAAGGGCTCGATGGCGGCGGTCGAGGGCTAGAACGCGCATCAGATTGAGACGCGCGCGAATATTTTTAACAACTTTCTAGTTCTATGACTTCCTTTCTCGACCGCTAGAATTCCATCCTTCCCCTTTGTATTTTTATCGGCTATTCCCCTTTGCTCATGCCTGTAGGCAGCTACTCAGCCACAAATCCGGAAATGCGGGCTCAGGCTTCGGCCGCTATCGCAATGTTTGCAATATGACAAAACAGTGTCGCACGGCGGACCTCTTTTAAAACGTCTAAAGGGTACGCTGCAACAGTCCTCGCGTGTTTTACGTCGGCTTTATCGCGACCGCCGCGACGGAACAGCAAATATTCTGCAAGGAGCGACCCGTTGGTCGATAAGCCCCGTTTGTCCAAGCAGCCCGGTGCGTCCGGAGACTTTCCTGCTGTCACTCCGGCTCGGTCTGACGGTGATGGTAAGCAGATTCACAACAGGATTCTCCTCGGGCTGTCTGCGCGAGAATCAGAGATGTTATCTCCCAAGTTGGAATTCATCCGTCTGCAAGTTCACCAGGTTCTGCACGAACCCGGAGACACGTTGAAGTCTGCCTACTTTCCAAATAGCGGTGTAGTGTCGATTTTGACCGTCTTTCCTGACGGAAAAATAGTGGAAGTTGGTTTGGTGGGAAGTGAAGGATTCGTCGGCCTGCCGCTGGTTGCCGGGTTCCGCACCGCAAACACGCGAGCGATAGTGCGAATCGAAGGGTCAGCCTTCCGCGTAGACGCCGGAGCGTTGAGAGAAATTCTCAATCGGAGCCAAGAGTTGGATCGGCGGTTACAGCAATCTTGCCAAATTCTAGCCATGGAGGTCACGCAACTGGCAGCGTGCAATCGCCTGCACGAGGTAAACGAAAGACTGGCGCGATGGTTGCTGACGTGCGCGGATCGGATACATTCGGATTCCGTACCGATAACTCAGGAATTTTTGTCGCACATGCTCGGAACCCGGCGTTCCAGCGTGACCGTGGCCGCGGGAACGTTGGAAAAGGCGGGACTCATTTCGAATGCTCGCGGCAGGGTAGATATTATCGCCCGTGCGAAACTCGAACAGGCATCCTGCGACTGTTACAGGATGATCAGGACGCAACGGGCCGACTGGCTGAACGAGGCCGGTTAACGTAAGGTATCCACGGCATGTTGCAGGTGGCTTGGGAAGCGTCCGATTGGAATCGTTTGAGGCAGTCCGCTGGGCGATGTACACTTTACATTGCGCGCCCGTAGCTCAGCTGGATAGAGCGGCAGCCTCCGGAGCTGTAGGTCGGGAGTTCGAATCTCTCCGGGCGCACCACCTTTTCAATCCCCAGGAAACTCAGCGGCCTTGTCGGGCTGGGCAAGATTAGGACCAAGATTCCTGCCATTATTATTGAGGACGTGCAGTCCACATTCGGTCTTGCTTAACCCCGGCCATCGCCCTGCCCTAGAATCTTCTCCTGGACGAACCGCGCGTGTGCAATGTGTGCAACCGATGCTCGGATAATTCTGATCGTGAAGCGAGTTGTAAGGCACCTTGTGATCGCGAAGATAGTTCCACACCTGCTTCGACGTCCAGTCGGCAATCGGATTAACTTTCACTAAACCAAATTTCTCATCCCATTCGATTTTGCCGGCTGCTTTGCGAAATGATGTCTGATCGCGGCGAATGCTCGTGATCCATGCATCGAGTTCACACAGCTTGCGCCGTAGCGGTTCGACTTTTCGCAGATTGCAGCATTGGTCGGGATCGCGCGCCCAAAGAGCCGCGCCGTGAATATCTTCTTGAACATCGGGAGAGAGCAGCGAAAACACCCTCTCGATTTTGATTTGATACTTCTGCTCAATTTGGTCCATGAGCGCATAGGTTTCGGGGAAGAGGAATTCCGTATCCACTGTGAAAAGTCGAAAATCCTTGCGCAGCCGCGAAGCGATGTCGATCAGAACCATTCCCTCGGCGCCAAACGCGGATGAGATGGCGACTCTGCTTCCAAAAGTCTCAAACGCCCAAGCGAGCACCCGCTGCGGATTCCAAGTCTCTGCGGTGAATTGCAATTCTGCGATATTGTTCTTCACGCTCTGAACTCCTCTTCGACGGCAAGGTCTGAATCTGCAAAGGGAATATTCTTCAAAGGTGTTGACGAAAATAAAATGTCTGCGGGCGCATAACCAGGCTGTAACACGCGCTCCACCATTGCGGCGGGATCGGCCATGCGTACTACCTCGCCGACAACGAGCAACGTGGGGGCCGCCAACTGGGGCGCGCGGTGCAGGTCGAGTACGGTTGTCAAATGTGTCCGCTGATACTTCGTTGTGGCTCGCGAGATAATGGCGCAAGGTGTCTTCGGGGACAAACCTGCCGCCGTCAACTTCTCCGCCATGTGGCTATAGTTTTGTCCCGGCATGTAGATGACCAGCGTCGCCCCGCTGGCGGCGAGCTTGCTCCAATCCGCGCCGCCATTTTCATCAGACTCTTTATGGCGTCCTTTGCTGGATGCTTCAGAAGCTCGAAGGCCAGAAGCTCGATGGGCGGTGATAAACACCAGAGCATCCGAAGCTCGACGGTGCGTCAGCGGTAACTGGGCTGCTGCGGCCGCGCCGAGAGCCGAGGTGACGCCGGGGACGATTTCGAAAGGAATGTTATTTTGGCGCAACGATTCGATTTCCTCGCCGGCGCGTCCAAAGATCAGCGGGTCACCGCCCTTAAGACGGACGACCTGCAAGCCCGAAGCCGCGAGAGCAATCATCAAAAAGTTGATCTCGGCTTGCAGGATTTTCTTTTTGCCGCAGCGCTTACCCACGTTATGAATCTGCGCAGTGGATGGGATGAAATTCAAAATTTCAGGGGCCACCAAGTCGTCATGAAGCACCGCGTCTGCGGTTCGTAATAGGCGAAGCGCCTTCAGGGTCAGTAACTCGGGATCCCCCGGCCCTGCGCCTACGAGATAAACCTTTCCGTTCATACCTTCCTCACTTTTCGTTGTGCGAATCCTTCGCACTAATCTTTCGCGTTAATCCTTCGCGGTTAATCCTTCGCGTTAATCTGCGTTAGCCCTTCGCAGTCGCAGCCAGTTCCGGAAGTTCTGCGACCGCCACCTCAAACGCTTCCCTGCTGGCCAAGGAGTGCAACAATTCCAACTTGCGCTCTTTGTCGAGATCGCTGGCCAGAATGAGGCGCCGTGTCTCTCCGAGCTGCTCCACCCAAGTTTCGTATTCAGGCCCGAATTGACGTTCCAGTTGCTGCCGAAGCTTTTGGGCTAGCGACGGACTTTGCCCAGCAGTTGAGATCGCGATCTGCAAGTCTCCGCGGTGAACCACAGCGGGATAAAAGAAATCGCAATATTCAGGAACATCCACCACATTGCACAAAACGCCGCGCCGCTCGGCCGCGCGATATATGAATTGGTTGAGGCCATTTGAGGCCGTCGCAATCACCGCCAGAAATTTGCCGTCGAGATCGTCTGGAGCAAACAGTCGCAACTCCAAAGCGATTTTGCCGGCGTCCGCCCATTCGCGAACTTTGTTACTTGCGTCGATGGCAACAACTTGAATAAGCGCACCGGTATCGATCAGCCCAGCGATCTTTGGCTCGCCGACTTTTCCGGCGCCCACGACCAGGCATTGTTTGCCTGCGAGCTTCATGAACATTGGAAAAAGATTAGTCACCGTCTCCTCCAGCGGCATGGGCTGCATGCCCGGTTCCACGTACAATCGGCGGCGGCACATCGCGAGTAACGGCGTCTACCACCGCACCGGCGAGAAACTCGCGCAATTCCGTATCGCTATGCCGGGCGAAAAACTGGCGGAGATTTTCGTTTCTCTCGCGCGTATCTAAATACTGACGAAGCAATCTCTCGATCGCCTCGGGAACCTCAGTCGCGAGGCATCGATATCCCACGGGACGCGCCGTTGCCTGATGCAGACCGAGTGCCCCGCCAACGCAGAAGTAATACGCGTCGACCATATGGCCGTCGACCTTCATCTTTTTGCCATCAATTCCAATGTCAGCGATCCAGTGCTGACCGCAACTGTTGGGGCATCCCGTAACGTGCAGTTTCAGGTGCTGATCGAAGCCCGGGAGTCGCTCTTCCAGTTCTTCGACCAGCCATCGGGAGAAGCTCTTAGTCTCGGTGATCGCGAGTTTGCAGAATTCTGTGCCGCTGCACGCGATGGTGCCGCGATAAAAAGCGGAACCGCCTACCCGCAGTCCGAGAGCATCCAGTTCCTTGGCCAACAGGCCGGCGTTAGCGTTCGGAACATTTACGATGAGCAAATTTTGCATGTTGGTGGCGCGCAATTCGCCGGATGCAAAACGGTCAGACAGATCGGCCGCGGCATTCATCTGCTCCGCCGTAATTCGCCCACGAAGCACTGCCGCGCCAACGTAGCAATAGCCCGGTTGTTTCTGTGAATGAATGCCGACGTGGTCGCGATAGACGTCCGCCGGAGGATGCTCTTCGACGGCGGAATCGAATTGAAATCCGACGCGCCGCTGAAGTTCGTCGAGAAAATGTTCTGCAGTCCACCCATGGCGAAGAAACAAAAACTTCAGACGGGCGCGCTCCCGGTGTTCGCGCAGCACCTCCGAGTCGCGAAAAAGTTCGGCAATCCCTTTGATAGCGGGCAGCACCTGATTCCAGCGAACAAAGGCGTTCAGTCGCGCTCCAAGGTAGGGCTCGGTTGAGAGGCCTCCGGCAACTCGAAGCGAAAAACCGACCTCGCTCACACCATGCAACGTTCGAGTCGTAGCCGTTAAGCCGATGTCGTTGATCTCTGGATACGGGCACCAGACGCGGCACCCGGTGATCGAAATCTTGAATTTTCGGGGAAGATTGTAGAACTCGGCATTCCCGGCGAGCAGGCGCGACGCCTCGAGAGCGAGGGGGGAGGCATCGCAAATCTCGTCGGCGTCAACTCCTGCGACCGGGCAGCCAGTAACATTTCGTGTGACATCCCCGCAGGCGCTCATCGTGTTCAATCCGACTCGCGCGAGCGCTTCGAGAACCTCGGGTAGCGCCTCGATCGTCACCCAGTGCAACTGAATGTTTTGGCGCACCGTAATGTCGGCAATTCCGTGTGCGTATTTGCTGGTGAGATCGGCAATGGTGCGCAACTGGTCGGAACGCAGCATGCCATTCGGGATGCGGATTCTGACCATGAAGCACTGCAGGGCGCGGCCTTCTCCGTTCTGCCCCCCGGTAACCCCCGCCCCATCCCCCTGGGTGTAAACACCCCACCAGCGGAAATAGGTGCCCAGCCACTCCGGCGGAATGGACCCGAACCCCTCGCGGGCGAAGCGTCGGATCTCGTCCAATCCCTCCCATGGGTTTTTGGAGCGTTTGAGGCGCTCGACTCTTTGTGCCTTGGTCTCTTTGGTTGTGGTTGTGGTTGTGGTTGTCGTTGTCATTGTCATTAGGGTGTCCAGTTCCCTGTGCCCGAAACGTTTTGTCCGGAAAATGAAAAACCCACCGCCAGAATGGTCTGGCGGTGGGTTATAAGTGCCGGTATTAGCTAAAAATCTTTAGGTCGGCAGCCTCCCCGCGCCAGAGCAGACGAATGCACAACAACAACAACAGATGCACATGCTCATCGCGGAAAGATTCTGCTTCATACTATTCAAGATATTAGACGGCTCAACCAGTAAAGGTCAACCGACTTCGGTAATCCCAGATCAATATTTCCGATTTCTCGAATCGAAATTATGCATCCCCCTTGTCCTACCTATGTACGCTACCTGTGTACTGGCTGGTTACTAAGCCGGTCGATTACGCGGATATCGTCGTCCTTTCCCAGGTACTCCCAGCGTTGCAGTGCAATGGGCACATTTCCATTGAGCCATAGAAAATCGTGAAAGGCTCGCAGGCTGAACTTGTCAGCTTGCGCCAGTCGCGCGTCAGCGAGGAAATGCAGGATTTGGCTCTTCCCTATCTGATAGCTGATGGCTTGGCCGGGCGTCGTGGCGAACAGGGCCGCTTCCGCTTCGGCAGATTTCTTGTCCATCGGAACATGCTGAGCCAGGTACTCGGCTGCCTCTGAAATGGTGAATTCTCCAAGCGCAAGTTTTACATCCACTTCGACCCGCAATGCGCGCAAACGCATAAAGTTGTAGATGATCTCGCGGGTCCTCGGCTGGTCGTCAAAAAGCCCTGCCTGCAGCATCATCTCTTCCGAGTAAAACCCCAGACCCTCATTCGCACCGGAGTCGTAGTAATAGCGGCGAATCGGATCCGGATGCAGCCAGGACAGGCACATTTGAAAATAGTGTCCGGGGATGCCTTCGTGAACCATATCGGGCCGTGGATCTTTAGCCGTCGCCAGCCAAAAATATCCAAGCTGCGGTGACGGCGGCTTGGCCCAGCGAACGCCATCTCGATTCAGTCTGGAGGGGCCAGTGAAGTCGTCCAGTTCGCCAAAGTCCGAAAGAGCGTCGAGATAGCCAGGAGTTGGCCGGAGGCTGTAATGGCCGATACTGGCGGGCACGGTCAGGATGCCCTTCTCTTCAAGAAAATTGCGAATCTCAAGTTCCTTCTGCCTCGCTCCGTCAATCTCGTCTTTCAAATTCGCCGCCAGCTTGAGTTCGGGCAGACCCTGGTTCCGTTGCTTTTCGTATTGCTCGAACGCAACTGAGCGGTCCCACTCCTGCCAGCTGAGCGACAGAAGTTCTTCCGGAGTGTAAGGAAGCAAGGCGACGTTGTGGAGGAAGAATTCATAGTTCTCGCGCCCCACGGCGGAATTATCAGGCAGCGAATCGATCTGCGATAGCAGCCAGCTTCGATATGACTCTAAGGCTAGGATCGCGTTGTCGGTTGCGACTCCGAATTGTTGCGCTAGAGTTGATTTGTTTGCTTTCTGCGTGTATTCCGCGCCCGGTGAGACATTGTTGAGCATCGGCCCGACCTCGCGTTTCACGCGCTCGAGTTTCGGCCGAATGTCCTGCAGATCGGCGATTGCGAGGGCGGCATAAGGACGAACCGGACGAAGATTGGTCTTACCCTTCTCGATGATCCCGGGAATCTGCTGCATTCGTTCCATGATGTCGTGGCTGCGCACCACCGTGAATGGCGGCGGCTCCACTAACGCTTCAAGCAGCGCGGTTAGAGTCTGGTCGATGTAGAAGGAAGGGTCGCGCTGCCAGCGCGGATTAATCTCTAACTCCCAACGCACTCGGGCGAGGGCAGAACCGAGCAGCCGGTAGTTGACTTGGCGGGCTACACTCCAACTCTTCGGGTCGATGCGCTTCCAGCGTTTTTCGAAATCGTCCAGCGCCGCCTTTTGCCGGGCAATCGAATCAGCAGACCAATCCCTGGGCCCGTTCGGCCGCTCAATGCGGGGAATATCGTCCTGCGAAAACGGTTGATAGCGTGCACGCCATTGCCAGAAATCCGTAGCAAGCGCGTCGAGTGAATCAGATTTTGCGTTGACTTCTGCTTGTGCGAAGAGGGGATACGAATGCCCGAAAACCAGAGCAAGTGTGACAGCGACCGCAGCCATTTTGAAACCGCAACGAGAAGGAGGAAGACGCAGATTGAGCATGAGTCGCATCTTAAACCAGCAAGAACGTATTGATCTCCAAATTGCTCGGCACAACCTGCCCGCGAAAAGAAACGTCCCGAGAATTTATCCGGGACGTTGAACTTCTGGGTCGTGCGTCAATCTTCAATGCGTCAATCTTCAGTGGGTCAATCTTTAGTGCGTCAATCTCAGTGCGACACGGCTGCGAAGAGCGGCGAATGCATTAAGGACTGAAACTTCTGGTCATCCGTCTTGAAGTGAAGCTGCAGGTTCGAGCTGTCGGAATCGACAGTAGTCGCATCCAGCGCCGTCTTTTCAATGGGAGTTGCATTCAGCTTCTTGTAAAGCATTCCGGCCTTGACGATGGTGGCTAGCGTAGCGGCGGTCATCGAATCGGCGGTAAGAACGCTGAGATCGAAATTCACTCCGTTCTGGAAGTTCATGGTGTAACGGGAAGCGATAATCCGCTTCTTCAGGCTTTCGTAATCAGCGACCTTCGCGGCTTCGCCCAGTGCCGAAAACATCATGGCCTGAGTTCCCTGCTGATCAAGGATGCTCCACACCGAAGCGCCATCGACCGCAGCCATCTGGTCGGCCATCTGCGGATTGGAATCAAGCGACGCGCGTTTGCCGTCGCGCGTATCCAGCGCGCTGTGCAGCGAAGCCGGAGTGCCGAAGGCGAGCGTGTTGTCGTCGAGGAAGGTCATCACCAGGCCATTGTCCATCGGAAAAATTTCTGTGGTTCCATATTTCGTCGGCGTGATTTTGTGCAACTTCATTTTCTTAACCACTTCCTTCGAAGAGAAAGATCCCTGAGCGACACCGATCGTCTGAATGCCTTTCTTGTTAGTGCGAAAAGACGCGAAATTCAGCTGGTCGAGATCGCGCTGGGCGTTAATGCCGACGCCCTTCAAAGCTGTTTCAAGCTCTTTCAGATTGTCAGGCAAAACTTGCTCCTTCAACTGCTGCGCCGTGGGCGAATCTTTGAGAGCGCGGTAATCGACGCCAATCAACTGCTGAATTTCAGAAGGCATCAGGGAGCGAGCCGAGGATGCAATCGGCATCGCGAAGCCGGATGTTATTGACAATGTCACGGACAATGTTACACAGAACAGCACAATTGCAAAATGCAGCTTCTTCATAGAGTCCTCTAAGCAAAGCCCTCGAAACGAAGGCAACAAAACAATGTTTTTACGCGTCTACCAAGTTAGATGCAAGGCGCAAAATCGACGTTGGCGACATTGGAGCGGTCGTTCTACGTTTGGCTACATCTGGATCTATCTTAGTCCTTAAACGGAAATAGGGCCGTAACTTAAGTGTATTCTCCCGTATGGTTTTAGAGCGGTGGAATTGTGCTCATTTGCATGGGGAATTAGGATTTCAAGGCCGCTGCCCGGTTCCGGATCCCAACCACAAATGCCTGGTCCTTCAAGGAGTCAAGATTAATCTCTACGTTGGCCAGCGCGCCTTCCAGGGCCGCTCTAGCCAGCGCGATCGCGGTGGTGAGATCAGACTTCATATTGGGGTTCGTGATCGGCTTTAGAGTGCTGGCGAGCTGCACCACCTCTACCATTTTTTCTGCGACACCGAGCGGGATGCTGGTCGCTTGCTTGAGGGCCTCGCTGATCGCAGCGTCGCCGTCGGATGATTCCTTAGCCGACTTATACGCCTTCATGACCAGATCGTAGGATTCGGCATCGGCGTCGATAGCGGACTTAAGTTCCTCGCGAAGTTGGCCGAGTTGGGCGATGGCTTCGCTGAGCTGGCTTTCGTATTGCAGATAAGCTTTTTTGCCCCGTGACATCGACGCGACCATGCTTGCGAGCCCTGCCGCCATGGCGCCGCTTGCGGCTGCAGCGCTACCTCCTCCTGGAGTTGCGGTAGGGGCGGCCAGCTGTTCGATGAAGGGTTCGACGCCGGCTCGCAAGCCGCCAACCGCCATCTTGCCGCCCATAATCGCAGCCAGGCGGTTCTCCAGAATGAGTGACGAATCGAAGTTTTCGACCTGCAGATACCATTCCGCAGCCTGCTCCAGCGCCTTCTTTGGGATGAGGCCGACGATCTCACTCGAAACCGGAATGACGCCGTAACGCGCAGCCTCGCGCTTTACAAATTCGAAAACGCGGTGAATGGGAGTCTGCTCGAAGTCAGTCAGGTTCATCGAAACCTGCGCCATCCCGCGGACCAGAAATCCCGCGCCCTTCACGAAGCGCAAACCGCCACTCGAAAAGCGCACAGCTTTCGCGATCTTCTTCGCAATGTCGACATCGGCGGTGTTGAGAAAAACATTGTAGGCAATCAGAGCCTTCCGAGCGCCAACCACGGTAGCGCCGGCCGTGGGATGGACACAGCATTCACCGAAATCGGGCTTGCGCGCGGGATTGGTCGCGATATCGGCGCGAATGCCTTCGAACTGGCCGCGGCGAATGTTCTCCAGGTTCTGGCGCTCAGGCGTGGCGGCGGCAGCCTCGTAAAGATAAACAGGAATGTGAAAGCGCTTCGAAATCTCGGCTGCGACGTGACGCGCCATCGCGATGCAGTCTTCGATCGTCACTCCATCGATCGGGATAAAAGGCACGACATCGGCCGCTCCCATTCGCGGGTGGGCTCCCTGATGCTTCGTGAGGTCGATCAACTCCGAAGCCTTCCCTACTCCACGAATCGCGGCTTCTTGAATGGCCTCACGCTCTCCGGCAATGGTGATGACGCATCGGTTGTGGTCGGAGTCCATCTCCCGGTCAAGAAGATAGACGCCTGGAATCTTCATGGCTTCGACAATCGCGTCTACCTTGGCCGGGTCGCGACCTTCCGAAAAATTTGGAACGCATTCGACTAGAGTGCTGGGCATGGCGAGAAGGATAACGGGCGGCGGTTAGGTGAGGCAACTCAAGGGCTCCACGCAATATAAAGATCCTCGCCGCATTCCTTGTTTGGAGTCCGCAGGGTTGATGGAATCATTCGCAAAGTGATGGGGGTAGAGGGTGACACTCGGGAAGCTGTTTGGCCGAATTGGCTTGTAATAGGTTTTGTGGGCCCAGTGTTGTTTTACGCCGTACCCTACACGTTTGAGTCCCATATCGCCTGTCTGTGCCCATATATTGACGCACCGTTCATGCGCCCGTTGGATTGGCTGGAAATTGGGCTCACGGTCGGACTGTTTCAGGGTTTGATATTTGCCGTTCTCGGTTTCGCGATTGGGTGCTCAATCTTTAGGATCAAACAGCCTCCGAAAACGATTTGACACGCCGCTGCTTGAACGAGCAGACTACGAAGCTATGTGGTGCCCGCCTCGACTCTCTGGCCGCGGTTTTACTTGACGATAGTCCCGCCTAAAACGTCCGTCGGTCGTTTCCCTGCTCATCACTAACGTTTCTCAGCGACCAATCATTCATTGATTGATAATTTGAGAGGATGCGTCATGCTGCGCCGATCTCAGCTTGCTTTGCTGCTTCTATCGTCGTCTCTGCCCGCTCTTGCCCAGCCGGCTCCTGCCCAAAAGGAGCGACACTTTACCTTTCATTATGCATTCTCGGTTAAGAATGTCAGCCCAGGTGAGCGCGTCCGGGTCTGGATTCCGCTGGCTCACTCGGACCAATGGCAGGATGTCAAAGTTGTCGCCAAAACTGGCGACCTGGCGCTCAGGGAGGTGGGCCAGCGCGATTACGGAAACGACCTCTTCTACGGCGAAACTTTAAAAGCCGACAAGGACGAATATAAGTTCTCCGTCGATTACGACGTGGTCCGTAAAGAGCATGTCGTGCTCGTTAACGGAAAGTCCGTCTCGTGTCCGTCGGTTCATTTTGCTGATGGAAAACCCGCTGGCTGTTTCGTTTCCCGTCTCGACTCCAAAATCGAGATTGATCGCTCTCTTCAGCCAGACCGTCTGGTGCCAGTAACAGGCGTTCCGGCGCAACTAGCGGCACAGGAAACCAAAGGCGCGGCTACTCCGCTCGAAAAAGCGAAAGACATCTACGAATACGTTTTTCGCACAATGAAATACGACAAGACCGGCACCGGCTGGGGACACGGCGACACGCTCTGGGCCTGCGATTCGAAGCATGGTAACTGTACGGATTTCCACTCTGTTTTTATTTCGATGGCGCGCGCTGAGAAAATTCCATCGCGATTTGAAATCGGCTTTCCGCTTCCGTCCGACAAGCATTCCGCCGAAGTTCCCGGATACCACTGCTGGGCCGAGTTCTATCTTGATGAGACGGGGTGGGTTCCAGTGGACATTTCCGAAGCCTGGAAGCACCAGGAAAAGCACGATTACTTTTTCGGCGCGCACGATGTGAATCGCATGCAGTTCACGCAGGGCCGCGATCTGAAGCTTGCGCCGGCTCAGGACGGCCCGCCACTAAACTTTTTCATCTATCCCTACGTTGAAATCGGCGGAAAAGAATATCCCAATGTTTCAATCGCGTTCTCATTTGAAGACGTAGGCTTAACTTCTGCGAAACTTAATGTGGAACATTAAGAGAAATTGCAATCTAGATCTCGGACGGTAGATCGCCAAGGGATGCTAGAATCCCTTTTTGTATTTGTGTTCGCAGAATTTCAAACGAGCGAGGGAGCGCTTCATGGCGAATATGTGATTGAGCGTGAGATTCCGAACGCCGGAAAGTTGACTCCACAGGAGCTTCAGGCGATTTCGCAGAAGTCCTGCGGCGTCCTTCAGAAACTTGGTCCCCAGGTGCAATGGCTGGAAAGTTGTGTTACCGACAACAAGATCTATTGCATCTACATCGCGCCCAATGAAGAAATGGTTCGCGAACACGCCAGTCAGGGAGGGTTCCCGGCAAATCGAATCTCCGCCGTCAAATCAGTGATTAGTCCAACCACCGCGGAAGGATGAAGTCTGGCGACGTTCTCCAACTTGCACCGGCCAATGCTCTTGCACCGGCCAACGATTGGTTTGTTTGACTCCGGAGTGGGCGGCCTCACCGTCCTTCGCGCCTTGCTCGACCACATACCCAATGCCAACTATCTCTATTTCGGCGACACGGCGCGGCTGCCTTACGGATCGAAGTCGGCGGCAACGATCGCGCATTACGCCGTCGGAGCGGTGCGCTACTTGCAGGAACAGGGTGCGGAGTTGTTAATCATCGCTTGCAACACGGCGACCGCGTTGGCATTCAATGAAATTAAGGCGGCTGCGACTGTGGACGTGATCGGGGTTGTCGAGCCGGGGGCAAATGCCGCGGCGATGGCGAGTTCTAACAAGAAAGTGGTTGTGATTGGCACTGACGCGACCATCAGCAGCCATGCTTACCGGCGCGCGCTCGAAGCGCGAGGGGTGGAGGTGCGTGAAAAGGCTTGCCCGCTTTTTGTGCCGTTAGTGGAAGAGGGATGGGTGGAACATCCCGTGACCGAGCAGGTGGCAAAAATTTATCTGTCAGAAGCTTTTTCACGAAACGCACATGAAACCGGAGCGGGCGATGCCGACGTGCTCCTGCTGGGCTGCACTCACTACCCGCTGATTAAGCCGCTGTTGCGGCGAGTTGCGCCGGACCATATCGCTATTGTGGATTCTGCCGAATCGACAGCGCAAGAAGTGCTGCGGCAGCTCGGGAACTCTCCAACCTCCAATCCGGCGACATTGGCGGATCGGGACGAATCTAAATTGGCCGCTCAGCTTAAATTCTTTGCCACAGACTCAGCCGAAAAATTCACCAGGATGGGAACTCGGTTCTTGGGCCTTCCGGTGGAAGACGTTACACACGTTGACCTGAAAGAATGAAAGAACGTCAGTACAAGTGGAAATTAACTTCGATATTTACCTGGACTGCGACCGGCTTGCCATCTTTGAGAGCGGGCTCGAAACGCCAGTTCTTTACCGCTTCGATGGCTTTCTCGTCCAGCCCCAACCCTAAAGTGCGAACCACTCGGATATCACGCGGCTTGCCGTCGGGCCCAACTACCAGCCACAACACGACGACGCCCATGTGCTTCACTTTCCGGGCCTCTTCGGAATACTCCGGGTCGGGCGAATAGATAGCTTTTGGGGCAGAAACTCCGCCGCCCACACGGTACGCTCCGCCACCGGCACCGCCACCATGACCAGCGCCAAATCCGGGGCCGGTTCCAACCCCAACACCTCCTCCGCTGCCGGAGCCAATCCCGCCCCCCGAGCCGGTTCCATTCGAAGCCACAGTCGGGAGATGGGAGAGAGGGTCTCCGAGATCAGGCATGTTCGGCTGCTGCAGGTGAACCTGCGGTGGAACCACAATTGTCGGCGGCACTTCGAGCTTCGGTTGCTGGTTGCGGACCACTGCCATTGGAGGAGTGATCTGGTCGAGCGCCTGCTTGGGAAGGCGTCCTTGAGACGCTTGCAGCTTATCTCGATCACCGCCACCACCTCCTCCGCCGCTCAACTTTTTCGAAGGCTGCAGGAGCGGAACATCATCGGGTGCGATGAGAACAACTGTCTGTTTCGGCTTGGCGACATCGACAATTCTCTTGCCGAGGTAGGTAGCCAGGATGATCGCGAGAATCGCCAAAATGTGAACTGCGGTCGAGCCCAGGGCCCCGCGCCGCTTGTAATCATCGTAAAAACCCCAAATGTCTCTGACGGGAACGGGTTTCGACGTTAGGACGAGAGGTGGAAGCTTTTTGGGGAAGAAGAACTCATCTACGTTCTGGAACAACGATCGCCAGATAGGCTCTTCCAGACTCGTATTGTGCAGGAGAAGATTGAGCTCGGGCTCCTGCTCCAACGAATTCAGCGGCGGTGGTGTTTCCAATTCAGCCATATGATCCCGTGCGACATCCAGACATCAACAACACGCGACGATAATTAGATGCGCCAGCGCCTCTCCAAGCCAGTGAAAAAAGCAGTGGAAACTCCGCGCTTGCGGACAAATTATCTCTTAAAAGTGCCGCGCCGCTCTTATGCCACTCTTACTATTGACGCCTTGCAGACCTGAACTATTGAAAATTGTACACGTTTTTTTCGGCCGGAATGCAGTACTTTTCGAGTTCGCTCGGTTAAAGCTGGCGGCCGCAGATGCCTCTTTCCGTGCACCCTATATAATTAAAGATTCAATTAGTTGGGAGAATGTTGCCAGTGCCGACGGATTTGAAATCCACCATCAATTTGCCCAAAACCGGCTTCCCCATGAAGGCCGGGTTACCTCAGAATGAGCCGAAGATCCTGGCTCGCTGGGAGGAGCGCCGAATCTACGACCGGATTCGCGAGGTGCGGAAGGGCGCGCCCACCTACGTGCTGCACGATGGTCCTCCCTACGCTAATGGACCCATCCATCTGGGCACGGCGATGAATAAATGCCTTAAGGATTTCATCGTGAAGTCGAAGAACATGGCTGGCTTCGATTCGCCCTACGTCCCGGGGTGGGATTGCCATGGGCTGCCTATCGAAATCAAGGTCGACCAGATGCTGGGCGGCAAAAAATTGCAGATGAAGGCGGTCGACGTTCGTGCCGAGTGCCGGAAATATGCGGAGAAGTTTCTCGATCTGCAGCGCTCGCAGTTCAAGCGCATCGGCGTCTTCGGCCGGTGGGAGCAGCCCTACTCCACCATGACCCCGCAGTACGAAGCCGCCGTTCTCGATATTCTTTATCGCTTTTTGGAGAACGACTTTGTCTACAAGGGATTGCGGTCGGTCTACTGGTGCGTCTTTGACGAGACCGCCTTGGCCGAGGCCGAAGTTGAATACGAAAACCACACCAGCCCCACGGTGTGGGTGAAGTATCCATTTGCGGGAGATCCGGCCTCCATCGACGCCGCACTCAGAGGCAAAAAAGTTTTTACCATCATTTGGACCACGACACCATGGACGCTTCCAGCCTCCATGGCGGTAGCGTTTCATCCTGACGAAGAATATGTTGCGCTCGAAAGTGGCGCAGAACACAACAACGACGTATTCATTGTCGGAGCCCGTCTCGCCGAAGTAGTCAAAGAGAAGACTGGATTGCAATCGGCGCGCGAGATTGCGCGCTTCCCAGGCCGCAAGATGGAGTATGCCGATTTCCTGCATCCTTTTCTCGACCGCAAGGTGCTAGGTGTGCTCGCCGACTACGTCACCATGGACCAAGGCACCGGCGTAGTGCATACCGCTCCCGCGCACGGCGCAGAGGATTTCATCACGGGTCAGAAATACCAGATCGATCCTACATGCAACGTGGATAAAGCGGGCATCTTGCGCAACGGATTGCCGGAATACGAAGGCAAGCGCATCTTCGATGCTAATGCTCCAATCATCGAACTCTTGAAGGCTCGCGGGGTGCTGATGCATTCCGAAAAAATGGAGCACTCGTATCCCCATTGCTGGCGCTGCCACAATCCGGTGATCTTCCGCGCGACTGAGCAGTGGTTCATTGGAATGGATACGCCCATGAAGGCACCATCGCCAGGTTCCGTATCAGGGTATCGCTTGAGCGATACCGTAAGTCCGTCCAAATCGAACGCTCCTTTAGGAGCCGATACCATGCGCAGCCGCGCGCTGGCGGAGATCGCTAAAGTGAAGTGGGATCCCGCGTGGGGCGAGGAACGCATCTCGAACATGATCGCCACTCGCCCGGATTGGTGCATTTCCCGGCAGCGTATCTGGGGAGTTCCGATCGCCGTGTTCTTGTGCGACAACTGCGGCAAGCCGGTCAACGATCCGCACGTAAATCGCAAGGTTGTTCAATTCGTCTCGCAGCACGGAGCCGATGCATGGTACACGTCAGAAGCCGACGCGATTCTCGCCGACGGTCACAAGTGCCCCCACTGCGGCAGCACCAAGTTCAAGAAAGAGACCGACATTCTCGATGTGTGGTTCGAGTCGGGGTCGAGCCATGCCGCCGTGCTCGGCCACGAACCAAATCTCCCCTGGCCCGCCGATCTTTATCTCGAAGGCGGCGACCAGCACCGGGGATGGTTCCACTCTTCTCTGCTGTGCGCCATTGGCTATGAAGGCAGCGCTCCCTATCGCATGGTCGCAACCAGTGGATGGACGCTCGACGAGCAAGGCCGCGCCATGTCGAAATCGCTCGGCAACACGGTCGATCCCGTCGAGATTGCCGACACGCTCGGCGGCGAGATCGTGCGCATGTGGGTCGCGTCGGTCGACTTCCGCGAAGATGTCGCATGTTCCCCGCAGATCATGCAGCGCGTCGCCGGTATCTATCGCGACATTCGCAATACGTTTCGCTTCATTCTCGGAAACCTCGATGGCTTCGATCCCGTTAAAGATGCGGTCGCCTTCGACGAAATGCAGCCGATCGACCAATACATGCTGCGGCAGTCGGTTGAAGTCTCAGCGGATGTGCAACGCTCCTATGAAGAATTCGCGTTCCACAAAATCTATCACCGCATCAATAATTTCTGCGGCGTGGAACTGAGTGCTTTCTATTTCGACGTATTGAAAGACCGGCTCTACACATCGGCTCCGAAGTCCGTAAAGCGCCGTGCCGCACAGACTGCCATCTGGCGCATTGGTGAAGCTCTGGTGCGATTGCTGGCCCCAATCATGAGCTTTACTTGCGAAGAAGTGTGGCAGTACTTGCCGCCTGTTGCAGGCAGGCTGGAGAGCGTACACCTGACAAGCTTTCCTGAAGCAGGAGATTTGCTGGGACCAAACGAAGCTGCCAATGTGGCCGATGCGAAGCAGGCAGACGACTGGAAGATCATACGTGCAGTGCGCGAGACAGTCTTGAAGGCACTGGAAGAGGCGCGCAACCAGAAGCTCATAGGAGGCAATCTTCAGGCTCAAGTTACTTTGACTGCTGGGGACCCGGTGTATTCCGCGTTGCAGCGTTTCAAAAACGATTTGCGCTACTTTTTCATTGTTTCCGCCGTCGAATTGAAAAAGGGGGCGGGAAATGGAGACTCGCCTGTTTCGGTTCACGTAAGCAAGGCTCCTGGAGAGAAGTGCGAGCGCTGCTGGAACTTCTCGACACACGTTGGCGAGGACAAGAAGTATCCCACCGTTTGCGAGCGCTGCAGCCCGGTGTTAAGGGAAATTGGAGGCGAGGCGTAATTAAACCGGTGTTGTCATCCTGAGCGAAGCGATGTTGCGCGCGAATGCGCACAACATCGCGGAGTCGAAGGACCACTACTCGACCGAAAATGTGTGCAGGGAGTAGGGGTCCTTCGCTTCGCTCAGGATGACGGTTTTCTAACTCGAACAAGAAGTTTGCGGTCATGCGTAAATATCACTTCCTAATTTCGTTCTTCGTCATCGCCCTCGACCGCCTCACCAAGTGGACGATCGCACGGCGCCTTTCTCTGCACGACAGTATCCAGATTATTCCGGGGTTCTTTCGCATCATCCACGCTGAGAATCCAGGAGCTGCTTTTGGCATTTTTGCCGACTCGCCTTCGCAGTGGAAGATCGGGATGCTGATTGGATTTTCGATTATTGCAATGGTAATCGTCTCGGCCCTGCTCTGGAAAAACAGTCACACCATGACCTCCACCGGCATCGGACTCGCTCTAATTCTCGGTGGCGCAGTGGGCAATTTGTGGGATCGCCTCGTGAGTCGCCAAGTGGTGGATTTTCTGCTCTTCTACATAGGGCAGCACCAGTGGCCGGCATTCAATGTCGCCGACAGCGCAATTGTGGTGGGAGCGGGACTGCTGGTGTTTGAGATCATGTTTACGAAGTCGCCTAGCCAGCAGTCGGCTTAAATTGGTGATCCGTTCCTTGCCCTCCAATGTGAGGAGGGTGTAGGGGTCTTTCGACTCCGCAAAGACTTCACTCCGTGAAGTCCTTGCTCCGCTCAAGATGACAGGGTTTGGATTTGTAGATCACACGATGGACGATGACCAGCTCACTCGATCTTTCACGGTGTTCCGTACAGTTGCCGGTAGACATTGGCATTCCGCAGAATAGCCTGCACATACTCCCGCGTCTCAGTGAAGGGAATGGACTCAACAAACTCCTGCGGATCGCGGTAATGTCCCACGCCCAACCATTCCCCAACGCGGTCCGTGCCGGCGTTGTAAGCGGCGAGGGCGTACTCAAATTGTCCGTTATATTTATCGACCATATCCTTGAAATAGCGGGTGCCAAGTTGGAGATTGATGGCTGGCGTAAAGAGTTGCGCGGCGTTGTATCCCCTTAGCTTGACTTGCTTGGCGACGGTCTTGCCCGTCTTAGGCATAAGCTGCATCAGGCCTACCGCACTTACGCGGGAAAGAGCGAGAGCGTTAAACTCTGACTCCTGTCGAATGAGCGACGCAACCAGGTACGGATCGAGCCCATTGAGCTGCGAATATCTGCGTAGGTCCGGCCAGTAAGCCTTGGGAAAGAGCGCTTCCCAATAGGGACGCGGCAGGTCGGCAATATCGACCGCGAAATAATTCGGCGTGGAGCGCTTCATAGTCTCGATGGCGCGATCGTAGCGCCCACCTTCCTGATACACGCGGGCCATTTCGGGTGGCGCCCAGGCTCCGCCTTCCTGACTGGCAGCGGCTTGCAATTCACGCACTGCCATGTCGGCTAGAGCTCCATTCGAAAGCAGGCGTGCTCGTTCAACACGTAGATTGTCATCAGGAGGTTCAACGGCTATTACTTTTCCCTTGGACGAAAGAGAAGAGACACGATCCAGCAGCGCGTAATAACCTGGATCATCTTTCTTGGGATCGCCTTTTGACAGATCCTGGCTCGCAGGATCGTCCTTTGGGGAATCATCTTTCGCCGGATCGTTCTTGGAAGCATCGCTTTTGGAAAGATCCTCTTTGGGTGCGTCCTCTTTCAATGCGTCCGGCTTTGCTGCCACCTGCGTGAGACTGGCTTGCACAGTTGAGTTAGAAACTGCCTGGGTCGACGGATCGACAGCGGGCAAACTCTTCAGCCGCTTACGCGCAAGCTCCGCATAATAGTAGTTATGAAAACGCTCAGATAGTTTCTGATAAAACGCATGCGCCATCGCGGGATTGTGTTCTTCCTCTGCGAGTCGCGCGCGCCAATACAGAGCATTTGGAACTTCGGCGGAGTCGGGATAAAGCGCGAGCTGATCTTCGAAACCTTGCCTGGCGACGTCGGTTCGTCCCTGGCGGAAGCTTAGCCACGCCGCCTTCCAGTGAGCGTAGGATGCGCGATTGCCCTTCGGGAAGCGCTGCTGCAACTCCCGGAAATAATCGATGGCATGATCATAATCACGCTTCAGCAAATACATATTCCCGGCGGAGAGCAAGGCTTGCTCCAGCCACGGGCTGGACGGTCCAAATTGCCGGAGGTCGTTCAGCGTGCGCTGCACAGCCTCTTCGTCGTTGCTGGAATGCGCGGTTTCACTTAGTAAATAGAGGCGCTGCGCTTCGGCATCGCCTGTCTGTGTCCCCATGGAGGTGAGTATTTGGCGCGCCTCCTTGTCGCCTCCACTGCCACTCTTTTCGACAGCGGCGGCGAGTGCTAGCTGGATGGCGACGCGATCGGCTGGGGGTGCCTCAGGCATTAGATCGCGGTAATCGTGAGCGGCGTCGCTGTAATGTTTGGCTTTGAAAAGGAGATCAGCGCGGGTGCGGCGTTCTGCGAACGTGCCTGAGACATTTAACTTTTTCAGTTCAACTCCCGCCATCTCCGACTCGAAACTATTCGGAAGGTTGAAGTAAAGGTTGCGGAAGGCGGCCACCGCTTTTTCCGTATCGCCCGCGAGTTCGTAAGCGCGCCCGATTGCGAGTTCAACATCGCTGCGTATAGGAGCACGATCCTTTTCTAGGAGCGCCGCTGCCTCGGCCGCACGCCCTTCATCGTAGAGCGCATTGGCGTAAACGACGTGGGAATCGCGGATAAGCAGCGAGTCGGGAAAGTTGTTGCTGAAGTCTGCGAGCGCGGCAAGCGCCTCGGCGTTGCGCCCAGTTCGCTGATAGGCGTCCCCCAGGTAGTAAGCGATGTAATCTCCAACCTCGCTCGCACCCGAGCGAGCCCGGGTGAAAGGGACGATCGCCTTGGCATAGTCGTGATCGAGCGTGTGGGCATAGCCTACGACCAGCCAGGCAAGAGCCCCGGCATCTTCTTTCGCGTACTTCCGTGCATAGCCCTCGACTCCGGCGTAGGCAACAGGAGTCCGATCTTGCAGCAACTGCTGCGCCATGGGCCTGAGGCTGGCTGAGGCGACAAAAGCGCGGCGCACGCGACGCACGCGGGGAGAGACAGTTTTATGTTTCTTTTTACTGGTTACGCCTGAAGTCTTGTGATTGGGAGCGGTCGTCTTCTTTGCTGGTGGGGCTGGCGGTTTGGTCGAAGGTGTTGTCGCCGATTGGGCGTGAACGACTGTGGACGACAAAAAGCCGAGCGAGAAAAGAATGAGATTTACTGCGAATACAGCGAAACGCAAACGGCGCAATCAAACCCTACCTACTGCCGAAAGTTGGAACCCATAATCGACAGATCGTCTTCCGCGAGACTTCGTACTATTTCATTTTGAAAGTAATTCCCAGAGGCTGCAACCGTGCTCCCGTAACGCTTCTGGTACGTGCCGCGGCTCTTATCAATCACTTCTTTCAGACGATCGTAAAGGTCCTTGTTCTTGCGGCCTTCGGCGACCCTTGCTTGATTATAAAGCTTGATTTCATCGACCAGAAGGCGGGCAAATCTCTGAGCCTTGCGATGAACGTCCTGATCCTCAGGCGAAAGCTGCGATGAAATTCCTCCTGACGCGTCAACCTCGGCGGCCGGTTGCGCCTGTGCGATCGGGGCCGGCTCGAGAACAGGTTCAGCCGCGATGGGATACGCAGCTGCGGATGCAGCAGCTGCCATGGCGTGGCCTGGAGCATGGGCGGCGAACGGATCGTTAAACGCGGGCACACTCTGCACCGGGGCGGCAGCTGCAGCGTGGGCCTCAGGCTGCGCTGAGGGCGATGGGTCCTTTTGCGTTTGTTTGCGCAGCGAATTTATTTCGAGCCATGCGCTGGTCGAAAGCACGAGCAGTTCCAGCGAACCCGCGTCCAGCAGACCAGCGCTGTCCGGCCCGCCGTCCGCGTACACAAGCGCGGCAACTTTGTCCTTCAACAAAAGTGGAAGAATCCGCCCTTCGCCGCGGCCTGGCGCCCCGAATTCCTTCAGGAAGCGCACATCTTGATCGGCCACGGGAACGCTCGCCGCAACCCGATTTGTTATGGCGCGAACGAGGGCTGGGGCCTTGTCATCGAGAGCAAAATCTTTTATAGCAGCGTCATTTGCGAAGCCGCGACCCTGCCATCCCGTGGCGTGGGCGCCCTTCACGACGAACAGCGCGACCCTGGCGGCATAACGCGAGCTGGCGTCAAGCAACGCGCGCAAAATTTCCCGTTGCGAAGATCCTAACTGGATTTCACCGACAGCGTGGGCCAGATCTGCGACACTGGACTTTGCGCTCGCAGCTTTGCTCGTCGCCTGCGCCAGGCCTGGCGCGGCGGCGATTTCTTCCGCCACCTGCCGAACAATTTCGGCGCGTAGCTGCACTATGTGGCTGTCCAGTACCCGGCCAACCACCCGTTCCACAATTGGTTCAATCCAATCGCGCGCCTTCATTCGTGCTCCGAAGCAAAACTCTCAGGGGAAGAAGGGGCGTAACCCCTCCAACCTCTATTATATGGCGGCTTGCTGGGATTCCCGGAAAACCTTAGTACCTGCCCTGCCGGTGCCCCGCGTCATCCGCCGCCAGCACGCGAAACCGGCTCGTGTGCGCGTGCGTCAAACAGCTACCCCGAAAAGCTTGGCCAGCAAGTACAATAGCACTGGGAATTCAATCGCGCGGCCCGAAAAATCTGCATCGAGTTACGAATGAGTACCATCCAACCCAACATAGAGCAACCGGTCAGCGAAGAAATGCAGCTGGTCCGGCGCGCGAAACGCGGCGACGATTCAGCATTTGAAGAATTAGTACGCCGCTATGATCGTAACGTTTTTCGCATTGCGCAGCATATTACGCAGAATCGCGAGGACGCTGAGGATGTAGTTCAAGAAGCGTTTCTCAAGGCGTATGGCAACCTGGCGAAATTTCAGGAACAGTCAAAGTTTTATACCTGGCTGGTGCGCATTGCGGTAAACGAAGCGCTGATGAAGTTGCGCCGGAGAAAACCGGAACGCACGGTTTCTCTGGACGAGGATGTAAAAACCGAGGATGACTCGCTGCCTCGCGAGGTTGCGGATTGGAGTCCCAATCCGGAGCAGATGTACAACCAAGAGGAGTTGCGGGACATCCTGACCCGCACGATTCAAGGGTTGCCGGCGGGATTCCGGACGGTGTTCGTACTCCGCGACGTGGAAGGCCTCTCCACAGAGGAGACCGCCCAAGCGCTGGAGTTGAGTGTCCCGGCGGTAAAGTCACGGTTGCTTCGCGCGCGCTTGCAGTTGCGTGAGCGTCTGAACCGTTTCTTTCAGAACAAAGATAAAGCTAACGCGAGTGGAGATGGCGACCAGTGAAGTGTGCTGAATTTTTAAACGAACTAACCAACTACCTCGACGGCGTGCTGGACGCCCGCACCAAGACCGAGCTAGACGAGCATCTGGCTTGGTGCCACAACTGCTATGTGGTTTGCGATACCACGCGTAAGACCATCGAGATTTATCGCGACTCGGAACTGTACGAACTGCCCGACGACCTCCGCACCCGGCTTCGCTCCGCCATTATGACCAAGTGCGCTGCGCACAAAAAATCAGAGCCCCAGCACGAGTGAGGTTTGGTCTTTAACGCGTAAGCCTCCGTACTCGATTCATTTTCAAGCCCTAAACCCACATTTACAGGCTATTACTCGTTCGGTTCCCGGCGCAAAGACTTTGTGCGAACCTTTTCGCGCCTACAGGAATCCAAGTAGGTGAGCTCGTCCAAACCTTTAGGCGATCGGATGAGCCGGTCTATCTCAGCCTGTGGGAGGCAGCCAATGTTGTTAAAGCTGATAGATGCCGTCTTCGGTTGCCGGCATGCCCGCTACAGTTTTCCTATGACCGTGCGTGCAGGATCGCGACGCGGTAACGCCACTCAATGCACGGGAACCTATGTCGCCTGCCTAGATTGCGGCAAAGAATTTAAGTACGACTGGCAGGAAATGAAAATAGTTGGCGCCAGCATTGGATCGGCTGCGCGCGTTTTAGTCACGAAAGAAGCGGCCTGAAAGCTTGCGGTTTATCTGTAGAAGATAGTGCCCCTCCGCTCGTATTTCGCCAGCCTCAGGAAATTCCTTTCCCTCTGCCGTTTTTTCATACAATCTTCACAAATCGCTGTGTTAGATTTGCCCCTCAACTCATTTATCTCTGGAGGAAACTGAATTGGGCAAGGACATGGTCCCCAAGAAGATATTCTTTACCAAAGGCGTGGGGAAACACCGGGAGCGTCTGACCTCTTTCGAACTCGCCTTGCGCGACGCCGGCATCGCCGCGCAAAACCTGGTGCGCGTCTCTTCAATCTTTCCGCCCAATTGCAAATTGGTTCCTCGCTCGCAGGGACTTACCTATCTTTCTCCTGGAGAAGTCGTATTCGCAGTGGTCGCAGAGAACTCCACGCACGAGCCGCACCGGCTGCTGGCTTCTTCGATTGGAGTAGCTATCCCGGCCGACCGCAATACTTATGGCTATCTGAGCGAGCACCACTCCTTCGGCGAAACCGAAGACGCAGCAGGCGACTACGCGGAGGAGCTCGCGGCTGAGATGCTCGCGACTACGCTGAATGTGGAATTCGATTCCGACCGATCGTGGGACGAGAAGAAAGAAATTTACCGAATCTCAAATAAGATCGTCCGCACCGCGAATGTAACTCAGTCAGCAGTCGGCGACAAACGCGGTCTTTGGACAACCGTGATTGCTTCGGCGGTTCTGATCTTTGCCTGAATCGCCTAAGCTTGAGGAAAATGCATAGGTCCTTCGCTTCGCTCAGGATGACAACTAGTTCTGAGCGTGGCGACGAGAACTTCTACTTCACGCAATAGGCGACTACCGTATGCCCCCGCAAACCATGCGCTTCCAGTTTGCTGAGCAGCGTCGCTTCCATGTTTTCGGGATCTGGCACCATCTCGCAATCGGCAATCTGCTGATCAGTCGCGCCATGGAAACACAATTCGCAGACGCTAAGACCGCCATCCGATCGGACCGGAGGACCAAACGTACGGCACGTCATCGGTCGACTGTCGTAAAGTTCGCACAATCCCGTCTTCGGATCGAGCACCGGACAGACCTCATGATTTCCAAAGTCCGCGAAACGCTCTTCCGCCGCGGAACCTACGGCGAATATTTCCTCATCGAGCAAGCCGGTTTGCGTATTACCAGGAAATCTGCCAGGAAATCGGCCAGAAAGAGTTTGTATAGAGCGTCGCGCCCGCTCGCGGATTCTACTCGCACGCTCTGGATCAGCCTTCCGCAAAACATCCATTCCGTGTTTCAGTCGTTGCGCGTCCAGGCGATTAATCGCGAATACACCGGTACAACACTGGGTGCATCCGGGGCGGCATACCAGCCATTCTCCGCTGCGTTCGGTAGCGTCAGCTAAAGCTGAATCCACAATTTGAATAAGGGCACCACCCGATACTCGCAGTCGCCTTGAAGTCGTCTTAGCCGCAGATGTGTCCCGCGAAGCCATGCCCCAAGCATATCGCATCTCAGCTGCAGGATTCCCCTTTAACTAGCCTATGGCAGCGGCCTACAGTGATCGGCAATTTAAGGAGGAGGAGCCAAAGCGCTAGCTCGCAATCCGCTCCAGCCCGCGCTTGTGTCGAAGCGAAGTCAAAAGATCTGGCTCACACAACGGACAGAACGGCAGCGGTATCAGGGATGCGACATCCGTACCATCAAGCCAAAAGTAAGCGTTGAGATATTGCATGGTTTCGCCGCACGCACGGCAATGCCGGGGCTTTGGGACTCCCGACGATTTTTGGTTGAGGAAGTCCTTTATTGCGTCGCGAGTCGCTTGATTGGCAGGCGTTTGCACTAACTGAGATCGAGAGTGGGCAGTTAGTGAGATGGCGATTTTTCGCCAATCATTACAGGCACACGACTCGATTTGACTTGTGTGGCCGTCGTCTCATTCCGTCCTGCTCTAGTTTTCAGCATCAAGGTGCATAACGAGTAAAGACAAGGTCGCTCGCTTTGGCCTTCTCGTGGCAGGGGAAGCAGCTTTTCATAAACGCCGCGTCGCCAGGTTTGCCGTCTGCGAAGTGAGCGAACCCCCAGCCGCCGGTTGCGGCGTACTTTGTTGAGTCCTTGACCATAAACTGAATGTTCGTGGGGGGCCCGGGAACGAAAGATTGGGCTTGGCCAAAGACTTTGTTGTTTTCCTCTGATGGGACGTTACGGTAATGCAAAGCAGCAATGATTGTGCCATGGGCCGAGGAGATCCATTTCCAGTCGCGGTACCCCTGAGGGATTTCGGTAACGAAGAGCGGGGTGGATTCCCCATTCGCGTGTCCTGGTACAGGGGCAATGAGGGCGACAAGGCCGGCCATTGATGCAACTGCAACCAAGAAGAATGTGAAGTGTTTCATAAAAGTTCCTCCATTCGGCCCGCATTTTACTCCAATCCAATAGGTTTGGCAGGACTGACCGGGCTGGGAATTGATAGTTGATCTAACCAGCGATTACACGAGCTGGGAAATTGTTGTAGAGCAGAACAAGAACGGTAAAGTGCCGCCCGGAGATTCACTCGATGGTCCGTCGGCAAACAAAAGAGTGCGCTACGGTACAGTATTTCCTCGATTGACGATAGTATTCAGCCGATTACAGTTGAATCTGCCTTTCAAGTCGCCGACCGCCGTCTTTGGTATATGGCTCGGCCAGCAACCTGCCTAGGCATGAGAAGGGTTGCAAATGGCCAAACAAATACTGATCGTTGATGACAGCCCGATGGTTCGCCGGATGGTTCGTGGCTCTGTGGAAACGAAGACCGACTGGCAAATTTGTGGTGAGGCCGGGAACGGCCAGGAAGCCGTCCAGATGGTCGAAGAACTCAATCCCGATCTGGTTGTCCTGGATCTCTCTATGCCCGTGATGAATGGGCTGGAGGCGGCTCGTCACATCGCTGTCAACGCCCCGAATACGGCCCTGCTGATGTACACGATGCAGGATTCCGGCCAACTGTTGAAAGAAGCGGAAGATGCCGGGATCAATGAAGTAATCACGAAATCCGCGGCAGGAATCGATCGGCTTCTAGCGTCCATGCGCGCGTTGCTTTACCACCCTCCCGACAAAATTGCTCACATCTGACGGTTCGAAAAAATATTCATAATAAAAGGCCGCCCATCGTCATTGCGGGGCGGCCTTTTCATTTCTTGTTTTTCTTGTGATCTTTGTCTTGTGATCCAGGGCTTAAGCGTGCTTAGTCTCCTGCCACCGGCTCGCCAACTTCCTCGTTTTGCCTGGCCGAACCGTTTCCGTTTGCCGGAGCAATTGCACCCGCAATCGCGCCTAGCGGAATGAATCCGCCCTCGTTCGACGTAGCGGGCTTCTCTTTCAGAACAACTTCCCGATAGAGTTGCGCCATGCGCGCGTCGTAGGCGGCATCGTTCTTCACACGATTGTCTTTTGCTTTGCCGTCGAGGGCCTTGCTATCACGAGCACGTTTCTTTTCTTCACGCGCCGTCTTCGCAATACCCAACTTGTCGAGATCGTGCTGTACTTCGTGAGTGACGATCTCTTCGCGCAGGTAAAGGGCATGTTCTTTATCTTCCATCTTCACTTTTTTGCCGCCCGCGAAGATTTCGTGACGCCCATGTTCCTCGTACCACTTGGTGAGCGTCGAGGTCATGTGCATCTTCTCGATAATGTTGCGCCATCCCACGCCCGTGTTGTAGGCGCAGAAACTGATCTCGCCTTCCTGCGTTGCATAAGGAATGATGCACTGCTCGGTCCGCCGGAAGTCATAATTGAACAGATCCTGGAACCACATTCCTGCGATAAACAGGAAGTTCCAGCGATCCTGACGGCGCTTCATCACGTCGTCAATGGTGCGGTCCGGACCAACCTTGCCGTAATTCTTGCCGGTTGCGTTAAAGTTCTTGTCGAACTTCTTGAGCAGGTCAGTCATTTTAAAATGCTTTGGCGACTGGTACGAGTCGTAGTTTTTCATTAGCGCCAGCGCCATGCCGAAGACGGTCCAGAATTTCGAGCGGGCCGCGTCATTGACCTTGGCAATATCTTTAGCCAGCTGATCACCCTTCAGGAACGCCGTAACCGGCACCGCTTCCTTTGTTTGCTTATCGATCATCAAAGCCATGCCCGTACCGCAATTCGGATGGCAACCACATGACAACTGTCCCCAATCGTTATTGCTGTCCTGGGCGTGCATGACGTCGGCCCAATCGCTGAACGTGCTCATGAACGATATCGGATACCAGTCGCGCGCCGGAACGCCGAACCCAGTCTGATTCTTTACGTCGTGGGCGAGGTGAGCGAGCGTGTAGCGTTGTGCCTGGCGACGGTCGTCGGTGATGGCTTCGTCGCGTCCCGTAAAGGAAACCGGCTGGAAACTGAGGAACCCAATCTTCTTCGGATTATCGAGCGCAAACTGAATGATACGTCCTACCTGCTCGTTGTTAATGCCATTGATAATGGTGACGACCGGCACGATTTCGCAGCCGGCGCGATGCAGGTTATCGATCGCCTTCAGCTTCACATCGAACAAATTGCCAACGGCGCGATGATCGTTCGCCGCGTTGCCGATGCCATCAAACTGCAGGTACGCGTAACGCATTCCCGCTTCAACCGCTTGCTGGCAGAATTCAAAGCTCTTCGCAAATTCGATTCCGTTCGTTGCTGCCTGCACGCTGTTGTATCCAACTTTGCGAGCGTAACGGACCGCATCCAGGAAGTATGGCGACAAGGTCGGCTCGCCACCAGAAAACTGCACCGACATTTGACGGCGCGGCTTGATGGTGATCGCATTATCAAGCACCGTCTTGATCTCTTCCCAGGTCAGCTCATGAACATATCCCACCTGGTTCGCATCCATGAAACAGGGATCGCACATCATGTTGCAGCGGTTCGTGAGGTCAACCGTGAGCACTGAACCGCGGCCATACTTCACCGTCGAGGAGCCGTGGTGATGCAGCTTCTCATCGTTATGCGCCTTGATGTCGCGGCCCGGAAAAACCTCTTCCAGATGCGCTGAGAATTCCGTGTCGATCGACATCAAGTCTTCGAAGTGACCGTGCTTCTCGCAATCCTTTACCATCCAAATCTTGCCATCGCGCTCGATAATCTGCGCCTTTATCTCGCCCACTTTTTCGTTCATCAAGACGTCGACGGGCAGATGGCCATCGAGAATCTGCTGCCGGATCTCCGGCACGCACTTTGGACAAAGCGAGTCGGTCGACCGCGGCCAGCCTAGCGGCGGCTTCGACTTCTCCCATGACTTGAGCAAAGGCTTGTCAGACCATTTCGGAGTCGGCGAAACATTCGGCTTGGCCCGGTTCAGACGCTCGAATACCGCCCACGCGCCTGTGGCCGCAACCGTTACCGCCTTCTCAACATATTTAATCGGCTTATGCATTTGCTCTCGCTTTCCTCAGTTGGGAGTTAAAATTCTCTTCAGTTCAGCCTGCCTGCAATGGACGTCTTTGCCTTAGAACCAGGCTTGAAAGTCACAATGCGTGGAATGGCTCACACTGATCCTATTGAATCCTCATGCTTGAGGCACTAAGAAGGCAATGAAGGGGAGAAAAACGGGGTTAAGCTGCAATTTGGGGCATTTTATGGAGCTAAGTTATTGAAAAGATGGGTTGTGAGGCTGATTATTTTCGCCGATTTTCCGCTCAGAAGCACCAAAGTCGCCAATGTCTGCCTTATGTCTCCAATATGAGGTCCACATAGCACGCGCGTTATTTCATGCGATTCCGGTACAGGCTTCCATCCACTTGTCCAACCATCGCATCGATGTCAAGCTTGATACCCAGGAATGCAGCCAGTTCTTCAGAAACTGCCTTCGGCTCGCGAAGTACACGATGATAATGCAACCGCAAAACCTGAAAATTCGGTTTTGTCGCGAGCCATCGGTTGACCTCCATCAAGTGGCGCTGGAAGGCTTCTTCGATAGCGGATCTGCCGGTGGAAGCTTGGAGGTTGCCGCGGCGCCGTAACATCTCGTCCTGCGATTTCAGCACTTCGGGCAGCGGACGCTGCATGAAAACGATTCGATACTCATGCCCTTCGGGCAAGGCGAGTACGAGTTGCGAGATGACTTTTACCACTTTATTTTCAGCCTCGGCAATCAGACCGGGTTCTTTCGGAAGCTGCTTGATGCGCTCCCACTCCAGATACCCTTTTGGGTTATCGCTATCGGCTTTGCGTTCACCGTCGGACAGGACAGGAAGGCCACCGGCACTGAGCATCTGCATCATGAGCGAGGTGCCCGACCGGGGCAAGCCAGAAACAATCGTAATCATCTCCACCTTTCAGACTTTTAGTGTGTAGAGATTATTCCAAAACAGCCCGCGCGGGATAGGGTTTGTGGACATAACACACGGGCCGGGCCGGAGCTCTTTCGTTTATATGCATTTCCTGGCGCAATCCACTAAACTAATCTGGACGTGTTCAGCGCGGTCCATCCTTCGAGTTCCCTGCTCCGACGCCATCGGACAGTCGGATTGTCAGTGGCCGCGCACCTGGCGTTGCTTGCCGCGATCGCGTTTCTTAATTTCCCACCAATTGACTTAACCTCGGAATCGCTAGCCCACGGCGATAGCGCACATAGTTACCGTCTAATTTACTTACCCGCGACTGGCGTCACTTCAGTGGATGCTGCAAAGCTGATTTTTCCTCTCCATCCGAGTAAGCCGCATCAGCAATTCAAGCCGCCCACAGTTGCGCCAGAGCCGCAACCGATTGCGCTCGATGCCGAAGCCGGAGACCATAATTCAAAGGCTGGGTCTCCTCTGGGCACGATGATCGACGGCCCCATCACTGGGCACGAAGTCCACGTTGCGTATCCGGTCGTTTATCCCGATCCTCCGGTTGAGCGTGCTGAACTGCCTCGCGATTTAACTGGCGATGTCGTGATCGAGGTCACCATCGACTCCCAGGGTAATGTTGTCGAAACAAAAATTGTGCAGGCCATCGGACACGGGATCGATGAAAAGATCGAGGCCACACTTCGCCGTTGGCGCTATCAGCCGGCCACGCTGGACGGCACTCCTGTCGCTTCGCGGCATGACGTTCATTTTCATTTCCCTTCCTAGACGTCCACTTACATGTCAACTTCCCCCGAACGCAATTTGCCTGGAGCGACGAAACACCGCAAAGCAATCAACCACCTGCGAAAGTCCGATCCGGTGTTAGCTGCCATCATTGAACGCGTGGGCGCTTGCCGCATGGAGTTTGGCGAACCGACATTTCACGCACTGGCCGAGGCGATTCTGTATCAACAACTGAATGGCAAGGCAGCAGCAACGATTATGAAGCGCTTCAGCGAATTGGCAGGCGATCCCCTAACGCCGAAGGGCATTCTTAAAATGACGGATGACCAGATGCGTGGGGTCGGCCTCTCCCCCCAGAAAACCAGCTATCTTCGCGATCTTGCAGAGAAGACTCAGGCCGGTCTGCTCAATTTTGAGCACCTAGCGGGTATGTCGGAGGAAGAAGTCATTGCCCATCTCACTCAGGTAAAGGGCGTGGGCGTCTGGACCGCGCATATGTTTTTAATGTTCACGTTGCAACGTCCGGATATTCTGCCGACCGGAGACTACGGCGTGCAAGCTGCCATCAAGAGGCATTACAACAAACGCAAATGGCCGAAGCCAGAGATTATGACTAAGATCGCCAAACCCTGGGTACCGTACCGCTCCATCGCGTGCTGGTATTTGTGGAGGAGCCTCGATATCAAAACCATGTGACTTAAAATTAAAGCTCGCGGACTCCCGGATCCTTGCCGAGGGCCGCCTGCCGCATGTAGCATTAAAGCGTGGCGAGAATTCGTTCCATCACGGTGGTAGGTTTGCTGGTTTTTTGGACGCTCTCGCCTGCGCTGGCTTGCCTTCCGAATCCGCAAATGACGCCGGCGGAAATGGACTGCTGCAAGAAAATGGTGGGCGATTGCCAGATGGGCGATGCGCAGCACCCGTGCTGCACGACTACGCCGAAGGCGAATTCGTCGATCGCTTCGGTGCAGCCGGTAATCGAGCTGCACCTTGTTGTCGCATTCGTTTCGCTGACCACAAGCTTCGATCCGCAGACTGTCGCGGAGGGCGAGGCTGCTCAAGCCTCTCTCGGACTTCCCCCGCCCGCACCTGGACCGATCTCAATTCTTAGGATCTAGACCTTCTCCTGCTTGCTCACGGAGGCACACTTGGACGCGTGTGTGCCCAGTTGCGCACTACGGAGGAATGTCTATGAGATTTTTGGCATTGCTGCTCGCCCTGTTGGGCGTTCCGGTCTTCGCTATTGCGGCTGGACACGGGCCGTTGTTCGGGCTTGCGACGCCGACTAACTCACAGGGCGAATGGAGCTTCGATGAAGGTATTTTCGGGCGGGCCGCCGGCAGTGGATCGGATGCTGCTACGGTCCGTGAGCTGTTCGGGTATGGTTTTACTCCGCACCTGACGCTTTCTTTTACGCTTCCCGCTGTTGTTTCAAGCGCGGCACTTGCGCCTACTCGAATTCAGCCCGGTGCTGATTTCGAATCGGGGCTGGCGTGGCGTTTTCAGCATCGTTCGACGAAGGTGGGAACGCGTTTTGAGAGCACGGCATTCGCGAGTTTCGTGGTGCCCGGTCCGCAGTCCGGGTTCAAGGGTGTCGCTCACGTTTCGAACCTGCCGGGAGTGATGATAGGTGCGGTCACGGGCACGGCATCGCGGAGCAACTATCTGTGGCTCGGGGCCACTTACACGAAATTCTTCGAGCACAACGGCGATCGGAGACCAGACGTTCTCGATTACAGCTTGGTGTACGGGTATCGCCCGTCGAAGTGGCGGCGTCCGCCTGACAAATGGGACTGGCGGCTCTTCGGAGAGTTGGTGGGAGAGCGATCCGAGCGATTCTTGCAAGCCGGCTCAATCGTGGATGGGACGCAAGCGCATCAGGTTTTCCTTGGCCCTTCGGCGCTCGGAATTTATCGCAATTACACCGTGAGTTTCGGAGCGCAGTTGCCGGTCTATCGGGACGTTGGCTTTATGTTCCCGAAGGAACGGGTGCGCTTCGCGGTGAATTTCAGCTATCTGCTTTTTCAACATTCACACTAGGAGATTGGAAATGAGAAGGACGCTATCGGTGTTGTTGCTTTTGCACGTACTTTTTCTCTCTGTGGTTTCTGCTTCGGCGGAAATCAGGGCCATCGACATCACGATTTTTGGCATGGATTGAGAGGTCTGTGCACACGCCGTGCGCGTGTCCTTGAAGTCTGTGCCCGGGGTCGATTCGGTTACTGTGAGCCTGGAGAAGGGGCTCGCCTCGGTGAAGATGAAACCAGGCAACTCAACCACTCTTAAGCAGCTGAACGATGCCATCACTAAGAACGGATTCACGATGAAGCAATCCACTGCGACCATCGCGGGGAAAGTGGCGGTTGCAAATGGCAAGACGTTTCTGCAGGTGTCTGGCTCCAACCAGACGTTGGAACTTGTCCCGGACTCGACTGCGGCGCCAGCGGCGACGTCGTTCGATGGAAAATCTGTTGTTGTCGAAGGGACGACTCCCGAAGCTGCGAAGGGCAAGTCACTGGATTCGATTCACTATCGCTCGATCAAGGATGAAAACTCGAAATGAAAACCGTGGCAACGCCAACCAGCGCTCGTTCCGCAATATTCGGCTACTTCTCGCTGTTCACTTCACTGAGCACGCTGCTGTGCTGCGCTCTGCCTTCCCTGCTCGTGCTCTTCGGGCTGGGCGCGTCGGTTGCTTCGGTCCTCTACTCTGTGCCGTGGCTGGTGACGCTTTCGCGGCACAAGGTTCTCACTTTCTCGATCTCTGGTTTCTTGATCGTGTGCAGCTTCGTGACCACCTACTACGTCGTGCCACGAATTAGAGTCGAGCAGTGCAGTCCGACAAATCCCACCGGCTGCGCGAAAGCGAGCAGGATGAGCAAGGTTGTGTTGTGGATTTCGGCGGCAATTTACGGCGTCGGTTTTTTTGTCGCGTTCGCGCTGGGGCCGATCCTGTCACGACTGGATGCGCAATAGAGTCGCAGCAATAAAAAACCCTCTCGACATACCGAGAGGGTTTGCGAACTGGTTGGAGAAATTTATGCTGCGCGCACGACGTTGCCCGCCTGAAAACCTTTCGGGCCTTTGAGCAAGTCGAATTCGACGGTCTCGCCTTCATTCAGCGAGCGATAGCCGTTCTCCTGGATGGCCGAGAAATGCACGAACACATCCTCGCCGGTGGAGCGTTGGATGAATCCATATCCCTTCGCCCCGTTGAACCACTTCACAGTACCCTTCTCTCTCACAAAGAAACTCCTTTCGTCTAATCGATGAGAATTATCCTTACCGTCGCTCTTGTTTGCTTTGAGGCATTGCCCGGCGAGACCGGGCGACACTACAAAGCACCCCCTCAAAGGACGGTGAGAATTTTGGATTGCATCGCCGCGGGCGTTGACACTGCACCAACAGAAAAAGCTCCTCTGCATTCCGGCGAATGGTGACTCGCGGCGAAATACTTTGGAGCTGCACAGACGAAGGCGCGTTGTGGCACTGCTAACACAGAAACGTCAATCCTGCTGCTCGCCAAACTAGATGCGCTTGGCGAAGCACCAGATAATAGACATGAAGATTCGTGTTGGCAAGAACGAAATGCTGCAACACTAAGAACAAATGCTAAGAAGATATGAAGAACTTTTAATGTGACTCCCAGCCTCATTGCTTCGTTCCAACGGCACTCACCATCGTGCCTCGACGTGGCGCCGTAAGTGTTTGATAATATTTAGGAAATCAGTGTCTTCCATCACTCCCATCGAACTTGCTGAAAAGAAAGGTGCGGCCGAGTTTCGTGCGGCAGCGAACGAAGGCCTCATCCGTTCCACCGCTCGCTATATGATGCGGACCGAAGTTCACACCTTCGCATTTTCCGTTGCGGCAAATTCCATTCTTTCTTTCTTTCCGTTTCTGCTCGTGCTGATGACTTTGATTCGATACGTTTTTCATTCTCAAGTGATGTACGGCACGGTAGAAAATCTACTGCGAGATTACATACCGACCGGCCAGGAATTCGTGATACGGAATTTGAATGCATTGGTCGGGGCGCACCACAAGGCGCAAGTTATTTCTCTCGCCATGCTGTTAATTACATCCACCGGAATTTTTTTGCCGTTAGAGGTTGCGCTGAATCGAGTCTGGGGATTTCGTAACAACCGCTCGTATCTTGGAAACCAGTTGATGTCACTCGGCCTGGTGTTTGCCTGCGGATCATTAGCTCTGCTATCAGTAGGATTGACCGCGGAGAACGTCGCGATTCTGAAGCGAGCACTCCATGGCTACGGGGCGTGGTATATAACCCTGGCTGATTTCGCGATCATGAAAGTCTTTTCCATCCTCGCCAGCATTGCAATATTTTTCCTCGTTTATTGGCTTCTGCCGAATGGCAAAGTTCCGGCGCGCGGAGTTCTGCCCGCAGCAGTGATGATGGGAGCGCTCTCCGAGGCTCTGAAATACGGTTACATCTACGCTTTGCCCCACCTCAATTTTGCCGAGGTGTATGGACCGTTTGCGATCTCGGTCAGTCTGATGTTCTGGGCCTTCCTGTCGGGGATGCTGCTCTTGACCGGAGCGCACTTATCAGCGCGGAAGATACGATCAAATTCGTAATTTGTTTCTGTAGCTTGAAAGTTGAGATTCGAACTACGAATTTTTCAATTTCCAGCGCGTCGCTGACTTTGGAAAACTCTTCTCTATAAATCCAAAGACTCTGTGAGGACGGACGGCAAATATCGGTTCGCCCATACTTCGTGGATCCATTTTATATTTTTTCTTGTAAGCGGAGGCGATTCGTTCCAACACCTTCGCATCTTCGACTTCACTGGCCCTTCCCTCGACAATCACCGCGTCCTCGCCATTGTCGTTTGCGACGGTGCAAGCGGGATTAGCAGACAGGTTTCGTCCCTTGCGTGACTTGCGTCCGGTCGAGAAGAAGAAAGCGTCGTCGAGCCACACTCCCCATACTGGCATTACATGCGGACGACGCAGATCCGCATGGATCGTGACCAGCCAAAAGGTCCGGCAGTTTTTCATTTTTCTTGCAACCCAAGTCCAGGGACGGAGGCCCTTACCGTCGTTTGCCCCGACGATTCCGTAACCGGGCGCAAAGGGGCGGTCTGCCTTGGGAGCGTACTTAGACTTATCAGATTTGCGTACGGCACGTCGCTTGTCCGAAGGCGCAGACATATCGAAATTCCTCGCAACACTTGTGTGGCAATAGGGCCCGCGTAAAAGACGCGAGATCAACTAATGCAATCTGAGACCCGCTGCCTACGCGGGCGAGGGCGCCCGCGCCACACTTAACTTTTGGAGTTCCTGCACGGCGCGATACGCCTGGTCGATGGCGCAATCGGTATAAGCGTACGCGCCGGCATCCGCGTTAGCGATAGCCAGGCGTCCGAATGGCTTGCGCGCAACTTCGCACGGCGTTACTCCACCCTCCAACCAGAATTCATCGAACAATGAGTTGTATTCATACGCATAGCCATGCGGCCAGCGATTAACCGTGATCTCCATGATGTCGCGAGCCGGATCGAAACCACCCGGCCCCAGAATCCGCAAAAGCTGCTCGCGGATATTGCGCTCGAAAGTCTCGAAAGTCGTGCTGTAAAGCTGAATGCGGCCGAGCTTATGCTGTTCGCGAGCGGGACGTCCTGGCTTACAGGCCGCCTTCATCATGTGCAGCACGATGGGCTCGTCCGGCCTTTTTGCAAATTCATATCCGCCGATGCTGACGGGAAGGTCCAGGTCCATGTGGGTGTGGTACATACCGGGCGAGTAGATGGCGCTTGCTCCCAGCTTCTGAAACGCAGTCCAGTTGCGCAGAAGAACGTTGGTGTAGAGAAGAGGAACTTTTTGCGCTGACGCGAGCGCTTCTTTTTGAATTTCCGGCAATTCCTGAGCGATGTATGGAATGACCACGTGCCAGCAAGCCAGCACGCAGTTAGCCGCCCGGACTGTCTTAAGTTTCCCGTCGCTGTAGTAACTGACCTCAACTTCTTTCGCCGAGCCGGGATCGCCTCGGTGGTTCACCTTAACCACGGTGCTGTTCAACCTCATGCGTGTAGAAGAAGACGCTTCATCGAGCTTGGAGTAATCGGCCTTAGCCAGCACGATGTCGGTCGCCGAATTCCCAGGGATTGCTGAAGGAATAAGCTTGCGCACCAGCAGGCGGGCGATTGAAGCATTGCCGTCGGGAAAGTGAAAAAAGTATTTCACCGCTTCGTCGTTAGGAATCGCGTCGCGATTCATTCCTTTCCCGGGTGAAGGGTCCAGATTAAGACCGGCGAAGCCCAAGCATCCTAGCCCCCAGGCATCCTGCGCTGAAACTGCATCAAAACCTACGCCGAACAAACCATGCGGCAGGGCCTGAAACAATTTCACAATTTCGTCGCTCACGCCAACCGTCTCGATTAGATACTTCGCGTAGCTGAAGCGCGCCAGCCGCGCTTTTTTTTCGTCAGAGCTGAGTCCCGGGAAATAGTCCTTTACCTCGGTGAACAGGCGCTCCAAATCCTGCTTACCCTTATCCGACAGCGCGGCTTCTTTCAGAAATTCCTGAAACCCGGCTTTGTCGACCTCATCGTTGAAGCTGCTTTCATCCCCTCCGGGGCGCACGGCGTTGAAGGCCAGTTTGTCCGTCCCAAACGTTTCTTTGTCAAAGAACACACGAGGCTTCAGGCCCAGCGAACGATAAAGAGACTTGCTCAAATATTTTGGATATGAGGGAACGTCGATTCCAAGCTCTTCAATCAGCGCTTTTGCAACCGCACTATACGGGGCCGGGCTTTCAATCGAGAAAGTGCCACCAAATCCGAGGACCGTACGGTTGCCTGCGCGATATTCATTGCGTTTGGCATGGCCGCCAAAGTCATCGTGATTTTCCAGAATCAAAATCCGAGCCTTGTCGCCCGCTGTCTTACGGAAAAAATGGGCTGCAGCGAGTCCGCTGATGCCTCCGCCAACAATCACCAGATCGTAAACTTCACCCGTGTCCACGGCCTTCGGAGCATCGTCCCAGAAAGCGCCGTCACGGACTTTGTGCATGGTTTCGAATGAGCCCGGGTGGCTGCCGCGAAGACCGGACTTGCGCGGCGGATAGTAACCGGTGGAATTCTGGGCTTCAAGATCGGAAGCTGCGGCGGCCCACATTTCATGTGGGACGATGTTAGGAAGCGTGGCCGCTCCAACCGTTACTGCGACTCCATTGAGAAAATCCCGGCGCGTAATCTTGGCGCCCATTCCCAGCACTTGGTCTCGTGTCCGCTTCATTCAGATGGCCCGATTTTGTTTAGGCAAAGCTCCAGCGAGGGCAGTCTATCACTCTATTATTCTATCCGGGTCACTAAGAGCCGTCTGCCACGGCGTGTCCGCGAATACTGGTCGCCTCTAATCCTGACTGGGACGTTGCTTCCAGGACCTCATTCCAAAACGAAGTATTTTCGTCGATGGCCGCCACCCCGATCTGACCTTCCACTGGAGTTCCTTCATCCCCCACCCATGCCACTCGAAACTGTTCCTTCTTCTGCAAGCGCTCAAGAAATATCTCATCGTCGAGCTTTAGCATCCCGTGAACTCCACCCAGCAACGCGCCGCGCCGGCTGATGTTGATGGTCATCACGCGCTGGTCGAGAGGACGGCCGATAATATCGGTTGCCCTCAGATGCACAGGTAACGCTATTTCGATACGAGGGTCGCGTCGCTTGCCGAGCCGCTGGGCGCGAAGATCGTTGAGAAACTGCTCCATCGTTAAGGAACCACCGGAGCGAACCAATTCCAGAAGTGGATCTGGATCCTCGTCCTCCACAATGGCTGCCATTGAACCAAGCCCCGCTGCTGGGGCTGTATTCGCATTGCCCTTGCGGTCTTCCTTTCGTCCCACAAATATTTTTGGAACCTCGCGACTCCTGGATAGCCGGCCAATCAGTTCCTCCACTTTGGTGCGCTGGTCATTCCCCGGCACTCGAGTGAACTCCACACCCATTCCAGTCTGGTCGTGTGACACCCGGACCACGCCATCCAGCAGGCATTCGGTTTCTGAGTCACGGATGCTCACGAGCACAGGAGTACCGCCTTGAAACGGCGAAGTAGATTCCAGATAGCATGCGCCCGCACTGATATCCGTAAGGTGCCATCGACGCGAAGGGCCGGACTTTGCTCCTGTGCCCGATTCGCGATCGGCCGATTGCAGCTGCTCGCTTGTTACAGGCGACGGCGATTCCTCAATTTTCCAATCGGAAGGCGCATATTCAATTCCCCAAAAATTGCCGGGGGTATCGAGCTCCAACCCAACCAGCCAAGTATCGGGATCGCCCCCGAGCGGGACGACCTCCGCCACTCGCGCCGTGGTATGCCGTTTTGCCGATACGATCTCCAGCCGCACGCGGGTTCCCTGTTTCAGAGCGCGAGGCGCGATCATTCCGCATCCGTGGGCATTGACCAGAGTGGTATTGCAACGCTCGGAAAAAGGCGCATCCGCATCGAGGCTGGCCACTAGAACCGGAACTTCAAGTGGCAGCCGGCTGCTCCGGCGAATCGCATACTGGTTTTTTTCAGAAGCGCCCATAGTTAGCAGGCAATCGATATTTCTTCCGCCGTAAAACTCGCTTGAAAGAACTGGCCGGGCTTCACACCTCTAACCGGATATTAATTATGGTAGTTTATGCAAAAGTTTCAGGACACGAAAATTGCCCGCCCGGATTCCAGTTTTACACTAAGCCGGTTTACCCCAAGGAAGAAGAGCCTATACGACTTTGAGCGCCGAATCGGGCGCCTGAAATGTGATTTTGTTATGGCTGCCATCGCAGAAGGGGCGGTTGGCGGAAGCGCCGCAGCGGCAGAGTGAAAATGCGGGCTTGCCAGTCGTGTCGTATTTGTTGCCATCGGCGTCGACCACTTCAACAACGCCGGTGGGATCGTCTACGCGCAAAGGACCGTTCTTGCGCACTGTAATCGTGACTTGCGCCATGAAACCTCCAAAATAAAGATGAACAGCTTTCAAACTATCGCACAACCAAGAAAGACGCTAGTGGCGCCTCTCCCGTCGAGGTTGTTTATCGCCAGCGATCCGCGATCTCAAACCACGTCATTTTTATCCATTCATCAAAAGTGGTCTTCGCCCAGTCTCGATTGGTCCACCACTTTTCGCCGAATTGGAATGGACTGTAGGCTGCGGCTACATGGATCTCGTATTGCGGCAGGCGATGGCGGAAAATCATCAGGGCACGGCGGGTATGAAATTCCGAGGTTACGATCAGGACACGATGCGCGCCGATCGACTGCAGGCATCGGCTCGCATCATCGACTTCCGCGAACGTGGATGATCCAAAGACTGCGCAGACCGATACGCGATTTGCCTCGCCTCGAGCCTCTATGTATCGCCGGGCGATGTCCACCAGGAGCTCGTCATAGATCAAACTTCCTCGTTCAGTGTCCAGAAACACGTGCTGCGCGAAGCCTTCGTGTAGCAGGTCCAAGGCATGTGCTGGGCGAGCATTGGTTTCGCCCGCCAAGACCACGATGGCGTCTGATTTTACCGGATCATCGACCACTAGCAAGCGGGCCGCCTGACTCGCGAACGCGATACAAACAACAATAGCAATGATGATCACTGCAACTCGAGGAACTTTCATATTGATCAACGATCTACTTGTGCAACGAGCTGTCGATGACTAATTAGATCTCACAGTTTTCCTGGAGGGCTTGCGCTTGCCTCCAGCAGCGGTCCGCGTTTTTCCTTCCGACTGAATGTTATGAGCTTTGACGATGGCATTAATCAGTCCTGGAAAGCGCTTCTCGATTTCCGCGCACCGCGACGTGTTCTGCATCTCGACGCCACGACGTTCTCCGCGAATCAAACCTGCTTCTCTGAGCGCTCTGAAATGCTGAGAGAGAGTTGATTTCGGTATATGTTTTCCGCCACCCTGCAAAACGCTCGAGCAGCTCTGCGAACATCTCGACCCGGCAATGTCGGCAAAGATAGCAACCCGAACGGGATCGGAAAGGACGTGCAGTATAGCTTCGACCGTGACGTCTTCAATCGAGGGGTGAAAAAGAGGCCTCATCGCAATCATCATCATATCGGTCACCCGCAAATAGTTCAATAGTTCTTAAGTTCGGAACTCATGAATCTTTAGTTATATATCCCTCATCTCATCCAGAAGTATTGGGGACTAACGCAAAAATCACGCAGACGAGAGTTTCTTTAATAAAGTTATTTATAGGAGAAAATGCCATGAACAAACTGAAAGGTAAAGTTGCAGTAGTCACAGGCGCATCCAAGGGGATCGGTGCCGCCATTGCCAAGTCGCTTGCGGCAGAAGGCGCCTCGGTCGTCGTTAACTACGCATCCAGTAAATCTGGAGCGGACAAAGTTGTAAACGCTATCACAAAAGCTGGCGGCAAAGCGGTAGCGGTGGGCGGTGACGTCTCAAAGGCAGCCGAGGCGCAAGGCATTGTCGATGCAGCCATCAAGAACTACGGTCGTCTCGACATTCTGGTGAATAATTCGGGTGTGTACGAGTTCGCTCCCATCGAGGCCGTGACCGAAGAAGGCTTCCACAAGATGTTCAACATCAACGTGCTGGGGGCGATTCTCACCACGCAAGCAGCCGTGAAACATCTTGGAGAAGGCGGTAGCATCATTAACATAGGTTCCATAGTCAGTCGCGTCACTCCGCCCAACTCCACGGTCTACAGCGCAACCAAGGGCGCGGTTGACGCCGTAACCGGTGTACTCGCGCGTGAACTCGGATCGAGGAAGATTCGCGTCAACTCTATTAACCCTGGCGTGGTCGAAACCGAGGGCACGCGGACCGGAGGAATCATAGGGTCCGACTTTGAAAAGCAAGTTATCCCGCAAGTCCCTCTCGGCCGGACTGGTCAAGTTGACGATATCTCTCCCATTGCCGTTTTTCTCGCCTCTGACGAATCGGCGTGGCTCACCGGCGAGCAGATCCTCGCGGGGGGTGGTCTTCGCTAAAATAAAACCAGGGGAGCGAGAGAAGCCCCAGCCGTGCCTCGCTGCTCTCCCCTTTCTCATTCGCGAAGATGTAATCATGGCTTCGAGACGTCCGGAAGTGCAGGGTATCAACCTGGACCCGCAAACCCGTTGCGAACATTATCACGGGCCGACGGACATTGTTGCGATCAAGATGAAGTGCTGTGGCGTTTATTACGCCTGTAAAGACTGCCACGGAACCCTGGCGAACCACGCTATAGAGGTGTGGCCGCTGAATGAATGGGAGCACAAAGCTGTTCTTTGCGGATCATGCCATGTTGAACTGACCATTCACGAATACATGCAGAGCGATTCACGATGCCCATCGTGTGGTGTGCTGTTCAATCCCGGCTGCCGCACTCATCATCATTTTTATTTCGGAACTTCCGAACTTGCCAAGACTTGACCATGGCTGGCGAATTAGCCTGATAGAATCCTTCTCAGATCCGGGATCGACAAAACACGCTTACCTAATGCTCGCACTTTGGGGCACTGCCATTCACGCCTTGCAGCAGGCTCTTTGCTTCCGGCAGATCGGGATCGAATTCCAGCACGCGTAGAACATAATCGCGTGCACCACCGGGCTGTCCAGCCTCACAAAGCACCCGAGCGATATTCATCCCGATGCGGCTTTGGCCAGGGGCACGCTGGAATGCGTCCTCCCAGAGCCTGACGGCTTCGCGCCAATTTCCACGCTTGGCCTCGATTACACCCAGATTCGTTGCCGCGTCGATCAATGTGGGATCAATGGCGAGAGCTTTCTGATAGAACTCGCGAGCGCCCTCGATGTCCCCTTTCGTCTGTGCGGAATATCCCAGCGCGGAGAGCAGAGGGGGATCGTTGGGCGATTCCTTAATAGCAGAACGAAGCAGCCGTTCAGTTTCCGGAGCCGCAGTTATGCCACTTCCCGCTAATGACACCCAAGCGAGAGCGAGGTCCCGCTCGTCTTCATCGGTTTTCTGCGCATTGGGAAAGCGAATCAAGCGCGGTAAACGCGTTTCTATATTCGCATCCCGCAGAAACTGAGGAGACACACCTGGCTGGCGCAAAATGCGATGATCGGTCACTTCGGTGTGAGCGATGTCCTTGCTGATCGAGGAAGGCATGTGGCAGGCTGTGCAGTCGGGCTGGCCAGCGCGATGCGTGGTTCCAAACCTACCGCCGTGACACGCCAGACACTTCCTCCGATAGTAAGAAACGCGCACCGCGGCAGAGGGTTCGTAGTGGGGATCGTGACAACTGGTGCAAGACATGGCCTCGCCGGACTTCTTCTTACACACACTTTGCGCCAGCGCCTCGAACTGACCGACGGCTCCAAGACCGGGACCTTGGTCGTCTGCAAACACAAAGTAACGGATGTAATCAGAGAGCAGTTGGCCGGGCCGGAACTCATAAACGTGCCGCCCGAGCGGTTCAATCGCTGCCTTACCTTCGAGATGGCATTGCATGCAGACGGCGTCACGCCGCGCCGGATCAAGTTTGGCTGGATTGACAATTGCGCCGCCTTTCGTGTGTGCTGCTCCGGGTCCGTGGCATCCTTCGCAAGTGACGCCGGAGTGAGAAAAGGGAGGCATCGGGTAACGGTTTTCCGTTCCCTTGATCGGAGGCTGCATTCCGCTGAAGTGGGAGTGTAAGCAACTGGTCAAGGCCGGCAGATTCATTGGGATCTGGCGGGCGTCGCCGTAAGCCGGTGCCATGTCCCATACGTGCCGGTCCGCGTACCAGTTCACGGGAGATTCAAACAGAAACCCGTCCACGGCAAACAGATAACTTGCCCCAGCGCCGTCCCGAGCCAATGTAATAGAGCAACTGGCGCTTGCCCCGCACCTCGGGATCGTTCGGGCGCTCGAAACTTAGCCAAACCTTGCCACCCTCCGCATAAATTCGGTAGTGGACACCTGACTTCTGGTGCACAAAATCAGGGGGGATCAGGTTCTCCAGCGCGGGCCCGCTGGCACGCGCCATGGAAGTTTTCGCGTACGACTCGTAGACGGACGAATGGCAGCCAGCGCAGGCCTGATTTCCTGCGTATCCGTTGGAGTCGGGACTTGCCGCTCGGGCCGAAGTCTGAGCCGAAGTCAGAGCTAACAAAGCGATTGATGCCCCTAGAAACGCAGCTCGCAAGCCTTGAAGGAAATCGTACATCCGAAATACCCGTGGATTTTCTCTCGCACTCCGATTTGCATCGATTCTGCGCGCATCTCGACGCGGTGGGCGTTGTGCACCAAACGGTCTAGGATACCATCGGCAATAGTAGGAGATGCGACTCAGTCGTGCAAAGTAGTACCGCAAGCTTGCAGAGCATTCACGATGCCCATCGTGTGGGGCGCTGTTCAATCCCCGCTGCCGTGATAGCTATCATTTTTACTTCGGACCATCCCAGCTTGCCAAGACTTGCCATGGCTGGCGGAATAAATAGCCTGAAACAATGCTTTTCAGATCCGGGTATTCGAAATTACACTTGTGCAAAAATTTAACCGGTGGCAGCCTGCTTGCAACGAGTACCTGCCGCGGCCAATTCCAGTCGATCGATGGCTTAAGTGATAGCCAATGGCGCGGGCAACAATTCCCAATGTCTAGCTTGGGGAGCAGCGCAAATTTTATGAAGCTTTTTGTTCTGGTCTTAACATTAGCAATCTCTGTCTTGCCTTTGAAAGCGTCTACTGGGGTTGCGAAGTGGAGGGTGGGTAAACCGCTGCTCGAGCGAGAGGACGCGGTGGGGATTCACGACGAAGCCGATCCCACGGAAATGCAGTCATGCCACTCGATGGGCCAGATCACTCTGACTTACGAGAGCGGAAATCTGGGAGCGCCAAACGTTGGATTGCGCATTACCGATCCACGCGGCCGGAAAATCGGATACGATCCCCTGACTCACAAAGGATGGCAAGAGTTTCCATTGGCCCAAGGTTACTTGGATTGCGATCAAAACGAAGACGCCAGCGAAGTTCGGCACTGCACAGGCCACATCCAAATATGCGGACCCATCAGCGGCACCTATAAAGTAGAAGTGCTTCCGGCAAGGACAAGGAACAGCAAGTATTCGATCAACTTCTCTAGCACAAGCCAACAGACGCGAGATGAATCCGGTTTGCACTCGACCGCTTCGCAGACGGAGTTGAAGAGCACGATACGTAGGCGGACATCTGCGACCCTGTTGCTTCAGTATTCCCGCGAGACGGGGACTCAGATTAAATTGACCAAAAGCTCTCAGAGAATGGCTCGCAGTGAAAGCTCTAAAGCGAGAAGGTTTGGTTTTAGAAACCTAACGGCGACCAAAAGCACAACCGTTAGCTCACAGTAACCAAGCCGCCGGACTTGATCTAATCAACCATAACCGGGCCTAAATTCTTTAGACTCTAGCTTGCAGATTTCTTCGAGCCCCGGACATTATTATTCCAAATAGCCTCCCTAGTTTTGACTGTCTTGACATTAGTCGTTATAACGAGTATTATCCATCTTGATGAAAGAGATGGTTAAGTCCGCGACACGACGACGGCGGCCGCCCTGTCCGGAGGAAGTGGCCTTTCTTGATCTGCTGCGGACGTGCGACTTGCTATCCCGGGGGCCGGCGCAGATTCTCAAGTCGGAAGACCTGTCAGCAACTCAGTACAACGTTCTGCGTATTCTCCGTGGTTCGCCGGACGGGTTGCCATGCGGCGAGATTGCGAGCCGCATGATTACGCGTGATCCGGATATCACTCGTCTCCTCGACCGCTTGGAGAAGCGTGGCTTAATCTCACGCTGCCGGGAAAATAAAGACCGGCGAATGGTGATGGCGCGGATCACGCCGGACGGACTCAAGCTCGTAGGCCGGTTGGATGAACCGGTCGAAGAGGCTCACCGCAGCCAACTCGGGCACATGGGTAAGGAACGTCTGCGCGCGCTCGCCAACCTGCTGGAGGACGCTCGCGCGAAAATTAGCTGATTTCTTTAGGTATCTTATCTGTTGCAACGATTATCGTCCCCACGCATCTAATCCAAGCAGAAAGGAACAACCACTATGAGCACACTCGCTACACCGCAAGCCTCAAACACAAGTACAGCCACAACCTGGAGCATTGACCCGACCCACTCTGTTGCTGAGTTCAAAGTTAAGCACATGATGATCTCCAACGTGAAAGGGCATTTTGCCAAAGTCTCTGGAACGTTGAGCCTGGACGAGTCCGATGTGACAAACTCGAAGGTCGAAGCCCTAATCGATGCGTCCTCCATAGGAACTCGCGATGACCAGCGCGATGCGCACCTCAAAAGCGCTGATTTCCTGCACGTGGAAAAGTTTCCCAGCCTATCGTTTAAGTCAACGCGAATTAGCGTCCCCAGGGCCGGCGAACTCGCGGTAGAGGGCGATCTGTCGATACGTGGCGTCACGCGCAAGGTAACCTTCCATGTCGAAGGGCCTACGGTACCTGCCAAGGATCCCTGGGGCAATACCCGAGTAGCGGTCTCGGCGACCACGAAAATCAACAGAAAAGACTTCGGCCTGACCTGGAACGCCGCGCTGGAAACAGGTGGCATTCTCGTCGGCGACGACGTGACCATCACGCTCGATGTGCAGTTCGTAAAAGCTTAATGGTGGCCGCGCGGCCCAGATTCCAAGCGGCTGCGCGGCGGAGAAGCCGCGACATTCAAATCGCGGCACAGAAACGAGGTAGAAATTATGTCACTACGACCAGTGAAACAAATAATTGAAACAACGCCGACGATCGAGGGCGCCGGTGTGAAGTTACAGCGTGCCTTCGGTTTCGGCAAGACGAAGGATTTCGATCCATTTCTTCTATTGGACGATTTCCGCAACGACAATCCGAACGACTATTTGGCGGGATTCCCCTGGCATCCGCATCGTGGCATCGAGACGATCACCTATGTGCTCGCGGGGTCTGTTGAGCATGGTGACAGTCTCGGAAATAAAGGAAAGATGACAGCAGGAGACGTTCAGTGGATGACAGCCGGCAGCGGCATCTTGCACCAGGAGATGCCAAGAGGCGACACCCAGGGACGCATGCACGGCTTCCAGTTGTGGGCGAACTTGCCCGCATCGCTGAAGATGACCGATCCCCGTTACCAGGATATTCCGTCGACCGCGATTCCCGAGGTCACGGACGATGACGGGACGCGGGCACGTATCATCTGCGGCGAATTCTGGGGTAAGAAGGGTCCGGTGGAAGGTGTTGCAGCCGATCCCAATTACATCGACATTTCCGTACCACCTAACCAGCGTAAACGGATCAAAGTCGAAACTACCCGCAACGCGTTTGCGTATATATTCGCAGGCTCAGGCACGTTTCGCGACTCCTCAGATCCTCGCGCAGTTCTGACCGAGCAAACTGCAGACCCCAATGCCACGCCGAAATACGACGTTAAAAATCACTCGCTCGTGCTGTTTGATCGCGGAGATGAGCTTACGGTTCAGGCAGGCCCTGAGGGAATCCGATTTCTCCTTGTGTCCGGTAAGCCAATCGAGGAGCCGGTAGCATGGTATGGGCCGATCGTAATGAACACGCAGGCACAATTGCGCCAGGCGATGTCTGAACTGCAAACCGGCGAATTCATCAAACATCGCTGAATTGCACGCTTGTGGGAGGTGGCGCCCGCTCTATTGGCGGACGCCATCAACCTGGTAGCGATAGCAAAGTCTCGCGTCCAATCATGGGATGGCGACCGTACCATAGTCAGGAACGGATGCCCTAACTTCCGCCGATGTCCGCCGTTCTGCGATACTACCGTCGCATCATTAACGTGATCGGCACCGCTTCGCCATCACTGCCAAACGGACGACTGGGTTTGGCAGGAGTTAAAGAAATGGGGTCGTAATAATAAAAGAGGGGTACGTGGTCATCGTGGTGATGGGTGTATCGGGGTCCGGCAAGACCACCGTGGGATCACAACTCGCGCAGCAACTGGGATGGCGGTTTGCGGACGCCGACGACTACCATTCATCCGGGAACGTGGAGAAAATGCGCAGCGGAATTCCTCTAACCGATGCGGACCGGGCGCAGTGGCTGCATACGTTACGTTCTTTGATTAGTGGCTGGATTGCCGCGCAAAAAAATGCAGTACTGGCTTGTTCGGCGCTCAAGCAAACGTATCGAGAGTATTTGCGCGTGGACGAGGTTATACGACTCGTGTATCTCAAGGCGAGCGAGAATCTGCTGTCCCAGCGGCTGCTTGAAAGGCAAGGCCACTACATGAAAAGGCAAATGCTTGAAAGTCAGCTGGCCACGTTAGAAGAGCCAAACGACGCAATCGTAATAAACGCGAACGGAACTCCAGAGAACATCGTGGGTGAGATTCGGAAAGATTTGGGTTTGGTATAGGACAGCGACATTGCTTCCAACCGTTTCGGCGACACAGAGAAATGATCCGGACGCAGTAGAAGCGGCAGTGGTGCGCACCCTGACCTGGCGGCTCGTGCCCTTCTTGTTTTTGCTCTACATCGTCGCCTATCTGGATCGAATCAATCTTGGGTTTGCTGCATTGCAGATGCAGCGGCAACTCGCGTTTAGCGATGCAGTCTATGGTTTTGGCGCCGGGGTTTTTTTCGCAGGGTACTTTTTCTTTCAGGTGCCGAGCAATCTGATGCTGCAGCGGGTTGGAGCCCGGCGATGGATTGCATTTCTGATGGTGACGTGGGGAATTATTTCTGCGTCCATGTGTTTGGTCGGGAGTAGACAAAGTTTTTATACCTTGCGTTTTCTGCTGGGCGCGGCCGAGGCCGGCTTTTTCCCGGGCGTCATTCTTTATCTGAAAACCTGGTTCCCGGCCCGGGCGCGTGCTCGGACCGTCGCGAGGTTTATGACAGCGGCCCCGCTCTCGGGAGTTATCGGAGGACCGCTGTCAGGCGCACTGCTCGGTTTGCATCAAAGAGAGGGGCTGGCTGGTTGGCAATGGATGTTCCTGCTTGAAGGCATTCCAGCGATCATTCTGGGCGGGCTAGTGTGGCGATATCTGGTGGACCGTCCAGCCGTGGCTCCATGGTTAAGTAACGATCAACGGGAGTGGTTGCAGCAAACTCTAGAACGCGAGGCAGCCGAGGCGACATATGCGAGCGGGTCGGACCCATTGGCGAGTTTTCGACTTGGGCAAGTTTGGATTCTGGCGCTCGTCTACTTTGGGTTGAATACAGTGTCGTACGGCATGAGCTTGTGGTTGCCGAAACTGATCAAGAGTGTGTCTGATTCGAACGATTTTACGATCGGCGTGCTGTCCGGGATTCCGTATGTGGCGGCGGCGGTAGCGATGGTGGTAGTGGGATGGCACTCGGATCGGTCCGGGGAGCGGCGCTGGCACACCGCAGTGCCGGCATTCGCGGGCGCAATTGCGCTGGGATTTGCCGCCCATGTCACTTCAGTGGCTCCCGCTATTATTTTGGTCAGCGTCGCAGTGCTGGGCGTCTTCTCCATGATGGGTCCGTTTTGGGCTGTGCCCACTTCCCTTCTCTCGGGAACTGCCGCAGCAACTGGAATCGCCTTCATTAATTCAGTGGGGAATCTCGGCGGATTCTTTGGACCTTACATCATCGGCGTGTTGCGCACCTCCACAGGTCACTTCAAAGGCGGCCTTTTAGTGGTAGCGGGAGCTTTGGCGGCAAGTGGAGCCCTGATCTTGACGGTGAAATTGGGGCGCGAAGCGTGAATCCTGGGAACGCATATCAGTTGCTATTCGCGCTCGATTAAGATCTTCACCCGTTCCTTACTTGCCGCTTTCGTTCGACGTCGTAGGCCGTCCGCCTCAGATCCCGGGCTCGCCGCCCTGCACCTGATCGGAACAGCACTCACGACTACCCTTTTGGCGGGAACTTCTTAAACATTTTGTCTACATCTTTGTCGAGCTTCTTCGTGTTCTTCTCGGGATTGCCTGACAGATCGCTGCTCGACCTTCCTTTCCAAATCAACTGTTTGGAGTTGCCGTCAAACATGCTCACAATCAGCGTGCCAACTTTGTAGTTGTCAACCGTAGTAGTCGAATCTCCCATGCCGCCCCAGCGCCAGCCGCCGAAGCCGTCGTAGAAGGTGTTGTACTCCTGCTGAACAGATGTCTTCTCCACCGCTACCAGCGCAACATCTCCGCCGGATGGCACTTGACTCCAGCCTTTCGTTGTTAATTCCTTGTCAACGGCATCCTTCACGCGATCATCCCAAAGAGAGTTCGCGGTGTGAACCTTCGACCAGGAGTACGTCTTCACTTGGTTAAAATTCTCGGCATGGTCGTAATCGACCGCCACATGATCGGCAAAGACCGCAGTGGTCAATGCGATGGCAAACAACGGTACGGTTAACATCTTTCGGAATTTCATCTCAATCTCCTTTTAAGTTAGGTCGCTTGCGGCTGGCCTTCGCTCAGGGTGGCAGCAGATTCTGTCTGCCCTGAGCGAAGCCAGCTCGCAGCCTTACTCTGCGCCAACCTCTGCGCTCGGCATTGGTTCGCGACCTCCGAACGTTTCCTGTTTAGCCTGGGCGATTTCCTTCTCTTGCTGTTTGGGGTAGACGAACTCGTGCCCAGTTGTACGGCCTGGATAAAACCACTTCACCAAAACGGGGTTTCCGGATTCTGGTTCCGCCACTGTGATCGCGGTGTCGCCGGGCTCCATACGCTCCGTTGCGACTGTCTGCATCACTGCGTAAACGCTACGATCAGCGTTGAAGATCTCGACAAGACTTTCGCTGGAGCCAGGGTCAGCCCGCCGGAGTGTGTACGTCCCTGCAGGCAGTACTCGCCCCGGAATCTGAATCGGCGCACTAAATGTGATTTCAGTAGACTCACTCGTCTCGTCGGCATGGGCGGCGAGCTCGAAGAACAAGACAAGAGCAATCATCAAACCGAATGTGATGTACAGCTTATGGATTTTCATTTGTATTCATCTCCTTATGAATATGGATCGATCTATGGTTCTCTTTAACCATGGTTAGAAGAGCTTGCCGAGAACTTTTGCAGTGCCCTTCGCTGTCCCTTTTGCGACTTTTGTAGTGCCTTTCGCTGTACCCTTTGCGGCTTTCGCAGTGTCCTTTCCAGCGACCTTGGCGCTATGGCCAACCACGTCCTTTGCGAATGAGGGAGCTGTCATACAGATTGAAAGAATGACTATGGCGAAAACCTTCTTCATATTTCCTCCTTTGCGTGCCGTTGTAACGGCGTACTTCCATCCGCTGAGAACTGAATACCGAAGCTGATTATTGGTGCGCCGTTCAGCAGCGTTGGTTTTCACAATTTTGATAAGGCAAGGCAGATGCCAAACTCGAAGTGCTTACTTTTTGTCTGTAAATAACCTAGTCTGCTGGACTTGCGTTGGAGGTATTCGGCATTAGGCGCGAACTGTCGGAGGTGTCGGAAGTGTCGCGAGTCGATATGTCGTCCTTCGACACTCGGTTCGGGTCGATGCCCAGCTTTTTCATCCGAGTGATGAACGTAGTGCGCTTAAGTCCGAGGCGCGACGCTGCGCCGTCTGGCCCGCCCACGCGGCCATTTGCTTCTTTGAGCGCACGGATAATTTGGACCCGGTCTACGTCGGTAAGGATGCTTCGAACAGGTTGGCGCCTTGCCGATCTTACCGGAGCGATCACCGGCGCGATGGCTGGAGCGATCGCCGGCGCGGTAGCTGACGCGTCCTCCCGGGAAAGTTGTGGCGTTGTGTGCCGGTCCATTTCCGCAAGAGGAACTACTAGCGCTGGCCCGTCCGACAAAATTACGGCCCGCTCAATGACGTTCTGCAATTCGCGAATATTCCCTGGCCAGGAATACCGTTGCAGGGCATCCATAGTTGCAGGAGAAATGGTGTCTATGGTCTTGTTCATGCGGCGAGAAAAATTCTCCGCGAAGTTTCTTACGAGGAGGGCAATATCTTCACGTCGCTCACGTAAGGGAGGCAGATCGATGGGAAAAACATTCAGGCGAAAGAAAAGGTCGGATCGAAACTTTCCCTCTGCGACCATCGCATCTAGATTTCGATTCGTTGCGGCGATCAGACGCACGTTGGTCGAAAGCGTACGTGTACTCCCCAACCGCTCAAACTCACGTTCCTGCAACACTCGCAGTAGCTTTGGTTGGAGCTCAGGGGGAAGGTCGCCGATTTCGTCCAGAAAGAGGGTGCCGTTATTCGCCAGTTCGAGCCGTCCTATTCGCTGGGTAAAGGCCCCTGTGAATGCTCCCTTTTCATGCCCAAAGAGCTCGCTTTCAAGCAATCCAGCTGGGATAGCAGCGCAGTTGAGTCTCACAAATGTTCTGGAGTGGCGCGAGCTCAGATTATGGATTGCACGTGCGATCAGTTCCTTTCCCGTGCCTGTCTCGCCATAGATCAGCGCGGTTGAGTCCGTGGGCGCCACCGTTTCGACGAGCTTAAGCACGCGGCGTAGCTCCGGACTTTTGCCGATGATCTCCTTGAAGTTGGCATCAGATCGAATTTCGTCCTCAAGATACAAATTCTCTTGTGCAAGCTTGTGTGTGAGTTCTGACAATTCCTCCTGCGCCCGTTGCAACGCCTCATTAGCCGTTGTGAGCTCGATAGTCCGCTCCGCAACGCGAATCTCCAGAGCGTCCCGCGCTTCCGAAAGCAAACGTTCTGCGCGAAAACGCGATGCACTAAACCAGCTCACGAAAAACCCAAATACTCCATAAATAATGAAGTAGGAATCCCAAGAGAGCCCCAGGATTTTGACGGGAATGAAGAAGAGAGTCAGTGCCGAATAGGAGAGTACGACGGCGAGCAAACCAGGTCCGGTTCCGGCGTACCAAAACGTAATCGCAATAGCGGCGAATGAAAAAGAGGTGAACGGGTGTGGCAAATTGTAATGCCGCAGAAGAAGCGCGAATGCCGCCGCCAGTGCCACGGAAACAGCGGCCGCTCCGTAACGTCGAATGGGTGCACCAGACTGCCGGGAAACGAAGATCAGAGCAAGTAATCGGTTCATGGTGCGCCTCCCCGCAAGTCGCGGAGAATACCTAGCCTCCCCTTGGCATCAGCAAAAGAGCGGCCAAACGCTAATCAACGGAGTTGGCGACGGTTAGCTCACTCATCAGGATCACGAGAATCCGGAAATTTCCGAAATGTCGTGATCTTGCCACGACCCGCGGTGGGAAACGACTCACCGGTGCTAAGATTTCCGCTGGAGTCCTCTCACCGGAGTACCTTAGTGTCCAGTTCCAATCCCCAATCAGGAAGAGAACTGCAAACGATTCGGAAATACGGAGGTGCTATTCTCTCCGTTTTGGCAGCAGTTTTGATTTCATATTGGCCAGTTTTCCACTTGAAATCTGCACCCGTATCGCTGCTGCTCTGTGCGGTGATGTTCAGCGCATGGCTCGGCGGCATGGGTCCGGGGCTACTCGCGACCCTCCTTTCTGTTCTCGCTTTTTACTACAGCTACCTGCCTCCAGTGGACTCATTCGCCGCAAAACCCGCGGAGATTCCACGATTCCTTGTCTTTATTGTTTCAACTTTGTTTGTTGGCTCCCTCAGCGTTGCCCAACGGCGAGTCACTGAATCTCTCCGCCGGACCCGTGACGATCTGAATGAAACAGTTCAGGAGCTCAAGAAAACCAACGAAGCGCTGGGTAAGAGTGAGGCGTATCTGGCGGAAGCGCAGACACTAAGTCACGCTGGCAGTTTCGGCTGGAACGCTTCCAGCGGAGAACTCTTTTGGTCGGAAGAAACGTTTCGGATATTCGGATATGACCGAACGCTGAAGCCGACTGTGCATCTCCTGCTTGAGCGCGTCCATCCCGAGGACGTTCATCTCGTGCAGGGAGCGCTAACCGGAGCCTCCAAACACGGAAAAGATCTGGAGTTAGAACATCGATTGTTGATGCCTGATGGTTCTATCAAGAGAGTCCAAGTTCTGGGTCACGCCTCAAATCACGACGCGGGCGAATTGTCTTTTCTTGGAGCGGTGATGGACATCACCGTGATGAAGAATGCGTTTGAGGAAATTCAAATATTGAGAGACCAGTTGTACAAAGAGAACCTGGCCCTTCGCGAAGAAATTGACATCACCAGAATGTTCGAAGAGATTGTGGGTTCATCTCCTGCGCTTCAGGCGGTCCTCTCCCAAGTGGCTAAAGTGGCACCCACAGATTCGACCGTTCTGATCACCGGGGAAACCGGTACGGGAAAAGAGCTCATAGCTCGGGCGATTCACAAGCGGTCGCAGCGGTCTTCGCGAGCCTTCGTAAGTGTCAATTGCGCCGCCATCCCGCGCGACTTGATTGCCTCGGAACTGTTCGGCCATGAAAAAGGTGCATTCACGGGCGCGACTCAGCGCCGATTGGGCCGCTTCGAGTCGGCAGAAGGCGGCACGATCTTCTTGGACGAGGTCGGAGAACTCCCGGCAGAGACGCAGATATCTCTTTTGCGAGTATTGCAGGAACGCGAATTTCAGCGTGTTGGCGGAAATGAGTCTCTTAAGATTGACGTTCGAGTAGTGGCTGCTACCAATCGGGACTTGCAGGCTGCTATCGCTGAGGGTGAATTTCGCGAGGATTTATTCTACCGGCTGAACGTGTTCCCGATCGAAGTGCCTCCCTTGCGCCAACGGAACGAGGATATTCCCTTGCTGGTGGAGTACTTCATAGATCGCTACGCCAGCAAAGCTGGAAAGAAAATTACCGGCATCAATAAGAAAAGCCTGGAACTCCTTCAGTCATATGCATGGCCGGGCAATATTAGGGAGCTGCAGAACGTGATTGAACGGTCCGTCATCGTCTGTGATTCGGAGAACCTTTCGGTTGATGAGAGTTGGCTCGCCCGACGCGCACCTTCCGCCGATTCGCCGGCGCAGCCTCTTTCCGACAGGCTGGCTGCGCAGGAGAAAGAAATGATCGAGGCGGCCCTGGCAGGAAGCAACGGCAGGGTCTCTGGCCCTTCGGGAGCTGCGGCTAAGCTCGGCATTCCGCAGTCAACGCTCGACTCCAGGATAAAGTCTCTGAAGATCAACAAACAGCAGTTCAGAAAGATTTAGCCTCCCTTGGGAAGTATCAGTCGCCATTCCCTTTTTCCGCAGGGCGCGGGCTTCGAATTGGAGAGACTCAGATTTGTTCGGCGATATGCGGTCACGTTATCCAAGTCTCTGTCAAAGAGCTGACACCCGACAACTCATTTTGACTCTCTGACGCCATTTGACGAGAGTTGTTCAATCTACTGACGTTACTTCCGCCACCCTCGTCATCGAACGCAGATTTTCCTAACTGACGGGGCGATCTCACGCTCAAAGAGTCCCGAGATTTCGTAAATTTCCGAGTATTCGTGTTGGCCTGTCTTCCCTAGCGTTCTTACTTTCAAGCACTTAGCACTTGGCGATCAAGTTGCTTTTATCAAGTGCGGTAGGGCGGACGAGATGACATTAAGAATTCACAGATTAGTCGAACGGATGTCGGTCATATTCACCCTGAGTGGTCGAATCCAAGCGGACCAAGTGCCCGCTCTGCAAGCCCTCCTGAGTTCCGAGTCTTTAGACCTCGAGATTGTTCTGGACCTCAGCCACATAAAACTCGTGGACCGAGATGCTGTGCAGTTTTTGGCAAGCAGTGAGGCCGCTGGGACCGAACTGAGAAATTGCTCGGCGTATATCCGAGAGTGGATCACGCAAGAAACGAATGCGATGCAACGAAAGGAAACCGGAAACGCAGCAGGTTTAGCAGGCTAAAGGAATACATATGTGGATCGTTCGATTAGCGTTGCGTAGGCCGTACACATTCGTGGTTATGGCCATTTTGATTCTCGTGATGGGCGTAATTTCGATTTTGCGCACTCCCACCGACATCTTCCCCAACATTGACATCCCGGTCGTGAGCGTGATTTGGAACTACAACGGTTTGGTTCCGCAAGAGATGGCGAATCGCATCATCAGCGTCACCGAGCGAAACATGACAACCGTCGTCGACAACATCGAGCATGTCGAGTCTCAGTCGTTGTACGGCATCGCGGTGGTTAAGGTGGTCCTGCAGCCAAACGCCAGCATTGACCGCGCGATTGCACAAATTACGGCCAGCTCACAGACTCAGCTCCGGCAGTTACCTGCGGGCACTACGCCGCCGCTGGTGATTGCATATAGCGCATCGAGTGTGCCGGTCATGCAACTGGCCCTGTCGGGACAGGGTCTTTCCGAGGCGCAACTCAACGACTACGGACTCAATTTCATTCGTACTCAGCTGATCACAGTTCCCGGAACATCGGTTCCCTACCCATACGGCGGCAAGCAACGCCAGGTGCAGGTTGATCTCAATCCTTCAGCATTGCAGTCGAAGGGTCTATCCGCGTTGGACGTGGTCAATGCGATCACCCTGCAGAATCTGATCTTGCCAACCGGCACTTCGAAAATCGGAAGCAAGGAATACGACGTCGACATTCCGAACGCCGCGCCCCAGTCGATTGCCGACCTGAACCGAATCCCGATCAAGACGGTTGGCAGCACCACAATTTATATGAAAGACGTGGCTTGGGTGCGCGATGGCTTTCCTCCGCAAACCAACATCGTGCGCGTTAATGGACAGCGCTCGGTACTGCTTACCATCCAGAAGGCCGGCGATGCCTCGACCCTGAAGGTGATCTCGGGCATGAAAGCTCTTCTTCCGCAGATTGCCTCGACGGTACCTCAGCAGTTGAAAATGCAGCCGCTGGCTGATCAATCCATCTTTGTTCTGGGAGCGATCAAGGGCGTCGTTCGCGAGGCGCTCATCGCCGCATGCCTGACGGCCTTCATGATTCTTATTTTTCTTGGGAACTGGCGAAGCACGCTCATCATCGCGACTTCGATTCCGCTCGCGATTCTCACGTCGATCATCGTGCTCAGTATTACCGGTCAGACGATCAACATCATGACCCTAGGAGGACTGGCGCTCGCCGTCGGCATTCTCGTAGATGATGCCACAGTTGAAGTGGAGAACATCAATCGTAATCGCGAAGCAGAGCCAGAAAAAGATCTCGACGGAGTCGTTCTCGACAGCGCAGCTCAGATTGCAACCCCCGCCTTCGTATCGACGCTCTCGATCTGCATCGTGTTTGCGCCGATGTTTTTGTTGTCGGGTGTAGCGCGATATTTGTTCCTGCCTCTGGCCGAGGCGGTAGTTTTTGCCATGCTGGCTTCGTACCTGCTGTCGCGGACGATCGTTCCCACGATGGCGAAGTATTTGTTGCGCGGGCAGAAAGTAGGTGGGCACGCTTCCACCAGCAGAAACATCTTCGTCAGGATGCAGCAGAAATTCGAATCAGGCTTTGAGAAGTTCCGTGTAACGTATAAGGGGGTGCTGGAACGTTGTCTCCATCACCAGAAGGCATTCCTGATCGCCTTCTTCGCGGCTTGTCTGGGATCCATCGCGATTATCGTTCCCTGGCTCGGCCAGGATTTCTTCCCCAGCGTCGATGCCGGTAGTTTCAAGCTACATCTACGAGCGCCGACAGGCCTGCGCATTGAAGACACAGCCTTCCTGTGCGATCTCGTAGAGAATTCGATCCGGAAACAGATTCCGGCAGCCGAAGTGGACAGCATCATTGACAACATTGGCCTGCCGTATAGCGGCATCAATCTGTCGTACAGCAATTCGGCACCAATCGGAACATCGGATGCCGACATCATGGTGTCTTTAACGCCAAAACACCATCCGACGGATGACTATGTCAGGAAACTTCGGCTGAGCCTGGCCAACGATTTTCCCGGCGTAACGTTCGCCTTTCTGCCTTCCGATATGGTCACGCAGATTCTGAACTTCGGATTGCCCGCTCCCATTGACATCCAGGTGATCGGCCACGATTTGGACGGCAACCGGGCTTGGGCGGACCAATTGTTGCAGAAAATTCGATATGTGCGAGGCACGGCTGACCTCCGTGTGCAGCAACCGTTCGACCAACCATATCTCCATCTGAATATTGAGCGCACCAAAGCGCAGGAGCTTGGCTTCTCGGCACACGACATCGCACAGAATCTGCTGGTCTCTCTCAGCGGGAGTTTCCAAACGTCGCCGACGTTTTGGGTCGATCCAAGAAATGGAGTCAGTTATTCCATTGCGACTCAGACTCCGCAGTATTACGCAAACACGCTGCAGGACCTCGTCAACACGCCAATAACCGGAACCAACCCATCGGCTCCGCCATCTCTTATGGCGAGTCTGGTCTCAACGCGACGTGGAACCGGCATGGGGGTCGTGTCGCACTATAACGTTGCCCCCGTGATCGACGTCTTCGGCTCCGTGCAGGGGCGAGATTTGGGAGGAGTTTCGCGGGACCTTAATAAGGTCATCAATTCGATGCGGGCTCAGTTGCCTCGGGGCTCGCAGGTTGTTGTTCGCGGTCAGGTGCAGACCATGAAGTCGTCTTACACCGGACTTCTCCTGGGTCTCGTGTTCGCAATCATGCTGGACTACCTCCTGATCGTGGTGAATTTCCAGTCGTGGCTTGATCCCTTAATCATGATCTCCGCATTGCCCGCGGCGCTGGCTGGAATTGCATGGTTCCTGTTCATCACCCATACCACCCTGAGCGTGCCGGCGCTGATGGGAACGATCATGTGCATGGGTGTGGCTACCGCCAACAGCATTCTCGTTGTGAGCTTCGCCACGGAACAGATGGCCGCAGGCAAAGATGCACTCTCGGCCGCTCTGGAGGCTGGCTTCACACGCTTTCGACCGGTGCTGATGACTGCCTTGGCCATGATTATCGGCATGGTTCCCATGGCTCTCGGACTGGGAGACGGAGGCGAGCAAAACGCTCCTCTTGGACGGGCCGTAATCGGTGGTCTGATCTTCGCAACGGTATCCACGCTGCTTTTTGTACCTACTTTTTTCAGTGTGTTGCAAGGCTGGTCGCGTAAAGGCGACCAGATCCAAGGTCAACCACAGAATGAGAAAACTGGTGAGTGATATGACACAAACACAAGTTGGTGAACAGATTGAGAGAACGACACCCGCTCCTACAAAGGAAGCAAGCCGAAGTATGCCAACGCGGCGCTGGCTCGTTGCCGTTATCGTCGCCGTTGTCGCGATCGGAGTGCTGATCTTCGGAATTCTGTCTCGGGTGAAGGCCGGGAACGCTCTAGGGAAGGTTACGGCACAGATGGCGGTGCCATCGCTATCCGTTGTCGCGCCGAAGCAAACTGCACCCGCGCAGGAAATAATCCTGCCCGGTAATATTCAGCCCTATATAGCATCGCCCGTATATGCGCGTACGGATGGCTATCTGAAGAAATGGTATTTCGATATCGGTGCGCACGTGAAGGCTGGACAATTACTAGCCATCATTCAAGCGCCGGAAATCGATGAACAGTTGTCACAAGCTCATAGCACTCTCGCTACCGCAAAAGCCAATCTGGCAACGGCTCAAATCACGAGGGACCGCTACCAATCGTTGTTGACGAAACATGCTGTTGCCCAACAGGACGTCGATAACGCGGTGGGCACTTATAACGCCAATAACGCAATCGTTGACGCCGACATGGCTAACGTACGCCACTACGAAGCACTCGTGTCGTTCGAGAAAGTCTACGCGCCCTTCGATGGAGTGATCACGGCGCGTAACACGGATATTGGAGATCTCATCAATGCCGGAAGCAATACCGCGCCAAGAACTAACCTGTTCGATATCGCGCAGACTCACACGTTACGTGTTTACGTGAATGTGCCGGAAGAATACTCGCAGGGAGTGAAGCCGGGCCAGACCTCAGCAGAAATCGCTCTGGCTGAGTTCTCCGGCAAGAAATTCCCGGGGAAGCTGGTACGAACCGCTGAGGCTATTAACGCGACCACACGGACGTTGCTAGTGGAAGTGGATCTTGATAACCCCGGCGGCACCCTTCTATCTGGATCGTACGCGGAAGTGCACCTGCAAATTCCAGCCCACAATTCAACCTTCTTACTCCCGGTCAGCTCACTAATTTTTCGGGGCCAGAAGCTGCAGGTGGGCGTGGTGAAAGGCGGAAAGGCGACTGTCACCGATGTTACTCCGGGCCATGACTTCGGAGATCAGATTGAAATAGTTGCCGGCCTCAATGCGAGCGATCAGGTCATCGTGAATCCGCCGGATTCGCTGGTATCCGGGCAGGAAGTCAAAATTGTACAAGCCACGCTGCCGGGAGATTCGCGATGAACTACTTCCACCAAACGCAATTCACCGTTCACGTCCGCCGGTTGGCGTGGCTCGTTTGTCTTTTGTACGGCGTCCTGCAGTTCACGGGCTGCGCGGTGGGACCGAAGTACAGGACCCCTACCGTCACTGCTCCGCCTGCTTACAAGGAGATCGGGAACTGGAAGAGCGCGCAGCCGAATGATCAGAACCTGGGCGGAAACTGGTGGGAACTCTTTCACGATCCGCAGCTCAACGCTTTGGAACAGGAAATTAATGTTTCGAACCAAAATCTAAAGGCAGCAGTTGCCCAGTATCAGCAATCGCGCGCTGCACTGCGCTATGTTCGCGCTGACTATTATCCAACCGTCACCGCGGGTCCCTCCGCGACTCGCGAGAAATATTCCGGCAACCGCCCACCTGCGAGTTCGGTTTTTAACGGACGCACGTTTAACGATTTCGTAATGCCGCTCAATCTCTCCTATCAGGTCAATGCCTGGGGAAGAGTGAGCAAGAACGTAGAGTCTTATCGAGAGCAAGCGCAAGCGAGTGCCGGCGATCTGGCAGTGGTGAACCTGAGCATGCATGCTCAACTGGCGGTGGACTACTTTGCCGCGCGCACACTAGACGCGGAAGAAAAGTTGCTGCGGGACACCGTTGTTCAGTACCAGCAGGCCTTCCAACTGAACGAAGACCGATATCAAGGTGGACTCGCCTCTGAAGTAGAAGTCGAGCAGGCGAGGACGATTCTCGAGACGACGCGTGCCCAGATGATCGACGTCGGCGTGGCCCGCGCTCAATATGAGCACGCCGCAGCTGTATTGTTGGGCAAAGCCCCAGCGGATTTCACGTTGCCGCCGCTGCCGCTCACCACTCCGCCGCCACCGATTCCGGTCGGGATACCGTCAGAGCTACTCGAGAGACGGCCCGACATCGCGGCCGCCGAACGTCGTGTAGCGTCGGCTAACGCCCAGGTTGGTCTCGCCCAAACTGCCTATTATCCGCTGGTGAATATCCTCGGTTCTGGCGGGTTCGAAAGTGGAAGCATTACGACGCTGTTTCAGGGGCCAAGTGCTCTGTGGTCGATTGGAGCGTCTGCAATGACCACAATCTTTGATGGAGGCCGTCGTCGCGCAACCAACGACCAGGCCAAGGCCGCATACGATTCCACGGTTGCGTCCTACCGCGAAACAGTGCTGACCGGCTTTCAACAGGTCGAAGACAATCTGGCTGCGCTACGGATTCTGGAAAACGAAGCAGGAGTACAAGCGACCGCGGTACAGGCGGCCGAACGGTCACTGGATCTCTCTAATACTCGCTACGAAGGTGGGGTCACGAGCTATCTCGAAGTGATCACCGCTCAAAATGCTGCCCTCACCGATGAAGTCACAGCAGTAAATATTTTGGGAAGACGTATGGCCAGTGCGGTTTTGCTAATTCAGGCGCTTGGGGGTGGGTGGGATCGTTCAAGCCTGCCGCCACGTCCCGAGTGTTGCGGAAAGTTGGCAAGGAATACTAATTAATTTTTGGAGGAGAAATCATGAATAATAAAGAAGTGTCTGCAAGTCACGCTGGGGAAGTTTCGCTGGGAAATGAGATTGCGGTGCATCGTGTCGGTTATGGTGCGATGCGCCTTACTGGCGAGGGCATTTGGGGTCCACCGAAAGATCGCAAAGCTGCGTTGGCAGTTCTACGCCGTGCCGTGGAGTTAGGCGTTAATTTCATCGACACCGCGGACTCCTACGGGCCCTATGTAAATGAAGAATTGATTGCGGAAGCGTTGTTCCCATACCCAGCCGGTCTGGTTATTGCGACCAAGGGGGGATGGAAACGTCCCGGCCCCAATCAATGGACGCACGACGCAACTCCTTCGCAGCTTCGCGCGGCGGTCGAGGGTAGCCTCATGAGACTGCGCATCGATCGTATCGACGTCTATCAATTACACATTCCCGATCCAGTGGTGTCTTTTGACTCTTCGGTTGAAACGTTGGCAGAACTGAGACGTGAGGGTAAAATCCGCATGGTCGCGTTGTCCAATGTCACGCAAGAACACATTGAGCGGGCTCGTCGAATCGTTCCCATCGTTTCTGTCCAGAACCGCTACAGTTTCGCGGACCGCGAATGGGATTACGTGGTGGACTATTGTGAGCGGAACAAAATCGTGTTTATCCCGTGGTTCCCGCTTGGCGCGGGAAAGATCGCCGGGGAAGTTCTCAATCAGATCGCACAGGCGCATCAGGCTGCCCCGACCCAAGTTGCGCTTGCCTGGCTGCTGCGGCGATCTCCGATTATTTTGCCTATACCAGGAACATCCTCGATCGAACACCTGGAGGAGAACGTGGCCGCAGCATCCCTGCGCTTGAGTGAAGGAGAGTACGCGAAGCTGGCCGGTGTTCCCGAGCTCATAGGATCACGTTGACAAGGCACAGCCGGCAACAACGACGTAATTGCTAGTCCAATATGGACTGAGGCTGGCAGCATGAAAGTTCTAATTTTGATCGTGAGCGTCGTTGCAGTTGTGAGTCCGATCTTCGCGCAGCAACGGGTTGTTACTGATCCTCCCGAAGTGCGAGGTCCGTTCACTCTCACGGCAATGCATGACTCTGTCGCCGGGCACAATGCATTCGCATATGCCGGCAAAACTGTTCCGCCCGTAATTCGGGTGTCGCCCGGCGGCGTCATCCAACTGCGTTATGCAAATAATCTTCCAAGTCAGTCAGATGAAGAGTGTGCCCTCCACCGCTGCCGCAACATGAGCAATTTGCATTTCCACGGCCTGCACGTTTCGCCGGAGCGTCCTCAAGATGACGTACTCACCATGATGTCAATGCCAGGAGAGACGTTGGACTATAAGGTCGTTGTTCCGGTCTATTCGCCCCCTGGGCTGTACTGGTACCACACGCACCCACACGGAGAGAGTGCCCGCCAGAGCTTTGACGGAATGTCCGGCGCAATCGTAGTTGAGGGCATCGACAGATATTATCCCGAGCTGCGCCACATGCGTGAGCGCGTGTTAGTCCTACGAGATCACGACATCGAACACAGCGACCTAGTCGCTCGCCAGCAGATTATGCGAAGAGTTGAGATACCTTCATCGAATTGTGGAACGACTCCAGAGCAGAAACCGGAACGGGTTTTCACTGCGAACGGCGAGATTCGGCCTCAGATCCCCATCAATGCGGGCGAGCGGCAGTTCTGGCGAATCGTCAACGCCTCACCCGACCTCTACGCTGATCTTCAATTGAGCGGCCAACAGCTAGAAATTGTGGCTCTGGACGGTATGCCGCTCTCCTACCACGACCAGCATCGCGCTACGCACAAAGTCGATCACGTGCTTGTGCCCCCTGCCGGACGGGTGGAGGCGATAGTTACGGGACCGCCGTCAGGTTCTCGCGCCACTCTTAGCACACGGTGTGTGGACACCGGGACCGACGGTGATCTTAATCCCGCCATGGTGATTGCAGATGTCGGTTCTGGAAACGGCGAGGAGCCGATGCGCACCCCTCCCAGTACCACCCCTCCAAGTAGCACCGGTGCAGCAGTCTACAAAGAAATATCGAGACAGGAAATCCAGAAGCTCGAAGTCAGCAAGCCCGATTTCACAGTCACTTTCACGGAAGATAAGAGCGGCTTTTACATCAATGGGAGGAAATTCTCGATGGATGAAGATCCGATGTTGCGTGTTCGCGTGGGATCAATGCAACACTGGCGAATAGTGAACTCGACAAAGGAGGTCCACCCCTTTCACATTCATCAGATTCATTTCCTGGCCTACGCAGAAAACGGAGTCCAGTCGAACTCCCCGGATTGGCTGGATACCGTCAATGTTCCATATGGTAACGGCACGGTTGACCTCATAATGGACTTTACCGATCCCATCATAAGAGGCATGTCGCTATTCCATTGCCATCTGCTGAGTCATGAGGACAAGGGCATGATGGCGAAAATCCTGTTCAAATAACTCAATGCTTCGTAAACTCATGGGTTCATAACTCATGGGTTCAAATTCGAAACGCCAATCATTCAGCCCGTTTAGACTGTTGCTCCTTCCGGCTCGCGCATCGTAAGATCTGCCACCTCTTCGTCCTGCATCGCGGTGTGAGTTTTCGCTACCAGCATGTAGATCGAGGGCACGACGAACAGGGTGAACGCCGTGCCAATGATCATGCCGCTCACTAACATAATGCCGATGCTGTTTCGCGCTCCGGCACCGGGACCTGTCGCAAAAACCAACGGGAAATGGCCGAAGACTGTGGCGGCTGTCGTCATTAAGATTGGCCGTAGTCGAGTGCTGGCCGCGCCGATGATCGCCTGGAGTTTACTTAATCCAGTCTCCTGCAAGTGGTTGGCAAATTCCACGATCAGAATTCCGTTCTTGGAAATCAGTCCGACCAATGTAATCAGACCCACCTGGCTGTAGATGTTCAAGGTTGTGAAGCCGACAAACGAAAACAGCAAGGCGCCGGACATGGCCAGCGGCACGGAGCCGGCGAGGATGATAAAGGGGTCGCGGAAACTCTCGAACTGTGCCGCGAGTACGAGATAGATCAAGATTGCCGACAGCAGGAACGTACCCAGGAACTTGCTCCCCTCTACCCGCAGCTGGCGCGATTCACCGGCGTAATCAACCGTGAAACCTTGAGGAAGAACCTGCTTGGCCGTGTCTTCCAGAAACTTCAGCGCCTCATCGAGCGGAACGTTCGGCGGGATGACACCTTGAATGCGAACCGCGTTCAACTGCTGAAATTTGTTCAGCGACCGCGGTTCGGTAGTTGTTTTCAGAGTAGCGAAGGTGGAAAGCGGCACCAGCTTATCCGCTGAACCCCTCACGTAAATTTGAGAAAGCTGGTCTGCGGTGAGTCGTTCCACTCGCGAGACCTGGGGAATGACTTTGTAACTTCTCCCCTGGATGCTGAAGCGGTTAACGTAATTGCCGCCGAGCATGGTGCCAAGGTCCTGGCCTGCCTGGCTCAAGTCCACTCCTTGCGAGCGCAGCTTGTCACGATCGAAAACGACTTGGGTCTGCGGCTGGTCAAACTTTACGTCTGTATCCGCAAAAATGAACTTGCCGCTTGCCATGGCCTTTCCCACGATCTGCTGGGCAAGTTTGCTAACTTGCTCCGGTTCGGCAGATGACACAATCGCGAAATCGACTGGGAAGTTGCCACCGCCGGGAAGTGGCGGCGGGGTGAGCGGAATCACACGGACGCCGGCAATTTTCGAGAGCTTTCCAGCCGATTCCATCAGCAGTTGATGCGTTGTCTTGGTGCGCTGGCTCCAGGGCTTCGTAACCATGCCGCCAAAGCCGCCGCCTGGATTTGTAATCTGAAAGATGCTTGCGCTCTCGGGAAACGATTTGTACACGTCGTAAACCTGCGAGGTAAACAGGTTGGTTTGATCGAGAGTTGAATTGGCGGACGACTGAATCACGCCAAAAACAACTCCTTGATCCTCGGAGGGAGCAAGTTCATGCTGCGAGAACATGTAAAACGGAATCATGAGCAGTGCAACGATGATCCACAGCGTGAGTACAACCGGGCGATACTGCAAGGTGCCTGTGAGAAAACGGGTGTACAAATTCCGCACCCGGTCGAACTGCCGATTGACGATGCCCGCAAAGCCTTTCTCGGTAGCACCCGCGCGCAGAAGCTTTGAACTCATCATCGGCGACAGGGTCAGGGCCACAATGCCGGACACAACGACCGCACCCGCAAGCGTGAAGGCGAATTCGCGGAAGAGAGCCCCGGTCAATCCGCCTTGGATGCCGATCGGCGCATACACAGCCGCCAGCGTGATGGTCATGGCGATGATCGGACCGACCAGTTCGCGCGCAGCGTCTTCCGCGGCTCGGAACGGAGTCTTGCCCATCTGAAGGTGCCGTTCAACGTTCTCGACCATGACGATGGCATCATCGACCACCAAGCCGACCGAAAGCACGATTGCCAACAATGTCAGCAGGTTAATAGTGAAACCCGCGAGTAACATCAAAAAGACCGCGCCGATCAGGGACACGGGAATGGCGACGATCGGAATCAGCACGGAGCGGAACGATCCGAGGAACAGGAAGATTACGACGACAACGATCAGCAACGTTTCAGTTAGCGTGTGCAGCACTTCAGTAATTGCGTCCTGAATATAGGCCGTCGAATCATACGGAACACCCAGCTTCATCCCCGTAGGGAGCTGCTCCTGAATGCCGGGAAGGGTCTTGCGCAGATCTTGAATCACTTGCAGCGAATTCGCAGTGGGCAGGACCCATATGCCCATGAAGGTTGCGGATTCTCCGTTGAAGCGGACATCCTGATCGTAATTCTCGGCGCCAAGCTGAACGTCCGCAATTTCTCCCAGGCGAACGACCACGCCGTTCTGTTGCTTCACGACCATCTGTTTGAAATCGTCGGGGGTGCGCAAGTCAGTGTTGGCGATCAGGTTCACGGAAACCATGGAACCCTTGGTGCTTCCAAGCGCCGATAGATAGTTATTCTTGGATAGCGCACTATTCACATCGGAAGGAGCAATGCCGCGGGCGGCCATCATTTCGGGCTTGAGCCATATGCGCATGGCGAAAGTACGGTTGCCGAGAATGTCGGCGCGCTGGACTCCGCTAACCGCACTCAATTTGGGCTGCACGACGCGAGTCAGATAATCGGTGATTTGATTTTCGTCGAGATCTTTGGACGAGAACCCGAGATACATCGCTGCGAACTGCTGATCCGCGGTTTGCAGGTCGATGACGGGCACTTGCGATTCTGGGGGCAGATCGTTTTTAACCTGTGCGACCTTCGCCTGGATCTGCGTGAGAGCGGCATTGGTGTCATAGTTCAGCTTGAGATGAACCGTGATCGTGCTGAGTCCCTGAGCGCTCGTCGACTCCATGTAGTCGATGCCGTCGGCGCTGGCGATCACGCGCTCGAGCGGCGTGGTGATAAAACCGCGCACCAAGTCAGCATTGGCGCCAACATATACCGTGGAGACCTGGATCACCGAGATATCGCTGCGAGGATACTGCCGCACGCTCAACGAGCGGATGGCTTGCAGACCGGCAATCAGAATGACGAGGTTTACTACCATCGCCAGCACCGGACGTTTTACGAACAGATCAGTGAACTTCATGCCCTCTCCTCACAGAAACTGAACTGCGCAAATCCCTTCTCGTTCATTGTCTTGTTAAAATCGTCTTGTTAACTCTCATCAGGCTTAGGATTCGGATCGTTGCCAGGTTTCACAGAATTGTTGACTTGAACGGGAGCGGCATTTCGGAGCCGGAAGACTCCCGAGCTGACAACTTCATCGCCCGCGCTGATTCCAGAAATAACTGCAACCTGATCGCCGCGGCTTCCTTCCACCTTTACGACTTGCTGTTTAACTCCGCGGTAAGTCTTGCCCTTCTGATCCTTCATATCCGTGACAACGTACACGGAATCGCCGTAAGGAGCGTAATTGATGGCAGAGGCGGGCAGCGGAATGACGTCACGCGGTTTGCCAAGTGGCAGTTCGACTTGAACGTACATGCCGGGCCGGAGTTTGCCTCCGGGATTCTGGAACGTCGCCTGTACTTGAATATTGCGGGTTTGTTCATTGATCACAGAATCGAGCGCCGTAATCCTGCCGCTGAATACGATACCGGGAAGATCGGTGCTGGTAACTCGCAAGGTCCGGCCGATTCCCATCATCGGCGCATCCTGCTGCGGGACGCCAAAATTCACATATATGGGATTGAGGGACTGCAACGAGACGATCGATTGGCCGGCTGCCAGATATTGGCCCAGGCTGATCTGACGAATTCCTAGCATCCCGGAGAACGGAGCGTGAATGTTCTTCCGGGCGATGGCCGCTTTGATGTCCCCAACTTGCGCTTCCGTAGCTTTCTGCTGAGCCGTCGCATTGTCATACTCCGACTTGGAGATGACGCCGGCCTTTACCAGTTGTTCCGAGCGCCCATACTGAATGTGGGCGAGGTCGCGCTGGGCCTCCAGGTTGGCAAGTTGCGCCCGCTCTTGCCGGGTGTCGAGTTCGACCAGAACGTCTCCCTCGTGGACCGACCGGCCAGATTCGAAATGGATTTTGTCGACCGTTCCGGGCAGGTCAGCGCTGACGGTGACGCCCTGAATGGCGGCCGCCGTACCGATTACCGCTAACGTCGAGGGCCAAGTCTCGCGCTTCGCGACCACGGTGGTCACCGACGTCGGCGGCGGTGCGAAGCTCGAACCGGCGGCTATAGCCGTCTCAATCTGCCGGTATTTTACAAAGCCGAGGCCCGCCAGGAGAGCGCCCACAACCAACAGCATCAAAATCAGTCTTTTCGCCATACATACTCCAGATAGGTAAAACCAATTTAGGTTGTTAACGCAGACCACATCGAGCAAGTGACCTGAGTTGTAATATGGATTTAGGCAAGGACGAAAAAGATTCAGAGTTGAACGTTACCGTTCGGAAATGCTTCCCCATATGGTCCAATTAGCCGGTGAACCACGTAACGTCGAGGCCGGTCCTGATATGAACCTCATAGTCCGGTCCGAGTTCCTCTCCTCGAACTGCAGCACTACACGCCGCCAGGGTTATGGAGCATACGACTGCGTTCAAGGTAATATAATGTTTAGACTTGAAGTAAGAGGGAATGCAATAGTCCTCTGGAGCAATTCGGTAAGGATAAGAACTGGGGCCAATGCTGCAAATAGTGCAAGTAGCCGGCCATCATTATAAAAAATAATAATTAGGGGGTGTGAATGCCAAGAGGCCGATCTACTTTTAACAAACGCCAGAAAGAGCAAGCGCGCCAGCAGAAACAGCGCGACAAGAACGAGCGCAAGACCCAACGCAGGCAGGATCAACCAGAAGGTGTCACGGTGGTGGACGAGGAAGAAGAATTGCGGCAGATGCGTGAGCATGCTGCGGAACAGGCAGCATTATTCGGCCTCGGCAGTGATGACGAACCAGACTCTTCGGATCTACTCCCGCCGCGCAAGCAAGTCGATCGTTAGTTTAGAAAAAAGCATAGAGAAACCGAATTAAAAACAGATTCGCCGGAGCGCAATGCTCCGGCGGCATCAGTTCAATCCCACAAAAATCTGTTTAATGAAGGACGGGCGAGGGGGCGCCCGCCGCCACACTACATTTGCACCTCAGATCCTAGACAAAAACCTCGCCGGGTAGTCTTGTTAAGGTACGCGAAGCCAAGGTGTTCTCTATGAATCTCTTCGGCTGCTGCCTTGCTGAGCCGTTCACCTGCTTGCGCTCGATGCGCAGTTTTAACGTTCGCTCGATATTTCGCAGTTCAAGATTCTCCGCCGCAGTGAAAAGCGTAGAAGCCCGTCCCTGCAAACCGGCGCGGCCAGTACGCCCTACGCGGTGAATGAAATCTTCCGCCATCTTGGGCAGGTCATAGTTGATCACGTGTGCCACGTCGTCGACGTGCAAGCCACGGGATGCAACGTCGGTTGCGACCAGCACCTGATAGCGTCCTTCCTGGAATCCACTTAATGCAGCGTTGCGCTGGGATTGCGTACGATCGCCATGAATCATCGCGGCTGAAAAGCCATCACGCTCGAGATCTTTAGCCAGCCGTTGCGTGCCGCGTTTGGTGCGGGTAAAGATCAATGTCTGTCCCTTTTCTGCGTAGAGCAGTTGACGCAACGTATCCAGTTTTTCGGAGGGCCGCACTTCGTAAGCTTCGAGCTGCACGCTTTCCGCCGGCTTCAGAACGGACCCCAGCGCCACACGCACTGGTTCGCGGGTGTAATCATTCACTAGCGCCGCGACTGAAGCTTCCATGGTGGCGGAGTAGCACAATGTCTGCCTGCGTTGCGGCAGAATCTGCAGGATGCGCCGGATGGCAGGCAGAAAGCCCATATCCAGCATGCGGTCGGCCTCATCAAGGACCAATATTTTTACGTGCCGCAGATCGGCAAATTTGCGGGTGATGAAATCCTGCAAGCGTCCCGGAGTAGCAATTACAAATTCGCATCCCGAACGTAAGCTGTGGATCTGAGCTTTTTCAGCAACGCCGCCAATCACTAATGCCGCCTTCAGCATGTTCTTGTCACGCAGCTGCTCGTACTGCTCATGAACTTGCATGGCGAGTTCGCGCGTCGGCAACAAGACGAGGGCGCGCACGTTCTTTGAGGCCCCATTCTTGGACGACTCGGCGCGCAGCATCTCGATGATTGGGATCAGGAAGGCGAGAGTCTTGCCGGTGCCGGTCTGGGCCGTGCCAATCACGTCCTTGCCTTCAAGGGCAGGAGCAATTCCACGGGCTTGGATAGGGGTGAGGGTAATAAATTGAGCCGCCGCCAACTTCTGCTGCAAGGCAGCAGACAGGGGCAGTTCTGTAAATGTTGTCATTCGATTGTTTTCTTTCTGGAGGGGCCTAATCAATTTCTCAGTCTGGCGTTCCTAGACGTCGTAGTCCTAGACAAAGTGTCGAGCCGCTCGCAATTAAATTGGCGCTGGAACGAACGGCGGGCAGGAAATGCGGAGGTGGTGCGGATCCATCGGGATCCCCGCTTAACGAGCTTACCGTAGCAAAAGCGTTAATAAGAGTATAGCACACGAGGGTGGACGTACGGGTTACGTTGGTGATACGCTCTCCGGCTTATCGCTCCCCTTGAACCCGAGGCTATGCGTCTTAATTGTGAGCAGTCATTGAGCTTTTGCTACCACCTGCTGCGATCAAATCAGGCGTTTTAACCAGTGAATGTTTTAGCAGTCCAAGCCGTACTCACTTCAATCTGTCTAGAGGAGGGGGTTTCATAGCCCTCAAGAACGGACTTGCACCAATGGGGCCATTTCTCCAAAATGCTAGCGCCACACTGAGTCATCCTTGCCGGAAAGGACTCTATCCAGATATGTTGCGGTGCTGATCAGCGCCAGATGTGTGAATGCCTGTGGGAAGTTCCCCAAGTGTTGCCCGCTTGGACCAATTTGCTCCGAGTAGAGCCCAAGATGGTTGGCGTATCCCAAGAGTTTCTCAAACAACAATTGAGCCTTTTCCAACTCACCAGCGCGCGCGAGGCATTCAATGTACCAAAACGAGCATGCAGTGAAGCTGCCCTCTCCGCCTGGAATCCCGTCCACATGCGTGCGTTCCGCCTCATAGCGGCGGACAAGGGTATCTTCGACTAATCGCGCTTCGATCGCCTTCATTGTCGAGCGCCACATCGGATCGACCGGGCTGATGAACCGCATGAGTGGCATTAGCAGGACCGACGCATCCAGGTCCTTCGTCCCCTTCGACTGCACAAACGACCGCAAATCGTCATCCCAGAAGTTCGTAAAGATGTCCTTTCGAATCGCGTCGCGCGTTCGCAGCCAAACATCGAATGGTCCCGGAAGGGAGCGTTTCTGCGCAAGCCGCAGTGCTCGATCGAAAGCCACCCAGCACATGAAACGGGAGTGCAGGAATTCTCGCGCGCCGCCACGAACCTCCCATATGCCTTCATCGGGACGTTGCCAGTTGTTGCCCAGCCACTCCAACATGCGCTGCACTTCCTGCCACCCGGCAGAGGAAATTGGGTCCCCGTATTTGTTTGCCAGATAGATGGAATCCATCATTTCG